>JGI12531J12852_10001829_pt1 | contig 9886 bp, 6 predicted proteins | sample TtaePargueraPR_7_FD_12852 | JGI IMG/M metagenome (IMG submission 12852) | reverse complement strand
TCAGGTGCGTCGCCTGACCCACCGGCTCGCCGACGTGCACGAAGTAGGGGCGCCCGGAGACGTCCACGACGCACTGCGCGAGGGCCTCGTCGAGCGGCACCATCGCGTCGCCAAAGCGGGAGATGCCGGCCTTGTCGCCCAGCGCCTGCTTGAGAGCCTCGCCGATGCAGATCGCGACGTCCTCGACCGTGTGGTGGCTGTCGATGTGCACGTCGCCGGTGGCCTGCACGGTGAGGTTCATGAGCGAGTGCTTGCCCAGGGCGGTGAGCATGTGGTCGTAGAACGGCACGCCCGTGCTGATCTCCGTGGCACCGGTGCCGTCGAGGTCGAGCTCGACCAGCACCTTCGACTCGCTCGTCTCCCGCTCGATGCGGCCGGTGCGGGCCCCTGCCTCGCTCATGCCGTGACCTCCACTAGCGCGCTGCGGAACAGCGCCATCTCCTGCGGCGTGCCGATCGACACCCGCAGCCAACCCTCGGGACCCGTGACACGGATCAGCACACCGTGCGACAGCAGCCCCTCGAACACTCTCTCACGGTCCTCGAACGGACCGAACAGCGCGAAGTTGGCGTCCGTGTCCGCGACCGTGTAGCCCTGCTCGCGCAGCCACGCGACGGTGTCGTCTCGCTCGGCGCGGATCTCATCCACCTGCGCCTGCAGCTCCCGGTGGTGCGCCAGCGCAGCGCGCGCGACCGCCTGCGTCACGTCGCTCAGGTGGTACGGCAGGCGCACCACACGCAGCGCGTCGATGAGCGGCTCGTGCGCGACCAGGTAGCCCAGCCGCCCGCCCGCGAGTGCGAAGGCCTTCGACATGGTGCGACTCACCGCGAGGTTCGGGTGCTCCGGGATGATCGTGGCGGCGCTGGGCACGCCCGCGCGGCGGAACTCCGCGTAGGCCTCGTCGATCACGACCACGCAGCCGCCGTCGACGTCATCCGCGGCGGCGAGCAGCGCGCGCACCTCGTCCAAACTCAGTGCCGTACCGGTGGGGTTGTTGGGGCTCGCGACGATCACGAGGCTGGGCTGGATCTCGCGGATCGCGGCCTGCGCGGCGTCCAGGTCCAGGTGGAAGTCCTCGCGCCGCGGCAGCGTCACGTACTCGGTGATCGTGTCGCGCGCGTACTCCGGGTACATCGAGTACGTGGGCGCGAAGCTCAGCACCTTCCTGCCCGGGCCGCCGAAGGCCTGGTGCAGGTGCAGCATCACCTCGTTGGACCCGTTGGCGGCCCAGATGTTGCGCACCTCGACGAAGTCCACGCGGCTCTCGACCTCGAGGTAGTGAGCGAGATCCGCCCGCAGGCCCGTGAAGTCGCGATCCGGGTAGCGGTTGAGGCTCTCCGACGCCTTGCGGACCGCCTGCGTGATCGCATCCACGACGGACGGCGGCGGCGCGTACGGGTTCTCGTTGACGTTGAGGCGCGCGGTCACGTCCAGCTGAGGCGCGCCGTACGGCTCCAGGCCGATCAGTTCCGGGCGCAGGGGCAGAGTCATGGCTGGAAGTCTAGTGGCGGGCACGGACAGCCGATGCGGTGGCCGGGCCATGTCCGACGCTCGCCCTACGGTGGTCGCATGAGCACGGAAGCCACCCCCGCATCGGCCCTCTCCCTGCGCGAGGAGGCGGAGGGCGCGCTGCGCGCGCTCGTGGGGAGGGACGATGCGCGCTTGCGTGACGATCAGTGGCTCGCCATCGACGCCCTCGTGTCGCGTCACGCGCGGGCGCTCGTGGTGCAGCGCACCGGGTGGGGCAAGTCCGCGGTGTACTTCGTGGCGACCTCCCTGCTCCGCGCGCGCGGTGCCGGGCCCACCGTGATCGTCTCGCCACTGCTGGCCCTCATGCGCGATCAGATCGCGGCGGCGTCGCGGGCGGGCGTCCGGGCGGCCACCGTCAACTCCGCCAACGTGACCGAGTGGGATGAGGTGCACGCGGCGATCTCGCGCGGGGAGATCGACGTCCTGCTGTGCTCGCCGGAGCGGCTCAACAATCCGCAGTTCCGCGACGAGGTGCTGCCGCGCCTGGCCGCTGATGCCGGGTTGGTCGTGATCGACGAGGCGCACTGCATCTCCGACTGGGGGCACGATTTCAGGCCCGACTACCGCCGCATCCGCACGCTGCTCGCCGAACTGCCTGCGGGAATCCCGGTGCTGGCGACCACGGCGACCGCCAATACGCGCGTCACGGACGACGTCGCGGTCCAGCTGGGCGTGACCGGCGCGGATGGCCTCGAGCACGAGGACGTGCTGGTGCTGCGCGGAGGGCTGGATCGCGAGTCGCTGCACCTGGGAGTCGTGGCCCTGAGCGATCCCGCCGAGCGCGTCGCGTGGCTCGCGAGCGCGCTGCGGGAGATCGAGGGCTCGGGGATCGTGTACTGCCTCACCGTGTCCGCTGCCGAGCAGGTCGCGTCGCAGCTGCGATCCGCGGGCCTCGAGGTCGCCGCCTACACGGGGCGCACGGACACCGCCGAGCGCGAGCAGCTCGAGCAGGATCTCAAGTCGAACCGTGTGAAGGCGCTCGTGGCGACGTCCGCTCTGGGGATGGGGTTCGACAAGCCGGACCTCGCGTTCGTCATGCACCTGGGCGCGCCGTCCTCCCCCATCGCGTACTACCAGCAGGTGGGGCGCGCGGGCCGTGGCGTGGATCGCGCGCTGGTGGTGCTGCTGCCGGGGTCCGAGGATCGGGCGATCTGGGACTGGTTCGGGTCGCAGGCGTTCCCGCCCGAGGATCAGGTGCGGGCGGCGCTGGGTGCTCTCTCTCCCTCTTCGGCCACGTCCGTCGCCGCACTGGAGACCTCCGTGGACCTGCGGCGCGGCCGCCTCGAGTCGATGCTCAAGGTGCTCGACGTGGACGGCGCGGTGCGGCGCGTGCAGGGCGGCTGGGTCGCGACCGGCGAGCCCTGGGCCTACGACGCGGAGCGCTACGCCCGGGTCGCCGCCACGCGCGCCGCCGAGCAGCAGACCATGCTCGACTACGAGGCCACCACGGGGTGTCGCATGGCGTTCCTGCGTCACGTGCTCGACGATCCGGAGCTCGCGGATGACTGGGCGTGCGGACGCTGCGACACGTGCGGCGGCGTGGAGCTGCCGGCCGCGCCGGGGGCCGATGCCGTGGCGGCGGCGCGGGAGGACCTGGACCGGGTGGGGGTCGAGATCACTGCGCGGCGGCAGTGGCCCAGCGGGCTCGACCGGATGGGGCTCGACCTACGCGGGCGGATCCCTGCGGAAGAGCAGGCGGCGCCGGGGCGGGCGATCGCTCGTCTCGATGGCTTGGGCTGGTCGGTGTCGCTGCGCGAGCTCCTCGAGGCGCGCTCGGCCGATGGCAGCGCGGTCGACAGCGAGACGCCCACTCCCCTGCGTGGCGCTGCAGTGCGCGTGCTCGAGGACTGGGACGAGCTGTGGCGCACGACCAACGGGTCCGGGCGTTCGCCTGCCGTCGATGCCGTGGTGGGCGTGGGGTCCGTGACGCGGCCGCAGTTGCTCGGCCACCTCGCGCCCGGTCTCGCGCGGTACTTGGAGCTGCCGTTCCTGGGATGGGTGGGGCCGCGTGCCGGAGCGGAGGAGCCCGGGAGGCATGACCTGAACTCGGCTCAGCGCCTTGCGGTGGTCGCGCGCCGGCTCGAGGTCGAGGAGTCGGTGCGGGCCTCACTGGACGGGCGCGCGGTGCTGCTGGTGGACGACTCCACCGACTCGGGCTGGACGCTCACGGTGGCCTCGCGGCTGCTGCGGCGGGCGGGGGCCTCGGCCGTGCTGCCGTTCGTGCTTGGGGTGCGGTAGGCGGGACCGGCCTTGACTCAGCGCTGGATGCGCGCCTGGATGGCCTCGCCGTGCGCCGGGAGGTCCTCCGCGTTCGCCAGGGCGACCACCTTGTCCCCCACCTCAGCCAGCGCATCGGCTGTGTAGTGGATGGTCGAGACCGCCTTGAGGAAGCTGTGCGTGCCCAGACCGCTCGCGAAGCGCGCGGTACCGCCCGTGGGCAGGACGTGGTTGGAGCCCGCGAGGTAGTCGCCCAGCGGCACCGGGCTGTACGGGCCTACGAAGATCGCGCCGGCGGAGGTGATCCGCTCGGCGACGGCGGCCGCGTCGCGCGTGTGAATCTCGAGGTGCTCGGCGCCGTAGGCGTCCGCGACCTGGATCGACTGCTCGATGTTCGCGGTGAGGATGACAGCGCTCTGGCGGCCCGTGAGTGCCTCCTTGGTGCGCGCGAGGTGCTTGGTGGCGTCGGTGCGGCGGCCCAGCGCCTCCTCGACGGCGTCCGCGAGGTCCTCGCTGTCCGTGATGAGGACCGAGCCCGCCATGGGGTCGTGCTCGGCCTGGCTGAGGAGGTCCGCGGCGACGAAGTCCGGGTCCGCGGAGTCGTCCGCGATGATCGCGATCTCCGTGGGGCCCGCCTCGGAGTCGATGCCCACCACGCCGTTGACCGCGCGCTTCGCCGCGGCCACGTAGACGTTGCCCGGGCCGGTGATGACGTCCACGGGGTCGCACAGGCCGTCGACGCCGTACGCGAGCATGCCGATGGCCTGAGCGCCGCCCACGGCGTAGACCTCGTCGACGCCCAGCAGCGCGCACGCCGCGAGGATGGTCGGGTGCGGCTCGCCGCCGAACGCCTTCTGGGGCGGCGTCGCCACGGCGATGGACTGGACGCCCGCTGCCTGCGCGGCGACCACGTTCATGACCACCGAGCTCGGATAGACGGCCAGTCCGCCAGGAACGTACAGGCCCACGCGGCCTACCGGGATCCACCGCTGCGACACGGTCGCTCCGGGGGCGACGTCCACGGAGACGGGCGGCGGGACCGTCGCCTCGTGGAAGGTGCGCACGCGGGAGATCGCCTCGCGGAGGCCGTCGAGCACGGCGTCGTCCTGAGTGGCGACGGCCGCCTCGATGCGGTCCGCGGGGACCCGCAGGTGCTCGGGGGTGACGCCGTCGAAGCGCTCGCCATACGCGCGCAGCGCCTGCGCACCACGGGAGCGCACGTCATCGAGGATGGGCTGCACGATCGCCAGCGCATGCGCGACGTCCACGTCCGCTCGGGGCACGATGCCCAGCAGCTCGCGGGTGGTCAGGTCGCGGTCACGCAGGTCGATTCGGCTCAGCACGCTGTCGAGTCTAGTGGCGTCGAGCGGGGCCAACTCGAGGACTCGGCCCGGTCTGCTCGGGCGCCTACGTCACCGGCTGCGCGTGCTTCGAGAGCGACAGCAGGTTGCCCTCGGTATCGCGGAACCACGCGACACGATCACCGCCCGGGGCGTTCCAGATGCCGGACTCGTCCGCGAGCGCGAAGTCCTCGAACTCGACTCCGGCGGCTCGCAGGCGCTCGACCTCGGCCTCGATGTCCGCGACCTCCCATCCCAGGATGGTGAAGGGCTGCGGCGTGAAGGCCGAGGCTGCGACGATCCGGATCATGGTGCCGCCGGACTCGCACACGATCGCGAAGCCGTCGTCGCGCACCGGCCTCGCGCCGATCACCTCGGTGTAGAACTCCGCGGCGCGCTCCGGGTCGTGGGCGGGCACGAACGCGACGATGGGGCACCCGGTCATGGGACCTCCTCCACCTGCTGCTCCCGGTGCTTGCCGATCCACCCCAAGTGGGTGTGGCCGAAGTGATCGGCGTGCTTCAGTCCGTAGCCAATCGCGCGGTCCACCGCGACGTGGAAGGCCCACGCGAGAGCCACGAGGCCAGCCCACCGGACGTCGGCCACGAGCGCGATCGTCCCGAGGATCGCCGGCGCCCAGTACGAGTGGACCGCGTTGTAGAAGAACGCGCCCGCCCGGGTGCTGGCCACGTAGCCGAGCGCGCTGAGGTCGAAGACCAGGAAGAGCGCGATGAGCCACCACCAGGCGTAGTCGAGCGTCACCGTGGCCACGATGACGCCCGCGGCGATCACCGCGTTCTCCAGCCGCTGCCAATGGATGGGGGTCATGCGTCTCACGTTAGGGGCGGCGAGGCTCAGGCGCATCCCCTGTGCGAGCGACCTGTGCCGGTCCGGAGCGACACTGAGTGCCGGAAGGGGCGCGCGGAGGCGCTCCAGGGGTCGGTGAGTGCCGGACGGGCGTCAGGCGCCGGCGAGGCAGCTGGGGCCGAACGCCGCCTTGAGGTCGCCGTAGAGCGCGCTCGAGCGCGAGACGCGGAACTCGTCGCCCAGGCGCATCGTGACCGGATCACCGGAGCCGGTGAGGACCATGCGCACCTCGACCGAGCCGGGGTGAGACCGCAGGATCCCCTTGATCTCCTCGACCATGGGCGGGTTGACCCGTGCCGCCGGCAGCGTGATGGCGACGGGCGAGGTGTCCACGACGTTGAGGTTCGGCACGCGCAGCTCGACCGCGGAGAACTGCAGCCCGCCATCGCCGCGCTCGCGGGCGCGCACGCGAATGGTCAGCACGGCGTCCTCGGCCAGGTCGCGGGCGTAGGTCTCGTAGGTCTTGCCGAAGAACGAGATCTCGGTCTCGCCCGTGAGGTCCTCGAGCACCACGATCGCGTACGCGTTGCCAGACTTGGCGACGCGGCGGTCCACGCGCGTCACGAGTCCCGCGAACGCCACCTGCTCGCCCTCCCGCACGCCATTCGCGGGGGTCGCGTTGAGGATCTGGTGCGAGGCCTCGGAGCGGATCACATGATCGAGTCCGGACAGCGGATGGTCGGAGACGTACAGGCCCAGCATGTCGCGCTCGAGGTTGAGCTTGGTCTTCTTGTCCCACTCCTCGAGCTCGGGCACCGAGACCGTGACGCCGCCGCCCAGGTCCGCGTCGCCGCCGAACAGGTCGAACTGCCCGGTCGCCTCTTGACGCTTGACGCCCACGACGGAATCGATCGCCTGCTCGTGGATCGCGTTGAGCGCCCTCCGCGAGTAGCCCATCGAGTCGAACGCGCCGGCCTTGATCAGCGAGTCGATGGTGCGCTTGTTGCACACCGTCGCCGGCACCTTGTCGAGGAAGTCCTGGAAGGACGTGAACGCGCCCTTCTCCGCGCGGGCCTTGACGATCTCCGCGACCACGTTCGAGCCCACGTTGCGCACCGCGGTGAGCCCGAACCGGACGTCGGTGCCCACGGCGCTGAAGAACGCGATCGACTCGTTCACATCCGGAGGCAGCACGGTGATGCCCATGCGGCGGCACTCGGCGAGGTACAGCGCGGACTTGTCCTTGTCCGTGCCCACCGACGTGAGCAGCGCCGCCATGAACTCGGTCGGATAGTGCGCCTTGAGGTACGCGGTCCAGAAGGAGAGCACCCCGTAGGCAGCGGTGTGCGCCTTGTTGAAGGCGTAGTCGGCGAACGGGAGCATGGTGTCCCACAGCGCCTTGACCGCGCCGTCCGAGTAGCCGTTGGCCTTCATACCGGCCTCGAAGGGCTCGAACTCCTTGTCGAGGATCTCCTTCTTCTTCTTGCCCATGGCGCGACGCAGCAGGTCCGCCGCTCCCAGCGTGTAGCCGGCGACGATCTGCGCGATGCGCTGCACCTGCTCCTGGTACACGATCAGGCCGTACGTGATCCCCAAGACCTCCCGGAGCGGCTCGTCGAGCTCCGGATGGATGGGTGCGATGGGCTGGCGGCCGTTCTTGCGCTCCGCGTAGTTGGTGTGGGAGTTCATGCCCATGGGGCCCGGGCGGTACAGCGCGAGCACCGCGGAGATGTCCTCGAAGCTGTCGGGCTTCATCTGCCGCAGCAGCGAGCGCATGGCCGTGCCGTCGAGCTGGAACACGCCCAGGGTGTCGCCGCGCCCCAGCAGCTCGAACGTCTTCTCGTCCGCCAGCTCGAGCTCCTCGAGCACCAGCGGGGCCTTGCCGTTGTGCTCGATGTTGTAGAGCGCATCGTCCAGGATCGTGAGGTTCCTGAGCCCCAGGAAGTCCATCTTGACCAGGCCCAGACCCTCGCAGGTCGGGTAGTCGAACTGCGTGATGACCGCGCCGTCCTGCTCGCGGCGCATGATCGGGATGATGTCGATCAGCGGGTCGCTCGACATGATGACGCCCGCGGCGTGCACGCCCCACTGGCGCTTCAGGCCCTCGAGCCCCTGCGCGAGCTCCATGACCTGCTGCGCCTCGGGGTCGGTCTCGAGGTGCTGACGGAAGTCGCCGCCCTCGTTGTAGCGCTCGTGCTTGGGGTCGAAGATCCCCGACAGCGGCATGTCGCGCCCCTGCTGGGCCTCGGGGTAGAGCTTCGTGAGCTGCTCGCCCACCGCGAAGGGCTTGCCGAGCACGCGCGCGGCGTCCTTCAGGGCCTGCTTGGCCTTGATGGTGCCGTAGGTCGCGATCATCGCGACCTTCTCCTCGCCGTACTTGTCGGTGACGTACTTGATCACCTCGCCGCGCCGGCGCTCGTCGAAGTCGATGTCGAAGTCGGGCTTGGACTCGCGCTCCGGGTTGAGGAAGCGCTCGAAGTACAGCTGGTGGACGATCGGGTCGAGGTCCGTGATCTTCATCGCGTACGCGGCCATCGAACCGGCACCGGAGCCACGTCCCGGCCCCACGCGAATGCCCTGCTCCTTGGACCACTTGATGAAGTCCGCGACCACGAGGAAGTAGCCGGGGTAGCCCTTCCCGGTGATGACCTCGATCTCCATGTTGGCGCGCTCCTGCACCTCCGACGGGATGGTCTCCCCAAAGCGCTCGTGCAGGCCGCGCTGGACCTCCTTGATGAACCACGAGGTCTCGTCCTCGCCCGCGGGGACGTCGTAGACCGGCATGTAGTCGGCCTTGGTGTTGAACTCGACCTCGCACTTCTCCGCGATCTCGAGCGTCGAGTCGCACGCCTCCGGCAGCTCGCGCCAGAGCTCGCGCATCTCTGCGGCCGACTTCAGGTAGTAGCCGTCGCCGTTGAACGCGAAGCGCTTGCCGCCCTGCTCATAGGTGGGCTCGTTGAGGTTGGACCCCGACTGCACGCACAGCAGCGCCTCATGCGCGACGGAGTCCTCCTTCTTGACGTAGTGAGAGTCGTTCGTCGCGACCAGCGGCGCGCCCAGCTGATGAGCCAGCCGCAGCAGGTCCTCGCGCACGCGCTTCTCGAGGTCCAGGCCGTGGTCCATGAGCTCGACGTAGAAGTTCTCCGCGCCGAAGATGTCCTGGAACTCGCCGGCCGCCTTGAGGGCCTCGTCGTATTGGCCCAGCCGCAGGCGGGTCTGCACCTCGCCCGACGGGCAGCCGGTGGTCGCGATGATCCCCTGCGAGTAGTTCTGCAGCAGCTCGCGGTCCATGCGCGGCTTGTGGAACTGCCCCTCGAGGGACGCGTACGACGACATCCGGAACAGGTTGTGCATGCCCGCGGTGTTCGCGGCCCACATGGTCATGTGGGTGTACGCGCCGCCCGCGGAGACGTCGTCGGACTCCTGGCCCCGCTCGCCCCAGCGCACGCGCGTCTTGTCGCGGCGCGCGGTGCCCGGCGTCAGGTACGCCTCGACGCCCACGATGGGCTTCACGCCGTGCTGCTGACCCTTGGACCAGAAGTCGTAGGCACCAAAGATGTAGCCGTGGTCCGTGGTCGCGAGCGCGGTCTGCCCCAGCTCCTTCGCGTGCGTGAACAGGTCGTCCAGCCTCGCCGCACCGTCCAGCATCGAGTACTCGGTGTGGACGTGAAGGTGGACGAAGTCACTGCCGGGCATGGCCACGATTCTAGGACCGCCCACTGACGTCACGACCCAGGTCCCCTGAACTGCGAACCACTTTTTTCGCGACACGCTGGGACACCACGGCCGATGCGCGGTCGGGCTCGGCGTGTCGCCGGTTTCCGGGTTCGCAGTCAAGGGGGCGAGGGTGGTGTCGCGGAGGCCGCGACGCTTGGGACAATGGCACCCGTGAGCTCACCGTCCCCCCGCCCTGACGACGCCAGGCGCAGCGCCGATGCGCGTGGCGGCAGCCGCGGACGTCGCCGCAGCAAGGGCAATGGGCAGGGCAAGGG
>JGI12531J12852_10001823_pt1 | contig 9914 bp, 10 predicted proteins | sample TtaePargueraPR_7_FD_12852 | JGI IMG/M metagenome (IMG submission 12852) | reverse complement strand
GAGCGCATCCTGGGACGTGCCGTGCCCATCGAAGGAGCCTGGAAAGACTGAGGGCCCCGGCTTTCGCCGAGGCCCTCCTGAGTCGGGCTCCTGCGAAACTACTGCCAACAAGCCCGGAAAGCCGCGGAACTGGCCGAGCTCCTGGCCACGGCACGCGAGTCGACACGAGAGGTCAACGACCGCACGGTCCCCCAGAAGAACGCCCTCCACAGGTCGGTCGTCAAGCTCCTGATCGAGGACTACGAGGCCGGGGCGTCCACGTACGAGCTTGCCAAGCGGTACAACCTGCGCCGCAACACAGTCCGCGACACGCTCCGTCGCGCAGGGTTCGACCTCACCTCCAAGTCGAAGCGCGCTGCCCTCAGCGACGAGCAGAAGACCGAGGCACGGCGCCTGTTCGCCAACGGAACGAAACGTCGCAAGCTCATGGAGATGTACGGCGTGAGCGAGTCGACGATCAGGCGGGTGCTGCGCTGTCGGTGATGAACAGCACCTACTCCTCGCCGGAAGGCTCAGCGGGCGCGAAGCCCTCCTTCGCCATGATGCGGCGCGCCATTGCGAATGCATGCGCTCCAGGAGCGGAACGCTCTTGTCGCGATAGTCCTCGCGGACTCCCTCGGCTGGCCAGAGGCGCACCTCGAGGAATCCGACCCGCTCCGCCGCATCTGTCTTCCCCAGGGCGACTGCCCCGATCTGAGCTTCGACGAGCGGCGGGAATGGAGACAGCGGAATCCGCAGCGCAACTGGTGACGCAAGCGGGCGACATCGCTGGGCGCTTTCCGGTTACCTCGGCAGACTAGGAGCATGCATCTTCCAATCCGGGCGCAGGGCACCACGCTGACCGATGAGCAGGCGAAGATCCTCGACGACGAGTTCTTCCTCTCCAATCCGCTCAGCCATTTCTCGTCGCGGGTCTCGATGCTGCTCGAAACCGCTCGATCGAGCTACGAGGCGAGCCCCGAGAACGAACCGGAGTTCTTCAAGACACTTGGTCTTGACAGCGCAGATTCGGCGCTCAAGTTCGATGCTCAGCACCGCAGCGTCCAGGTCGCGATCGATGCGTTGTCTCTTCGCCATCAGGCTGCCGAAGCCCTGACCCGTTTCATCTATGCACGAGTCGCCGCGGCGCCACGGGATGGCGATGCGAAGTCCACCTGGCTGGCCATCGCCGACAGCCCAACTCCCATGATCAAGGTCATCGAAGCCAACAAGACGGCGCTTGACGCAGACCCACACCGATTCCTCCAGCTGCTCTTCCCGCCTGGCACTGTCGTTGAGGGGCCGGTTATGGGGGCTGCTGAGACGGCGGTGGCATGGGCGAATCACGCCGTGTGGTTGCTGACAAGCGATGAGCTTTCCATCAACGCAGCACACAACAAGCTCAAGCACGGCCTGGCGACGTCGGCACGCGGAGACGTGCGAATCGAGTTGATCACGACGCCACCGAACGAGGACGGGACGATCCCCACCAGCGCCTTCGGAGAAGGCAAGTCGATTCCGCTCTTCGACCGCCCGATGCTCACGTATCTCAGCCGACCGCCCAAAGAGTTGCGACAGGGCCTAGAAGCAGTCTCCCTCCGGGTCGACCTTCCCGTAGTGCTGACCGAGACCTGGATGATGGCGAATGTGTACGCCGCGATGTTCCACATTGCTGCCCGCGAACACTATGGCGAGAACCTCCCGGAGGGCGTCGCCCCGTACCCCACGCTCGTCGTTGGGCGGCTGCCAGAGCACATCATCGGTGGCCGTCCCCTGGGGTATCGGTCGGCGGTGACGTTGCCGCCCGATGGGACAACCGCGCCGCGCCCGTCCGGGGTCGCCTTCTTCAAGCAGTTCTGGCCGATGATCATTGACTTTGAAAGCAAGACCGAAGGCGTCGTCGTTGACGGGTAGCCGGGCGGATCAGATCAGTTGAAACGGAACGTGCGGTACGAGCTCTGTACGTTGAAGCGGCGGCCTTCCTTCCGTCGCTGCAGGAACCCCGCGACCGTGTCAACGTCGTCCGGCCGCATGCCGAGTGCCCGGCACTTGGCGCGCACCTGTTCGACGGTGATCGGCACCCAGCGCTCCGGCCTGTTCATCATGTCTGCTTTGAGTTTGTCTTCTTCATTCCACTTCAAACCCGACGAGTAGCCAGCCGCCATCGCCGCGATGTACTCGAGAATCCCATCCACCCCGTTCGGCAACGGTTCCTGCCGATCTGCTGGCTCCTCGACAGGCTGAGGCTCGACGGTGCGCCCATGAAACAGTTGGACAGGGTTGGCGTCTTCGATCCACTCCGCCGTCTCGTCCTCATTCCACTCGATGACCGCAAGCGCGTCAGCGTCAACGCCCCACAGGCCATTCAGGTGCTTCCGGTTCGGCCAGGCGTAGAGCACACGGCGGCCCGCGAGCGACCCCGTCGAGAAGCCCCTCCATGAAAGATGAGTGACTCCCGATGTCACCACCAGCCGCTTCAGGATGTCGCTGTGCACCTGCTTCTGCGGGGTCACGACAACGACAGGACCGCCAGGTTGATCCGCGAGCCACTGAATCGCACGCAGGTTCTGCGGCTCGCGAGAGGTCTCCCCCTCGCTGAGCCGCGAGATCGCGACGGGGAACGTATACGCGTGGGATGTCATCAGCAGCGCCTCACTTCGTGTTGGGCTACTCACGGTAGTGGTGGCCACCGACAGTCTTAGGTTGGAAAGCGCGGCGATTGTGCGTCCTCAGTTTGAGAACGACGAACTCGCTGGTGTTACGAGATCTGGAGCGCCCCGCGGTCGAATGATCGCTACTTGGTGCCGCGCACGTGTGATGCCGAGGCGCAGCGCGTCGCGATGCGGCGCGCTGCGCCTCGGTGTCGGTGTCGCGGAAGAAGCTGCCCTGGTATTGCCCTTCAACGAGCAGGACGCCGTCGAACTCTTTGCCCTTGGCCTTGTGGATGGTCATGAGGACGCAGCCGCGTGGGTCGCGCTGATCGGACTGAAGCCTGCCCGCCTCGAGCGCGCGGCGAACCAGGTCGATGGCGCGGCCGTAGCTACCGCGAAGATCCCAAGCTGAGGCGAGGCGGCTTCCGATCTCGTCGGTTGCTCGGAAGAGCCGGACGAACTTGGCGTTGGCTAGGCCGTGTTGATCAAGAGGCGGGGGCCGGGCTCGGCCAGTGATTCCATCCGTCGGGAAGGTCGCGGAGAACGGGCTTGGCGTCTTTGAGGCGCTGGGCAGGAAGCTCTTGGGAGCGGGACTTCCCGGAGCTCGCGCCGTCGGGATAGGTGAAGGCGTACTCGACCCAGGGGCGAGGTCCGCGTTCGATCGTCTCTCGGTAGTTGCCGCTGACGATCGCGAACACTTGCTGTTCGAGTTCATCGGCCTCGGCCTCCCAGTTCGAGTCGCAAGCGTCGCAACCGCAGACTGGGTAGTGGAAGTCGTGCAATAGTCCCGCGTGCATGTAGATCCCCGGATAAGCAGTGAATACCAACGTCAAGGACGCGCACTTCGGATCATTAGGCCGTATCCGCACCGCGCGCACCACATCATGAAACGCGGGACGCAGTAGATCCGCTGCCACCTCAACGCCCTCATCGACCTCGACGTCATACGTCGCTCGGAGGTGGGCGATAAGGGCGTCAGCGACAACGTGCAGCGGTGCGAACCGCTCGGGATGCGTGTCGACCGAGTAGGTGTCCTCCGGAGGTGACCCGTGCCACCGACTCCCGTAGTTGATCACCGCGCCGTGAGCGTCGCGGAACACCGGCGCTTCGATCAGAGGGCGGAGGTAGGAACTCATCCCGTCATCCTGCCGCATCGGCGCGGCGCCGGCCGGCCTATGGTCAGGCCGGACGGGACAGGTCCGACTTGATCCAGATCAGCGTCGCAGCAAGGCTGATCGCGGCACGATAGTTGCGAGCGAGTTTGTCCGAACGCATCGCGATGCCGCGCCACTGCTTGAGCTTGTTGAAGCAGCGTTCGACGACGTTGCGGCCCTTGTAGCGTTCCTGCTGCTGATCGCCGAAGTCGATCGGTCGGCCTGGCTTCTTGCGGCGGTGCGCGATCTGATCGTCCCTCTCGGGGATCGTGGCCGCGATCCCTCTCATGCGCAGCCATGCACGGTTCACCTTCGACGGATACCCCTTGTCGGCGAGCACCCGGTCCGGTCGGGTCCGTGGCCTGCCCTTTCCGTCGCGGGGGACGCGGATGTCCTCGAGCACCGCGGTCATCATCGTGGTGTCGTTGATGTTCCCGCCTGTGATCATCATCCCCAACGGTCGGCCGCGACCGTCGCAGACCAGGTGCAGCTTGGTCGTCAGCCCGCCACGGGAACGTCCGATCCCGTGATCAGGCGGCTCGAACCACGGATTCTTGTGATTCGGCGGGGCCCCCTGTGTCACGCTTCAGTGTCGCGCCGTGCTGATGCACTCGAGCGATCGTGGAGTCGATCGAGACGACCCAGTCGATTCTCCCGGCGGCGTCGGCCCGCTTCTGCACCTCGGCCAGCAGCTTCTCCCAGGTGCCGTCCTCGGCCCACCGGTTGAACCGCTTATAGATCGAGTTCCACTTCCCGAACCGGTCCGGCACGTCCCGCCACGGCGCGGTACTTCCACGCCATGCCCTCGACAGCGAGCCGGTGATCGGTCCATGGCCGCGACCTGCCGGTCACCGTCGGCATCAACGGCTCCATGACGGCCCATACCTCGTCCGAGATCTCCTGCCGCGTCACCGTTCAAGACTCGCCCAGCGGAGAGTGAACCCTCTTGATCAACACGGCCTAGACCGGATCTTATCGGCTACAGGCCAGTTATCTCGGAATGAGCACGGCCTTTCGGTCGCATCCATGCATCGAGGCAGCGTCTGCCCGGGGAGATATGGCGAAAACCGGCACGAACGATGAGAACTTGGCGTCGCCCCGTTTGGCATGTCGATGCGCATCCACTTACCCATGCCGCGACCGAGTACTGATGATCTGCCCATCATTCGGGTGTACTCGGCCGCGGCAACAGGACCGTCGCTTAATCGCGCGCGGCCCGGGTTGATTCGATTCGTCTTCTGACTCAATGGGTCAGGGCGGATTCGCGTTTCGTCGGTTGGAGTGGTGCCAGCTTCTCTGGGTCCAGCTCATGACGACGGAGCAGTTGAGCGTTCAGAGCGACGATGATCGTGGAGAGCGACATCAGCACGGCGGCTGCGGCCGGTGGGAGTGTGAATCCGATCGGCGCGAGCACACCCGCGGCCAGCGGCACAGAGATCACGTTGTAGGCGGTTGCCCACACCAGGTTCTGCACCATCTTCCGGTAGGAGGCGTGTGAAAGCTCGATCGCACTCAACACGGCGCGCGGATCGCTCGATACCAGAACGATGCCTGCCGACTCGATCGCGACGTCGGTACCCGCACCGATCGCGACACCCACATCCGCGCGGGCAAGAGCAGGTGCGTCATTCACGCCGTCGCCAACCATCGCGACCTTGTAACCGCGGTCCTGCAACTCGGCAACTTTGTCCGACTTGTCACCGGGCAGAACCCCAGCGAAGACCTCATCGATGCCGAGGTCAGCTGCAACCGCATCCGCCACCTGCTGGGCGTCGCCGGTGATCATGCCCACGCGGATACCGCGTCGATGCAGTTCATCGATGGCAGCCCGAGACTCGGGACGAATCACATCTTGCAGGGCGAATGCACCTTCGATGCGACCGTCGATAACCGCGAAGAGGACGCTCGATCCAAGCGACTCCCATTCGGAGACCTTCGCTTGAATGCCCTCGGGGATGGACAGACCAAGTGAATCGAGCAGGCGCGGTCCACCGACCCGCACTTCGACGCCATCCACTGATGCTGTGACTCCTACGCCCGGCTCGGAACGGAACGCGTCCACCGATGGCATTGCCGATCCGGCAGCGTGTTCCTGCGCCCATGCGCCGATGGCGCGGGCGACCGGGTGCTCGCTGGGGGATTCTGCGGCGGCAGCCAGCAGGAACGCGCGCTCTGGGTCGGCGCCCGGGACGATGGTTGCCGCCGTGACCGCGTGGCGACCTTCGGTGAGGGTTCCGGTCTTGTCGAACATGACGACGTCGACGCTACGCATGCGCTCAAGCGCCAGACGGTCCTTGACGAGAACGCCAGCGCGAGCGGCGCGCTCGGTTGCGATGGAGATCACGAGCGGGATGGCAAGACCCAGAGCATGCGGGCACGCGATGATCAGCACCGTCACGGCGCGGGTGATGGCATCGGCGGGGCTACCGACAATGAGCCACACGATCACCGTGATGATGGCCGCGGTGACTGCGAAGTAGAACAGCAAGGCCGCTGCACGGTCGGCGAGTGCCTGCGCACGGGTGGACGATGCTTGCGCATCAGCAACCAGTCGACGAATGCCAGCCAGCGCGGTGTTCTCGCCAACGGCGGTCACACGAACCTGGATTGCGGAGTCAGTGGCGATGGTGCCCGCTGTGACCGCGTCTCCAGCGGTGCGGGTAACGGTCGTTGATTCACCGGTGACCATGGACTCATCCATGTCGGCGAACCCTGTTTCTACAGTGCCGTCGGCTGGCACGCGCCCTCCGGCTCGCACGAGGACGAGGTCACCCGTTGCGACATCGGTGCTCGGCACTTGCTCCACGGTTCCGTCTTCGCGGACCAGCTCGGCGGTATCGGGCAGCAATGCAGCAAGGGCATCAAGAGCGCTTGATGCCCCACCGAGCGCGCGCATTTCCAGCCAGTGCCCGAGGAGCATGATGACCACGAGCAAGGCGAGTTCCCACCAGAAGTCGAGGTCAAGCCCAGCGCCCAGCGACGTGGCCCAGGACGCGAGGAACGCGACGGTGATGGCCATCGCGATCAGCAGCATCATGCCTGGTTGCCGAAGCCGGATCTCCCGGAGCGCGCCCTTCAAGAACGGCATGCCGCCGTAGAAGAAGATAACCGTGCCAAGGACCGGGGCGATCCATGTCGTCCAGCCGGTTTCAGGTATGTGGTAGCCGAAAATCATCGCGACCATCGGACTAAAGATGACCACCGGAATCGACAGCACAAGCGTCACCCAGAACCGGTTGCGGAACATCGCGACGCTGTGTCCGGCATGCGCACCCGTGTCATGATCCGCGTGGGCGTCGTGGTTCGCTGCCCCGTGGGCATGGCCCGCATGAGCGTCGTGGGCGGCAGGCTGATCCAGACGCGCGTCGGTAGCGGTTTCAGCGTGCGCGTGGTGATCAGGATGCGCCTGTGCCTGATGATGGTTGTGGTGGCCGGATGCGTTGTCCCTAGTTAGCGCCTCCGGCGGGTGATCGCCGTGACCTCCCGAGTGGTCGTGGTGCTCATGGGCTGGATCTCGATGCATGGTGAAGTCTTTTCTATCGGCGGGTGCATCGGGCTCGATGCCCCGCTGTTGTCGGGTGGGAGTCGCCGTGTCTCATCGGGCGGCTCCCGAAAATCACGTGAGTTGGAGCGTGGTGATGCAGGTCGCCGCGTCGTTCGCGGTCGAGAACGGGGTTTCGCCGGTCTTCCCGTCGTACGTCACCTCGATCGTCCCGCTCAGGTTGCGGGGGAGCCAGAACCCAGCGAACCCGTTGTCGAACGTGGTCGTGGTTTCTTCGAGAATCACGTCACCGGTCGCATCGTCGATGAACCGCACCTCGATTTGCTGCGCAGAGAGTTCTCCTCGGCAGGTCGTGAGGCTGTGGTAAAAGCACTCGTGTGTTTGCGAAACGAAGGGGGCAACCGAGACGTAGGTCACGTCATCCGGCATGTCCAAGGAGACTTCGGTGACGTTGTCGGTCAGGACGAGGGCATCGGGCTGTACGGATGCGATCAAGTCGGTAGGCCGGTCGCTCACGTTCATCCGGTCGAGCGTGTCGACGATCTCCCTCGCCGACATGTCGGTCAGGTTGTGAGAGGCGAGCAGGTCGGCACTGGGTGTGTTGGGCACCGCAGCATCCGGGGCGGAGCACCCAGCCAGCGTAAGGGAGAGGATTGCCGCAGCTGCCGCGGCAAGGGTTGTGAATCGCTTCATAGCGTCGTCGTCTTTCAGTCGAGGCCCGGCTGTGGCCCTGGGTAGCCAAGGGTGCGCAACCGGTGCTGTGTGTTGGTGCTGCTGGGGTCGGCGCGCAAGTAGTTTCGCGCCGACCCCAGGGGGATGGGTGATTAGAGGCGCAGCAAGATGTCGCGCATGGTCTCGATCTCACTGTTCTGGGTGTCGATGATCGCCTGTGCCATCGCGACGGCATCCGGATTCACCCCGGAATCGACCTGAGCTTGCGCCATCTCCACGGCGCCCTCGTGATGCACGATCATCTGCTCCAGGAACAGTCGGCTCGCGTCGGGTCCAGTTGCGGCTTCGAGTGCCTGCATGTCTTCCTCGGTCATCATGCCGTCCATGTGGCTGCCGTGGCCCATGCTCATGCCATCGGTTGCGGCCTGTGGCATGCCCCAGGTTTCGAGCATGGTGTTGAGCGTGTCGATCTCAGGCTGTTGTGCGGCTTTGATTTCTTCGGCGAGGGTGACAACGCGAGGGTCGATGTCATCCTTCGCGAGAATCAGGTCGGACATCTCGACGGCTTGCACATGGTGAGGCACCATCATCTGCGCGAACATCACGTCAGCAGAGTTGAAGTCCTCCGCCACTGATGATGGCGCTGTCGAAGTAGCAGGTGCGGGTTCCGCTGGGCCAGTCGTGCAACCGGCAAGGACCAGTCCGGCGGCGAGGATGCCCGGGACAATAAATAAGGCTCGGAGTTTCATGAGTTATTCCATTACGTCGAAGAATTTGGGATCGGCAAAGCGAGGCCATGCGCACGTGGCGCGGCCCCGGTAGACCGATCAAGTTCGACTGATGGAGAGTTCTTGCGGCGACGGCGTCATCGGACGAGGCGCACCGCGGACATGCACTGCGATCTTCAATGCGCGCGCACCGAACCAGTGATCGGTGGCCAATCGCCGGGCAAGAACGAAGAGGAAGAACACACCTGCGGTCAGGAACACGAGCATGCAGATGACCTGGACCATGTCATGTTCGCCGCAGCTCGCTCCGCAGGCGACACCGGAATCCGCAAGTCCATCTGCGTGCGCGGCCGTTGGGTGCTCGCCATGCCCGGAGGTGACCGCCGTCGGGGCGCTTCCAGGCGCGGCTTCAGCGTGCATTACCGACGCCGTTGCAGGTGCGGCCTCGTGGCTCCCACCATGCCCGAAGGCGTGCATGAGTACGGCGCAAAGGAGGAGAGCACCGAGTGCGAATAGCGCAACGAGGAACCGGGGTGGGTGCGGGCGGACCGGACGCGAAGGGGCGGTATTCGTTATCGACATACCTCCACCTCCCGGGCCGGTAAGACTCAAATTGCCTCACCCATTCTATTCAATATCATTCCGCATGATACCTCCCCGGGGTATTCAACGGGAGCGTGGCTTCTGCGTGGCATGTGCCCAAGGACGGAGCGAGCAGCTGTCCGAGGTCGGCACCCACGGCGCTGACCCTGCGCACTGAACCAAGGTATGCCGTAGAGATTCCTGTCGCCTGGACTTGATCGATCACGCCGGTCGTAGGCATAGACCAGACCTTCGTCTGTAGCCCCACGCGTCTGGCAGATCATGGATGAGCGGTCCACAAAGAACTCGATGATTTACGATTTCCTCGATCTGCCAGAGGCGTGGCAGCGGAAAGGTCATGTGTGTATATATCGGCGCTTGACTGGCACCTTGGGAGACGATGTGCACCTATTTTTATGTATGCACACTGGCGGGAGGAGACTGTCATGCCCAGGTCGAACTCTTGCGCGTTCGAAGTAGTTTTGAGCTCGAGGAGCAGGCATGCGGGTGTGACGCCCAACCTCAACCCCAACCGCCATCCCAAAATCCGCATGAAGCGCTACTTCACGGGTTCAACGGTCCCGCCGAATCGGCGGGACCTGAAATTCCGCGGATCAGGTGACGGTGCCGCAAAATTTGCGGGGCC
>JGI12531J12852_10001810_pt1 | contig 9959 bp, 5 predicted proteins | sample TtaePargueraPR_7_FD_12852 | JGI IMG/M metagenome (IMG submission 12852) | reverse complement strand
CCCGCCACCACGCCCAACCCCGCCCACCCCCACCGCCCCCGCTTCCGCTCCGAAACTCCTGCTGCGTTCGACATTCGCTCCCACGATGCGCCGCCATCTCCGCCGCCCGCAACCGCATACTTCCGCCCGTCGCAGTGTCAGACCCCGCCCGAAGTCTCCCAAACCAATCTTTGCCTCCTCACTCGGCCCACGCCAAAAAACCCTCCCATGCGCCGCCTTTTCTCGCTCCTCGCCACCGTCGCATCGCTCGCCTTCCTCTCCCCGCCCTCGCCCACGTTCGCCGCGCCTTCCGATTTCGAAGGCATCTGGACCGGCGAAATCTCCGCCCCCAACACCCGCACCGAAATCGGCCTCGCGTTCACCCCCACGCCCGACGGGCTCCTCGTCAGCCTCCACTTCCCCGAGATGTTTCTCTACACCGCGAATTTCGGCGCGGCCGACATCCGCGACGATACCTTCACGCTCGCCCCGCTCCAACTCGTCCTCACGCGCCAGTCCAACGACGAACTCGTCGGCACCTTCGCGCCCGGCCGTCTTCCCGTCCGCCTTCGCCGCGGCGGCACCTTCTCCAGCCCGCCCGAACCGCCGACACTCCCCGCCGCGCCCGCGCCGCGCTGGCAACGTCCCCTCGGCGCTCCCATCTGGGGCTCGCCCGTCGTCAGCGACAACATCGTCTACGTCGCCGCCACCGATGGACGCGTCCACGCGCTCCGCGCCGCCGATGGCGAACCCGTGTGGACCTGGACCGGCCCGCATCCATTTTATGGAGACACCCTCGTCACCGCCAACGCGCTCTACCTCCTCGACGAGCGCTCCCATCTCGTCGCCCTCTCCCGCGCCGATGGACAACTCCTCTGGCGACTCGATCTCCACGAAAACGATTCTCCCGACACCGCTCCGTCATCTCGCAACCCCACCTTCAATCACCGCACCGCCGCTCCCGTCATCGACGCCCGCGGCATCCTCTACGTCGGCTCCACCGACAGCCATCTCTACGGCATCAACGCCGAGTCCGGCCGCATCGTGTGGCGCCACCCCACCCCCGCTCCGATCTACGCGCCCGTCGCCCTGCAAGGCGATCACCTCGTCGCCGCCTGCTTCGACGGCACGCTCTTTTCCCTTCATCGCCGCAATCGCCGCGAACGCTTCCGCACCACGTTGAGCGGCCCCCTCGTCTCCGCGCCCGTCGTCGTCGGCGACCGCCTCGTCATCGGCTCTCGCGACTACTTCCTCCACGGTCTCGACGCCGCCACCGCCACCACACGCTGGCGCAACACCTACTGGTTCTCCTGGGTCGAATCCACCCCGCGCGTCGCCGACGGCGTTCTCTACATCGGCGGTTCCGACTTCCGCCGCGTGTCCGCCCTCGATCCGCGCGACGGCCGCCAACTGTGGTCCACCGACGTCCTCGGCCTTTCGTGGGGCTCGCCCGTCGCCACCGCCGACACCGTCTTCGCCGGCACCGCCGGCCAGGACATCCCCGGCACCGTCATCACTCACCGCGGCGGCATCGTCGCCCTCGACCGTCGGACCGGCACAATCCGTTGGCGCCATCAAACCTCCGCCCCCGCCGGCGCCCCGTTCAACGGCATCGCCGGCTCCCTCGCCCTCGTCGACGATCTCGTCATCGCCGCCGATGTCCACGGCACCGTCCTCGCGCTCCCGCAACGCGCAGATTCCCCGTAGCGCACCGCACGCCTTCCCTCCGCCCCATCCGGCAAAACCGGAAAATCTGAACCGCTAAACATTTCGGCGGTCATTTGCGCTCCGTGCTCATCGCTCCGGCGGTGCCCCCATCGCTCCCCCGCGGCTCGCGCCTTCCACCGAAATGAACTCCTCCTTTCTCCGCGCCCTCGCCCTCTTCTCGCTGCCCGTCTGTCTCCTCGCCCAGGACGCCGTTACGCCCGCTCCCGCACCGACTCCCGCCAACATCAAAGTCGGCATCGGCTACGACTACAGCCGCGGCAGCTACGGTCTCTCGCAAGACACCGAGGTCACTTTTATCCCGCTCCACCTCAACTACGACCAGGACCGCTGGGCGTTCAAAGCCAGCATTCCCTTCATCAACATCAAGGGACCCGCGACCGTCGTCGCCGGCGGCGGCACCGGCAGCGGCGGCGGCGCTCCCACGCGTCCCACCACCAGTTCCGAATCCGGCCTCGGCGACATCACCGTCTCCGGCACTTATCACCTCCGCCCCGTCCCCGGCGAACTCAACATCGACCTCACCGGTCGCGTAAAACTCGGCACCGCCGACGAAGACAAGGGCCTTGGCACCGGCGAAACCGACTACTACGTCCAACTCGATCTGTATCAGAATTTCGGAGTCATCACCCCCTTCGCCAACGTCGGCTACCGCTTCCTCGGCTCCAACGCCTCCTTCCAACTCGAGGACGGCTTCTACGCCACCGCCGGCGCCGCCTTCCGTGTGAACGACACCACCATTGTCGGCGCCGCTTACGACTGGCGCTACCGCATCATCGACGGCGCCGAAAACGGCACCGACGCGCTCGGGTTCATTTCCTACACGCCAAACGAAACCTGGAATGTCCTCGGCTACGTCCTCATCGGCTTCAACGACGCCAGCCCCGACCTCGGCCTCGGCACCCTCCTCAGCTACAAATTCTAGGGCATCGATGGAGGCGCGGTGCCTCCACCGCGCAACTCGCGCTCACTCCACCAGCGCCTGATACATCAGCACCTTCCACCGCTGGTTCAGATTGATCCCGCCCGACGGCGCCAACTGCGTCATGAACAACGCCACGATCTTCTCCTTCGGATCGACGAGATACTGCGGATAATACGCGCTGCCCCAGCCATACGCGCCTTCACCCACCAGTTCCCCGTAAGCGCCCGGATCCTCGTTCACCCAGAATCCCAACCCGAACGCCGACGTGTCCCGCGAATACTTCGAACCCGTATGATTCGCATGCATCAGCTCCACCGTCTTCGGGCTCAACAGCCGCACACCGTCCAGCTCGCCGCCGTTCAGGAGCATCTGCAAAAACCGGGCATAATCTTCCGCCGTCGATAGCAACCCCGCGCCGCCCGAAAAACATTTCCTCGGCCCGTTCACGTAGAGGCTGTTCTCCGCCGTTTCCTTCAACACCAGCTTCCCGTCCTCCCAGCCATACACATTGGCCAGACGGCTCGCCTTCTCCGGCGGCAGGAAGAAATGCGTATCCTTCATCCCGAGCGGACGACAGATCCGCTCCTCGATAAATTTGTCCAGCGGCATTCCCGACACGACTTCCACCAACCGTCCGAGCACGTCCGTCCCGAAGCCATACTGCCACGCTTCTCCCGGCTGCCCGTGCAACGGCAGCGTCCCAAGCCGATCGATCGCCTCGCCGATCGTCTCGTCCTTGTCGGCGAAAAACCATCCCGTCAGCCCCGCCGCCTTATACGCCTCGTGCGCCAGATCGCCCGGCGTGCCATACGTCAGGCCCGCGGTGTGCGTCATCAAATCACGAATCCAAATCGGCCGCTTCGCCTTCACCAAAACATACTTCTCCGCCGATCCTTCCGGCGCCGGCACCGCCACCATCGAATTCTTGAACGCCGGCAGGTAATTCGACAGCGGATCGCGCAGCAGAAACTTCCCCTCTTCGTAAAGCATCATCGCGGCGACCGTCGTCACCGCCTTGCTCATCGAAGCGATGCGGAAAATCGCGTCCCTCGCCATCGGTTTACCCGCCTCGATATCCTGCTGGCCGTAGGTCTGCAGCTTCACCGTCTTCCCATCCCGCGCCACCAACATCACCGCGCCCGCGATTCGTCCCGCCTCCACTTGTTCTTCAAACGCTCGATCCAGCCGCTCGAGCCGCTGCGGATCGAACTTCAGCGTCGAGGGCGTATCCGCCCGCGCGGATACAGCCGCCACCCAGCACACCACACCCGCCAACACCACTCGCCATCCGGGGTTCATCATCATCCCTTCCACGCAACACACCCTCCCGCCTCGCGCAACGAAATCGTTCGCCCCCCGCGCCTTCCTTCACCGCCCCGTCGTATCCGCCCACCACACCGCCATCGGCGACCGGTCGTTCTCTTCGCTTCGTTTTGTCGCCAGCACCACCCAGCCGCCTCGCTCCGGCGCCGGCACGTCAAACGCCCCGCTCGCCCCCGCCTTCAGTTCCTCCGCTCCGATCTCGCGATCGTAGAACAGATCGAAGCGCCCGCCGTGCACATACGCCATCACCACGCGCACGCCGTTTTCACCTTCCACGCGATATCGTCCCGCCACCTGCCCGACGTCCGGCCCCACCCGCACCCACACCTCTCCACCGGTGCCCACTCGCCAGCCGCGCTGCCCGTCGCGCTCCTCCGCCACCGGTTCGTCATTCCCGAAAAATACCACTCGCTCGTTCAGCTCGCGACGCTTCAACCCCCGCTCCAGCGGCCCGCCCGGTGTCTCGCTGCCCGCCGTGTGATCCGTCCGCAACGCCCGCCAGCCGCCCAGCATCGTTTGCCCTTCCGGCAACTCCACTTCGAGCGCCACCCGCCAGCCGCCCGGGCTCACCGAGAACGGCCGCGTCACGCTCGGATTCTCCCGCGTCAACACCACCCCCTCGTCCCACCACAACTGCCCCGCGAGGGGCCCCTCCAGCACCCGAATACGAAAGCGCGCCTCCGCTCGTTCCGCCTCCGGCGACAGCTCCCCCACGAAGTCTCCAGAAAGTCGATACAACCCGAAACCCAACACCACCCGCGACGATTCCCACGATCCCGCGAACCATCCGCTTCCGGGCCGATGTAGCCACTCCATCCAGCCGTCCTCCACGGCCATCGCGTGCGCGTAGAGATTCGAGCCCGTCCGCCGCGCCCATTCCAGCGGCTGCGCCAACGCCGCCGTGCTCTTTCCCGGCAGCCAATACGCCACCAGGTTCCCGCCGATCTCGCCGTCCTCATAACGCCGGTCCAGCACCCGATGAAAATCGGGCTGCCAGTGATTCCACGCCCGCTCCGCGATCATCACCTCCCATCGCCGGGTCCGCTCGAATTCACGCAAGATCGCCTCCTTCTCCCGCGCGGAAAACGTCGTCCCTTCCTGCAGCCACAACGGCATCCCTTGCGACGCCCCGCCCGGCATCGCCCGCACCAGCCATTCCGTGCCGTGCAGGAAACGGAAATTCTCCTCTTTCGCACCTTCCGCGATCCGCTCCGCCCGAAACGCCTCAAGCCGACGCAACCCCGCGTGCAGTCCCGGCTCGATCCTCAGCCCCCGCAGATATCCAAACCGCTCCGGCAAATCGTCCGCCAATTTCATCTCGCTCCGCGCCATCTTTCCATGCCCCCAGATTGCGCGCGCGCCCTGCCACGCCGACGCCCATGCCGGCACCAACAAGGTCACCGCGCCCACCGCCAACACGCCTCGCGCCCACGCGCGACACCGTCCCGTCTCCCGCCGCACAAACACGAGCACCACCCCCGTCGCCAACACCAGCCACGCCGCGCCCGCCAGATGCGCGATTTCGAAATGCAGCGCCAGAAACACGAGACCGCACGCGCTCGCGCCCCCGCTCACCACCGCCAGCCAGCCGAGTTCTCTGCCGCGACGTTTCCCGCGTATCCAAATTTCCACTCCCGCGATCGTCGTCACCGCCAGCATCAACGCCGTTCCCCACGCCCCCATGAAGGTGAGATAAACCGGCGGATGATAATCGTGCGGCGTCTGCCAATAAAATTTCCACGTCCCGATCGCGCTCAACAACTCCGTCCGCGCCTGCGCCAGCCCCAATACATTCTGCTTCCACCGCGCCCAACTCGCACCCGTCAGCGCCATCTCCGTCGCGACCGGCACCACCGTCGCAAACCCCACCGCTCCGAAAAACCAAATCGCTGCGCCCCGCCACGTCACCGCACCCCGCTCCGCCGCGCGCACGATCAACGACAGCACGAGCGCCGTCGCCGCCACCTGATACGTCAGCTTCGTCATCCCGCCCAGCCAAAGCGCCCCCGCCACCAACACCGCCCCACCCACAACCCGCCGCCCGGGGCCGATCGTCGCCATGACCCAAAACGCCACCGCCACCCACGCCACGCCCATCGCGTTATACCACGGTATCGTGTGCTGCAACCCCGACGCCGCCACGACCGCCGCCGCGATCGCCACCGCCAGCCACCACCCCAACGGCCGCACCAGCAGCGCCACAAATCCAATAAACGTCCCCGCAATGAACACCGCCGCCGCGTAAGCGAGGCTCAGATATCGCGCACCCCACACCGTCTCCGCCAGCGCGCACACGTAATACTGCAGCGTTTGGATCGGCGTCAGAAAATCCACATACGGCCGCTCGCCCGCCTCGATCCGCCCCACTCCGGCGATCACATGTCCGTAATCATAAAAATCCCGCAGCCACCCGTAATTCCGCCACCAAGGCATCAGCAACAGCGCCAACACCACGATCGCTCCGGCTCCCCGACTCAACTCACGCAATCCCATCTTCATCGCTCACTCGATTCTCACCCGCCGCCACCACGCGTGTCCCCACGCCGTCCTGTTCACATCTGTCGAAACCCACACGAGTCCCACCCAGCCGCCTTTTTCGGGCAACGTCACCTCGAATTTCTGCACCGCCCGATCTTCCTCCCGCACGATCGGTCTCAGCTCCTTCTCGAACAGCACTTCCAACCGCCCCGATTTCACCCACACCACGCGCGCGATCGCCCCCGGTAAACTCTCCGCATGCGTCCACGCATGCTCGCGCAACCCGAACTCGCCGCTCACGCGCGTCGCCGCCGTTTGCGGCTGCAGCCACACTTCGCCCGGCGCGTGCACGAACAACTCCCACTCCTCATTCCGCACCTCCCCAAACGTATCGATTCCAAACACCGCCGCCTGCATCGGCTGGCTCGGCGCCTCCCACGCCATCAACGCCTCCTTGAAATTCGCCGGCAGCGTCAGCGCCTTCAATTCCACATCCAGCGGTCCCGGCACGTCGCGCCCGTTTCGCTCCGCCCCGCGCGTCCTCAGCTTCCGCCATCCCGCCCGCACGCGCGCGTCGCCCGTCTCCACCTCGAGCACCACGTTCTTTCCGCCGGCCTCCACCTCGAAATCTCCGAGCCGCGTGCTGACGTCGTTCGAAAGTTCCACCCGCCACTCCGCGAGCGACTTTCCCTCCTCCCCGTCCGTTCTCACGCGCATCGTCACCCCCACCGGCTTCCCCACCGGTCGCGTCAGCTCCGCCACCATCTCGCCGCGCAGCATCTCCACCGGAAACTCCAGCCCCACCGCGCTTCCAGCCGGCTGCGCCAGATACGCGCCGTCCTTCCGAACCCGCAACGCCACCTCGGTCCCTTCCGTTCGCACGCGTCGCGCATAAACATTCGATCTCGTCGCCGCCGCAAACTCCACCGGTTGCGCCAGCGGCCGCTCCATCGCCGGACGAATCTCATACACCATCAGATGCGGCCCCACCCGACGCGGACCCGACCACGCCTGCTGCAACATCTCCGCCGCCCCGAAGTGCCAATGATTCCAGGCCTCGAATGTAACCACCGTTTCGATACCGCCGCCGTGCGCCAGCCTCGCGTTGAGGATCCACGCGTTGTGATCCGAATACGTCGTGCCGTCGTGCAACCACAGCGGCAGACCGGGATGACGCGCCTCCGGCGCCGCCCGCACCATCCACTCCGTGCCCAATGCAAAATAGATCCCGCCCTCGCTTCGCTCCCGCGCGTATTCGTCGAACCCGTGCAGCGAATCCCGCATCGTCGCCTCGATCCGCATTCCGCGCAGATACGCATACCGCGCCGGCAATTCGTCCGCGCTCACGAATCGCTCGCGCACCAGTTCCTCCCGCCCCCACAACACGCGCGCTCCCGTCCACGCCGCCCACCACGCCGGCACCGCCAGCGTCGCCGCCCCCGCCACGAGAATCCACCGCCCCTCGCGCTCACGCCCAAACGCGATCACCAGCGCCGTCGCCAGCACCAGCCACGCCGCGCCCGATACCTGCGCGATCTCGAAATTCGTCGCCAGCAACACCGCGCCGCACACGACCGCTCCCCCGACACCCAAAATCAAGAATCCCGCGTCCCCTCGCGCCTTCTCTCCCGCGCCCCTCCGCTTCCACAGCACCCAGCCCGCCGCGCCCACCAGCAACACCCCCCAGCCGCCCACGAACCGAAAATTGGCGCCCATGTAATAGTCGTGCGGCGTCCGCCAGTAAAACTCCGGACTCAACACGCGCAGCAGCAACTCCCGCCGCGACGCCGCCAGTTCGAACACGTTCTCCTTCCACGTCGCAAAACTCGCCCCCGTGTAAGCCATTTCCGTCAACACCGGCGCCACCACGCCAAATCCCACCACCGCGAGCCCCAGCGCCGCTCCCACCCCCGCCGAAACCCGACCGCCCCACACTGCCCGAATCAGAAAAAGCATCACAAACGCCAGGCTCGCCACCTGATACGTCACCTTCGTCATCCCGCCCAACCACAACGCCGCCAGCATCGCCACCGCCCACGTCCCGCCCCGCTCGCCCGTCCGACCGATCCTCGCCGCGCTCCACGTCGCCACCGCGAGCCATGCGACGCCCAGCGCGTTGTGCCAGACGATCGCGTGCTGCCCGAACGACGCGAGCACCACCGCCGCTCCCACCGCCCACGCCAACCCCGCGCCCAACCGCCCCCGCAACATCAGCGCGAATCCCGCCAACGCCCCCACCATCGCCGCCGCGTTCGCATACGTGAGGCTCAAATACCGCGCGCCCCAAATCCGCTCCGCCGCCTGCGCCAGCAGGAAATGCAGCGTCTGGATCGGCGTCGCGAAATCCACATACGGACGCTCCCCCGCCTCCATCCGACCGACCGCCGCCATCACCAGCCCGTAATCGTAGAAATCGCGCAGTATCGCGTGATTCCGCCACCACGGCACCAACAGCAAAACCGCCAGCAACACACCCGCGCCCGCCACCACGGCGGCCCTTCCTCGGCGGATCGACGATTCACGCGACATGCGCCTCCCACCTGAGACGATGTTCCCGACGGAATCACCATCAATCTCCCGCCCCCGCCGAAACTCGCCTCAAATCGCTTCGAGAGACCGCCCTCCCGAAACCATGGGGCTCCTCACCGATTCTCATTCCCGGTGAACGCACTCGTCCGTTCCACCCTCGCGCACGCGCGCACGCGAGCGCCGCGTATCCCGCTGCCGTTGTTCGAGCTCCGCAAACCCGATCTTCGCTCCGCATCTGCATCCGAAAACGCCTCCGTCCGCTCGCCGCTCCCCCCGCAAAACTCACGGCGAACGCATCCCGCTTCCTCGGTCTATGCGCCCAAACCCGCATCCACGTGAAACGCCTTTCCTCCCGACACCTCGCGCTCCTCGCCACCGCCTCGATCGTCGCCCCGACCCTCACCCAACCGGCGCACAGCCAACAAGCGGGCCACGGTGCCAACGCCGCCGCTAACGCCAGCAAGGCCGCGCAACAATCCGCCAAAGCCGCGGCTCAAGCGGCCAAGGCCGCCGCCGACGCCGCCAAGCAAGCCGCCCGCAACGGCGCTCAATCCGCGAAAAATGCCGCGGCCGGCGCCCGTGACGCCGCGAAAAACGCGGCCGATGCCGCCAAGAACGCTGCCGCCGGCGCGGCCAACAACGCCGCCAATGCCGCGCAAGCCGCTGGTAAAGCCGCCGGCAACGCGGCAGGTGCGGCCGCAAACGCGGCGAACAATGCCGCCGAAGCCGCAGGCAACGCCGCCGCCAACGCGGCCAACGTCGCCAACAACGCCTCTCAAGCCGCCGAAAGCGCTTCCCAAGCGGCCGGCAACGCCGCCCAAGCCGCGAACAACGCCGCGTCCGCCGCCGGCAATGCCGCCTCCGCTGTCGCCGAAGCCGCGGGTAACGCCGCGGCAAATGCCGCCAATGCCGCGGGCAACGTCGCCGAAGCGGCGGCGAGCGCAGCCAACAACGCAGCCCAAGCGGCCGGCAATGCTGCGAACGCCGCCCAAAACGTCGC
>JGI12531J12852_10001798_pt1 | contig 9998 bp, 14 predicted proteins | sample TtaePargueraPR_7_FD_12852 | JGI IMG/M metagenome (IMG submission 12852) | reverse complement strand
TGCAGGCCTTGAAGCCAATCGTGCCCGACTCCGACGACGGCAGGCGCAGGTCCGTGAGTACCACCTCGTGGGCGAGCTGGACCGTGCGAAAATCGGCGGCCGCGGTCGTGGCCAGTACCAGGGCGGCGGCGATGAACAGTGTCTTGAGTTTCATGAGAGTAATTCCTCCGCGTCGGCCGGACTACAGCGTCGGCGATTCGGGACCTACGATGTAGAACGCCTGCGTGTGCACGGCGCTGGCGTCGCGATCCGTCGTGTTGCCCGGGTCGCGCAGCGATTCCGCCTGCGACGTGGCAACGAAATGGTAGGCGGCGATGCCGCTGCCGACGCCAAGGCTGAATGCCTTGTCCGGCACCAGCGTCGAGTCCTCGAACTCGATACGCGCATCGACGAATTCGTGGCCGCCCGGCGACACGTACTGCGGCATTACGGCAACCGCCAGCGTGTCGTACTGGCCGCGTGCGAGCGCGGTCTCCAGGCCGGTCTCCGCCGCCTGGAACGCGTTTTCGTAGTTCTGGTCATTGCGTGCCATTGCGATTTCCGTCGTCGCCGTGTTCATGCCCGAGATGGCGAGTACGGTGATAACGACCAGCAGGATCAGGCCGATGACCAGCGCCGCACCTTGCTGCCGTTTCAGAGTTGGTGAGTTCATCGTCTTCATTCTCTCGTTCAGGTCCGCGAGTTTCGCAGCAGGATCGTCTTCGAGACCTGCAGTCGGCGGAAGTTGTCATTGAATGCGCCGAGGTCGACGTCGCCCGGCTCGTAGTCCGTGTCGTCCTGCATGCCGATTTCGAGGCTGGTGCCGCGTACGACGAGCCAGATGCGGGCCGTGATGACACGCGCGCCCGGCACGTAGCCGGCGGCCGTCGGGTCATAGATTTCGTCGCCCGGGTTTACGTAGCGGTCGACGGTATTGTCCTCGTCGACATCGATGCCGAGCTGTACCTGCAGGTTCTCGACGCCGGGCGCGATTTCCTGGTCCTGGATCGTCGCCGCGCCACCGGTGACCGTCAGCGTCTTGCGACGCAGCGTGGGGACGTTCGGGACCAGGTTTCCCGGGTCCGGCTGCGCAACGTAGTAGCTGCTCACCATCAGGTTGTGCGTCGACGAGTCGGCCGGGTTGAACATCGTCGGTACCGCGCCATCGTCGAAGACTTCGCCCTGGACACGTGTCGTCTGAATCTGCAGGCGACCCGGCTCGAGGGCAGGCGCCGGCGCGACGGTCGCGCGGCGCACGGTAATCAGGTCTGACGCGGCCTGCGCGCCGCCGACAGCGGCGCAAGGCAGGTTGAAGGCGTTGTTCGCGCCGTCGACGGGCATCGCGAGGTCGAGTACCCAGTCGGCGCCGCAGTCGGCCGGCACGCCGAGGTTCTTGGGGTTCGGGTCGCCGGCCAGCGAGCGGCCCTCGATTGCGAGGCCGCGGCTCGTACGGCCCCAGTTGCTGGCCATGCGCAGGTCGGACTCGATGGTGTCGATGGCGAACTGCGCGGTTTCCTGCACCCGCGCGATCGACTCGTTGATGATGAAGGCCTGACGGCTCTGGTTGTAGATCTGCACCGCGCCGATGACCAGGAACGAGCCGATCGCCAGTGCGACCATCAGTTCGACGAGGGTCAGGCCCTGTTGACGTCGAATAGCCATGTTCAGTTCCCCCGCACCGGAATCGTGATCGTGTAGTTCTGCAGACCCTCGGGCTCGGTCCATGCCACCTGGATCTGGTATGTGGGGGGCAGAACGGCACCATTGAATACGACGTTCACCTGGCCGCCCGGCAACGTATCCTGCGCCTGCTCCTGCCACACGAGGACGTCCTGAGCTGCCATCTGCGGGGCGCTGCAGTTGACGCCTCCCGCAATGCAGCCGGCATCGGCGCCAGCGCCTTCGTAAGCCACCCCCGCGGTCGGGTTCGCGCGGATACGGTCGGCGACGTCGCCGGCCAGCGTCACCGCATTGTGGCGGAACAGCGAGGTGCGCCCCGCCTGCATGCTCTGGACGTAAAGGCTGGCGATGCCGAGCATGCCTACCGACATGACGATCAGGGCAACCAGCACCTCGATCAGCGAGAAGCCGCGCTGGTGCCGTCCGTGAGCGTTGGGAATCGATTTGATCATGGGTAATGCGTCCTTCGAATGTCCGGTGCGTGGGCTACGGGCAACCGCCGGCAGCATTGATCTGGCCCTTGTCGCGCAGGATCGTGCCGCGCCCCAGCGGCGTGACAACGAACAGCCGCGCGGCCGAGTTGCCGCCGGCCGCGGTGACGTTGCCCCGCTCATCGCACATGACGACCTGAGCAACGGCGGGATTGCCGCCGACGTTGCCGCGGCCGAGACCGGTCGGTGCATAGCTGAAGTACGTGGCGCCATTCGTGAAATTCAGCGTCACGTTGTTTTCCACCGGTCCATGACGGCGCAGGATGGCATCGGCGCCGTCGACCTGCAGGTCGGCGCCACCGTCCTGGAACACGATGTAGCCCTGGTCCCAGGTGCCGCCGCAGGCCGGCACCGCGGCCATGGGGTCGGCGCTGGCGCAGATCGTGATGTTCGCCTTGGCCCGCGCCGACTCGCTGCGCGCCAGGTGGAACGCGGCGTGCAGGTCGTTGGCCGTCGCGGTCATCCGACCGTTCCGGTTGAAGTCACCGAGATTCGCCATGCCGAACGAGAGAATCACGCCGACGATGGTCAGCGTGATCATCAGTTCGTACAACGTGAACCCCGCCTGGAGGGTGGTGCCGGTTTGCGTTTTCATGCGCGCAATATACGGTCACGGTGCCTGCCGCCCACGAGTATCCGACGAGCGGTCGGGCACCGCCGACGAACGGTCGAACGGCGGGCAGGCGATTTAACTTAATCCGCACAGGCATAGGGCTCGCCGCGGCTGTTCCGCAGGGCCGCGCGGGGCCGCCCCGTCCAGCTCACGACCAACGCCCTGGCCGCCACGCGGCCCGCGGCGTCGCAGGCCACGAACGTGCCGTTCGTGGCGCGCTGCACCGTCGCGCGCAGCGTGAAGCCGCGCCGGTTCGCGGTCAGCCGGATGCGCGGATCGACGCGGTGCCGGTCGAGCACCGGTTCCCCCTCGTCGACCGCCGGCGGCTCGTCCCGGTCGCGGTTCTCGAACATTATCCAGCCGGCCGACCAGTCCCGGCCGGGCGCGCAGCGCGCACCGTCGGGGCTCGGGCAGATGGACACGACCCGGCGGCGCAGGATGGACTCCTTCCGCGCCCCGTGCACGGCGTGGAACAGCGCGTTGATCTCCGCGGACTGGCGCTGGCGGGCAATCATGGCATCGAACGACGGCACGGCGACGGCAAGCAGCAGGGCCGCCACCGCCACGGTCACCAGGAGTTCGAGCAGCGTGAACCCGGGCGGGCGTACCGGTGTGAACGGCATGCTGGACCTCCGTGTCGCATGCAGTAAAGTAAGGCCAATGAAACCTTGGTGACGTCCGCGTTGCCGACCGAATTTCTGGTCATTTTCCGGGCGTTTTCGAATATACTGCGCAGCTGCTCAATATTCTGGAGACTGCACGATGTCCCGAACGGACATACTCGCGTTGTTTGAAAAGCACGGCGTCCTGCCCACGCCGCAGCGCCTCGAGATCGCGGGCGTGCTGCTGGCGCGGCCGCAGCACCTGTCGGCAGACCAGATCATCGACCGGCTGCGCACGGCCGGCAGCCGGGTATCGAAGGCCACCGTGTACAACACGCTGAACCTGTTCGGTGACCGTGGGATCGTCAAGGAGGTGATGGTCGACCCGGTGCGCAAGTTCTACGATTCGACCACGCACACCCATCACCACTTCTACAACGTGAGCACGGGCGAGCTGCACGATATCCCGGAGGACGCGGTGGCCTTCGCGCAGTTGCCGTCGCTGCCCGATGGCACCACCGAGGAAAGCGTCGAGGTCCTGATCCGCGTCCGCGACGCGGACTGATCGGCGCGGCCTGCAAAAATCGGCGCCCGGCCTTTCACGGAGGGGCCGGCACCGCTATACTGCGCGCCGCTGCGTCCCGGGCGTCCTGCCCGGTGGCCACGCGGCCAGGAAAATCCGTGCCGGATTAGCTCAGTTGGTAGAGCATCTCATTCGTAATGAGGGGGTCAGGTGTTCGAGTCACCTATCCGGCACCATTTAAATCAACGGGTTATGCGTTTGTGCGGCGGTTTTCGCTGCCTGCGCACGCTGATTCACTACCGCTGACCTTGTTACCGGCGCCAGGAGCGCGCAGCGTTGCGCACTGTCTCAACGCCGCCGCCGCAGCTTGTCCAGGCGTTGCTTCCAGCGTTGAAATTCCCGGGCATCGCCGCCCTTGTCCGGGTGCGTGCGCTGACACATGACCCGTGCCTCGGCGATCTCTGCGTGCGGCACGGAGATCGAGTAGCCGAGAGCCCGGATCTCGTCGTCCGACAAGATACGCACCGGCGTTTCGATGCCGTCAAGCGGGGCAAATCGCAGCACGCCACGAACGTCGTAGCGCCAGGGATGTGTTCGGCGGGGTTTCATTCGTGCAATCGTACATGAGTAGTGGCACCCGCAACGGAATCCATTTCGCGGTACTCGCCTGTCAGGGGCTCTGGCTCAGCCTCCAGGTTCGGTTAATCACACATCCTCGGATCGTTGATGATCAGCCGCCCACTGGCCGTAGGCCGGTCCTGGCACGAGTTCCAGGCTTGGCAACGCCGGAGAATCAGGGTTGCCTTCCTGGGCAACCGAGTGAACGGCCAGTTCTCTTCGATACGCCGTCGCAGCGACCAACCGCAAACTCAGGGATGAGCCCCATTTTCGTGTTCAGTCGGGCGTGGCACAGCAAGTCGGTAATTTGGCGGGCTTTGCGAGGCTTGAGCGGGTCTTGCGGATAGCTGCTCACCAGGGGTCGCGGCAGCATTGCTGGCTTCCCCCAAGCAATGCAACGGTCGGCTTCCCGCAGTCAGCGGACGTTTGAACGACTGGCCTCATGGGCGATTGTGGGGCGCTTTTCGGCCCGTTTCCGGGCGATAGAATCTCTGCAGGTACCAGGTTACCAATCCGGGAGCGATGATTGTCTGAAGGGTGAAGAACAGTAGAGTTACCCACTCGCTCCCATAATCCCCCTCACCCCGCTGAATCAGCCACTGCTCACCGATCGGGCCGGAAGAAAAGACCACGGCGGCCACGAGGTTCCAGCCCAGGTGAAGTCCGATCGGCGCATATAGAGACCGGGTCTTGGCGTAGGCAAATGCAAACATCCAGCCACCGGCCCCGGTGACCAGGAAAACGTAGATCATCAGTACCAGGCGGGAGCCGAACACTTCGTAGCTGAACCAGTGGTACACACCGAAAGCAATGGAACTGAGCAGACACGCCTTCACGATGCCGACGTAACGGATAAGCAGGTAAAGCAGAACGCCACGAAAGAGCAATTCCTCGTAGAGCACCGCCGATAGCACCCAGACAGAACCGCCAAGCAGCTGGCGCAGGTCATAGTCAGGATTGACTTGGTAGGATATTTCCTTGAAGTGGGCTTGCCACGTGAAGTTGATGACCGCTACGAGCGCCATGAAAAACATTCCGGCCATAAACGCGATCATGCGTTGCTTGGTCGGAACGATTCCCAGGACTGCCAGGGGTTCACGCACCGTCACGCGGAGTAAGACCCACGAAAAAAAGAGCATAACCAGAGTTCCGACGACCACTATCGTGCTACCCGCCAGGATTCGTTGGAGTCACAGACTCTTGGGCTAGAGAGAAACGACTCTGGGAGCATTGCTTCCTGTGCTTGGCAGAGGGGTTTCGGATCTCGCCGGCTTGGGGCTGATTTCTGTCGCACTATTGAATCACCGCTGGTTCTGAGAAGGATCGTCAACAACTTTCGAGGCTATCGCCAACCAAGGGGCTGCTACGCGAAGTGAAGCAGCCGCTCAATGACGTTTCCGCGGAAACGCATGGCGCGAACGTCAGCTCCTGGGAACAGCCGCCGCCGGTTCTCTATCCAAGCCAATATACGAATGCTACGGTTGTTGCCCGATGCCAGAAGACCTCGTAGCTCCAGCCCTGCCAGTACCACGGACTCGTTGGATCCGGCGTAGTTGCATTGGTGACACCGATACCGATGACTAGGTAGCTCGCTGCACCTAACAGGGGCAATATCCACTTTGGATGCTTGCCGGCCCGGTCTACCATTGCTTGCCAATCCGGCAAGTCTGACATGGCAAGCGACAGCTCATGTGTTGATCGGCACGCCACCATGAGCACATAGGCATAGGCTGTTGCGCAGTATGCGGTTATTGAGTATCTGAGTGATGGCGATTCGAAGATCGTTGGACGCGGCTTCATCGGCGCCGCCGAAAATAGCTCTACCGACAATGAACACAATAAGCAGCCCGATCGCGAAAAAGGCGCCTATCCAAATCGGATTTCCCGGGAGCGCATCGTATGCTCTCGAGGTCCAGGACATTGTGTACGACTTGGCCAAGCTGTGCTTCCTGTACCCTGGTTTGAAAGCGCCGCCGTACGCGAGGCGGTAATCAATGTCCGCTACGGGTGAGTAGCCTTCATACTACCTCCGGCAGGCTGGCCGGCGGCTACCGGCCGATACCAGCCATCCGTTTCAGGCTCAAAAGTAACTATTGAATATCTCGTCCGACCACGGACTGCCCCACGGTCCAGCGTAGCGAAGAGCACGGGAGTAACCGCGTTTCTCGCCCGATACTACGAACCCGACTACGGTTCCACCAATCGAAACGGCGACATCCTTGCCGCTCTCCGACCATCTGAAATCCAGGTCACTTTCGTTCGGTAATCCAGACGGCACGCTGGAGGTCAAGAACCGTCGTATTGCTGGCGGTGGCGCATCCTGACTTTCAGGATTGCAAACAGAATCCTCCGGCTCAATGAGATTGACCAAGAAACAATCGGAGATGATCTCATCGCCGTTCGATAAATACAGCCAAACTGAGTGCGGGCTCTCGTCATCCGGCTCTAGAGCTACGATCGCATCAAGCCCCGATTCAGAGTTGTTTGACGTGACAAACACGAGTAATTCCTGGTCAATTTGGTGACGTGTGCCCGGCAGAAAAGGGTCAGAAGCGGAAAGTGTTTCTCAGAATGCCTAGACGGCTACTTCCGGCCAGAAGCGGTAGGTCGCGCCTGAATCCGTGGAGCGGAACGGGCAGAATTAAAGCCCTCCCTCGTAGACGATAATTTGTATGTCATTCGGGTCGCTCAAGTATAGGTATTTTGAGCCCCACGGTCGGACGGTCGGGCCGTCAAAGCCAACGTCCTCCGGCAACGATGCCTGAAACTCGGAAAGACTGTCTACACGGAATTGCAGACTAAGGCCTTCAAACGTCGTTTCTTGCTCAACAAGATAGACCTCCAGAAAGGCCTCTTGTCGTCCTTCGGGCAAGGAAAGTATCACGCCAACGTCGCCTGGGTCATTCCACTCTTCGGCAACTATCATGCTAAACACAGTCTCGTAGAACTGCCTTGTTTGCTGATATTTCGCAGTCGAGATCTTTGTCTTTAGTGAAAACTGCACTGGAGGCCGGAAGTGTTTGCTCTGGGTCAGAAGCGGAAATTGTAGCTGAAACCGTGTGGAAGGCTACTTCCGGCCGGAAGCCGCCACTCATGCGCGGTAGGTATCTATTTTTCTTGAGTTCTATTCGACCATTTTTCGACGTTAAGGTCCGATTTCGGCCAGAGCGCCTCAGCATCGATCATACACTGGGTGCAGTGACTATTTGGAGGCGCTAATGAACCAACTTCAGAAAGCCAAGCACTTTGCAGATCTCCATCAAGAGAACAACCCTCTTGTTCTTTTTAATATCTGGGACGCCGGAGGAGCACAAGCGGTTGAGAAAGCCGGAGCGAAGGCCGTGGCTAGCGGAAGTTGCTCTGTCGCAGCTGCGCATGGGTATTCAGACGGCGAGAAAATCCCGCTTGAGTTGGTCGAAATAATTGCCAGCCGAATATGTTCGGCAACAGAGCTGCCAGTGACAATTGACTTTGAGGGAGGTTACTCCGAAGACCCTGATGAAATCGCCCTGAATGTTCAGCGCATCATTCGAGCCGGCGCCGTTGCCATCAATTTTGAAGACCAGATAGTAGGTGCAAAAGGGATTCATCCAGTATCCACGCAAGTGAAGCGTATCAATGCAATTCGAGAGTCCGTAACTCAACTAGGTTTGCCCGTCTTTATCAACGCCCGCACCGACTTGTTTCTCCAGGCCGGCTCGCAAGCTGAACACGCTGCCTTACTAGATGAAGTGAGAGAACGGGCTGACGCGTACGAAGAAGCTGGTGCAAGCGGCTTTTTCTTGCCTGGCCTTATTGACGAGAACATGATTTCCCAAGTTTGTGAATACACGAACTTGCCCGTCAACGTTATGATGATGGAGGGCGCGCCGTCTGTTGGCAGACTTGCGAGAGCTGGCGTGTCACGAGTGAGCTTCGGCCCTGCGCCTTACTTTGAGTCAGTAAACACACTATCAGAGCAGGCCAGAAAGGTTTTTGGCTCTTCTACATAGTCCTTCACTCAAGAATGAAAATGGGGTCAGGCCGCAATACTTTCACATTCTTTCGTGACGGAAACTTCGGCTCGACCCCGATTCTCTAATCAGGGTCGGCGCACGTGGGCGGTCCGCGTCTGCTTTCGGGAAGATCGGCCGTTCGAGTCGACAGAGGTTGGAGGCGGCTACCGGCCAGAGGCGGACAGTCAATTCTCGCCTGTCGCTGCTCTTGCCGCATCGAAATCGAGCATGGTGTGCTCGACGAAACCTCCATAGTCGAAGATGAAGCTATCAAGCTCTTGTTCTTCATCCTCGGGATCGCGAAGTTCGTTTACCAGCTCCAAGTACGCATTCGACTGGCGAAACATTTCGAATTGCTTGTGCTTGAAGCGGATAAATTCTTCGCCAGTCATTTCAGCACGATCAGTAACACGCCCACCTTCTATGCGAAGCAAGGTGTATGCGTCAAATACTGAGCCATGGTTGAGATGCACATAGTGTTTCATCTCACCAGTCGGCAGCACCAGTATTCCCGAGTACCAGTCCATTTGCCGTGACTCCGGCGTCGGAAAAAAGCGATCAACCTCAGAAACTAACTGTGCCCTCTCTTCGCGATTCTCCGAGGGACGGTAGACTTCGAAGTCTCGAATGCGCAGCGTATTTCCCAGAACCTCAAATGTCGCTATGTAGCCACGCCAAAGCCCGCTGCTCATGACGACATTGTCACCATCATCAGCCTCTCTCGGGTGCTGCTCAGGGTGTTCCTCGAAGTAGGAGTCCAACGGATTAGTGTTCAGACGGTAGGACTCGCCGTCCAAGTGCAGTTTATCGGGGGCCTGAGCAGTGCCAGACGCGGCAGTCGCTATGAACAAGGCCAATAGGGGTGTTAGGAGCTTCGATCGCATGATCGATTCCTCGCTTGATTTGAGCTTCCCGCGCAAATTCTTGGCAACGACCGCTTGGGGTCAGGAGCCGTCATTCTACCTCAGTCAGACTGGCCGGCGGCTACCGGCCAGAAGGAGACGCTCGCTACTCGGCCAACGCGACCGCGACGACACGCATACCGGAGGACAACTTGCGATTCTCAACAAGTACTAGGCTACCGGTCGGAAACTCCCATTCTTCAGTGTCATCGTGGGTACCGACTAATCGAAACACGTCATCTGATACCTTCTCTGCGACGACCGGGCGCCAAACGTCCGTGCCTTCATCCAACATCTTGACATAAATTGTAGTGGACAATGCCGCGTTATCCCTTGTGTAGTCGCTGCATTGCGTCCACCTTACCGGCCCGGGCTAATTCGACGGATTCCTCCCAATCGTATTGAATTGCCGGATCGGCAGTACCGCCAGCAAACAGCAAGGACATATCGCCGAGAAACGCACCTAGATCATCTGACGATGTAAGCTGGTATCTCTTTTCGATGAAAGCAAACATCGCCAAGTACGCTTCATCAACCGTTAGTGAGTCCTTTTTCGTCATTTTTTCCGAGTTCCGTGACCGGCTGCTTTGGGTCA
>JGI12531J12852_10001731_pt1 | contig 10241 bp, 1 predicted proteins | sample TtaePargueraPR_7_FD_12852 | JGI IMG/M metagenome (IMG submission 12852) | reverse complement strand
AAGCACCGCCCGACGAAGCACCGCCCGACGAAGCACCGCCCGACGAAGCACCGCCCGACGAAGCACCGCCCGACGAAGCACCGCCGGAGCTAGTCCCGCCGCCTCCGGGGCTCCCGCTCCAGTTGCAGCCGTAGGCGGATAGCTCAGTTTCCGCAGCGCGGAGCGCGCTTTCACACATGCGCGCGAGAGACTCTTTTTTGAACGGATCGTTTTCATGAAGAGCCGCCCACGCGTCACGGTTGGATTTCAGCCCGGCAAGGACTTGTGTCCGGGTCGCAGCCGGATACCCGGTCTGGATGCACTGTTCGTAGCGAGCGAGGTAAGCATCGCAGGAAGCGATTCCGAGCGGCGCCACCACGGCGGGCTGAAGGAGCTCGCGCGTCGAATCGGTGACGGATGAGCCCCCTTGATCGTCGCACGCGAGGCTCATCCCCAATGACGCTATGGCCCAAACGAACTTTGCTCGCATGACGTGCCCCCGAACTTTCGACAACGCTCCCCCCGTTTCGGCAACGTCTACCCGATCTTCAACTCGAAATGCAAGACTGCTCTTCGGTGGGGAGATCGAATTGGGTTCAATCTTCCGGCGCTCACGTGCGCACCTACCTTATTTGTTGCCCTTATTTGTTGCGCACCTACCTTATTTGTATTGTGTGATACGAATTTGCGGAGCCCGCTTCAGTTGATCGTTGACTCGAAGTGTGGAGGCGGCGTAATAGCCAGATGAGCTGAGCGTCGCGAGACGCGAGGTTTGGAGCGTAAGAATAGGGGTAGCGAACCGGCTGTAGAGGCAGGTTTTGCTGAAAATTGATGATGCGAACTGCGGCGGACCAGCTCCCGCACCCGCTGCACTTTGGAGTGAACGATGTTTCGAGTGTTGCCTTGGGTTGGACGATGCTTGGCTCTTCTTTGTCTGCCGTCGATTGCGCTGGGCGATCCATTGCAGATGCGAGTCGCGAATGCTCGGAAGGTTTCGGCACGTGTTGGCCCATCGTCCGACCAACGGGACGAAGCTTCCGTCGGAAGCGGAGGGTCGAGTGAGGCAGCGTTCATGCAGCGGGCCGCCATGCCATTGCGGGGCAGCGGACGTCTTCGTCAAGACGTATCCTCTGCGCCTGATGGCATGTTGTCAGTGGTGCGTCCTCGGTCTTTTTCTCGATTGGAATTTGCCCGAGAAGCACGCGCTGATGAGTCCGCGGGCGAGCAGCAGACCGCGTCCGCGCCCGGCTGGGAGATGCTGGATGGCCGTCGTGACGCCGTGTATGCCGGAGAGGAGGGTCGTCCAATTCGTTGGAGAGCGCTCTTCTCGGAGCCTATTTGGCTTGACGGTGTGAGCGCGTGGCAGGGGGCGGTGGGGCAGCTCCGAGTCTTCGCGGGAGGCGATAGCAGCCGAACGCTTGGCTCAGCGGGGACGGGCTTGGGCGCGAGCTCGACCCTGATGGAGACCGCTGACGCGGACGCTACGATGGGCGAGGTTCCAGCGGGCTCCGCTCCGACATGGCAAAAGGCCCAGCTCGCGGCGCCGGTTCTCACGGATGTGGTCGAACTCGAGTGGATACCGGGTGGCCCCACTGCGCCGCCCGAGATCGCATTTTGGGCTCGCGGTAGCTCCGTCGATTTAGCGCTGAAAGGGGAGGGGGGAGATGGCTCTGGAGATCTCGGGTTCGTTGGCGCTTCATCCGTTGGGACTAGTGGGGGGGCGGCCGATTACGCCGCGCAGCTCCATCTCGGACACTTGGCCGGAGGTACCACGTATGCTGCGTTTCCCAGCGACGCGCGGGTGTCTGTCGCAGCGGTGCAGACGGAGCTCGCCGCAAAGGTCCGCGTCCATGTGCCTTCGCTGAAAGGCGTCGGACGGGCATTCTTGGTTTATGAGCTGGCAGGGGCGCCCCACTTCGTGGCTGTGGGCCGGTCCTTGAATGGCATCGGGCTCTTGGGTGGCCAAAAGAGGAGTGGATGGGGACCAGGGGGTATGCAGGTCGAGGAGGTGCCGGTTGCTGCTTTGCGCGACAACGAAAACACCATCGAATTCTATCCCGCAGACCCTCATGTGACTGGCGAGTATCGGGTGCGGGATGTGAGAATCGTGACCTTGCCCGAAGGCGCGATCGAGCACGTGATTTCGTCGGGTCACGATGGACACATCGGAAGGCTAGACGCACGCCTCGACTGGGACGTCCCCGTCTCGTTAGGGGAAGTGGCCTTCTTCGTTTCTGCCAAATCGAAGGGGAAGCTCCTCTTCGAGGGTGAATCGGCCCAAGCCGATGCGCAGAGTGGCCCGAAGCGCGGACTCAAAGCGGAGAGAGGGTCGAAGAAGAGTCCGGCGATGCGGCTCGAGCTCGATCTATCTTCGCTCCCTCCGGGGTGGCATCGAGCGGACGTGAGCACCGTGCTCGGTACGACCCGCGGGCTCGGCGTTCGTCTCTCGAAAGACGCCGAGCCAGGGTCCGTTGCCAAAGTGGTGGTCTCCGGCTTGAAGACACCGGGGGGCTCCTCGGGCGGCTTGGTAGTGAGCTATCCCGCTCGAGGTGAATGTTTCGAAGGGCGCGCCACGGTGCGCGGCTTTGCTTACGGCCTCGATCGACCGCACATCTGGGTGGGCGATCGAAAAGTCGATGTGCTGCGGGATGGGAGCTTCGAGTACAGCGCAGAGGGACGTACGGACGCTCCGTGGCACCTCACGCTGCGAGCCCTGGGGACGGGCCGGGGGGACACCCGGCCCATCGAGCGCCGCCTCGCGATGCAACCCTGCCTCGACGAGGTGGCCGTCGACCGTTCGCAGGGCCCGATCGCCGACGTGGGAGCCCCTCACTCCGTCGTCCTGGGCGCTGTGGGTGGTACGGTGGAGTTCGGCGGGGCGAAGCTCGAGGTTCCGGCAGGGGCTCTCGACCGACCCACCCGTCTCTCGATCCGACCACTCAAGGCGAGCGACGTTCCTGAAATGAGCCCGGGCGCCGTGAACGTGACGCCTGGAAAGATGGCGTACAGATTCGGCCCCCACGGATTGAAGTTCAACGTGCCGGTCAAGCTCTCGTTGCCTTACGACGAGAAGGCGCTTCCGCCCGCAGGACGGAAGCGTGACGTCACCGGCTTATACTATGACGAAGTAACAGCTCGTTGGGAGCCAGTGGGTCGCTTCGGGGAGCCCGAAGGCGGGCGCATGGTCAGCCTCACGGATCACTTCACCGATTTCATCAACGCCACCATTGCGACTCCGGATGGTCCCGGGATGGAATCCTTCACGCCGACGCGCATGAAGGACATGGAGCTCGGAAATCCGCTTTCGGGTGTGAGCATGATGAGTCCGCCCACCGCGTCACCAAGCGGCGCGGCCGTCTTACAGTACCCCCTGGAGCTTCCGCCTGGACGAAACGGCATGCAGCCCAACTTGGCGCTCACGTATTCGAGCCAAGGCGGGCCCAGTTGGGTGGGTCAAGGTTGGGATCTCAGTCTCTCGAAGATCGAGCTGGACACGCGGTATGGCGTTCCTGATTACGATAATGTTATCGGCGGTGGAGGTCCGCACCCGCCTTTCGGCGACAACAGTTCGCGCGCTGGAAAGCTCACGTATTTGCTGGATGGAGAGCAGCTGACGGAAGTCGAGAGCGCTGGAGGTGTTACGAAGTTCCGGCGCCGAGTCGAGGGATCATTTCAAAGAATCCTTCGAGTCCCGTCTCCTGATGGTCACGTGCACTTCGAGGTGACGGGCCAAGACGGGACACGTTTCATTTACGGTAGGAGCGCCTCAGCGAGGCTCGACGACCCGGGCAATGGTGCGCACATTTTCCGCTGGGCTCTCGAAGAGGTGCGTGATGTGTTCGGGAACGGCATCGTCTACTCCTATTCAAAAGAATCGGCACCTGTCGGCACTTCCGACAACGTGAGCTCCGTGGGACTCTATCCGACGCGCATCGAGTACACGGATTTCAAGGGGGCCGGAGGAACCGGGAGTAATGAGGCAGCTGGATACGCGATCGAATTTCACCGTCAAAGCGATGGAAACGGGAACCTCTTGGTGCGCCCCGATTCGTCGCTGGATGGGCGCGCCGGATTCCTCACTTCCGATCGCTATCTGCTCGAGCGCGTGCAGGTGGTCTACCTGGCTGGCGCCGGACACGAAACCATCCGCAGCTACCAGTTCGAGTATACGACAGGCGCATTCGGCAAGCCCCTACTCCAGTACGTCCGTCACCACGGCCGCGACGGGACGGAATTTTATCACCACGAGCTGAGCTATCGGAATCAGGCAAACGAGCCCTTTTCGAACTTCTTTGCTTGGAACGCCGATCCCCTCAGTGGCACCTTCGCCGGTCAGGCTCGTACGAGCTCAACCGGAAGTGGATGGTCCGCGACCGTCAGCGGAGGATTCGGGTTCTCTTTCTTGAATTTCAGCGTTGCCGGAGGCGGAGGCTTCACGGATACGTCAGTGCAGGGGCTGTTTCGAGACGTCACCGGCGATGGAGTCGCCGACTTCCTGAGCACTCATTCCACCTACTCCGTCGGACAGCTCCAGTATGGCGTTTGGGGTGACACGACCCGTCCCGATAAGAGTCCCGGCTATGGTGCGGAGGTCTTCGAGCCATCGTTTCAGGATGGAGCGCTCGGGAAGAACCGAAGCACCGAGTGGCACACTTCGGCCAGCGCCTCGGCGTTTGGCCTCGCGGGTCTGAGCGGACACCTGGGGCGGTCGTGGGAGGAAGAAAAGGCGACCTTAGCCGACATGAACGGCGATGGGTTCGTTGATATGGTGCGCCTCGAAGAGGGCACGAACAGGATTCTGGTTCGCCTTGGCCGCGGAGGGAGCTTCTTTGGTCAAGAAACGAGCTGGGGAACGATGCAGAAGAACATCGTTCAGAAACCCCGCTCGGTGCCGAGCGGGGCGGACGCCAGGGAGGGTGCTGCTGGCCCCGGCGACGAAGAGTGGTCCGCTGACTTAGCCGCCGGAAGCTATCCAGTGGATCCTGTTTTGGCTTGGATTGCGCCATTCGACGGAGACATCGTCATCTCCGGAGCAGCCACGCGTGAGGTGGCAGATGGCGATCCGATCGCGCTCTTCATCCACAGGCAAGGCGCACCGGACCTTTGGCAGAGTACGATCCCGTCAGGAGATACGAGCGCCCACGTCCCCCCGGCGACTCCCCTGCATGTGCTCGCCGGACAGGCGATCTATTTCCGAGTGAGCGCTGGCGGCCAAGCACGCAACGCATCGGTCCTGTGGTCGCCGCACATCGAATACGTCGGGTCATCGGCGTCGAGCTTCAATGAGCCTTACGGGTTACCATCGACCACCTTCGACTTGGCGAGCGATCTCCGTACGAGCGGCTCGGCGCGTCGCGCGTTTCTGGCGACGAGTCCCGGTGACGTAAGAATTGAAACGACGCTCACGAAGCAGAAGACGCCTGATGAACTGCGTCTGCGCGTGTACATCTTGGACGCGTCGAATCCGAGTTCCCCGGTTCGCACTCCGATCGATCTCGACCCGGGCGACCCCAGTAAAGATTACTGGCTCGTACCTGCGGACGCCGTCTCGAGCCCAGTCTCTTTGAACCACCCGGCCGTCGTTTCTCTGGGGGCGCATCAAACGCTCGAGTTCGTCGCGGAGACAGATGCGCCGGTCGACCCGAAGGATGTGACCTGGTCGGCGACGGTCGAGTACCTGACCTATTTCCGCCCCAATCCAGCGGACCCGTCCGCGCCGCCAACACCGACTCCCGTCCATTGCTACCTGAGCCCCTATCCGGCTGAAGCTGCGGCAGGAATGCAGCGATGCAGCGTCACGAACGATCCATTCCCGGACCGTCCTCTGCCCTATGCCATCATTCGCGGGCCGTCCGACACGAACCTATCCGTTCCGGTCTTCAAGACCGAGCGCGCGGACGAGTTTTTGATCGCGAGCGGCGGCACAGTCCAAATCGCGCCGAGTGGCGCCGCAAGCGGCCTGATCTGCCAGGCAGATCGAACCCTCATCGGAAAGGGAGGAGGCGTGCTCACTGCTGATGTCGAGCCAGGAGCGCATATCTCCTGTCTCAACGTCAACGGACCGGACCTGATTGTCTCGGTGAGCGGAGCCAGCGGGGGTACGCTCGTTGCACGGGGCGTCGAAGAAGACCCCGTCTTTCGGGATTTCGCCGATGCGCTCGACCTGACGAACTACGGCTTGAGCTGGGTGCAGTATCGTCAGAGTCGGAGCAGTTTGGGAGGGGGCTATCATCGGTGGTTCTACGGGGATTGGAACGGACTTGAGCCTTTTGACCCCTCAGCGCTCATCGCAGAAAACATTGTCCAGCCGCCTTCGCCTGGACAGCCGCCCTTGGTCGGCATGCCGGGGTCGAGCGACATTCAAGGGGTTTCCTCGTGGAACTTCCGTGGAGGCGCCTCGATTCGAGCGGGCGTCTTCACCCCCGCACTCGCGTCGGCACCAGGATCCGCCGGTAGCATCCAAGCGCTTCGGAGCTCACACACATGGAACTACGGTCTCGAGGCCAGCTTGGTGGGTGTGGGCTTTGGACTGGCTAACGCCGACACGACCTCAGACCAGGACTTCGTGGACGTCAATGGCGACGGCCTGGCCGACATCGTGACGGCCGCCGGCGTCCAGTACAATCGAGGGTGTCGCAATGCGGCCACTCAGACGGAGCTCGGAGCCCTCGACCCGACGAGTGAGCCGGCCACCTGCCAGGGATCGTTCGGTCCGCTGACGACCGCGTTCGATCAGGAACTCTCGCGGACGGAAACGCGGGTCCTGAAAGGAAGCTTCGATCCGCTCGGGGCTGTGTCGGGGATCCTGGGTGCACCGGACTTCGTCAAACACACGGAAGTCAAACCTGCGAGCGGCAGCGGAAAGAAGGGGATTCGAGCCATCTATAACGGCGGCTTCTCCGTCGGCGTGAACTACGGACAAACCTCGAGCCATCGAACTCAGGCTGACGTGAACGGCGATGGCCTCGTGGATTATGTCTCGTGGTCTCCCGGGGAAACGAGCCCGCGGGTTCGGCTGAATTTGGGGTATAGCCTCGCCCCCGAGGTTCCTTGGGAGCTGGACCTCACTCGGTTTGGCACCTACGAGGACGGTGAAGCCGGCCAGGCTGCGCTCTTCAGTGGCGGTGGCCTCGGTCAATACTTTGCTGGGATTGGCAGTCAGCTAGGGCATCTGAACGCAGTAAGCCTTGGCTCTCCGTCTTTCGGCGACACGACGAGCATGAGTATTGGAGGCACTGTTGGTGGCAGTGTGGGGGTCGTTGGCGCTGCCGTCGGGGGGGGCGCTGTCGTGAGCGTGAAGCGTGACGTGTCAGCGCTCCTCGACGTAACGGGAGACGGGGCGGCTGACTACGTACAACGACTCCCGAACACCGAGGTGCTGCTCGTTCGGCCCAACCTGGGCGAACGTTTCGGCCCGACGGAGGCTTGGCCGATGCCCATCTTTGCCTCTGAGCCAGGAGGCGATGATGTCGGAGGGCTTGTAGCAAATGTGCTCGCAGATACCATCTTCGGTAGCACGGGGGGCGGCGATGACGGGCGAGCGTCGCTCGACGTACTCAGCTTCGATCGCAGCGACGATCTGCAGTTTACGGCATCGATCCAGTTCTGCTTTCTGGTCTGCATCGGAGTCTCTTCGACCTACAGCGAGAGTCGAAGCTTCGGTGAAATGGCTCCTGACGACATCAATGGAGACGGCTTCACCGACTTCGTGCTCAAACAAGCCGGCTCCGGGAAGGTCTACACCCGCCTCAACCAGCAGAGCGGAGCGAATCTTCTCGAGAGGGTCAACGGGCCGGCTGGTAAAGTCATCACCATCGAATATGGTCGAGACGGAAACACCGTAGAGAACCCGAGGAACCAGTTCATCCTCGCTGCGACCACAGTGAGCGTTCCGGATCCGTTCGGAGGCCCGACCCAAAGCTATCGATCGACCTTCGATTACGGGCGAACCGGAAAGTATGACCGCGATGAGCGGGAGTCCTTCGGCTATGCGCAGGTCGTAACGACCCGTCCCGATGGATCAACGATCGCCACCACCTTCCACAATAGCGACTTCTACAGAAAGGGCCTGCCGGTTTCGACGAGCCTCCGGAATCAGCAGGGCAATCGCTACACCGAAACGACCTATCTCTATCAAGAACCTGCGTCGAACCTGGCGCCACTCAGCGGCTCGACTCATCCGGCCGAACTCGAACGCACCATCTCTCAGTACGAGGGGCACTCGACCGCAGGGCTCACGACGAGAGAGCTCCGTACCTGGAGCCCCGTTCACGGAAACCTTTTGACGTGGGCCAAGCTGGGAGAGCTCAGCGATCCGGCGGATGACCTGATCTACAGCATCAGCTATCAAGCCTTCAACACGAGCAGCAGCGATCCGTCCGAACTCTACGCCGTACGGGCCTCCGAAATCGTAGCGACCAGCTCCACGAACACCATTCTTCGCAAACGCACGGCCACGTTCGACGCGAGAGCCGCGGTAACGAGCGTCAGTGACCACGTTTGGGGCGGAACGGACGCGCTCGGCTCCGCCTATAACGGGGCCCTGAGCACCAGAACTATAAGTGCTCGCGATTCGTACGGAAACGTTACAAGGATCACTGATCCGACCGGGTACCATCTCGCTTATTCCTACGATGAGTCGATCCACACCCACGTCATCGCGACGACGGACTCGTTTGGGTATCTCGCGACCAACTTGCCGAACTACTACTTTGGCGGGGTCGATGAGGTGCGCGACGTCAACCGGAACATTAGCCAATACACATATGACACATTCGGACGACTCACCGCCGTCATCGGGCCCAGAGATATCGGTATGGCCCCGACGATCACCTATGCGTACCCGACGACCCTGATGAGCTCGGCCGGTGTGCTCGGGGCGGTGACCGGCCACAAAGACATCAGCCGAAACCATCCCGCGTCGAGCAGTCAGGACTACATCGAGACAGCAATCTTCGTCGATGCCCTGGGTCGAACCGTCCAAACGAAGAAGGACCACCTACAAGATACGGGCACGACGCTTCAGGTGGGGACCGTGGTGAGCGGTCGTGTGACCTTTGATAGCTTGGGGCGCGTCATTCGAGTCGGCCAACCCCGCTTCAGTGCGACCGGCGCGGGCGCCTTCGTCACCAATCTTCCGGAGCTGAATCCGACGCTGACGACCTATGATGTGCTGGATCGGGTGACCGAGGTCAGAACGCCGATCGACCCGAACCCGACGAACTGGCTGCCTGCGGAGAACCCGGCCCAGCCGCCGCCCCAGCCGTTGGCGGAAGCCGTCATGACCACGACCTATGGCATCGCTCCAGAGCCCGGATCGTCGACCAACCGTCTCCGCACGGTCGTCCTGGATGCGCTCAGCAAAAGCAAGGAAATCTATCGCGACCAGGACGGCTCGATTCGAGCGGTCGTCGAGCACAACCCGAGCGCCGGTCATCCGGATCTCACGACGAGATACCAGTACGATCCGCTCGATCAGCTCCTCAGCGTCACGGATGCGCGCGGGAACGTCGTCTCGAGCGTTTACGACACCCTCGGCAGAATGATCTCGCTGAGCAGTCCCGACACTGGCCTCACGAAGTGGTCCTATGATCTCGCCGGGAACCTCAAAGCCAAGGAAACGGCGCGACTCCGAGCCCAATCCAAGAAGGTCCGGTACGTGCACGAGTACAACCGTCTCGTCCAGGTCGACTATCCGGACAGCCCCGACCGCTTCTACCACTACGGGATGCCTCACGAGTTCGGCCTAGCGCACGGAAACGTCGCCGGTCGGGTCAAGTTCGAACAGAGTGAGGCGGGCACCCGTCACCTCGGCTACGACGAGCTCGGCAATACTGTGCGCATCGCCATGGAGTTCGGCCGCATGCGCGAGCCCCACTGCGGCCCCTACATCGCAGAGGTCTCCTACGAGTACGATTCGTTTGGCCGGATCCTCAAGACGCGCTTTCCCCTCGTAGAAAACGAGACGGATTGTGGTCAGTACACGCTCAACGCGACGAACGAGGCCATCACCTACGCCTACGATCAAGGCGGAAATCTCCAAAGCGTCTTCGGGCAGAACCAAGTCGTCAACCCGCAACACCCGAACGAGGCCCCCCATTCGGATTACCTCCTGCATATCGGGTACAACGAGTTCGGCCAGAAGGTCCGCCAGCTCTCGGGCAACTTCGTCCGCACGACGTTCTCCTACCAACCCAGGTCGCGCCGGCTCGCGAGCATCTTCACCGACCGCAACGGGGCCAAGCCGATGCAGCGGCTCGAGT
>JGI12531J12852_10001725_pt1 | contig 10258 bp, 10 predicted proteins | sample TtaePargueraPR_7_FD_12852 | JGI IMG/M metagenome (IMG submission 12852) | reverse complement strand
CCGCCGCCACTGGCAAGGGCTTCGCCATCGGCTCGGCCGCGTTGACCGCCCTCGCCCTCTTCGCCGCCTACGTGCAAATCGTGCAAACGCAGATCACCATGCAAGCGGTGAGCTACGGAAAAGCTCACGCCGGCGAATCCGTCAGTCCGGTCGCCGTGCACCAAGGCTATGGCAAGTTTGCAGTCGCGTTCCCCGGCGCGATGACCGATGGCAGCGATTACTTCGACGGCGCGCTCTTCCTGCCTACTCACGAATTGCGCCGCAAAGCACTGAAAGATCTGCCCATCGGCGCCAAGCTGCCGGTCACTTCCGTCGGCGATGATCCGTTCGTCTCCAACCGTTACGTGGCCGTGTGGGCCGATAAAGGCGCCAAGTTCGACATCGTATCCTCGCGACAAGCCACGATTGACGAAATCATGGCTTACTACGACGTAACGCTCACCAATCCGAAGGTCATCGCCGGCCTCTTCATTGGCGTGTTGCTCACCTTCCTGTTCTGCGCACTCACAATGAACGCCGTCGGTCGCGCCGCCTATCAAATGATGCGCGAATGCCGCCGTCAGTTCGGTAAAATGCGCGAAGCGTTCCGCGCATCGGGCATGAGCGAGGAAAACATCGCCAATCCGGAATCGTGGCCCAAGCGCGTCACGCACGAGGGCATTGAATATCCCGATTACGCCAACTGCGTTTCCATCTCCACCGCCGGCGCGCAACGCGAAATGGTTGTGCCTTCCCTCCTCGCCATTATCGCGCCGATCGCGCTGGGCTTGATTCTCGGCGTCGCCGGCGTGCTTGGCATGTTGGCAGGTGGTCTCGTCTCCGGTTTCGCGGTGGCCGTCTTTATGGCCAATGCCGGTGGCGCATGGGACAACGCGAAGAAACTCCTCGAATCCTACGGCCGCATCACCGCCGATGCGATGAAGCATCAACTGGCCACGCGCGAAAGCGTGCCCGCCGAAGTGCGTGAAGCCGTGCTCGCCCGTGCCGAAGAAGAAATCGCCGCCGGTCGCCCCAAGACCATCGTCTACGGCAAGGGCTCACCCGATCACAAGGCGACCGTTGTTGGCGACACCGTGGGCGATCCGTTCAAAGATACGTCCGGTCCGTCGCTCAACATCTTGATCAAACTGATCTCGATCGTCTCGGTCGTGTTCGCCGGTCTCATCGTGCGTTTCTCGCCGATGATCGGTCATTGGATCGGACTGAACTAAACGAGCAACTCGTTCTCTTCTTCACGGCCGCGGTTTATTACCGCGGCCGTTTTGCTTCCACGATTTCGGACAGCTTGCATCCCCCATTGCGGCACACAGAGTATTAACTTCTCTCTATGGCCGGCTTTATCCTCGATCTCGCTGCCTACCTTAAACGCATCGACTGCCCGTCAGACAATCTGGCAGCCGACGCCGCGACTTTGGCCAAGTTGCACTACCATCATGTGCAAACCGTGCCGTTCGAGAACCTCGATGTGCTACTCGGCCAACGTATCTCGATCGACCTGGTGACCGTCGCGGAAAAAATCGTGCGACAACATCGCGGCGGATACTGCTTCGAGCAAAACACCCTGTTTCGCGAAGTCCTACAGCAACTCGGTTTTGCGGTAACACCATTGCTGGCCCGCGTGCGTTGGAATGTGCCGGCCGAAGTCAAAACGCCGCTCACCCACATGGTGCTAAAGGTGGACATCGCCGGTGAGTCGTGGCTGGCCGATGTCGGATTCGGCGCAATCGGCACCACTGCGCCATTGCGTCTTGGCACTACAGACGAGCAATCCACCACACATGAACCGCGACGGATCGTGCAAGAGGGCGACATTGTCACCCACCAAGTGTGTGTCGGTGCTGTGTGGCGCAACGTTTACCAATTCTCACTTATCCCACCCGCCCCCATCGATTTCGAGCTCGGCAACTGGTTCAGCTGCACCCACCCGCGCGCGATGTTTGTGAACAATCTCGTTGTCTCCCGCGTCGATCCGGCCGGCCGGCACAGTATCTTTAATCGCGAATACACTTGGCGCACCTTGGACGGCCAAGCGCATACGTCGCCGATCGGTTCGATGGAACAGATGCGCACGCTATTAGGTGAACAGTTCGCCATCCAGCTGCCTGACTCCAGTTCGTTCACGATTCCATCGGCGCCTTGGTAAGTCATTTTTGCCGCGCGAGGTTTGCCTTCAGCGCGGCAGCATTCCAAGGTCCACGCATGGACTATCGTAATTTCGGCCGCACGGGAGTGAAGGTCAGCCCGCTCACTCTCGGCTGCATGATGTTTGGCGGGAAAACCGACCTTGAAGAAACCTGCCGTATCGTCGACCACGCGATCGACGCCGGCATTAACTGCATCGACACCGCCAACATTTATTCGCGCGGCAAGAGTGAGGAATTCACCGGCGAAGCGCTCAAGCGCAATGGCCGCCGCGAGCAGATTTTCCTCTGCACCAAAGTGCACGGTGTCATGGATGACGTTGATCCCAACATGCGCGGCAACACCCGCCGCCACATCATCCAGCAGTGCGAGGCCAGCCTGCGCCGGCTGCAGACGGACTATATCGATCTTTATCAAATCCACCGTCCACAACCCGAGGTGCCGGTCGATGAAACGCTCCGCGCGCTCGATGATCTCGTGCGCGCTGGCAAGGTGCGCTACACCGGCACGTCGACCTTCGCCGCGTGGCAGTTTCTCGAATCGCTCTGGTGCGCGAAGGAGCTGCACCTCACGCCGTTCTCCTCCGAACAACCGCCCTACAACCTGCTCGATCGCCGCATCGAACGCGAACTCCTGCCGATGTGCCGCACCTACGGCATCGCCACGCTGCCGTGGAGTCCGTTGGCCAGCGGCATCCTCAGCGGCAAGTATCGCGCCGGGCAGGAACCGCCGGCGGACTCGCGCTTCGCAGATCGGAAGAACAGTCCTTTTCTCAACCAGCGTTGGAATGACGCCGCGCTCAACGTGGTCGAAAAGCTCCTACCGCTCGCCAAAGCCAAAAATGTGACGCTGTCGCAATTCGCACTCGCATGGACGATGCAACAGCCCGGCGTGACCAGTCCGATCATCGGCCCGCGAACATTGGAACAATTGCAGGATAACCTGAAGGCCACCGAAGTGACTTTTACAGCGGACGAACTAAAGGCGATCGATGACATCGTGCCGCCGGGCACACACGTTTCGGTTTACTACGAAGCCGATTTTGGTCCGCATCAACACCGCTGGTGATTTCCATCGGCGAGCCGGGATGAAACCTTGCCGCACCACGGAGGTCGCACGATGATGTCGCGGTGCCATTGGTGTTGTTTCTTGCTCCGCTATTTTTGCTGTTCGAGTTCTGGCAACTCGTCATCTGCGAGCGCTATGTCGGCATCAGGCAGATCGAGCGTAATGGAGACCCTCGTGAGATCGGGCCCAGCGAAACCGTTTCATTCGTGTGGAGTTGCACGCTGTTTGTTTACTGGGCGTGGATGCTGCTCCTGCTTTTTCAAAGCTTCGGACGCGTGCATGGACTGTCGTTGATCGCGGTGTCTCTGCTCGGCTATGGATTGCGCCGCGCCAGCGGATTGAAATGGCTGCTCGTCATCCTGACCTTCGAAGGCGCGGTGCGCATCGGACTGCTTTTTTCGCTCTGCGCCTACGTGTGGCGTCGATTGTAGGGTGAGGAAAATACGTAGTCCGAAAGGACGTATTACTACCGATGCAAAGCGCGCCGGCGTTTTGCTACTCTTGTGCATTCTTTCGACCCATGAAACGCAAGACCACTCTGCTCCTTTTGCTTTTGCCCGCAGTCACTTGCTTGATCAGCGGTTGCAACACCACCACCGCTCGCACCCCTCAGCCAGCTTTGGTCGTTGATAATGCCGACCTAAAAACCATGTGGGGCGGTCGCATCGGTGAGCAATTGGCTCCCTCCTCCGGTCCAATCGTAACTCATCCGGCAGACAAGTCAGCTGATCGCTCCAGATCGGCCAGCCGGCAGTATCGCGATTGGAAGCGAACCCAAGAGAGCTAAGCCATGAACTTGGTCAGAACGGCCCGTTGCGCATTGCTGCTGTTATTGACCGGAACCGCGATGGCTTTGCCTTCGGCAGAGCAGCTGCAAAGTGCGTTTGAACGACTCGATCACAACAGCGACCAATTGATCAGCTTGGTCGAATGGGACCAAAACGCCTTCGCGCTTTTTCGCGCCACAGATCTCAACCGCAATGACAGTCTCGATGCAGAGGAAGTCGCCGAAGGCCCCGGAAGCTCGGCCGCGTTCACTCAGTTCGACATTAATCACAATGGTCAGCTGGAACTCGACGAGTTCATGCAATTGCGGCGCAAGCTAATGATCGTCGCTGACATCAACAGCAACGACAGCATCAACCGTGTAGAGTTTGAGTTATTTCAGCTCATTTCCGAAGCCGGCTGGGAAGATGCCGACAAAAACGGTCGACTAAATTTCACGGAGTTGCGCGCCAGTATCGCCAAGGTGTTCGAACTCGCCGATACCGATCGCAACGGAGTTTTATCCGCAGCCGAAGCCAATTTTCTCAGCCCGCTAAGTTATAACGTCGCGACTGCCGAAGGTCCGCTGACGTCCGAGCGGTTGTATATTTATTACCGCCGTCACCTGACCGGCGAATAAGCCGGCGCGCTCACAAACCCAGCTGGCGCGGATGCGACTTCACACTCTGCTCGGACAATGTGCGGGCAAAGAAATCCTGCGCCGGACCAATCAATCGCGCGGTCTTGCTGTAATCGCCCGCCCACGAATTCGGCAGGCAAATGCGCTTAATCACACCTTTGCCGATTTTGTCGGGCGCATCGCGATCGGGAATCAATTCCATCGAGAAGCGCGGATCGCTGAGATGAACGATGTAGTGCTTGGAACCAAACTTACCGTCGCGCTCAACTCGCAGGAAGTGGTTTGAACTCATCGAGACCCATCCTGACGGCCCGACCCGATGAGACAATCCCCGAATTCCTGCATGATTTGTCCTTGAGCCACTTCCGTCTCCGGCGCACATAATCCAGCGCGACGCCGCGCCCCCATGAGCACACTGCCTTCCGACACTCCGCGACTCCCCAAATGGCCCTTTCTCGCTGCCGACGTGTTTTTGTTGGCCACAGCCGCCCTCATCGCCCTCCGCAACCCCGCGCCCTATTCCAGCGGCCTCGTCGCCGCCATCACGATCTGCGTGGTGCTCGGCTGCATCTTGGGCGCGATTCCGTTTCTCACCGATTATGCGCAGCGCCAGGACGAAGCACTCGATGAACGGCAACGCGGCCTCGAAGCGCTCACCCGCACAATCGCTGATTCCGCCGAGCAAATCAGCGTAGCCGCGAACAGCATGCACGACACGCTCGCGCTGACTCGTAACCAGATCACTCAAATCGAATCCATGCCCGACACATTGGGCGATGGATTGGCCGACCTCAGCCAACAGGTTTCCAGCACACTCACTTCCGCCATTGAGGCCCTGCAAAAAGATCTCAAGGCGATCAAAGCCTCTGCGGACAATCGCAAGTCCGACAGCACGGCCGACAAGCTGCAGCAATTGCACGCGAGGTTGGAAGCGCTGGAAGAAAAACTAAGCACGCAGATTGCCGATCTGGCTCAGGTCGTGCCACCGCCGGCAACCCCGCCGGTTGAGCCCGCGCCGATCGCGGCCGCTCCCGCGCCGGTGGAACCCGAACCGGTGGAGCCGGTGACCATAATCGAACCACCGCCCGCTTCTGCTCAACCTACGCCAGCACCGATCGAATCAAAGCCTGAGCCGGAACCCGTCAAACCGGTCAAGAAACCAGCGCCCGTTAAAAAGCCCAAAGAAGAAGACGTCGCCGAATTGCCCTTTGCGGAGTCTACACCACCCGCGGAATTTGACCCGGCTGCGGAAAAGCCGACGCGATCTGCGACTTCCGACAATTCCACGCGCCTGCTCGTGACCGCATATATCGGCATCGGCAACCGGCTTTTCATTCGCGGCGAAGGCCCGGGCCTGAGCGCAGACAAAGGCATTCCGCTGCAATTCGTTTCAATCGGTAAATGGCAGTGGGAAACCAAGGACGCCACCGGACCGGTGCGCGCCAAACTGTTCAAGAACGACGAAATCGAATGCGTCGCGCTCGGCGAAATATCAGTCGACCCCGGCCAGCAGCTCGAAGTGAGCGCAACGTTCTGAATCAGCGCACCGGCGGAAACGGATGCCGCGTAAGCTTGGCCTGCGGCACTTCGTTGGCCAGCTGCACTAGCTCGTCAATCAGCACAGTCGGATCTTCCTCGGGACGCAGCGCAAGGAACTGCTGGCGGGCCTTGGCGTAGCTCTCCGGATTCCGGAACCATTCGCCTAACAACTCGGCAAACTCAGCACCCGATTCCACTTTTCGTGAACCGGCGCCATTGCGGAAAAATTTCCACGTCAGCTGCTCCTGCGGCATGATGCCGCCGAAGGCGTTGAAGATGATCGGGCACTTGAACGCCAATGCCGTGGAGCACGTGGTGGTGCCACCGCGCGTGACAATCACGTCACTCACCTGCATGAGCAGATGCACGATTTCACTGTAGCCTTCGATGTAGCAGTTAAACTCGGGATGATTCGCGCGCCAGTGAATGAGTTCGTTGTAGGCCTGCTTGTTGCGCCCGCAGATAATGATCGCCTGACATTTATCGGCGTGCCGGACCAGTGTCGGCAGCAGTGAGAAGTGATTGTGCGCGCCATTGCCCCCAGTGGCCAAGAACACCGTGAAGAGCTTGGGATCCAAGCCAAGTTGGTGTTCGCGGTAATGGCCGACTTCGTTCTCTGGAACCACTTCGAGGTGAGCGCGCGGTCGCATCAACACACCGCGCACTTTCGATCGTTCGGGAGAAATCCCTTTCTTCATCGCAAAATCCGCCGCAGTTGGCGTGCGCGAGAAATAGAGATCCACGCTCGTTTCGATCCAGTTGCGCGAATAACCCCAGCCGCCGGAAAACTCGCCGCAATACGTGGCTGTGCGCACATTAGACGCGCCGAGAATCCGCCGCGCGAGTTGGAAGTAACCGCGATTGAGGCAGTCGTGCACGCTAAGCACCAAGTGCGGCCGGTATTCGTTCAGCACCTCAAGGTAATAGTGACGACCTAGCGTCACGGTGCGCCGATTGAGCAGACTCAGTCCTTCCACCACCGTGTAGAACACTTTGTGAATCCACGGCGATTTCTTCTGAATCCAATTGTAGAAACGCACTCCCGAGCGCGCGACGACGGATGACTTTTCCAACATCTGCTCGATGCGCACATCAACGTCGTGGCGATAGAGTTCGAAACACCATTCGGCGATAGCTTCGGCGCGAGCGTCGTGCCCGCCACCCGTGCTGGAGGTGAGAATAAGAATGCGGACCTTGGACATGCTAGAGGTCGAAATAACGCGCCTGAATCCGGCGCTTGAGGGTCAACGAACCGAACCGCGCCAGAAATGGCGCGATGGTCGCTTGGAAAATTCGCCCGCAGCGCACCGTGCCGCTCCGGCGTTTGAGCAACGCTCGGCGCAAAGCTTGCGCCGCGTGCTCCGGGGCCGGGCCGGTCTGCATCATGCGCGTGAAGTTTCTCCAAGCCCGCGCCATCGCTACGGTGCTTTCGCCTTCCGGTCGCGTGACCGAGCTTTCGAAATCGGTGCGATAGTCTCCCGGTCGCACATCCAAAATCGCGATCGGCGTGCCGGCGGCTTCAATCATCAGGCTTTCATTAAGTGCCGAGAGTCCTGCCTTGGCCATGTTGTAGGCGCTTTGAAATGGCAGCGGAAACTCAGCCGCCAATGATGAAATATTAATCAACACGCTTGGCGTGCTGCGCGCACGCATATCACGCAACGCGGCGTGCGAAAGACGCGCGGTGTTGATCAGCATCACTTCCAATTGCTCACGCCACACCGCAAAGTCCGTGACCGCAAATCCGCCGAAAACGCCATAGCCGGCATTATTGATGACGATGTCGAAACCGCCCGCCTCCTTCGCCGCGTCGTTGAAGGCGGCCTCGGCTGCATCGCCGGCTTTTAAATCCAACGCCACGGGATGAAAACCAGGCTTTCCAGTCAGTGCCTGCAAATTCGCTACATTGCGCGCGGTGCCCCAAACTTGCACGCCTTCAGCCAAGAGCATCTCGGTAAACGCCAGTCCAAGGCCTCGGCTAGCACCGGTCACCAGCGCCGTGCGATACAGGGAGGATAGACGTGGAGAATTGGACACGTTAGGTGGCGCGCTTGAGCACCAAGCTGACATTCGCTCCGCCAAACCCGCTGCTGTTGTTCATCACCACTGCGGGCTGCTGCATTTGCGTCGTGCGAATTATATTCAACCCTTCGCACTCGGGATCGAGGTTCGAGATATGTGCCGAGCCCGGCATGAATCCCTCACGCAACGAGATCGCGCAAAACGCGCTTTCCATCGCACCAGCAAGGGACAGGCCGTGACCCGTAAGAGCCTTCGTGCTGCTGATGGCAGGACGAGACGACGCATCAGTAAAGATCACTTTCAACGCTCGAGCTTCCGAAATATCTCCAATCGGCGTAGAGGTCGCATGAGCATTGATGTAGTCAACGCTCTCGGCCGGCGTGCGCGTAGACTCCAAAGCATTGCGCATCGCGGCAACCAACCCGTCGCCATCGGGGTGCGAAATCGCTACGTTGTGACCGTCGGACGCCTGTCCCCATCCGGTAAACTCAGCGTAAACCTTCGCCCCGCGACGCTGCACCTCATCCTCGGTCTCCAACACGAGCACCGCAGCGCCACCCGTGCCGACAAATCCATCACGCGCCGCATCAAATGGGCGCGAAGCCAGCGCGGGGTCCGTTTGCAAGGACAACGCCCGCATACCGGCGAATGGCAGAATGCTGTCCACATTGCCGTCCTCAGCGCCGACCACAAACATGCGCTTCTGGCGGCCCAAAACCAAATCATCAAAGGCATAGCCCATCGCGTGGGATGACGACGCACAGGCCGAAGAGAATCCACATGATGCGCCTTTGATTTTGAAATGCGCGACGAGGTTGAAATTCAGGGTGCCCGAGATCGCGGCCACAATCCCGAGCGGCGAACAGCGCATGACGCCAACATTGTGCATGCGATTGAGCATATAGCCCATGAGTTGCGGCGAACCGCCGGAAGCCGCGTAAAGTCCTGTGTGTGCGTTGGACACTTCCTCCTCGTTCAAACCCGCATCGGCGATCGCCTGTTGCATCGCGCACCAAGCATACACGCCATGCGGCGCCATGCCGCGGAGGATCTCTCGCTTAATGCGATACTGCGATGGATAAACCCAATCCTCAGGATCGTTAGAGTCCGTCACAAAATCCCGCACTGGCGCGGCTACTTTGACCGGGATGTTGTCCTTTTGAAACGGAGGATACACCTGAATCCCGTGACGCATTTCACGCAGGCTGTTGGTCACAGTCTCCACATCGTTACCGATGCTGGTAATCAGGCCGAGTCCGGTAATGAATACTCTGGGCATGTGGTCGTCAGACAGGGATCAGGAATTTCCGTTGCACAAAAAACCCGCACATAAATCGGGTTTGCATGCAAAGCATATTACCAGTGCCGGTCAACGCAGGAGGCCAAGTGGCTGAACCACGACTGCGTTAGGAATCCGCTGTTACGCGCGCAGCCGCAGGATTGGACTTTTGAGGAGCCACTCCGTTAACACCGTTGTTTTCAACGGCAGGAGCAGGTGCATCAGAAAATCCAAAGGTCAGGGTGATTTCTTCAGCGATAGCGGCCTTTTCCTGGCCAACGCGAATCGAGCCTTCAAACGTGGCCAATGGCATCTTGATACGCTTGGGACGGATCGAAAGCGCAAGAATGTCGCCTGGACGGCAGATGCGGTGGGCGCGAACGCCTTCGCAGCCGGTGAAGAAAATTTGGGCCGGATTGACCACTTTACCAAGCTCGGGCGTGAGGCCTTCGAGTAAATATAGCACGGCCAACTGACCAAGCGCCTCAAGCATGATGGAGGCAGGCATGACCGGATTGTCCTTAAAGTGACCTTGGAGGAAAAACTCCTGCCCGGTGATCTTGTATTTGGCATTGGCTCCAGTGGAGCTAACCGAGCCCTCGTTCAAGAACAGGAACGGCGGCTGGATCGGCATCACCGTGGCGATGTGCTCAATCGGGAGAAACTTGGTGGGTTGCGGCAGGGGCATACCACGCACTTTGCAATCGATGAACATCTTCACGTCACCGACCGTGCGGAGGTTGCGCAACTCCTCGTTGTTTATCGACATCTCGAGCACCTCTTCGACCAAAATGACGATTTCC
>JGI12531J12852_10001721_pt1 | contig 10303 bp, 8 predicted proteins | sample TtaePargueraPR_7_FD_12852 | JGI IMG/M metagenome (IMG submission 12852) | reverse complement strand
CGTCGCAGCGATTGTCGGCCCCGTATACCGCGCCGCCGCTCAACCTCTACCGCGCCCTGCGCAGCCTCAACCCATCGCCCTATATGTATTTCCTCGACCTGGGGGATCACCAGGTGGTGGGTTCCAGCCCGGAAATCCTGGTGCACCTGGAAGACGGCGACATGACCGTGCGCCCCATCGCCGGCACCCGCCGCCGCGGCGCCACCGAGGAGCAGGACCGGGCGCTGGAACAGGAACTGCTGGCGGACCCCAAGGAAATCGCCGAGCACCTGATGCTGATCGATCTCGGCCGCAACGATGTGGGGCGTGTGGCACAGACCGGGACGGTGCAAGTGACCGATAAAATGGTGGTGGAGCGTTACTCCCACGTGATGCATATCGTCTCCAACGTCACCGGCAAGATCAAACCCGGGCTCACCGGGATCGACGCCCTGCGCGCAGCGCATCCGGCAGGGACCCTGTCCGGAGCGCCCAAGATCCGCGCGATGGAAATCATCGACGAGCTGGAGCCCGAGAAACGTGGCGTCTATGGCGGTGCCGTGGGTTACCTGGCCTGGAATGGCAATATGGATACCGCCATCGCCATCCGCACCGCGGTGATCAAGGATGACAAGATTTATGTCCAGGCCGGTGCCGGCCTGGTGGCAGATTCAGACCCGCAGTCCGAGTGGGATGAAACCATGAATAAGGCCCGCGCACTGTTCCGCGCGGTGTCTATCGCAACAGGTCAATAACGCGCGAACTGCGCACGCATTGGAAGTAGTAATACCGATGAGTGAAGTTTCTGTACCGCAGAAAAATTCCCTGGCCGAGAGCTGCCGCAACCTGGTGGCGGCGCCGCTATTCAATCAGGTCATTATCGCCCTGATCATGGTCAATGCCGTGGTGGTGGGGCTGGAAACCTCAAGCTGGGTGCTGGAGCGTATCAGCGGCCTGCTGCACGGAATCAACCAGCTGATCCTCGCGGCGTTTATCGTCGAGGCAGCGGTGAAAATGGCGGCCCACGGCAATCGCCCGTGGCGCTATTTCGCCAGTGGCTGGAACTGTTTTGATTTCACCATTATTGCGTTGAGCCTGATTCCGGCGGCGGGCCCGCTGGCCACACTGGCGCGCCTGGTGCGGGTGCTGCGGGTATTGCGCCTGGTATCCGCATTCCCGGAGTTGCGTTTGCTGGTGGACACGCTGCTCAGGAGCCTGCCGAGCATGTTCCATATCAGCCTGCTGATGGGGATCATTTTTTATATTTACGGGGTGGCCGGGTATTTCCTGTTTCATGAAATCGATCCCACCCACTGGCGCACACTGCCGATTGCGCTGCTGAGCCTGTTTCGCATCGTCACCTTCGAGGACTGGACCGACATCATGTACACCGCGATGGACGCCATGCCCTATGCCTGGCTGTACTTTGTCAGCTTTGTGGTGATGGGCGCGTTCGTGATGATCAACCTGTTTATCGGCGTGGTGCTGAACAACCTGGAAGAGGCCAAGCTGCGTCGCCTCGACGAGCTGGCCATGCCGCCGAGCCAGACCGAAATCCTGCGCGAGCTGCGCGCCACCCAGGAATCTCTCGCGCGACTGCAGAAGCGCCTGGGGGACATGGGCGAAGACCGCCCACAAGAAAAGGGAACCGAATCATGATCCTGATGATCGACAACTACGACTCCTTTACCTTCAATGTGGTGCAGTACCTGGCGGAGCTGGGTGCCGAGGTGGTGGTCAAGCGCAACGACGAGATCAGTGTCGCGGATATCGAGCAGCTGAACCCGGAAAAAATCGTCGTTTCACCGGGACCCTGCACGCCGAATGAAGCGGGTATCTCGATGGAAACCATCCGTACCTTTGCGGGACGGGTGCCGATCCTGGGTATTTGCCTGGGTCACCAGAGCATCGGCCAGGTATTCGGCGGTCGCGTGGTGCGTGCGGGGCAGGTGATGCACGGCAAAACCTCGCCGATTGTGCACAGCAACCAGGGGGTGTTTCGCGGTCTCTCCAATCCGTTCGAGGCCACCCGCTATCACTCGTTGGTAGTGGAGAAAGGCAGCCTGCCGGATTGCCTCGAGGTTACCGCGTGGACCGAGACCGAGGACGGCGAGATCGATGAGATCATGGGGCTGCGCCACCGCGAACTGCCGGTGGAAGGGGTGCAGTTTCACCCTGAATCGATCCTGACCCAGCACGGGCACGATATGTTGAGGAATTTTTTGGAGTCTTGAGGTGAGGCGCTTTGTAGAGGGAGTGGTGGCGGCGCTGCTACCGGTATCCGTTTGCGAGACACGCCGTGAACCCATCCATGGGGGCTCTTCTAAAACGTCCCTGTTTTAGAAGGTCTCGCAAACGGATCCCGGTATCAGCGCCTTCGCGTCGAAGTCCGGGCCTATTGTGGAGCCTCCAGGGTAAATTCATAAGGACAGGGGAATAAGAACAATGAACATCCAGCAGGCCATTGCCAAACTGGTGGAAGGTGAGCATCTCACCCGCGAAGAAATGCGCGGGGCCATGGGCCAGATCATGCAGGGCGAGGCGGAAGATGCGCAGATCGGTGCGTTTCTGGTTGCCCTGCGCATGGCGGGGGAAACCGTCGAGGAAATCACCGGTGCGGTGGAGGTGATGCGCGAATTGGCCACCAAGGTGAATATCGATCTCACCAACGCGGTGGATATCGTCGGCACCGGCGGTGATGGTGCCAACCTGTTCAATGTCTCCAGCGCCTCCAGTTTTGTCGCCGCGGCGGCGGGGGCGCGGGTGGCCAAGCACGGCAATCGCTCGGTTTCCTCTTCTTCCGGTGCGGCCGACCTGCTGGAAAAGGCCGGCATCTACCTGCCGCTGACGCCCGAACAGGTGGCCCGCTGCATCGACGGTGTGGGGGTGGGGTTTATGTTCGCCCCCAGCTACCACAGTGCCATGCGCCACGCCATCGGCCCGCGCAAGGCGCTGGGGCTGCGCACCATTTTCAATCTGCTGGGTCCGCTGACCAACCCCGCGGGGGTCAAGCGCCAGGTGATCGGTGTTTACGACCCGCACTACACCCGCATGCTGGCCGAGGTGCTGCAGCAGCTGGGCTCCGAGCATGCACTGGTGGTGCACAGCGACGACGGCCTGGACGAGATCAGCCTGGCGGCGGAGACCCGCGGCTGGGAACTGAAGAACGGCGAGCTTAAGAAGGTCACCATTGCCCCGGAAGACTTCGGGATCGAACGCCAGGACCTGGAAGGCCTGTGTGTGGACGGCTCCGAGGCGTCCCTCAAGCTGATCCGCGATGCCCTGGGCAAGCGCGAAACCGCCGCCGGCAGCAAGGCAGCTGATATCATTGCGATGAATGCTGGCATGGCCATCTATGTCAGTGGCATTGCCGCGAGCCAGGCCGAGGGGGTGAGCATGGCCCAGGATGCCATCTACAGTGGCCTTGCGGGTGAGAAAATCAACGAGCTGGCCGCCTTTACCAGTGCATTCAAAGAGTGAAGTAATGAGTACGCCAACGGTTCTGAAAACCATCGTCGAGCGCAAGTGGCAGGAGATTGCCGAGCGCAAACAGCGGGTCTCCCTCGATGAAATCCAGCAGCTGGCGCTGCAGCAACCGCCCTGTCGCGGCTTTGTGAACGCCATTGAGCGCAAGATTGCCGATGGCGACGCTGCGGTAATTGCCGAAATCAAAAAGGCCTCCCCGAGCAAGGGGGTCATCCGTGAGGATTTCATCCCCGCGGAGATTGCCACCAGTTATGAAAAGGGCGGTGCAGCCTGTCTGTCGGTACTCACCGACATCGATTTTTTCCAGGGTGCCGACGAGTACCTGCAGCAGGCGCGCAACGCCGTGCGCCTGCCGGTGATCCGCAAGGACTTTATTGTCGATCCCTATCAGGTGTACGAGGCCCGCGCCATCGGCGCCGACTGTATTCTGCTGATCGCTGCCTGTCTCGATGATGCGCAGCTGACCGGCCTCAACGACCTGGCGCAGGAAATCGGGCTCGACGTGCTGGTGGAAGTGCATGATCGCGCGGAGCTGAAGCGCGCCCTGAAGCTGCCGAACCGCCTGATCGGTATCAACAACCGCAATCTGCACACCTTTGACGTGCAGCTGGAAACCACCTTCAAACTGCTGGATCTGGTACCCGACGATCGCATTGTGGTGACCGAGAGCGGTATCCATACCACCGACGATGTGGCGGCGATGCGCGGGCACAATGTGGATGCGTTCCTGGTGGGCGAGGCCTTCATGCGCGAGCCGGAACCGGGACGGCGCCTGCTGGAGTTGTTTAACTGAGCGGGTAGACGGCGACCCGCCCATAAAAAAACCGGGAAATTTCCCGGTTTTTTTATGCCTGCAAATCACAACCCCAGATGCGCCCCGTGAAACCGCAGGTGCTCGCCGATAAAGCTGGCGATGAAGTAGTAGCTGTGGTCGTAGCCCTCATGGCGTCGCAGTTGCAGCGGATAACCGCTGGCCGCGGCGGCGGCTTCCAGTGCTTCCGGTTTCAACTGCTCGGCGAGAAAGCTGTCCGCCTCGCCCTGATCCACCAGTGCCGGCAGTTTGCTGTCGCTGTGGCGCAGCAACAGGCTGGCGTCGTACTCGGCCCAGGCGGCAGCGTCGTCACCCAGATAGGCGGTAAAGGCCTTTTGTCCCCAGGGACAGTTGACCGGGTTGGCAATGGGGCTGAATGCGGATACCGAGTGAAAGCGCTGTGGATTGCGCAGTGCCAGTACCAGTGCGCCGTGGCCGCCCATGGAGTGGCCGCTGATGGCGCGCCTGTCGCTCACCGGAAACAGGGATTCGACCAGTGCCGGCAACTCCTCCAGCACATAATCGTACATGCGGTAGTGGCGGCTCCACGGGTCCTGTGTCGCATTGACGTAAAAGCCGGCCCCCTGGCCCAGGTCGTAGCTGTCGTCGTCGGCAACGCCGTCGCCCCGCGGGCTGGTGTCCGGTGCCACGATGGCGATACCGAGTTCGGCGGCCACCCGGTGCGCGCCGGCCTTCTGCATGAAGTTTTCATCGGTGCAGGTGAGGCCGGACAGCCAGTAGAGCACGGGTACTTTCCGGTTACCCGCCGCCTGGGGCGGCAGGTAAATGGCGAAGCGCATATCGCAGTTGAGCACTTCCGAGCGGTGGCGGTACTGCTTGTGCCAGCCGCCGAAGCTCTTGTTGCTGCTCAGATTCTCGATGGTCATCGCGGGCTCCATCACTGATCTAAGTGGATCACGGAGCGGATGCTCTCGCCGCTGTGCATCAGGTCGAAGGCCTCGTTGATACCGTCCAGACCCATGGTGTGGGTGATGAAGTCGTTCAGCTTGAATTCGCCCGCCAGGTAGCGCTCCACGTAATCCGGCAGTTCGGAGCGTCCCTTGACGCCGCCAAAGGCGGTGCCTTTCCAGACCCGGCCGGTGACCAGTTGGAACGGACGGGTGGAGATTTCCTGGCCGGCGCCGGCGACACCGATGATGATCGATTCCCCCCAACCCTTGTGGCAGCACTCCAGCGCGGAACGCATCACGTTGACATTGCCGATGCACTCGAAGGAGTAGTCCACGCCGCCGTCGGTGAGCTCGACGATGACTTCCTGGATCGGCTTGTCGTAGTTCTTCGGGTTGATGCAGTCGGTGGCACCCAGTTTGCGGGCCAGGTCGAACTTGCTCTCGTTGATGTCGATGGCGATGATGCGCCCGGCTTTGGCCATGGCCGCACCGATCACCGCGGACAGGCCAATGCCGCCGAGGCCGAAGATGGCGACTGTTGCACCTTCTTCCACCCTGGCGGTATTCATGACCGCACCCATACCAGTGGTGACACCGCAGCCCAGCAGGCAAACCTCTTCCAGCGGCGCTGTCTTGTTGACCTTGGCCAAGGAAATTTCCGGCAGCACGGTGTACTCGGAGAAGGTGGAGCAGCCCATGTAGTGGTAGATCGGCTCGCCGTTCTTGGAGAAGCGGGTGGTGCCGTCCGGCATCAGCCCCTTGCCCTGGGTATCGCGGATCTTGCCGCACAGGTTGGTCTTGCCGGATTTGCAGAACTTGCCCTCGCCGCATTCGGGGGTATAGAGCGGGATCACGTGGTCACCCACCGCAACACTGGTCACACCTTCGCCCACGGACTCGACAATACCGCCGCCCTCGTGGCCGAGAATGGCCGGGAAAATACCTTCCGGATCATCCCCGGACAGGGTGAAGGCATCGGTGTGGCAGACGCCCGAGGCGATCACGCGAATTCGCACCTCGCCGGCCTGCGGCGGCATTACATCGACTTCTTCGATAGACAGCGGTTTGCCCGGGCCCCAGGCCACGGCAGCTCTGGATTTGATGGTCTCGGTCATGGCGGACTCCTGGTTGAATAGGGGTTGGTGGCGGTTTGGCCACCGGAGGAAGCGCAGTCTATCTGTTTCCTTATCGCGTATAATCCATGCATTCTGAAAATCATTTTTTCCCATCAGTAATAATCGAGCTGTCGGATAACTGAGAGGCATACATGGGTAACTGGGAGGGCGTGAGCGAATTTGTCGCCGTGGCGGAGACCGGCAGCTTTACCGGCGCCGCCCGCAAACTGGGGATATCCACAGCACAGGTCAGCCGGCAGGTGAGTGCACTGGAGGCCCGTTTGTCCACCAAACTGCTGTACCGCACCACCCGCAAGGTATCGGTGACGGAAGTGGGGCAGGTCTACTACCAGCACTGCCGCCAGGTGCTGGACGGTCTGGCGGAAGCGGAGCGCGCGGTGACCGACCTGCAGCAGGTGCCCCGGGGCAGGCTGCGCCTGACCGCGCCGGTTACCTACGGCGAGACCACGTTGGCGCCGCTGGTGAATGACTTTGTCGTGAAGTACCCGGAATTACAGGTAGAGATGGAACTCACCAACCAAAAGCTGGATCTGGTCGCCGAGGGCTACGATCTCGCCATCCGCCTGGGCAAACTTACCGACTCCAGCATGATGGCGCGGCGACTGGGATCGCGCACCCTGTACGTGTGCGCCTCCCCGCAATACCTGTCCTCCCACGGCGAGCCCCACAGTCTGTCGGAACTGGCACGGCACAACTGCCTGCCCGGAACCCTGGACTACTGGCGCTTCCGCGAGCAGGGGCGCTCCAGGGATATCCGCGTCAGTGGCAGTGTCCGCTGCAACAGCGGGCGCGCGCTGGTGGACGCGGCGCTAAAGGGGATCGGCATCGTGCAGTTGCCGGATTACTACGTGGACGAGGATCTGCAGGCGGGGCGGCTGCTGTCCCTGCTGGAACACTACCGGGAGGAAGATGACGGTATCTGGGGGATCTATCCCCATAACCGTCACCTGTCGCCCAAGGTGAGCATGCTGCTGGATTTCCTGGCGGAGCATATTGGCTAGGGCGGCGACAGGCGGTTGCCTAGGGGCCACAGGCTTCGCAAGTGGCGTCACCCTGCGGCGCGTGTGGGCGCGCCGGGAGGTGGAACAGGAACGGGCTTCCGCCGGGATTGCCGTGCTCGCCGCTGGCGATGTCGGCATAGGCTTTGTACAGGTCGCTGATTTTACGCACGTACATCACCGGTTCGGCACCGCGCACATAGCCGTAGCGGGCGTTCGAGAAGTATTCCGGAATCGACAGCTTCAACATGGCCACTTCGACATTGCCGAACCAGGTATTCGGGTCCAGCCCCAGCTTGCGCGCGAGCCGGCGCGCATCCAGCAGGTGACCGTAACCCGCATTGTAAGACGCGAGGGTAAACCAGAGTTTGTCGATTGTCGACAAGGTCGGCTCAAAGCGGTCGCGCACCCAGTTCAGGTATTTGATCCCCGCCTGAATATTGCGATCCGGCTCAAACAGTGGTGGCGGGAAGCCCATCTCCTCTCCGGTCACCGGCATCACCTGCATCAGGCCCTGAGCGCCAACCGCCGAGACTGCCGCGGGGTTGAAGTTGCTTTCCTGCCACATCTGCGCAACCACAAGGCGCCAGTCGAAGTCGTATTCCAGCGCAGTCCCTTTTACCAGGTTGTCGTAGGGTGAGAGGTCTTTGCCGGGAACTACCCGGGCTGCAACCCGCTGGGTGAAACGCTTGTTGGGCTCGAAGTAGGCGGCAACTTTCTGCCGGTATTGTTCGCTCTTGCGGTACTCAACGATGAACTGGTTGAGCTGTTTCAGCAGTTCCCGGTTCTGCGGCATCAGCATCCAGCCCTGGCGTTGCGGGTCGCTGACCAGAGTCCCCGGTATCAGCTCCGGTCGCAGTGAGGCTGACATTACAACGTCGTCGTTGTCGACGATGGTCGCATCCAGCTCTCCGGCGGCAATCTTTTCGACAATTGCAGCGAGGGAGACTTCCGGGGCTGCCACTTCCACCGTGACATCAATGCCGCTATTTTTGATCGCGCGGGCGGTGGCGATAAAGGGAGAAAAGGCGCGCAGGGTCAGGGTGCGCCCCGCCAGGTCCTGAACCTTTGCAATTTCCGGTTTCTGGCGGTTGCTCACCACCTGTTCCGGGGTCTCCCGATAGGAGGTGGTGAAGACGATTCCCTGGTTGATACGCTCCTGGGTAATATTTTTCACGGCGCCGGCGAAATCCCCTTTTCCCGCCTTGAGCCAGTCGATCAGGGTTTCGTTGTAGGGCACGACGATCACCTGCAACTGAAGGTCATGTTTTTCGGCCAAGGCCCTTGCCAGGTCGTAGTCAAACCCCATCAGCACACCCTTCCAGAGAAAGTAGACCGAGGGGCGGTTGTACGTTAGAAAGCGAATTACCCCCGACTCCCTGATCACCTGCCAGTCGGCAACGCGACTACTCGGTGCCTTCACCAGGTTGTTGGTCAGGTAATTATTGACCGTGGTCAGCAATTGCCTGGAACCCTTGCGCACTGCCCAGGCAATGTTCTCCGGTTCTGTAACCGCAGCTCCGATGCGGACGTCATGCCGATAACTTTGCATATTCTCGGTGATATAGTCGTCCAGAATTGCCGCTCGATTGTTTTTCTCGTTTAACAGGTCCACCAGGGCATCCCGGTCTTCATAGACAATAGGTTCGATCACGGTCAGGTTCGCCTCCGGATATTGCGCGACCAGGCGGCGCGCCGTGTCCACATAGGTGGAGCCTGCCTGGGCAATCAATTCAACGTTGCGCAGGCGCTTGGGATCGCTGATATCTGGCCCGTTTGTGCTGGTGATGAGTTTCTGGCGGGATTGCAGCAGTGGCACGGTGAACGCGACCAGCTCGCGGCGGGCCTTGGTATCGGTGAGGGAGTAGGCGGCCACATCGGCCTTGCCGGATTGCACCAGTTCAAGGGCTTGCTGGGGCGTGCTGGCGCTGATCCAGTGGGGTTCGAGTTTGAGTTTGGCGGCCAGCTTGTTGGCGAGGTCGAGGCTCCGCATCGTTACGATACTGTCGCGGGGCAATATATCCTCCTGTGGACCGGACAGGTTCACGAAGCGAATAACACCGCGTTTCCTGATTTCCTGGAGGTCGCCTGTCTCGATGTAGTCGGCAGCCGGGGCAGCACCGGGGGCAGTGGCCTCATTTGTCAACTCCTGCTTACCACAGGTGGCGAGCAGCAGGATCAGGGCAATGGTAATACACGACAGGGTGCCGCACTGCCAAGAGGGTCCATGACGTTTTCCCATAGACCGGTCCCTCGCACTTCTATATAGCGAAATAATAGTGTCAGCCTCGGTGAGGCACTATTTTGGAACTGTCTGGAAGGAGGGCGCGGTGGTTGGCGGGAGCGGAGACAGGGTGGGAGTGAACGGGGCACCCGGAAGGGCCCCGCTCGAAGACGGGTATCAGCGGGTGCCGAAGACCACCATGGTTTTTCCTTTTACGGATACCAGGCCCTGCTCTTCCAGGGTCTTGAGTACCCGGCCCACCATCTCCCGGGAGCAGCCGACGATACGGCCGATTTCCTGGCGGGTAATCTTGATCTGCATGCCTTCCGGGTGGGTCATGGCATCCGGCTCGTTACACAGGTCGAGCAGGGTGCGGGCCACGCGGCCGGTTACGTCCAGGAACGCCAGGTCACCCACCTTGCGGGTGGTGTTGCGCAGGCGGCCGGCCATCTGGGTGGCCAGGGCAAACAGGAATTCCGGATGCTGACGGGTCAGTTCCTGGAACTTGCTGTAAGAAATCTCGGCCACTTCGCACTCGGTCTTGGTGCGTACCCAGGCACTGCGGGTATCCTGGTCGAACAGGCCCATTTCGCCGAAGAAGTCGCCGTCGTTCAGGTAGGCGACGATCATTTCACGGCCTTCGTCGTCTTCGATCAGGACGGTTACGGAGCCGCGCATGATGAAGTAGAGGGACTCGCAACGGTCTCCGGCGTAAATAATGGTGCTTTTGGCTGGGTAGCGCCGGCGGTGGCAATGAG
>JGI12531J12852_10001614_pt1 | contig 10768 bp, 8 predicted proteins | sample TtaePargueraPR_7_FD_12852 | JGI IMG/M metagenome (IMG submission 12852) | reverse complement strand
GGGGTGGAGAAAAGTCAGAAAAAGCGCGGTTTTAAAGGCTTTTAAGAATTTATAAAAAAAGTTTTGACAAGATGGGATGCTCTACGTATAACCAGCGCACTGTCTGCCGCTGACGCGGCGCCGCAGGAAGGACGAAAGAAAGAATAAAAACTTTGTTTTTTCCTGTTGACCTTCGGAACGAGTTTCGATAGGTTTCTGGCTCTGACAGATTCTCTTCCGGTTTGTAAAAACTTCGGTTTTTCGAGCGGGGGAGTTTTGCGGCGAAATCCGTAAAGTTAGATTGGCGGCCACGCGCCGCAGGGTTATTGAACATTGTAGATCGATGAGAAGAGATACGCAGGCAGCGGTTTGTTGATCGCGTTTCGTGTTTAACAAAACGACCTGTATCTGTGTATCTCGCACAACAATAGGTGTAATAAAGTCGCAAGATTTTATTACTCCGACAGTGAATGTGAGCAAGCATAATTGATGCAGGTCTCTAAACTATAGAGATCCTTTGAGATATCGAAGGGTTAAATTCAACTTAAGAGTTTGATCCTGGCTCAGAATGAACGCTGGCGGCAGGCCTAAAACATGCAAGTCGAACGCCCTAGCAATAGGGAGTGGCGCACGGGTGAGTAACACGTGGGAATATGCCTTTTGGTACGGAACAACATTTGGAAACGAATGCTAATACCGTATGGTCCCTTCGGGGTAAAGATTTATCGCCAAAAGATTAGCCCGCGTCTGATTAGCTAGTTGGTGAGGTAAAGGCTCACCAAGGCGACGATCAGTAGCTGGTCTGAGAGGACGATCAGCCACACTGGGACTGAGACACGGCCCAGACTCCTACGGGAGGCAGCAGTTAGGAATATTGGACAATGGGCGAAAGCCTGATCCAGCCATGCCGCGTGAGTGATGAAGGCCTTCGGGTTGTAAAGCTCTTTAGCCGACGAATATAATGACTGTAGTCGGAGAATAAGCCCCGGCTAACTTCGTGCCAGCAGCCGCGGTAATACGAAGGGGGCGAGCGTTATTCGGAATCACTGGGCGTAAAGCGTGCGTAGGCTGTTTTGTAAGTCAGGAGTGAAAGCCCAGGGCTCAACCTTGGAATTGCTTTTGAAACTACAAGACTTGAATTCGGGAGAGGATAGCGGAATTGTCAGTGTAGCAGTGAAATGCGTAGATATTGACAGGAACACCAGTGGCGCAAGCGGCTATCTGGACCGATATTGACGCTGAGGCACGAAAGCGTGGGGAGCAAACAGGATTAGATACCCTGGTAGTCCACGCCGTAAACGATGTGAGTTTGTCGTTGGAAATCTTAGATTTTCGGTGACGTAGTTAACGCGTTAAACTCACCGCCTGGGAAGTACGGCCGCAAGGTTAAAACTCAAAGGAATTGACGGGGACCCGCACAAGCGGTGGAGTATGTGGTTTAATTCGTCGCAACGCGAAGAACCTTACCAGGCCTTGACATCCCGATTAAGAGGACCAGAGATGGACCTCGTCAGTTCGGCTGGATCGGTGACAGGTGCTGCATGGCTGTCGTCAGCTCGTGTCGTGAGATGTTGGGTTAAGTCCCGCAACGAGCGCAACCCCTTTTGTCAGTTGCCAGCACGTAATGGTGGGAACTCTGACGATACTGCCGGTGATAAGCCGGAGGAAGGCGGGGATGACGTCAAGTCCTCATGGCCCTTACGGCCTGGGCTACACACGTACTACAATGGTGGTGACAATGGGCAGCAAGGCAGTGATGCCAAGCAAATCTCTAAAAGCCACCTCAGTTCAGATTGTACTCTGCAACTCGAGTACATGAAGTTGGAATCGCTAGTAATCGTGGATCAGCATGCCACGGTGAATACGTTCCCGGGTCTTGTACACACCGCCCGTCAAGTGATGGGAGTTGGTTCTACCTGAAGGCGGGGCGCTGACCGTAAGGAGGCAGCCGACCACGGTGGGATCAGCGACTGGCACTAAGTCGTAACAAGGTAGCCGTAGGGGAACCTGCGGCTGGATCACCTCCTTTCTAAGGAACACGTCATGTGATCTGGTTCGTGATAGAATCGAAACATTCCGCTGTCTTCGTATCTCTTCTCTTACTTTGTACCGGGTCTGAGACTTTAAGGGCTTGTAGCTCAGTTGGTTAGAGCGCGCGCTTGATAAGCGTGAGGTCGAAAGTTCAAGTCTTTCCAGGCCCACCATTCATGCCACGCATGAACTTCAACCGCCAAGGTTGAAGGGTGAAAGTTGACGGACTGATTATGGGGGTGTAGCTCAGCTGGGAGAGCGCCTGATTTGCATTCAGGAGGTCATCGGTTCGATCCCGTTCACCTCCACCATCGCTTGAAATGGTGGAAAAAGATCGTACAAAGTAATGACAGAGAACGTTTTTTCTTCTACATTCTGATGAACGTAGAAGCGATTGACATCTCGTCGATCCGGTTATTGCACATTGTGAATAGATTTACTGACACCGTAAGCCGCGGTTTACTACTTTGCTTTGGCAAAGTTTTAAATCGCAAATAAAGATGCGGTTGCGGTTTTTAACGAAACCGACAACCAATCTTGATTCAACTTTTGCATATCGTTCTTCACATGTGGATTTATTTCTGCGCGTGATTTTCGATTCAAGCGTTATCAAGGGCATCTCGTGAATGCCTTGGCTCTAAGAGGCGATGAAGGACGTGATACGCTGCGATAAGCGTCGGTTAGCTGCGAATAAGCTTTGACCCGACGATTTCCGAATGGGGAAACCCACCACCTTGTGTGGTATCTACCAGTGAATACATAGCTGGATGAGGCAAACCCGGGGAACTGAAACATCTTAGTACCCGGAGGAAAGGACATCAACCGAGACTCCGTTAGTAGTGGCGAGCGAACGCGGACCAGGCCAGTGGTCAGTCTGTAAGAACTAGAATTGTCTGGAAAGGCAAGCCAAAGTGGGTGATAGCCCCGTACAGGTAGAAAGCAAACTGATCCAAGAGTAGGGCGGGACACGTGTAATCCTGTCTGAACATGGGGGGACCATCCTCCAAGCCTAAGTACTCCTTAGAGACCGATAGTGAACTAGTACCGTGAGGGAAAGGTGAAAAGAACCCCGATGAGGGGAGTGAAATAGACCTGAAACGAGATGCCTACAAGCAGTTGGAGCCCCTTTATGGGGTGACAGCGTACCTTTTGTATAATGGGTCTGCGAGTTAGTCTCACTAGCAAGCTTAAGCCGATAGGCGTAGGCGAAGGGAAACCGAGTCTGAATAGGGCGACAAGTTAGTGGGATTAGACCCGAAACCCGGTGATCTTACCATGGCCAGGATGAAAGCAAGGTAACTCTTGCTGGAGGTCCGAACCCGTTCCTGTTGAAAAAGGTTGGGATGAGCTGTGGTAAGGGGTGAAAGGCCAATCAAACCGGGTAATAGCTGGTTCTCCGCGAAATCTATTTAGGTAGAGCCCTATGCCAATAACCTACGGGGGTAAAGCACTGGATAGACTAGGGGGGCGCGAGCCCTACCAAATCTAACCAAACTCTGAATACCGTAGAGTTTTACCATAGGAGTCAGACGGCGGGTGATAAGGTCCGTCGTCAAAAGGGAAAAAGCCCAGACCGACAGCTAAGGTCCCCAAATCATTGCTAAGTGACTGGAAGGATGTGAAAACTCCAAAACAACCAGGAGGTTGGCTTAGAAGCAGCCATCCTTTAAAGAAAGCGTAATAGCTCACTGGTCTAAATAAGAGTTCTCGCGCCAAAGATGTATCGGGGCTCAAGCAATGTACCGAAGCTTCGGGTGTGTACTTTGTACACGCGGTAGCGGAGCGTTCTGTAAGCCTGCGAAGTTCGATCGTAAGGTCGGATGGAGGTATCAGAAGTGAGAATGCAGACATGAGTAGCGACAAACAGGGTGAGAGACCCTGTCGCCGAAAGCCCAAGGGTTCCTGCGCAAGGTTAATCCGCGCAGGGTGAGCCGGTATCCTAAGGCGAGGCCGAAAGGCGTAGTCGATGGAAATCACGTTAATATTCGTGAGCCTGCTGGGATGTGACGGAGGACGAAAGTTGTTCACACTTATTGGATTGTGTGGGCAGCCTGGTACTCCCGGGAAATAGCCCCAGCGTATAGTCCGTACCCCAAACCGACACAGGTGGGCTGGTAGAGTATACCAAGGCGCTTGAGAGAAGGATGTTGAAGGAACTCGGCAAATTACCTCCGTAACTTCGGGAAAAGGAGGCCTCTTCATTGGGCAACCAGTGGAGAGGGGCACAGAAATGGTGGTGGCGACTGTTTATCAAAAACACAGGGCTCTGCAAAGTCGTTTAAGACGACGTATAGGGTCTGACGCCTGCCCGGTGCCGGAAGGTTAAAAGGAGGAGTGCAAGCTCTGAATTGAAGCCCCGGTAAACGGCGGCCGTAACTATAACGGTCCTAAGGTAGCGAAACTCCTTGTCGGGTAAGTTCCGACCTGCATGAATGGCGTAACGACTTCCACACTGTCTCCAACATCTCCTCAGCGAAATTGAATTCTCCGTGAAGATGCGGAGTACCCGCGGCTAGACGGAAAGACCCTATGAACCTTTACTATAGCTTTGCAGTGGCATTAGAGGTGACATGTGTAGAATAGGTGGGAGGCTTTGAACCTTGGACGCCAGTCCGAGTGGAGCCGCAATGTGAAATACCACCCTTGTTATCTCTGATGTCTAACCGGAACAGTTACCCTGTTTCGGGACCCTGCATGGTGGGTAGTTTGACTGGGGCGGTCGCCTCCTAAAGAGTAACGGAGGCGCGCAATGGTCAGCTCAATCTGGTCGGAAATCAGATTTAGAGTGTATTGGCATAAGCTGGCCTGACTGCAAGACTGACAAGTCGAGCAGAGACGAAAGTCGGTCAAAGTGATCCGGTGGTTCCGCATGGAAGGGCCATCGCTCAACGAATAAAAGGTACTCTAGGGATAACAGGCTGATACCACCCAAGCGTCCACAGCGACGGTGGTGTTTGGCACCTCGATGTCGGCTCATCTCATCCTGGGGCTGGAGCAGGTCCCAAGGGTATGGCTGTTCGCCATTTAAAGAGGTACGTGAGCTGGGTTCAGAACGTCGTGAGACAGTTCGGTCCCTATCTACCGTGGGTGTTGGAATATTGAGAGGAGCCGTCCCTAGTACGAGAGGACCGGGATGGACGTACCTCTGGTAGACCAGTTGTCACGCCAGTGGCATAGCTGGGTAGCTACGTACGGACGAGATAAACGCTGAAAGCATCTAAGCGTGAAACTTTCCTCAAAACAAGTATTCCCTGAGAATCGTCGAAGACTACGACGTTGATAGGCCAGATGTGTAAGGGCAGCGATGTCCTCAGCTTACTGGTACTAATTTTCGATCGGCTTGAATCTGCGCATACTTCGGTATGCCGAAATTGCGCGCAGTGATAAGCCCACATGTTAAAGAACATGCCCAAAAGCTGTAATCAGCTTCCGGTGTCAGTTAGGATTTTGAGTTTGGATGACTTGGTGGTCATAGAGAGGATGAAACACCCGATCCCATTCCGAACTCGGACGTGAAAAGCCTCATCGCCGATGGTACTTTGTCTTAAGGCACGGGAGAGTAGGTCGCCGCCAGGTCTTCCAAACTCAAAATTCCTAACAGGTAAATCTATTCACAATCTGCAATATCAAGTTGCAAACAAAACAGCCGGTCTTCATGACCGGTTTTTTTGTGTTCGGCATTCAGCTTTTTCAGGATTGATGTGATGAAATGGATCCCCTGCACCAAACGCCCCAAGGCCGGCGATACGCTCCGCTGGACGGAGCCTGTGCTCGCCCCGCCGGTGAAAAAGCGCGGCAGGCGCGAAGCCATCGGCACGCAGCAGGTGACCGCCAAAGTCCTGAGCATGGACGACGTTGTCGAATTGCAGGTGGAAGCTCTGGATATCCTCGACGCGCCGGAAGACTTTAGCCCCACCATCCACGCCGGCGAGACCATCCGCCGCCGCGAAACCAGCCTTGTCGCGGGGGATTGTTATATCGGGACGCCGGATTGACATATGCCCTGTTTTTGCCGTAAGTAAGGTGTATTCCAAATTCCGGCAGGCAAAAACAAATGAAATCCAAAGCGCATCGTGCCTTCATTGAAAACTGCGAAGATATTCTGGCGCGGCAGTCGGATGTCGTGATCAACGACAAGGCGCTCGAGGCCTTTGCACAAACGCTGACAGCATCGAGCTTTGTTCCCGACTGGAAGGAATACATCAGCGCGGCCGCGCAGGACGATGCGCATTATGATTTCAAGCGCGCCTTTTACGAGATGGCGATGATCGTCGCCAATCAGGGCGGCTTTATTTACGAAGACGCTACAGGCGCGGCGCAAAAATGGCAGGTCAACGGCTCCGGCGCCAGGGCGATGGTCGAGAAAATGGCGGAGATCCGCAACGCCGGCGCGTTGCCGTTTTATGATCTGGCGCCGGCGGAGATCGAGGCGAAAATCCGCCCCTTGCTGGCGGGCGTACCTTTTGCCGATGAACGCATCGATATTTTCAAGGCCTTTGCCGATCCCGCGCGTCATCAGGCCGTGATGGATTTGCTGGATGCGGCCTTTGACGGTGAAAAATATACCTTTGATATGGGCTTTGCGGAAAAACTGGCGCAGGTGATGCCCGAAGGTTTCGGGAATGACCCCTTTTTCAAAAAATCCATCCTGGCTGCGCTCATGGCCGCGGCCAACGGCCACCACCACGGCATCAAAAGCGATGTTTCGGATATGACCATTGCGGCGGATTATATTCTGCCGCAGGTTTTGAATGCCGATCATATCGGCGTTCTGTCCTTCAGTCCCGCGCTGACCGAAAAACTGCAAAAGCGCGAAATCTTCCGCGAAAACGCCGACGAGGTCACGGCGCTGCGCGCTGCCGCTGTTGTGGCTTGCGCGCGCCTTGCGGAGATCAGCGGCCTGTCTGCGCAGGATATCGACGGCGCCCTCTGGCTTGCCGGTCGCAAACTGCCAAACGCCCGCCCGCACATGATGTGCAAAACCATGCAGTTTTAAAGGAGAAACGGGATGTCGCGTGTGATCTGGATGCTGGTCTTTCTTTTGTCCCCCGTGGCGGCTTTTGCGACGTCCCCTTGCGTGCCGCTTACGCCCGAACAGTTTGAGGCGGTGAAGGACGAAAGTGATCTGATCATTCATGCAAAGGTCATCGATTACCATGCCGCGCAAGGCAACCCGCACGCGCCGCAATCCTGGACGGATCTGGAGGTTTTGAAGGTCTATAAGGGGGAAGCGGCGCAGAAAAACCTGCGGCTCGGCGGCTGGAGCAGCTATTTCATGCCGCTTTATCCCCATGACAAGGGGGTGGAGCTTGTCCTGCTGCTCAAGCGAACGGAAGCGGGATATCAGCTGACCGACGCCAGCTGGAAAAAATGCGTCCCTGCCGTCATCGGCCTGCCGGAAGCGTTTCCGTTGCAATGGAAAGGCAGAAGCTACACGCGCGAGGAATTTATCGACGCGCGTTTAAACCCCGTGCCGCCCGCGGCGGAATAAGGCTCAGCCCTTGAACTTCTTCGGAATGCTCTGCCAGACTTCGTAATAGTTTTCCTGCACGCCGTTTTTGAGCGCGGCTTCGGTGGGGCGCAGGATGTATTTGCTTTCGAACATGAAGGCCAGCGTGCCGGAGAGATGCACCGGTTTCAAATCCGCATTTTCCGCCTTGTCCACCACATGCGCATCCGGCCCGTGGGCAGACATGGAATTGTGCAGGGAACAGCCGCCAGGGTTGAATCCGTCCGCTTCCTTGCCGTCATAAACACCGAAAATCAGGCCCATGAATTCGCTCATCAAATTGCGGTGGAAATAGGGCGGGCGGAAGGTATGTTCGGCCACCATCCAGCGGTCGGGGAAGATCACAAAATCCACATTCGCCACGCCCGGCGTGCCGCTGGGCGAGGTCAGAACGGTGAAGATCGACGGATCAGGGTGATCGAAGCTGACCGTATTGATGGCCTGAAAATGCTTCAGGTTATATTTATACGGCGCATAATTGCCGTGCCAGCCGACAACATCCAGCGGCGAATGGCCGATGGGCGATTGCCACATGCCGCCGTCGAATTTGGCGATGACGGTGAAATCGCCTTCCTTGTCTTCATAAGCCGCAACGGGATAAAGGAAATCGCGCGGATTGGCCAGACCGTTCGCGCCGATAGGGCCAAGATCGGGCAGCGTAAAATGCGCGCCGTAGTTTTCGCAGATATAGCCGCGCGCCTTGCCGTCCGGAAGGTCAACGGCGAATTTCACCCCGCGCGGGATGACGCAAATCTCGCCGGGGTTGACATGCAAATGCCCCATTTCGGTGCGGAACATCAGCGCGCCGTTTTCGGGCACAAACAGCATTTCGCCGTCGGCGTTGTAAAAGAAACGGTTTTCCATCGATGCCGTCGCCACGTAACGGTGCGCGGCCATGCCCGCCCAGCTGGCCGTATCGCCGTTGCCGGCCATGGTCAGGATGCCGTCGATGATGTCCACCTTGCTCGCGGGGTATTCCAGCGGATCCCAGCGCAGCTGGCTGGGCGTGGCGGGCGTATTGGCAAAGGGCGTGCTCTTGATCCGCGGCTGGCTGTAGGGCGTATAAGGCTTGTGCATGACAGAGGGACGGATGCGGTAAAACCAGGTGCGCCGGTTCTGCGTGCGCGGTGCCGTGAAGGCGGAGCCTGACAGCTGCTCCGCATACAGCCCCAGCGGCGGTTTTTGCGGGGAGTTCTGGCCCACGGGCAGCGCACCCGCAATCGCCTCTGTCGCAAATTCATTCCCGAAACCGGATTGATATTGCAGCTTGTCTTGCTGTGCCATGGCGGCGGCCTCCCCATTTTGCCTGAAACGTAACAGGCCATATTTTAGGGCAGGGCGGAAGAAAGGGTAAAGGGTTGATTTTTCACCGGTGATGTTTATATGAAATATTGCCATATAAATTAATGGCTTAGCGCGACGGACACTGTTTTCTCGGCTTTTTTCAATCATTTGGGTGCTTTTTCGGGATAAAGGGCTTGCACCCGCCGGATCAATCCGTTATGTTCACCACACTGAATTCGGCCCTGCTCGGGCCACCGCTGCGCAACGCAGCCGTTTCTTCAGATTATCGCGGGGTGGAGCAGCCCGGTAGCTCGTCAGGCTCATAACCTGAAGGCCGCAGGTTCAAATCCTGCCCCCGCAACCAATTTTTCAAGCACTTAGCTTAGGTTTCGTTAACTATCTTCTGTCATAATACACTTACACGGTACTTGCACGGTGTTAGTGTTTCAGGAGAAGTTAAATGGAGAATCAAACCCCCTCTGAAAAGCATCCCGTCCTTGGTGGTAAAGCCTACCTTTACCGCCGCAGTGACAGCCAGCTCTGGCAAGCTGCCGCCTATCTCAAAGGCCGCAATTACCGCAACTCGACGCATGAAAAGCACCTCCACCACGCCATCAAGGTGGCGGAGGAGTGGTATTACCGCTTGCTTGGCCTTAATGCCGTAGGCCAGCTTGCTCCCAAGAAGGAAATCACCTTCCGCGAGGTTGCCGAGCAATTTACCAAAGAATATACCGTCATGACCGAAGGCCAACGTGCCCCAAGATGGGTGCAGGGGCATGATATCCGCCTCCGCGTCCACCTTTTACCGTTCTTTGGGGATATGCCGATCTCCCAAGTGACCGTGTCCAAAGTGCAGGAATATCGCGTCCATCGCATGACGCCCAAAGAGGAGAAAAACCCCCATGCCGAAGATAACCGCCCCCATAAAAAAGGGGCTATTCCGGCTCCAAAAACCCTCCACAATGAAATTGTGACCCTTCGTCAAGTCTTGAGAACGGCGGAGCGCCACGGCTGGATTAGCTTTGTGCCAAATTTGTCAGCACCTTTCCGTGGAAACGGCAAGGTATCGCACAGGCCGTGGTTCAGCCCCGCCGAATATAAATCCCTCTATGAAGCGACCCGAAAAAATGCCGAGGAAGCAAGGCCGCAAGACAAGTGGCATGCCGAACAGTTGCACGATTATGTGCTTTTCATGGGCAACACGGGCTTGCGACCGGACGAGGCCAAAAACCTGCAACACCGCGACGTGGAAATCGTCCACGACAAGGCAACAGGGCAGGAAATTTTGGTGATCGAGGTACGCGGCAAGCGCGGAATCGGCTTTTGCAAAAGCACAGCTGGTGCCGTGCATCCCTATCGCCGCTTGCTGGCACGGGCAAAGCCCGCCAAGGGAAATCAGAAAGAACCCGTTTATCCTCAACCAACGGATTTGCTGTTTCCGACCAACAGTTCGACCATGCTAGATACGCTTTTAAAGAAAACAAAGTTGAAATACGACCGCGACGGCAAGGCGCGGACATCATACAGCTTGCGCCATACCTACATCTGTATGCGCCTTCTGGAAGGGGCAGACATTTATCAAATCGCTAAAAACTGTCGAACGTCAGTAGAAATGATAGAAAAGCACTATGCCGCCCACCTGAAAAACACGCTGGATGCTTCAGCCATTAACGTGGAGAAAACGGGCGAGAGCCGAGTCAAAAATCAGAAGAAGCGCAGGAAGTCGAAGGACGACCCAAGCGCCTGAACCTTCGGTCAAGCGGAGGGTGAAGACCCTCCGCCACTTCCCAAAAATATCCGCGAAGGCGGATAAACCCCAAGCGGCAAAGGCCGCAAAAGTATAGGGCGAAGCTCCCGCAGTGTTGATCTGCGGGAGCTTCTTTGTTTTGGGATCAAAAGCCCGGAAATTGCGGGCTTCTGTGCCTTTTGTTGGTCAACGCCCGCTGGACGGTTTCGATGGAAGCC
>JGI12531J12852_10001477_pt1 | contig 11439 bp, 10 predicted proteins | sample TtaePargueraPR_7_FD_12852 | JGI IMG/M metagenome (IMG submission 12852) | reverse complement strand
ATGATGGTTTGATGCTATCTTTGCCTTGATGCATTTAAATTATCATTTTCTTCGCTTCCTTTGCCCTCGGCTTCAGGAAACCATGCAAGGTTTTGTGGCAGTTGCCTGCTTTTCGCAAAACAAAGATGAGCTTGTAATCGAATGGAAAAAAGAAGAGGAGACGCGGTTTTTGCGTGCACACTTTCTCCCTCCGCAGATTTACTATTCTTTCCCCGAAAACTTTCAGCGGGCCAAACGAAATTCCATTGATCTTTTCCCTGAGCTGATTGGTGAAAAAATAAAGTCCTGTCAGGTTTTGAGTTTTGAAAGAGCATTCTATTTCGAAATGGAATCAGGCATGATATTGCTTCTCAAACTCCATGGTAACCGAAGCAATATTCTGCTCTACGAACCCAATCAGGAATTTCCAATCCGAGTATTCCGAAATGCACTTTTAGAAGATAAATCCTTGAATTGGAGAGAGCTAGAGAAATCCCTAGATCTCAGTCAAGACCAATTTGAAGCACTCCAAGGCAATGCTTCTAAGTTTCTCCCCACCTTGGGCAAAATCCCCAGAGCATTTCTGCTCAAACAGGCTTATCCTGAGGCAAGTTTGGAGGAAAAGTGGAGTCAAATGCAAGAAATGATTGACATGCTAGACAGTCCGCTTTTCACTTTGGTTCAAGAGGATGAGGATGTCCATCTTACCCTCCTTCCCAGCGAAAATGCGATCGGTCAGTATTCTGACCCTTTGGAAGCTTTAAATGCGCTTTTTCACAAGGCTTTGGTGATTGGGGCTTTGGAAAAAGAAAAGAAGCAGCTGGCCAAAAATTATGCTGATCAAATCAAGCGAACGGAAAATTTCATCCAAAAAGCCAAGGCTAAATTGGAAGAACTCCAAAACTCACCTCCACCTGCACAGATTGCAGACGTAATCATGGCTAATCTTCATGAATTTTCTGATGGAGTACTGAGTAAAAATCTTTTCAACTTTTATACACAAGACGAAATCAAAATTACCCTCAAACAAAACCAGAAACCTCAAGAATTAGCGGCTAACCTTTATCGAAAAAGCAAAAACCGTGAGATCGAATGGAAGCAATTGGAGGAGGCGATTGATTCCAAAGAAAAAAGGCTATCGGAATTGCGACACTTGGCAGAGCAGGTAGAGCTGATGGAGGGATTTCGGGACCTGAAAGAATTTAAAAAGAATCACAAATCTGAAATCAAAGACGCTAAAAATCAAGAAAGTCTGCCTTTCAGACAATTCAATATTTTTGGATTGGAAGTTTGGGTTGGAAAATCATCCAAGGACAATGATGAGATGCTTCGCAGGTTTGTACATAAAAATGATATTTGGCTACATGCAAGGCAGGCTCCAGGGTCGCATACCATCATCCGAAATCCAGCAGGAAACAAGATAGCAAATGCCGTTTTGGAGCGTGCTGCATCGCTAGCAGCTTACTATTCTAAATTAAAGAATGAAAGTCTCGCTCCTGTGATCTACACAGAAGCCAAATATGTGAGAAAGATCAAAGGCTCTGCTCCAGGTTCGGTCATGGTGGACCGAGAAAAAACCCTTTTGGTGAAGCCTGAGGGCCCAAATCAAGAAATTTCGGGGGATATCAAGGACTGATTCGCGGAGGATCAGGAGCTCGAAGAGAAATTTTATTGAATCCATTGACAAGGACTACTGTGCCAACTATCCCTGTAGCCCCACCCACATACAAAAGAGCTTTGCCTGCATCTGGATTACTGCCTAAAAGCTGACCGCCGATGATAGTTACCGTGTATCCAATAGTGGCAATAAAAATCCCTGTCTTTAATTGCTTTTTGGAATTATGTAGATTGAGTTGGACCTCGTATAACTCCTGATCCATCTGAACTATAGATCTTCTTAAGGAGTCCAAATTGGCCTGTTGGGAGCTACTTTGAGCCCAGGAATTTGACATGGACAATAAGCCCAAAAAAGTCACTGCAATAAAAAACCGACTCATACTATTGATTAATCCAGCTTTTGAATTCGTTTACACGCTCTCTTGCCACTACCAAGGCATCTTCTGATTTGGCGTTCATGGCAAGGGCTAATCGTCCGTTAAGATAAGGCTTGATTTCGACCAAACCATCTAAATGAATAATCATTGAACGATTAATTCTATAAAACTTTAACGGATCTAGCAAGTCGGACTCCAATTCACTCAGAGAATGATCGATTACATATCTCACTGAAGAACCTATTTCTACCAAATAGGTCAAGCCTTCTTCTGCATAGAAATAAGCCACATTTTCAACCGGAATAAAGACAAATTTATTACCCAGTTTAGTTAAAAACCTCTTCTTATAACTTTTTGACGTATAATGCTTTACGATGTTATTAATAAAGCTCTGATCCAGCGATGGAGTTTCAGAATTTGGATTGAATTTCTGGGCCTTTTGAAGAGCTTTCACCAACCTTAGTTCATCTATTGGCTTAAGTACATAATCGAGGCAATTATGGTCAAAAGACTGAAGTGCGTATTCATCATAAGCTGTTATGAAAATTACGGGAATTTTCAAATCAGCCATCCCGGTAAAGGCTTTGAAACTCAAGCCATCTGCCAAATGTATGTCGCACAGGATCAAATCGTAATTGGAGATATTTTCCAATTTGGACCTAAACTCGCGGACACTTTGAACAGAATCGATGACTTTCCAATCAGAAAAATTTTGAGAAACGATGGATTTGATTCGCTTCTGGGCTAGGGGTTCATCTTCGACTAACAGTATTCTCATAGCTTCCTATCAAAGGGAGTTTAACTTCAAAAATATTTTCCCCATCAAGAATCTCGATGGAATGATCTAAAAACCTATATCTTTCAGAAATGTTTTGAAGACCTATTCCGGTAGATTCTTCTACCGCCATTTTTGGCTGCTTGGGATTACTCACTATAAGATAGTCACCCTTGGTATATATTTCAACCTGTAGCGGCTCTGTTTCTGTAAAGTAATTGTGCTTGACAGCATTCTCTACCAGTAATTGAAGTACTGCAGGTGGAATAAGTTTCGATTTACTTTCATCTTCAATTTCCACTTTAAAGGAAAGCGATTGATCAAATCGAATAGAAAGCAAATCCATGTAATCATATAAAAATTTAAGCTCTTCTTTCAAGGTGATGAGTTCATTCACCTTATTATTGAGCATGTAGCGATAGATAGAACTTAGCTTTTGTAAGTAGCTATCAGCCACTTGAATGTTTTCATGAATCAGCACTGACAAAGCGCTGAGGTTATTAAAGAAAAAGTGGGGATTAAGTTGTGTATTGAGTGATTCCAATCTTGCCTCGGCGCTCAAAAGCTTAAGCTTTTCAGCCTCTAGATTTTTCTCACTGAATTTTTTATTGAAATAATAGATCGCATTGACACAGTTGAGGAAGAGATTTACTCTGAAGAGAAATCCCAAGGTCAAGAGAAAATTTTGTTTGGTCAGATCAAAAGGACCTCCAAAGATTAATCCGGTTGATTTTACAGAAATCAGAGCTAGTCCTGAGATCAAAACAAAGCTTGACAAAAACTGAACTGCTAAAGGATGGACTTTTTTGAAAAGTGGAAGGGTATTTTTTTCGATGAAATAATTCGCAAACCAAACGAGGTAAGACAGAATGATAATTAAGGGAAAAAGTTGATTTTTAGGAAGAGCAGCTTGAAATAATCTATCCCCGTCCAATATGAGAATATTGAAAAAGGAGTACAATCCCAAAAGTCCCGGATAAATGAATTTATATCTATGGCTAAACATGCCCGCTGATTTCTTCCCCTGATAAGATAAATGAATGAAAAGCAAGGGTGGGGCAATGCCCTACCCCTGCTATATGGTGGTTAAATAATTCTCTTAAAGTGTCGGTAATAATACTCCGTTGATGACATGGACTACGCCATTTTCGATTGCAACATCAGCGACTACTACATTGTAGATATTTCCAGCTGAGTCTGTCACGGTTACATTCGCTCCAGTTCTAGTTACAGTCAAGTCCTCTCCAGCAAGCGTAGGCACGGTCTGAGCGCCTTCAGCAAGGTCGGTAGAGAAAGCAACTGTAGGAACTACGTGGAAGCCAAGTACTTTTTGTAATCCGTCCAAACCGATTGCATCGATCAATTCATCAAGATCAGCTACTCCAAGTGTACCCAAAAGATCTACAAAGGCATCATTGGTCGGAGCGAATACTGTGATAGCTTCAGCATCAAGCAAAGTTTGTCCCAGTCCAGCAGCAGTCACCGCATCTAGTAGGATGGTCAAACCAGCATCTGTAGCAGCTTCAACTACATTTGGAAGATCTTCCTCAGGCAATAGTACTCCGTCGATGACGTGAACTACTCCATTTTCGATCTCTACATCTGCAGCTACCACATCATAAGTGTTACCTCTTCCATCTGTAACAGTTACTGCATTTCCATTACGAGTAACAGTCAAATCCTCTCCTGCAAGAGTAGGAACAGTCTGAGCTCCTTCAGCCAAATCTGTAGAGAATGCAACGGTAGGTACCACATGGAAACCAAGTACGTTTTGCAATCCTTCAAGTCCGATCGCATCGATCAATTCGTTAAGGTCAGCTACTCCAAGAGCTCCCAATAGATTTACAAAAGCATCGTTGGTAGGTGCGAATACAGTGATTGCTTCAGCATCAAGTAGTGTTTGACCAAGACCGGCAGCGGTAACAGCATCCAAAAGAACAGTTAGACCTGCAGCTTCTGCAGCCTCAACTAGATTCGGTACATCTGGCTCATTCGCAGTAGGTAATACCACTCCGTCGATTACGTGAACAACACCATTTTCGATCGCTACGTCAGCAGCTACTACATTAAAGGTATTTCCTCTTGCATCAGTCACGGTCACATTGGCACCTGTACGAGTTACTGTCAAGTCCTCACCAGCCAAAGTAGGAACAGTCTGTGCTCCTTCAGCCAAATCAAAAGAGAAGGCAGTAGCAGGCACTACGTGGAAACCAAGGATTCTTGTAACTTCTTCAATTCCAACAGCAGCAACCAATTCCTGTAGAGAACCTAGGTTCAATGCAGCCAAAAGGTCAAGGAAAGCTTGATTGGTTGGAGCAAATACTGTGATAGCTTCAGCATCAAGAAGGGTTTGACCAAGATTAGCAGCAGTTACTGCATCCAAAAGAACAGTCAAACCAGCCGCTGTAGCTGCTTCTACTACATTTGGAAGCGAGAACTCAGGCAATAGAACTCCGTCGATCACGTGAACAACTCCATTTTCGATGGCAACGTCTGCGACTACTACATTTGCTGTGTTACCCAAAGCATCTGTTACAGTCACTCCGCTTTCGCTAGCTTCAACAGTCAATTCCTGACCAGCTAGAGTTGTGAAAGTATTGGTAGCTTCTAAATCTGTAGAGAAAGCTACTGCAGGTACTACGTGGAAACCTAGGATAGTTTGAAGATTTTCGATTCCTCCGATTTTAGCAACCAATTGGTCTAAATTCTCAGCATCATAAGCGGCCAAAGCAGCAGCAAAAGCATCATTGGTTGGTGCAAAAACAGTCATTGCTTCCGCTCCTAACAAGGCTCCACCTAGATCGGCAGCTGTAACAGCATCAATCAGCGTGGTCAACCCAGCACTTTGAGCAGCTTCTACCACATTTGGAAGCATCAAATCAGGAAGCATCACACCGTTAATTACATGGACTACACCATTTGCAATTTCGATATCTGCTGCAACCACTTGAGCTGTACGTCCAAGTTGATCGATAACAGTCACAGTACCACCAGCAACTTCAACAGTGATATCCTGGCCAGAAAGTGTAGTAAAAGTGTTGGTAGCTTGTAGGTCACCAGAAAAGGCTACTGCAGGCACTACATGGAATCCAAGTACAGCTTCTAAGTTTTCGATACCTCCAATTTTCAATACCAACTCATTTAAGTCAGCAGCATTGAAAACCTCCAAAGCAGCAGCAAAAGCTTCATTGGTTGGAGCGAAAACAGTGATAGCTCCCGCTGAAAGCAGAGTATTTGCCAATCCATCAACTGCAGTCACCGCATCTAGTAAAGTAGTCAAACCAGCCTCAGTAGCTGCTTCTACCAAATTAGGAGCAGGCAAGTCAATAGAAGGAATCAAAACACGGTCAATCACATGGACTACTCCGTTTTCGATTTCCACATCAGCTTGTACCACTCGAGCCGTGTTTCCGGCAGCATCGATTACAGTTACGATACCTGGAGCACGGTTTACTACTAATTGCTGACCAGCTAATGTGGTCACAACATTAGTCTCATTAAGTTGGTCTGAGAAAATTGTGTTTGGCACAACGTGAAAACCAAGGATGGTTTCAAGATTCATTGGACCTCCAATTTTTTCTACCAAATCATTCAAATCTGTCGCTCCAAACTCAGTCAAAGCATTCGCAAAGGCATCGTTGGTTGGGGCGAAAACAGTAATTGCGTTTTGCGCTTGCAAAGTCGCTTCCAACCCAGGTATTGCCCGGATGGACGTCACAAGAGTGGTCAAACCAGCATCCTCAGCTGCTTCTATGAGCGTGGGATAAGGTAAAGGGCCTTGATAGTCTTCATTCTCACAAGCGACGAATGAAAAAAAGACGACCCCGACTAAAAGGTACTTTAAGAGTTTTGTCATAGCATGTTATGGTTAGTTTGCTTTCAAAACTCTGTATAGACACGAATTGATTTCTGAATAATCCCGAACTGTAGATTTTTCACTGTGAACTGTAGAAGTTTCACCCTGAATTGAAAAAAGCCCCGGAGGGCTTTTGATTCTAAATCCAATAAAAGGAGGTTGAAATGCAGTTTTAAACTCAGATCTATCCCTTCTTCTTAATTCACAATATGAATTTTGAGCATGTTGGTCTTGCCTTTGGCTTTGAGTGGCATACTGGCAGTATTGATAATGATATCACCAGAATTTACATGGTCATCACGCTTCAGAGTATTCTCGATATCTTCGAAAGTAGCGTCTGTAGAAATTTGATTCTCATAGTAATAAGCGCGCACTCCCCAGACCAAAGACATTTGAGTGATCAACTTCTGATTTCGGGTGAAAACAAAAATACTTGCCTTTGGGCGATGAGAAGAAATTCGGAAAGCTGTAAAACCTGAAGAAGTAATCCCCACGATAGCTTTTGCCTTGACGTTTCTTGAAAGTCTGGAAGCCATCAGGATGAGGTTATTGCTCAAGAAAGTTGGTGCACTTTCTGGGATTTTGTAAAGGTTATGGTAAATATCTGAGTTATCTTCTAGGTATTTGATAATGCTAGACATAGCCTTTACAGCATTCACAGGATATTTCCCTGAGGCTGTTTCGGCAGAAAGCATCACCGCATCCGCACCATCAAGAACCGCATTCGCCACATCATTGGTTTCTGCCCGGGTAGGTCGTGGATTGGAGATCATACTTTCCATCATCTGAGTGGCGATGATGACTGGCTTGCAAGCAAGTTTACATTTCTCTACCATTTTCTTTTGCCATAAAGGGACGATTTCTTGAGGTACTTCCACCCCAAGATCTCCCCTTGCTACCATGATAGCATCTGTCGCTTCGATAATATCATCGATATTATCCAAAGCTTCCGGCTTTTCGATTTTTGCTACAATCCTGCAGACTTTTCCTGCTTTTTGGATTCGCTCCCGCAAATCCGTGATATCATCCGCTGATCTTACAAAAGAAAGCGCAATCCAATCTACCTCTTGCTCCAAACCAAAAACTAAATCTTCTAGGTCCTTTTCGGTAAGAGAAGGTGCAGATACTTTTGTATTAGGCAAGTTAATCCCCTTTCTGGACTTTAAAATGCCCCCATGAACTACCGTACAGTTTACATTTTTGCCGTCGGTATCCTCCACGATCAGTTCCAAATTCCCATCGTCAATCAATATACGATCGCCAGAAACCACATCATTAGGCAGGTTTTGATAAACCGTAGATACCAAAGAAGCATTTCCCACTACGGGATCATTGGTAATGGTGATTTTATCCCCAGGAACAATTTCAACTCCGTTATTTTCTACCTCTCCTACACGGATTTTTGGACCCTGGAGATCCTGAAGTATGCCTAGGTGTAAATTGTCTTCTTTATTGATTCTTCGGATAATTTCAATTACCTCTTTATGGATAGCATGGCTACCGTGGGAAAAGTTTAGCCGAAATACATTGGCCCCAGCAGCTGCTAAGCTTTTGATCGTTTCATAATTATTGGAAGCAGGTCCAATGGTAGCAAGAATTTTGGTCTTGTTGAATTGATTCATTATTAATAGGTTAATAGGTTTTCTTTTGATTTTAATTTCGAGATATCAAGCTTCATGACATTTTGTACATAAGGAATCTGCCGGAGATTGGAAACAAAAATTTGAGCGTCCAGTAGCTCTGTTTCATCTTGTACCAATAGAAAATAATCCATGGTCCTAAGTTCGGGAATCAAGTAAGATACATTTCTTTCGGAGGTGATTGCCTTGTTTTTCAGAAGCTGAATAAATCCATGAGGTAAAGAAAGGAAATATTGGCTAATTTTCAGATTGGGTGCAGACAAAAACTCCAATTCGATATCATCCTCCCGCGTCAGATCTAAATGGAGCGCACGATTAATCAGCCAGGCCATTTTGTAGTCCTTTACAGGAGATACAATACCCAAAAGCTCAAAATCATAGGTATGCTCAATTTCTAATCTGACTTTCTTCATTTAGGCTTGGCAAGACTTAGCTCAAAGTTAGAAATAAAAAAATGACGAAAAATGAAGTAGCACCTCTTTCAGATTTTTTTTGAGAAAATAAGCCCCTGAAAAAAGAGCTAACAACAAACCAATCAAAAGGCTAGCTTCTTCGACAAAGATTGAAAAATCCTCAAATACTGGGAATATTGACCCTGAAATTTGAAGATTTTAATTAAATTTCTGTGTTGAGCGACAAAGTTGGTAAAAAATTTACTTAGACCTTTTCTTTGCCTATTCGCTTTTAAATATATTTCTTTGCGGAGTGTTATTAACTAAACTGATCACAAAATGTCTGAAATTGCACAAAAAGTAAAAGCCATCATCGTAGACAAACTTGGCGTAGAAGAATCTGAAGTGACTATGGAAGCGAGCTTCACCAATGATTTGGGAGCTGACTCTCTTGACACTGTAGAATTGATCATGGAATTCGAGAAAGAATTCAACATCTCTATTCCAGACGACCAAGCTGAGCAAATTGGCACTGTAGGTCAAGCTGTCTCTTACCTTGAGGCTAACGTAAAATAATCATTCTTTCATTCATTTTATGAATTTGAAACGAGTTGTAGTAACGGGTATAGGCGCCATCACTCCCATTGGCAATACTTCCGAAGAATTTTGGAAGGGATTGACAGCGGGCGTAAGTGGCGCTGCGCCTATTACCAAATTCGACGCATCACTTTTCAAAACCCAATTTGCCTGCGAAATCAAAAATCTCGATGTAGATAATTTTATCGACAGAAAAGAGGCAAGAAAAATGGATCCTTTCACGCAGTATGCCATGATCTCCGTTGATGAGGCGATGGCTGACTCAGGATTGGATTTGGACAAAATTGACAAAGCACGTGCAGGGGTTATTTGGGGATCAGGAATCGGTGGATTGCGTACATTCCAAGACGAGGTTACTAGCTTCGCCTTAGGAGATGGAACGCCTAGATTTAATCCTTTCTTTATTCCTAAGATGATCGCTGATATCAGTGCAGGTTTTATTTCCATCAAATATGGATTTAGAGGTCCTAACTTCGTCACTGTTTCGGCTTGTGCTTCGGCCACCAATGCGCTAATCGATGCATTTAATTACATCCGAATGGGCAAAGCTGATATTTTCATATCAGGTGGCTCCGAAGCAGCGGTAACTGAAGCAGGAATCGGAGGATTCAATGCGATGAAGGCATTGTCGCAAAGAAACGATTCACCTGAAACGGCTTCTAGACCTTTTGATAAGGATAGAGATGGTTTTGTGTTGGGTGAAGGTGCCGGAGCGCTTATACTTGAAGAGTATGAGCATGCAGTAGCAAGAGGTGCCAAAATCTATGCAGAGCTAGTCGGTGGTGGAATGTCAGCGGATGCCAATCATATTACCGCTCCACATCCTGAGGGATTAGGAGCTAGCGAAGTGATGGAATCTGCATTGAAGGATGCTAATCTCAATCCAGCGGATATTGATTATATCAATGTGCATGGAACCTCCACTCCACTTGGTGATGTGAGTGAAACCAAAGCGATCCAAAAAGTATTCGGGGAACACGCTTACAAGCTCAATATCTCCAGTACCAAGTCCATGACTGGTCACTTATTGGGAGCTGCAGGGGCTATCGAGGCAATTGCTTCTATTATGGCTATCAAACATGGGATTATTCCTCCGACGATCAACCATTTCACGGATGATGAAACCCTTGACCCCAAACTTAATTTGACATTCAATCAGGCTCAAAAGCGTGATGTCAATGTCGCTTTGAGTAATACCTTCGGTTTTGGCGGACACAACTGTTCTGTCATCTTTAAGAAAATAAACTGATTACCAGTTGAATTTGCTGAAGCGTCTGGGAATTCAAAACTTATTTCTGAGTAAAAAAGACAAAAGGCTTGCCTCCTCCATCAAAATGATGACTGGAGGCAAGCCTTTTAATATTTCCCTCTATCAACTGGCCTTGACTCCGGCGGCTTTGGGGGAAGAAAGCCCACAAGGCTATCGAGTAAGCAATGAGCGCCTAGAGTTTTTGGGTGATGCCGTTCTCGGTTCAGTCATTGCCGAGTACCTTTTCCAAAAATACCCCTTACGGGATGAGGGCTTCCTCACCGAAACTCGCTCCAAACTTGTCAATCGGGAAAGCCTAAATCAGACCGGAATTAAAATCGGAATCAAAAATATGCTCTGGGAGTATATTGAGGACAGACCCTTTACTGCGAATAAATCTCTTTATGGGGATATTTTGGAAGCGATGATCGGAGCCATTTATCTTGATAGGGGTCATGCTTTCACCAAGAATTTTATCCTGCAGCGCATCCTCCTTCACTTTGATATCCAAGGGATGATAGCAACCACCTCCAATTACAAATCAAAAATCATCGAGTGGACTCAAAAGGAAAATAAGGAGGTGGATTTTAAGATAATTGAAATCAATGGCAACCAGCGGTACAAAGAGTTTGTTGTAGCTTTGAGAATAGAAAATCGAGACGTAGCCGTTGGAAAAGGTCCCACTAAAAAGAAAGCAGAACAGGAGGCCTCCAAAATTGCTTGCGAACAATTAAAAATCCCCCATTAGAATTCCCCTTCAATCAGTATGAAATTAGCACTTGCCACAGTCAATCAGACACCGCTAGACTGGACGGGAAATCTCCAGCGAATCATTGCTGCGACCGACCAAGCCAAGCAAGAAGGAGCAAGACTTATTTTTTTTCCTGAGCTCTGTATCACTGGTTATGGCTCAGAGGATCTATTTCTCAGCTATTGGTACCCTGCAAAAGCTTTAGA
>JGI12531J12852_10001475_pt1 | contig 11457 bp, 9 predicted proteins | sample TtaePargueraPR_7_FD_12852 | JGI IMG/M metagenome (IMG submission 12852) | reverse complement strand
CCACATCCTCTCCGATGGCGATGACCCGCAGCTGGGCTACTACATGACCATCGGAGGTGCGAGCGAGGCATGGCGGGGCGCGCGGGTGGATGTATCCATCGATGGTGGCCAGTCCTACATCGACAGCCGCACACGAACCACCGGCGCCATCATGGGTGAGCTGGTCACCAGCCTCGGCACCGCGCGCCAATACGTACCTGACCAGATCAACACCGTACAGGTGCGCATCGACACTCCCGGCGTATCGCTGGAAGATCGCACCCTGGCGGAAATGCTCAACCGCCAGAACCGCGCACTGATCGGTAACGAAATCGTCAACTTCGGTAGCGCCGACGAAATCAGCCCCGGCGTGTGGGAAATCAGCTACTTCCTGCGCGGCCGCCTCGGATCCGCCGTGCAGACCCACGCCCCAGGCACCCGGTTCGTGATGCTCGCGCGAAACTTCCTGGAGTACATCCCCACGGACCTGTTCAACCTCGGCCAACCGCTCACCTTCCGCGCCATCAGCATCGGCAGCGACACCGAGACCATCATCACCGAGACCTTCAACGGCATCAGCCAGCTAGAAACCGCCCCCGGCTACCTCCGCGCCCGCCGCGATGGTGGAAACATCATCATCGACTGGATCGGCACCGGCCGCATCGGTGGACGTGGCAGCTGGCAGATGGGCCAACACTTCACCGGCTACCGCGTGGACGTGAACGGCACAACAACGGATACCAGCAACAACACCCTGACCGTTACAGACCCTGGCGGAAGCGTCACCATCAGCGTGGTGCAGCTCAACAGCTTCACCGGCGAAGGCCAGCCCGCAGAGATCACGATTTAAGGAACACCCATGGCAGACACACCCAACGCCGGCTTGCCGCTGGTACCGGAAAACGTCCTCGACCCCGCAGCCGGCCTGAACATGGCACTGGACGTGCTCGATGCACTGGTACAGTCCGCCGTGATCGACATGGCCCTGACCGCCCCACCGGGCAGCCCAGCCGATGGCGACCTGTACATCGTCGGCGCCGCAGCCACTGGCGACTGGGCAGGGCAGGACAACAACATGGCCCGCTGGATCGATGACCCTGGGTTCTGGCAGTTCTACCCCGCCGGCACCCAGGTGCGCATCGTGCTCAACAACGCCGACGGCGTGCTGTACATCTGGAACGGCGCCCAGTGGGTGGCCGCGTCTGGCGTACCGGCCGCGCAACCAACCTCCGGTATCTGGGCCTATCAGACCGATACCACAATGGCCGATCCGGGGAGTCGCAATGTGCGCTCAAACAATACCCCGGCCACCAGTACCGCGCTGGCCATCTCCGTTATCAACAAACACAACGTCGATTGCACCCGCATGCTGCAGACCCTCAGCAGCGGCGATGTGATCCTCGCACAGGAAAAAACCAACAGCGCCAACTGGGGCCGCTACAGCATAACCGGCGCGCCAACGAACAATACGACGTGGTTTGAGATCCCTGTCAGCTACGTGGCCGGTGGCGGTACGGTGACAAAATCCACGGATGTGGTTATGTGGGTTCAGTGGGCTACGTGACGCCCTGACCATATTGCTGACCCCGGCAATATGGTGGATGCCCATACAGCATTGCAGGCATTGCCGCCTGTGCTACCATGCGCGCCGCGAAAAGCAAGCTTTTCCCTTTGAAATCAACCTGTTGGGTTTGTGTACCGGCTAGACTGGGGGTGTGGTGGTCGTCGGTTCAAATCCGGCCACTCCGACCATAAAACCGTTGAAAATCAACGACTTAGAAGCCCGCCAATTGAGCGGGCTTTTTTGTGTCCTAAATTTAAGTCCATATTAAGTCCATGTTGTTGAGTATCCCAGTCGTCTTTGCTACGGCGCATCAAAACTTGGAGTTCGAAAGTTAAATCTGAACTGATTCGTTGGCCGCAAAGGCACTTGCCGGTACCTAGGGTTGAGTTCGTGCTATTTCGCGACTCTTTGCGTAAAATTATTCGGAAAATTTAATTCAAAATAAAAAAATGGACTTTGTAGCCTTATGCAGCTTGACCACATCATTTTTCACGCCCTTGAAAAGCAGCAGCATAGCTCGAGTGTAGCCATTCACCAGCGGGATAGTGAGCTGCCTCTACCGGATACGAGTGCAGAAGAGCTCACCCTCAAAGCCCATCAGAGTTATCAAAAGGATAGGGGGCTGGCATACGCCCGGTTCGGTCATGGATGGTTTCCGGATCGCCTTGAGGAGCTGGATAACGGTGCGATTTCTTTCTATGACTTCTCAGAATTCGGGCTTTTGAATTTGCAGCAGCGTTTGCAAGAAGAGGTTCTGAGTACTGGCGGGCACTTGTTTTTTATATATTTTACGGAAGGGGAAGCCCCTTACTTGATGTGTCTGTTGTTGAAAGATATGGATGGGTATGTGATCGATGACATGGAGATTACAGAGAGCCATATCCTTAATCTGGACAAGCTACACTTTGCGGCATTAGTTGATATTGCTAAGTGGCGCGATGGCAACCATGTGGGATCTTATATCTCATTTTTGAAAGGGGCGGGAAGGCAAGATATCACTGCTTATTTTAAGCGGTTTCTTTGTATAGATGACACCACATTCAATGATCCTAAAAAGAATACTCAGGCACTAGTCGAAGCAATTAAGGACTACTGCCACCAGCATTATCACAACGATTCAGAAATATATAGTGCACGGTCCAGGGTTGATGAAGAAATTAGAAGGTTGGTTGAGAACGAACAGCCCGTTACGCTGGAGGGAATTGCCCCATTTGTCGATCCGGACAATGCGGATAGATTCCAAGATTTCTTAGTTGCATCTGATTACGAAATTCAACCTGAATTTGAAGTCGATAAGCGCCGACTGCGGGGATTAACTGTATTTTCAGGTAGAAGCTCAGATATAAAAATTAGCTTTGAAAGTGACGCAATTGAAAGTGGAAAGGTGGACTTCCAAGACTCCGACGATGGGAGTGATCAGCCGCCAAGACTGGTGATTAACGAAATTCCTGCTGGATTGTTACAGGAACTTAGAAGAGCTCAGGCTGAAAATGAGTGAGTTGCAACAGAATTTTATATTGTTGGCCACGCTTCAGGAAGAGCTAGGTTTGCTGTGGGACGGTTCGAAATTAGTTGGTACTGTCCAGGTAACTGAAGCGATAAGAGATTCTATTCAGCAGCTAGATGACAGTGACACTGACTTTGTAACTGTTACTGTCCAGCGTGACGGTGGTCTTGCAAATATCCCTGATCAATTGGAAGTGGATGAAACCATTCAGTTGATATTGAGATTGCAGCGAGGATTAGGTGCTTTCTTTGGGCAAAATCTTGAAGATTTACTTTCTGTTGCGGGTGGGAAGTACTGTCAGAAGGTACCTGAACCTGTATTGTTGCTTGAAGAAAATTGGCGGAGCTGGGAGAGTGGCGAAGAGCAGCAACATATACATGCATATATGGAGGTTGTGAAGTTTATAGATTATCTTAGATCCAATGTGGCGGACTATGACAAAAATGATTCGTTACTTTTTTTAGGTGTTACAGAAAAGCTGGAACTACCTCTACGGTACAAATCTGAGAGTATCATTAGCCATGCTGGAGCGATTCTGGATTCTCTAGCTAGTATCAATAAGTTACTCAACACCCAGTATTGTACAGAAGATAAAACCAGACACTTAAAGCTTGTGCTTGTAGACACCCTGTCCAGGATTGATCGAGAAAATCGTTTTGATGAATTCTTGATCAGAATAGACCAGATAACCAGTAAGTTTTTTCATAATTTTGAGCTTTTCATAAGTAATTTTTCATTTGATGACGATCTGGAGAGGTTGCAGGCCGATAGCAGGCAGTTCACAAACCAGCTCAATACAGCAATAAATACTATACAAAGCCGCGTTATTGGAATTCCTTTTGGAACGATTATTCCAGCCTTAATGCTTAGAGCAAAAAATAGTATTCCTTCTAGCCTGGATCTCCCCATTTTTTTATCGTCTGTATTCATCGTGATTTTTATTGGGATAGTACTAGTTACGCAAATTTTTGACTTGAATCGAGTGCGTAGAGAGTATCGGTCAAAATGGGAGCGGATGAGGAAAGAGATTCCGACACTTGCTTCAAAATTGCGTTCGGAATATCGAAGCTTGGAGTGGCACTATTGGTTTAATCTGGGGTTGTTGGTTTTTATTTTTTTAGGTTTGATCCTGTTCTTCACCGTTCCATTGAGTGTTTACTTTGGTTGGAATGTTTCTTCTTGGGGTGGCGGGCTGATGTCTTGGATAGAAACAAAAATTGTCGGTCTTACTGAATGAATTCAAATTCTTTAAATATCGTAGACGAGATTTTTCAGCTCATCTTTGATGCTAGACCAATGTGCAGCCAGGTCAACCGTGCAAATTTGTATGCGATGTCCCTGGATGTCGTATTCAAGTCGTAATGAATGTTTTATGGCTGGGTAAAGTAGCATTCCTTCGATTGGTGTCTCTATATTGTCCCGTTTCTTGAGGTTCTTTAGATAGGCGAACAGCTGATAAAGGTTGCCCGAGTGTACTCGACTGGTGTCATAAAATTTACTAAGTGTTTCTTTATAGTACTTGGCATCGATGATGAGGGTTTTTTCTGCGCTTCTTAAGGAAATGTCAGTTTCCATACTGGGCAAAAAGGTGAGATGGTCCGGGTTTTTAGCGGTTGCGTTCCATTTAATTTTTTCCTTCTTGATGGATAAGTCCGGGCGCTCATGCAGGTAAAAATTGAATAGGAACTCTTCAAATACTCTCGCCATTTGGCGCTCATCGCGAAGGAAGTCTTTGAACTTGTACCCATTCCCTTCTTCGTCAATCAATAATGAGTTGGCCACTAGTTCGCATATGTTCAGCAAAAATTTGTAATATCTACTATTTCCATGTAGCTGTACCTTTCGAAATAGTGAGGTTCTTAGTTGTGGGGTTTCAATAGCTTTTAGTTTTTGGCTCAGGCTTATTAGCTCAGTTCGAAGGTTGGCATCAATTTTTTTTACTCTTGAAAGATGGACGAGAGTGGATTTTAGAATCTGATTTTCAATAGTGTTGGGCGAAATTTCGTCGTACTCACAATGGGTCTGGCCTTTTTGTATTAGAAGTTTTCGAGCAGTGTGGGATATATTTACTCGACCTCTTATGCCTGAAATTGCATTAGATTGGGCCTCATACCCTTGTGTAAGGCCTCGCCTTATTATGTGCTTCGTTCCACGAATCAGTACCGATGAAAAAAGGTCAACCAACTCAGTGCAATCTATTCCACTTACGTCAATAACCTCTCCCTCATTGAGTCTATTCCAGGAATAGACTAATAAGTAGTATATGTTTTTTATCGGGATGGCGGTGTGCATTTTGATTATGCCAGTAATTCATCAATGACTGTCTGTGCGGTACTGGGGTCGTCGAACCAATATTCTCGAATCAGAGGCTCAAGTTCAAATTGAATCACCTGGTTGAACCATTGGTTGTCGTATACACCATCATAATTTGGAGTGCAGAAAAAACTATGTCCAATACAAAAGCCTGGACCAAGATTAACTTTGTCATTCTTGATCCGATTATTTAACGAAGTCAGTCGGCTAACCACCATTGTAATTACCTGATCCTCGGCTCCCGCATCACGCAAATACCGAGTAAATCCTTCGCTTTTAAACTCAGGCTCCAAATCGATAAAAGCAAACCTTCGGCGGAGGGCATAGTCGACCATGGCTAGAGAGCGGTCTGCTGTGTTCATTAGGCCGATCAAGTGAACATTTTCGGGTATGAAAAAGCGCTCTCCTAAATTTTTACTATATGTAAGGGGGACTTGCCAATCAGGTCCTCTTTTATCGTTCTCGACCAAAAGCATTAGCTCGCCAAAAATTTTGCTAAGGTTTCCTCGATTAATTTCGTCAATCACAAAAACAAAGAGCTTTTCTGGCTGTTTTTTGGCCTTCGAGCAGAATTGATGGAATATTCCATTTTGAAGCTCAAATCCAGAATCACTTGGTCTATATCCCTGTACGAAATCCTCGTAAGAATAAGATTGGTGAAACTGAATCATTTCAACTCTGTCGAAACTTCTTGTCCCCATTAACGCATAAGCAAGCCGCTTCGCAATAAACGACTTACCTACGCCTGGAGGGCCTTGAAGTACAATGTTTTTCTTTATTCGCAACAGACCTAGAATTTCATCAACTCTCTCTTTCTCAAGAAAAATTCCATCCATTGCTTCTTCAGCGCTGATCTCTGCATCGGGCTCTTGGTCAGGTGTGATCTCTTGGGCTTCGTAGCCTTCAGCTAGAGGCTCTCTTATTTCTTCTTGAGGGTCTCCCACAATTTCTTTGTACTCTTGGATAAGTTCAGATAAATCCTCGTCTACCTGATCTTTATCTAGATCTTCGGATAGATTGTACACACTATGGATATACGACTCTCCATAACGTATTGCGGATTTCCCAAATTCGGAATTGAAATATTCTTCTATGGTCTGAACGTTCTTTGTGTCCCACTCCAATAAAGCCTTATTGGTAGCGCTGACACCTTTGGCAAGTATTAGAACTTGGTCTGACCGATAATACAAAAAGACTGGATAGATCCCTTTGGTTGGTGTTTGCCCTGTGCCAAGTAATCCTATCCAAGGAACATGTGCTTGATTTCCGGCTCCGAAACTTACTCTCATGATTAATCCAGCATGAGTTCCTGGATAATCCTTCGTTCGCAGGTCTTCAGTTTGTGCTTGGTCAAGGAAAGTAATCAGTGTTTCGTAGATTGACTCTCCTTCTGTCGACTCTTGTGACTTGGTAGTGTTTTGCCACAGCGCCCGAATTGGGGCTACATACCAGTCGATTTCATTAGATTCATATTCAGTTTCAAACCTTTGGCGAATATCTCTCAGCTTTAAGTCAACTTCGAAAGCAGGCATCTCAAAAAATGCTTTTTTAGTTATTTGAGAAAAGCTAGCTAAAATTTTAAACCGGTCAGTGTTCCCGAATATTCGTTCGAAGTCATCTGGAAACATCAAAAAAACGAGCATATGTCGGAGTTGTCTAGCATCGTTCTCTTCAATGCGTTGGCACCATGTTGCGAACTTGTCGCCGTCTTGGGTGAATTTTAGGCGCTCGCTTTTATCGAGACGAAAAAAATCCTGCAACAGGGATACGAAGTAGACAAGCTCTTTCCAGCGCAGATTATTGTAGGCTGTCCCGGCACTTCCAATTCCGCTGAGGACCTCATCGCTTAGTACTTTGTCGTTATTTGGAAGGAATTCTCCTGCCCAATCGAGAATCATTTCGATGTTTTCTCGTTTCTTTTTGGGCTTAATATTACTGGGGCAAAGCATCATTACCCACATCATTTCAGCGCACAGAATTTTTGCGCCCTTCGATGTTGGGGCAAGTTGCTTTTCTAATTTTTCTGAAAAGTTACCCTCGCCAGTATCAAGGTTGTTCACGTAGTAGTTAACTAGTTCATCTACGTTTTCGGGAGTCCATATAGAACCGAAGTTAAATATAGATCCGCCATTTACGAGGCACTGGTCTTTCCAGACCTCTGCGGCACTGAGAATCGCTGGTGATTGCTGATTTCCACAATATCTACTCATGATTCACTTCCGAAATTGTAACTTTTGTTATTTAGTATTGGTTGTCAACGATACCATTTCCTTACTTTTAATGTCTTTAGCGGGATTGGTTTTTATAGTGGTTGCTGACTCAATTTGTATTGTGCTGCATTTAGTACCCGTACAGTTATTGACAGTACTCCAAGGGAGGGGCGTTCGCCCCTCCTATTGCTCTCGCTTCCGCTCCGCTGCTTATGTAATCGGCAGCTGGTCGAACTGTCCACTCGTGGAAGCGAGTGATGACCCGGGATTTCGCCTGGAATAGAAGTCCGATCAATTTTTGAGCTTCTTGGCCGTATTTGTTCAAGCCTGCTTTGACGACGTGTAAAGCCCGCAACGGCAGGTTGGCTCGTTCTGGAGTAGGGCCGCCGGATAGCTCAGTGAAGGTCTCCCAGTCACCTTTGTCCGCAGCCTCGATCAGACCTTTCAGCAGCTCACTACCTATAGAGTCCAGGGCGGCTTCTGAATGCTCACTGTGCGCGAGTCGGCGCGACTCCCGCCATGCGGTAACGCTGGGGCCGCCGATCTGCTCGAATTGGCGTATTTTCCAGGTGGACGCCCAGGCTCGGATGCGGATCGCACTCTGAATCGCGTCGTGCCCGTACAGGTCTTCGCCGACGTGCTCACCATCGATGTTCTTGGCTATGTATTTGGCGATATAGCCAGCGGCAGTACCTTTGTTAGGGTCTATGTATTTGACGGTGAAGCGCCGTTTCTGGGCACCGGGTTCGTTGCCGTCTATCTCCAGGGCATAGTGGCGGAAGATACTCAGTGCCTCCTTGACCTGCTCGGGTGCAATGAACAAGAGCATGTGCCAGTGCGGGCAACCGTCGTGATGCGGTTCAACCACACGGAAACCATATGGTTGGATCTGGCTTCGCTTCAATTTCGCTCGGATCTTGGCCCACTGTTGGTTGAAGTACGCTTGGACTTCGGCTGGGGTAGCTCCGTTATAGCGGGGATTAGGCTTACAGTTGGTGGAGAGGTGGCTGTGGTATTTGGAAGGGGCGGTAAGAGTAAGGAATACCCCATGGTCTCCACGCTTGCGGGAGATCGCTTCGTAACCCGAGATGCGAGTCATGAGTTCGCTTCGCCGATTGGCTAGGTTCGCTACACTTCGCTTTGCCACATCGAGCAAATTGAAGACTTCGCCTAGCTCGTTTACCGCTTCCAAAGCGGCCAGTACCGCTTCATTTCGCTTCCACTGAGCGAGCTTTCGGTTCACCCCGTGGTTGCTGGCATAGATGCCTGATCGTTTGTTGACCAAACCAAGCTTGATATGGACTTCTTCCAGATACAGATCTTGAAGGGTGCGAATACCGCGCCGCCACCAGTCTGGACAGAAGACGCGGGCGAGCGCCGGCATTATCTCTTCTTGGCTTGCCTGGAGTGGATTGGGGTGGGGAAAGGTCAGTTGGCAGTTCTCGACGCTCTTAATCGCCTTTTGCAGCCCATTCCTGTATCGCCTGGCCTTGTTCTCCCTAAAGAACATGGCTTTAAGCATCTTGGCTTTGTGCTCGGCGAAACGTCGGACGTCCTCATCAGGGGATGTCATATGTAACCCTTCAAATGACTTCCCGAGTTTCAGAGTCTTGTGGATCTTCCGCAGGGCCTCATTGGCCTTTACGTGTCCGACCGCGAGGGCGATACGTTTATAGTGTTGCGCGAGGGCGAGGCAGATGAATTCATGTGCCTTGAATATATGAGCCCTGAAGGCGCGACACTCGTGAGTCCCGAAGCCTTCAGTGATAGCAAGCGCCTCATCGACGTCGGAGATGGCCATGGCGATACCTTAGGCCTGTCCCAGGTGTTCCAGCTTGGAGAAGCTGTTTAACCAGGTATCGAGGTCTTCCCGCAGGTATCGAACGGCACGGCCGATCTTGATAAAGGGTGGGGCAGGGGTGCGATTATCCCGCCGCCCGTCCATACGGGCTTGGGCGAGGTAAGAGCGGCTCATTCCGATGTATTTGGCCGCCTCAATCTCGGTAAATGCTCGATTGTTGTTTTGTGTCTCCATGGGTATGGCTATCCATCTGTGTTTGTCACGATGGACACACCCTATAGAGCGGTTCGCTTCACTGTGAAGAGGCTGTTTGGTTGCCGTTCGCTTAGTTCGGTTAAACTATTTCCGGATCAAAAAATGTTCAATGCGTCGAACTTCGCCGATTTCGGTTGCCATTTTCGCTTCATCTTCGGTGATTAGACCGAAACTTTGATTTGGCGATTTTCTAAGAAAATTTTTAAAATTTTTTCAAAAAGTGTTGGCCGGTGATGCGGTACGGGGCGGAATGGGAGGGGGAATCCGAGATTTGGGTGCTATTGCTTCTAAAATGTAGGCTGCGGTGTTGATCTGGATTGGTTGATAAAACTCCAGGAATTGGTCGAAAACGGGAAGCCAATAGCCTCCCGGGAAGGGGGAATTACGCCTTTTCCGGAATAGGGAGGCAGTCAGGGAAAGACTTGTAGAGTTTCGTTGTGTAGCCCGAAAACGAGCTATCCGCACTGATGATGATTAGCAAATTAGCGGTAAGACAAGAAATGCCATTCGAATGCTTAATTAAGGTCTCAAGTGATCTACTCGGAAAGTCGACGGCATGTGTTTGTAAAGCCATTACTCCTCCATGCACCATTGAGCAGAGCAATGTCCAGGAGGACTCTTTGATTTCTTGCAGACTCAGCAGTATATGTTTCGGTAGTTGTCCATCCGGATCCTCCGGCGGTGGAGCATCCAAGTCCTTGAGCATTTGACTTAGTGAACGCTGTTGATTATTTATTCGCTTGAAGTTGGATTCGTTGATGGGTTCAGATAGAGCATCGATTTGAGCTTGAGAGGCTGCATGTATTAACCATATTGCCCTAACAAGCGCTTCGTATTGGAGTCGAAAAAGGCTGACGGCTGCGGTCTTGTTTCCGGCTCCAATCAGTACTTTTGCTGATGATGCATGCTCAATAGCAATACTACACATTATCTTCGACATTGACTCTCGGGCAGAGTCTACTGGGGCTGGGAGGTCGAGTAAGCGCCCAATCTCTGCTTCAAGTTGGAAAGAGCGTTTTAATAGTTGTTTCATGATGCTTTTTTGTTTAGTACTTTTCTAAAAATTTTTTTCTTTTTAGCCGATTAGGGCTACTGCGTCAGCTTTGTGGTCTGGAGCCAAATGGGCGTAGCGTAGAGTCGTGTCCAGCCCTGAGTGGCCACATAACTCGCGAACGGTATTTAAGGGGACTCCCTTCATTACCAGCTTTGAAGCGAAGTCGTGCCTCATGTCATGCCAGCGGAAATCACAGATATCGGCGGCCGTGAGTAGATTGCGCCAGGCTGTATTCACGTTATCGAGCCTACCGCCATCGTCTGCCGGGAATACGCGTCCGGTGTGGAGTGGAGCCTGTTGTTTCCAAGCAGTGAGGGTCTTCAGGGCGGTTGGCCCTAGGGGGATATGCCGGGTGCGCCTTGATTTCGCGGTTTCGGCTGTGACTGTAATGACCTTGGTATCCAAGTTGACGTTCTCCCACGCCAGGTCAAACAGTTCGCCCCGGCGCATTCCAGTTTTGAGGCTCAGGGTCACCAACGGTGTCAGCCGATCTCCGTAGGTAAATTGGAATAGGTCACTCATCAGTTCGTAGCCGCGAATAGCCCGGTGCTCATTGGCTCGCGCTCGGGCCTCTTTCAGCTTAAGGTCGCGCTCTTCCAGGGCTCGGTAGAGGCGTTCTTCCTCGTCGCTGTTTAAGTAGCGGACTTTGGGCGCGCTATCGACATGGAGTGCTTTGAGTTTGCGGAGAGGGTGCTCCTCAATGGCCTCCCATTCTACGGCCTTGGTCAGGATGGAGCGCAGCGCATTGACTAATCGATTGAGAGTGGCCGGCTT
>JGI12531J12852_10001470_pt1 | contig 11484 bp, 5 predicted proteins | sample TtaePargueraPR_7_FD_12852 | JGI IMG/M metagenome (IMG submission 12852) | reverse complement strand
CTGACCTGCGTGAGCGCGGCGGCCTTCGGGTTGTTCAGCGGGTTTTTCATGGGAAACATCTTTCCCGCGGCGTTCGAGGTGGTGCCGGGCGACACGCGTGCGTCGGCGGTGGGCGTCCTGAATTTTTGTGGCGGGATGCTGTCGGGCTTTGCGCCGTTGGTGGGAGGCATGTGGAAGCGCACCGTCGGCATGGAGCACCTGCTCACTTACACCGGACTTGTTTATATCACGGCGGCGGCGCTGGTGCTGTTGGGCATCCGGCATCTCTTCCCCCGTGATTTTGCCAAGGTTCACTAATTTGTATCGATCATGACTCGGATACTTGTCGCCGAATGCAAACAGGAGGTTTCCACCTTCAATCCCGATTTGAGCAGCTATGATGATTTCGCGATCCGGCGCGGGCGCGAGGTGTTCGAATATCATCGCGGAGTGCGTTATGAAGTGGGTGGGGCGCTGGAAGTGTTCGATGCGGCGCCCGGGGTGGAAACGATTCCGACTTACAGTGCGATTGGGATCACCTCCAGCGGCACGCTTTCGGGACCGGGCTGGCGGCGGATCGCCGACGAGTTTCTCGCCGCGGTTCGTTCGGCGCCGCCCGTGGACGCGGTTTATTTTTCGATGCACGGCGCGCTGGCGAGCGAGACGGAGTTGGATCCGGAAGGATATCTGCTGGCGGAGACACGGAAAATTTTAGGCGAAGACATTCCGATCGTGGTCTCGCTCGATTTGCACGGCATTCTGACGGAGAAGATGCTGGAGCACAGCGACGCGGTGGTGGCGTTTCACACGTATCCGCACGTCGATTTTTTCGAAACGGGGCAACGGGCCGCGCGGTTGCTGCTGCGCATCCTGCAGGGCCAGGCCAGGCCGGTGACGGCCAAGGTCGACATTCCGGCGCTGGTGCGTGGGGATGAGCTGATCACGGCCAAAGGGCTCTACGGTGAAAGCATTCGCCTGGCGCAGGCGGCGGAAAAAAGCCCGGCGGGGCTGTCGGCGGGCGTGTTTATCGGAAACCCGTTCACCGACGTGCCGGAACTGCTCACCTACAGTTTCGCGGTCATGGATGGAAACGCCGCGGTGGCGAGCGAAGCCGCGCTGGCGATGGCGCATAACTTCTGGTCGCACCATCAGTGGATGCGGGTGCCGCTGGTGAGCGTGGAGGAAATGACGCGCATCGCGATGGCCACTACAAAAGGAACGCTGGCGCTCGTCGATGCGGCGGATGCAACGAGCTCCGGTGCGTCGGGTGACAGCAATGTGATCGTGCGCGCGCTGAAAGAGGCGGGCTATCGCGGACGTTTGCTGGCGCCGATCGTGGACGCGCCGGCGGTGGCGCAAGCGTTCGAGGCGGGAGTGGGCGCGACGATTTCGACGACGATCGGAGGCACGCGCGATCCCGGCCGGTTTACGCCGCTGCCGATCGAAGCGCGCGTGTGCATGCTATCGGATGGACGCGTGCCGAGTGAATCCTTTGGCGGCATTTGGCAGGCGGGACGAACGGCGGTGCTCGAAGCGGACAACATCACGCTCGTGGTGACGAGCCGTGGCGTGCACCTCTATGATCGATCGCTGTTTTATGCTCATGGCCGCGATCCGCAGGATTTCGACGCGGTGGTGGTCAAGTCGCCGCACTGCCAGCATCACATGTATGAGGCGTGGTGCGTGCGCATGGTGAACGTCGATGCGCCGGGTTCGACGAGTGCTAACCTGGCGAGCCTGGGCCACACGCGTTGTCGGCGGCCGGTTTTCCCTCTGGACGCCAACGTGCCGTTTGCGCCCGTTGCCAAACTTTTTCAGCGCCCACGTTACCGGCGCTAGTTCATACCCTATGAAGATTCGCGAAATCCGATGCGCTGGCCTGTGCGGCGCCACACCCGAAGGTGGCTGGAGCAACGAACTGCGGCCCGACGACTGTGTTCACACGCTGGTTGCGGTCCATACGGAGGAAGGTGCGGTGGGGCTCGGCAGCGTGTTTACCAACGACGCGCTCGTGCGCGCTGCACTCGCCGTGCTCGAACCGTTGTATCGAGGCGAAAGCGCACTGGAACCCGAGCGCGTGAGCGAAAAACTCCACCAGCACAGCTTCTGGCTGGGCCGAGGCGGTTCACTGACCCATGCGATCAGCGGAATCGACATCGCGCTCTGGGATTTGCTCGGACAGGCCACCGGACAACCGGTGAGCCGGTTGTTGGGCGGCCGCCATCGCGAACGCGTGCAGCCGTATGCGTCGCTGTTGATGGACGAGCCGGAGAAACTCAAAGACCGGCTGCTCGCCGTGAAGGCGCAAGGCTTTCGTGCGTTCAAGATCGGCTGGGGACCGTTCGGTCGGCAAAGTGCTAAGGTCGATCGCGCCATCGTGGCGGCGGCGCGCGAAGCGGTCGGCCCCGAGTCACGGCTCATGGTGGATGCCGGCGGCAGCGATGCGCATTGGAATAATGGATACAAGTGGGCGATCAACACCGCACGCATGCTGGCTGACTACGACGTGCAGTGGTTCGAGGAAGCGCTCGTGCCAGATGCGTTGGAGGACTACATCAAGCTGCGCGAACATTCACCGGTGCCCATTTCCGGAGGTGAAGTGTTGACGCGCCGCCAAGCCTTCCAGCCGTGGATCGAACGCGGTGCGTTCGATATTGTGCAGCCGGACGTGACGAAGGTCGGAGGCATCAGCGAAGAGCGGCGCATCGCCTGGGCGGCGGAGGAGCATGGCATTCGTTTCATCCCGCACGGTTGGAATACCGCGGTCGGGCTCGCGGCAGACCTGCATCTCGCGGCGGCGATACCCGGAACGGACTTGGTGGAGTATCTTACCGGCTCTCCCTTTATCGACGAGATCACCGACGACGATTGGAAGCTCGATCAGGATGGTATGCTGGCAATTCCCAGCGGCCCTGGTTTGGGGCTGACGTTGGACACCGATATGCTCCGAAAACATACCCGCGGCGAGCCTTTGCTCGACTGACGCACCATCGGTTGCGAGCCCCGTCTCCCTTCTACGAACCAGTCGCTCATGGAGGCTTGCGGTCCGAATGCGTTGTATCGCCGCTTCGCTGGGTAATTGTCTCGGAATGGCAAACACCGACTCATTTGGGCCACTCAGCCGTTTCGTGCCTACTTCGCCTCGAGTTTTGGAGATCGCGCTTGATCAAGACTTCACGATGGGCAGGACGAACAACGCATTCCGTGATCGAGTGGGCGCTGCCGGCGAATGGAGCTTGCCGAACATTTTATTCGTTGGCGCGTCACCGATGACCACTCGGTGCCGTCAAGCGTTATGTGTCCGTGATTGGTGCGATGTCTGCTAAATCGGACTAGAACAATACCTCGTCTCTCTATGTCGCGACTTCGTGAAACAATCGATTTTGGCCATGGAAGTTTCTTTCGAATTGAGCGGTGGAGCGGAGACGATCGATGTGTGCAGATCATTCAGGGGCGCAGCGACGTGCAGCGGGTGCCCGCATTTGGCGCGCGCTGGCATTATCACAGCGCGATTGAACTGACGTCCGTGTTGCGTGGCACGAGCACATGTTTCGTTGCCGATCGTTTGCAGAGGTTCGACACGGGGGAGTTGTTCGTGCTCGGGGAGAATATTCCGCATTACTGGCATCATCCACGCGGTTCGGAAGGGATATCGATTCTGTGGGAATTTCCGACGGCTCACCCTTTTGCGAACATCAATGAATTGAAGTCGCTTAGATTGCTAGCGGATCAAGCGCTGCGAGGTTTGGGAGTGGGCGGCTCTTCCGGACGACTCGCTTGCCGGCGAATTGAAGAGTTGATCAACTTGACGGGGCTGCAGCGGCTCGGCCGGCTGTTCGAACTCTGGCACGAGTTGTTGCATGCGAATCCTGAGGACGTGCGACTGGTTGCCGCTCGACCATTTGATCTGACGGGGGTGAATGAGCAGCACGAGGCCATTCGTCGCGCGCAGAGTTATATCCACGCGAACTACCGAGAGCCGATTGCGTTGGTGGACCTGTTGCGGGTGACTAGCATGAGCCGGACGACGTTCAGCCGGCAGTTCTTGATGCATACCAAGATGTGCTACACCACTTATCTGAACGATGTGCGTCTCCGTGCGGTCTGCGAAGAGCTGTGCTCCACTTCTCACGCGATAAGCGTAATCGCACTGAACAACGGGTTTACGCAGCTTTCATTTTTCAACCGGCTTTTCCGGAGAGAGATGGGAATGTGCCCCAAAACGTATCGGGAATCCGCGATGGCTGCGCGCGTGGCGTGACGCGCGCGAGTTTCATTCGGATCGGCAGCCTGGGGGAACTTTGCTTTCTGCGACGGAAAGAGCCTTAGTCTTTCTGCGCGGTCGAGGAACTCGGAATTTTAAAGCGAGTCGCCAACAAATAGGAGCGGACAGGATTCAGATATCATCGTCGGATTTCTGGGCGGCGGTGCAGAGACAACGCACGACTCGCGCATGGTCCGTTGTAGTTCACCGAGTTGCTTCCTCACGTCGCGGACGAATACGTAGTGTCCATGGAAACTAATAGAGCCTGTCACGGCGCGCGGGTGCCAGAGGCCGACCCCGTTTCCAGAACGGCATATCGTTGGCGAGAGTGCCGATTGAACCCGTATAGGGCGCCCGGGGCTTTATAGCGTCCGCATACGCTAGGGTAGTCTATCGAACGGTTTCGACGGGGCGGGCGTTGAAGACCGGGGCAGGTCGCGGAACCTGCGAGATACACCGTCAGCGCATCTGCTGACGCATCCCCCACAAACCGTTCAGGATTCCTATGTCGCACTTCCTTGCCCCCCGCACGCTGCGGTCGGTCGCAGCCGTTTTTGGACTGAGTGTTGGATCGATGGCTCGCGCGCAGACAGAACCTGCGGCGGCAAATGAGGAGATCGTGGAACTGTCGCCGTTCACGGTCAGCACGACGCGCGATCGCGGTTATGTGGCGACGAACACACTCGCGGGCAGCCGTTTGAACACGGACCTGCTGACCACGCCGGCGGCGGTATCGGTGTTCACGCGCGACTTTCTGAACGACATCGCGGCCGGCGACGTGATGGAGGCGTCGCTGTATGCACTGAACGCGACGCCGCAGTTCCAGAACTCTCCGTCGGCGAACTTCGAAGCGAACATCTTCGGCAACACCGGCGTGAGCTTCCGCGGTTTTGTGTCGGGCACGGCGACGAGGAACTTCTTTCCGTGGGCGGTGGCGTCCGACGCCTACAACGTCGAGCGGCTCGACTTCGCGCGCGGGCCGAACTCGATCCTGTTCGGCACGGGAACGCCGGGCGGCATCGTCAACACCACGACGAAGCGCGCGAACTTCAATGGCAACATCGGCACGGTGAGCGGGCGCGTGGGCACGCGCGACGCGTATCGTGCGACGCTCGATTGGAATCAGATCCTTTGGGACAAAAAGTTGTCGGCGCGCATCAATGCCGTCTGGGACGAAAGCGACAGTTGGATCAACTACGGATTCACAAAGCGGCGCGGTATCCACGGCGCGGTGACGTTCCGGCCGTGGCGCGACACGACCATCCGGTTCGATGCGGAGCGGCTGGACCAGGATCGCAACATCGCGCGACGGTTTCCGTTGCTCGACTATTACTCGGGCTGGTCGGGCAATACGATTCCGGTGGCGCGCGGACCGCTTCCGACGGGTGACACGACCGTGGCGAACATGGGCACGATCCCGATCCTGATCTACGACACGAGCTCGGGGCAGGTGATGAACTGGACCGGCATGGCAATGACGAACACCGATCGCGGGAGCGTGCTCGAGCCGACTTTGATGCGGCATCAGAACTTCAACGGGCCGGACGATCGCAATGACACGAGCGGACGGAACTACTCGATCTTCGTCGAGCAGCGGCTCTTCGATAAGCTCTTCATCGAGGCGGCCTACAACAAGATGGATTACACCATCGACCTGAACCGTCCGTTTCTCATTCAAGGCGGCGTCGGCGGAGGATCGTATCAAGTGCGCATCGATCCGAACGAACAACTGCCGAACGGACAGCCGAATCCGAATGTGGGCCGGCCCTTCGTGCAGGGCAACTGGCAGAAAGTGCATCAGGAGCTGCACTCCGACGACTACCGACTCACGGCGTCCTACGAGTTCGATTTTGGCGACGTCTGGGGCAAGCACCAGATCGCGGGGCTCCTCGGACGGCGCGAGGAGAACTCGACGTCGGCGACGGCGCGGCAGACGGATTTCAGTCGCACCGCGGCGCCGAACCTGCCGATCACGAACGACGCGCACCGCGTTTATCGTCGCGTTTATTTGAATACGGGCGATGCGCCGCAATACACCGCGCGCGACAATGCGAACCAAGCGCCGGGAACGGACATCGGTTTTCTCGTCTGGCAGGGCGGGCAGTTGCGCGACGAGATCGTGCGGCAGGACTATCGACAGATTTCGATGGTGAGCCGCTTCCTCGGTGATCGGCTCACGTTGATCGGCGGATTGCGCAATGACGAATTCAAGACGCGGCGGCGGGCGGGACGCGCGCAGGATGAGCGGGGGAGTTTCTATGTGACGGGCGATTACGGTCCCTTCGACCCGCCGGCGGGTCGCAACACGAAGACTTACGGCGCGACGTTGAAGATCGTCGAAGGACTCTACGCCTACGCGAACAAGTCGGAGAACTTCAACAACCAGTCGAACATGGTGCCGACGATCGGCAGCGACGGACGCTGGTCGTTGACGGCGATTCCGCCGCGCTCGGGCGAGGGCACAGACTACGGGCTGCGTTTCCGCTTGCTGAACGGACGGCTGCAAGGCTCGGCGGGCTATTATGAAACGGCCGAATTGAATCGGACCTTCTTCTGGTTCGGCACGGTGGTGACGCAGACGGCGGTGATCGTGAACCTGCTCAAGCCGGGCGCCTACACGACGGCGTTTCAGGATACGACGGACACGCAAGGCAAGGGCTACGAGTTCGAGCTGACCGCGAATCTCACCGATCAATGGCGGCTGACGTTCAACGCGGCGAAGAAGCGCACGGTGCTTTCGAATCAGGGGTTGAACTACAAAGCGCTCTACGCCGAGAAACGCGACGAGTGGCTGGCGCAATCGGGCGGGCCGTTGGACCCGAATGGCCAAGTGGCGCAAGCGATCGCGACGATCGATCCGATCCTGGTTTCGTTTGTGCGCGACGGGCAGCGGCAGTTGGGCGAGAGCGAATACACGGCGAATCTCTTCACGAACTACGAGTTCGCGGCCGGGACGCGTCTCGAGGGGCTTTCGATCGGCGGCGGCGTGCGCTACCTCGGGCCCTCGGTGATCGGTTACGACGACGCGAACGGTGACGGCGTGATCGAAGAATACAAAGGCAAGGCAGACTACACCGCGGATTTCACGGCCGGGTATCGGTGGAAACTGCGGGATCGGCGCGAGCTGAAGCTGCAGCTCAACGTGCGCAATGTTTTCCAGAACGACATGGTGCAACGCGTGGGCATCATTTCGCAGGCCTATGACCAGGAAGGCGGGACGATTCTCTACAAGAACCCGCGCGAGATCTTTCTGACCGCGACGTATTCGTTCTAGGCGAGTGAGGACAGGTGGTGCGGAGATTCAGCCGCACCACCATGATGGTCCGCTCACGTCGCGGCGTGTCCGAGCGTTGGGCCTGGTATCCATTCTGGCGTGACGAGCACCACGCGCGGGCGGGCGGGCGGACCGATCTCGTTGTGGCGAAGGGCGACGTCGAGCATTTCGACTGAGACTCGGCCGACATCGGCAAGCTGAGGATTGATGTGAGCCAGCTCCGGGTGAGGTGTGTCGCCGAGGCAAACAACCGCGATGTCCTGAGGGATTCGATAACCCGCCTCGCGCAGCCAGCGTGCGGCACCGGAGTGCAGGGCCACGATGGCTTCCGGTTTCTTTTGCGACACCCAGTCGAGAAATGCCGTTCGATCTTCGGGCGCCGACTCGAGCGGAAGGATCTCCGCGCGTTCGCTGGTGATGTGAGCAATCTCGAGAAACGCGGCGCCGAGGCGACGCGCGTCATCATCCGCCGAGTAACGGTGGACGAACAAGGCCGCACCGATGCGACGATAGCCGGCGGTGAGGCATTCGCGCAGAGCGATCTGGACGGCGGCGAAGACGTCGGTGTTGACCACGTGATAGGGCGGACGCCAAAGGCCTTGGCCGCAGTTCACGCCCGCGAAGAGCGACCAGTCGAAGTCGCGAAGGAGCTCCGGAGTGTAGACGGGCGGAACCAAGACGCCGCGAACGCCGCGCTGGACGAGCACGCGGCAAAGAGCGCGGGGATTGGGGTAAGCGCGAAGGTCGAAACGGGCCGCGACGTAACCCAGATCGGTCGCGCGCTCGGCGACGGCATCGAGATAGGCGCGCAGAACGCGCGGCGCGGGGGTTTGAGAGTCGAGCAAGCAGGCGAGGGTGAGGCCCGATGCACCTTCGGCGCGACGCCAGCGTGCGGCGGCGATGACGGACAGGCTGGGGTCGGGGCGGTAGCCGAGCCGCTTTGCGACTTCCTGAATCGCCTGACGTGTCGCGGCCGGGAGGCGGGGGTCGTTGCGCAACGCGATCGAGATCGTGGATTTGGAATAGCCTGTCTGGCCGGAGATGTCGGCAAGTGTGGCGCGCATCGAGAGAGAGATCGACCTTCGCTCTAAAGGGGAATGTGAGGCGCCGCAGACCGTGAGCGTTTCGGGGAGCGTCGCATCGCGGAAGAGGAAAGCCGATCTGGGGGAGTTCGCCAACAGGGTGAAATTCCTCCGGTTGACTGGGGAGGATTCCGATCCGCAGGGAGCGGAGCGGCGGAACTCACATATTCAACACGATGAACGCGCTGCGCGTTGCGCGAAGGAGCGAACGGTTAACATTCGCGCGGTGTCGATGTCCGTGCGGCGTTTTATCTCTCGGGTCGGTTGGCGGAGTTTTCTTGGTGTTGTTGTTTCGGTCGGATTCCGCTGCGTCGCCGCGGCGGAGGCGCCGGTATATTTGCTGAAGCCGGACGCGGCAGATCTCTTTGTGCGCGAGTGGCTGGTGGTGGGACCATTCCCGAGCGAGCGGCTGGAGCGGCCGAGTCCTGAAGGCTATACGCGGGCGGGCTTCGCGCGGGACTTCCTCACGAGTGTGGGAGGCGAGCGGAAGGCGGTGTTTTCGACGGCAACGATGGTGGAGGGCGTGGAAGCGCCGCAGCGACTGGTGGCGCGGGAGAACGGAGTTGCGGACCTGACGCAGCTCTATGGAGAAGGAGAGCGTCGGGTGGCTTATCTCTTTACCTGGCTGGATTCGCCGACAGAGCAGACCATCACTTTTTTCTTTGGCTCCGATGATGGCGGGCGAGTGTGGGTCAACGGCGAGCCGGTGCACACGGCGTGGGTGCCGGGCGGGCGGGGCGTGCGGTTTCGCGACGAAACCTTTCGGGCGAATCTCAAGCGTGGGCGAAATGCGCTGTTGGTGAAAATCGAGCAGAATGGTCCCGGCTGGGGGACCGCGATCGAAGTGCTACCGCGCGAGAAGGCCCGCGCAGCGTTGGAGGGGTCTTTGCAAGTGCAGCCGCGGATCGCTTCGATCCTGCCGGAAAACGGACGATGGCGGATCGAGATCGCGGCGGGACTGAATCATGACGAGACGCTGTTTCCCGAGCTGATGCAGCAGGTGACGGTGCGCGGGACTGACGGAGGAGTTGTGTTCGAGCGGGAGATGAAGTCGGGCGAAGTGGTGCTGTTCGAAGTGCCGCGAGGCGCGTATGCGGTTTTGTCACGCGCGGAGGAGCCGAAAGCGTTGGCGGGTGAGGTGGCTTTTCTGGCGATGGAGGAGCGCGGAGAATTCGCCAAGGAACAGCTCGTGCTCGCATGTGAGTCGAAGATCAACGCGGCGTGGTCAGCGACATCGGGATGGTTTTCCTACTTGGCGGAGAAGCTTGAGGCGGCGCTGGCGGCGAACGAGCCGGACGAGAACGAAATTGCGATGCAGGCCTATCGCGTGGCGCGTTGGCGCACCGCGTTGGCGGGGGACGCGAATGCGTTTCTGCAACAGCGCGGAGCGATCGAGTGGGCGTATCGGTCGGACGTCGACGGAAGCGGGCAACCGTTCACCTTGCGTATCCCGGATTCTTATACGCCGGACCGCGCATGGCCGCTGGTGGTGAACATGCACGGGGCGGGAGGGACGCATGGATCTCGTTGGGGCGAAGCGCAGCGGGAGCCCGTGTTCGAGTTGTTCGTCATCGGACGAGGGCGCACGGGAGGTTATATCGAGCTGTCGGAAGTCGATGTGTTGGAAGCGACCGACTATGTGCGACGTCACTGGCGGATTGTCGAGGAAGAGATTCACCTGACCGGCGGCAGCATGGGCGGATATGGGACGTTTACGCTCGGGGCGCGTCATCCGGATCGGTGGGCGACGGCGGTGCCGTGGGCGGGATCGGCGGCGCATCTGCCGACGGAGAACATGCTGAACCTTCCGACGTATGCGCTGCACAGCGACGACGACTATGTGGTGCCGGTGTCGGGCGCGCGCGCGGGCGTGCAGTGGCTGAACGACGCGGGCGGAGCCGCGATTCTGGCGGAGACGACGGGGCTCGGGCATCAGTTTGGACGCTGGAGCGAGGGGCGGGCGGCGATGCGGTCGTGGCGCGAAGGCCGCGCGCGTGTGTCGCCGAAAACGGTCCAACGGGTGATTTACACGGCGACGGATGAACTCGCGTGCGGGGCGTATTGGGCGCGGGTGGAGGAGTGGGGGCCGTCGGGGAAGCCGGCGGGCATCGATGCGCGTTTCGACGCCGGCAATGCGTTGTATGTGAAGATGGAAAATGCGCGGGTGATAAAGATCGCGTTGGACCAATCGCCGGCGGATCTAGACCGGCCGCTGATCGTGGCGGTGAATGCGAAGCCGATTGCGCGAATCGAGCCGCCGCTGCCGAAGGCCGTGTTCGTGGTCGATGATGAAGAGGCGGTGCGAGTGGTGACGGAGCTGCCGGACGAAGCGAGTTTCAGACTGCATTTCCCCGGAGGAGCCACGGCGCTTTATCATGGGGAGCCGTTGATGATCGTGTATGGGACGCAGGGCTCGGCGGAGGTCACCGAGCGATTGAAAGCGATGGCCGAGGAGCTCAGTCGTCGGTCGCGATTTGCGCCGGGGACTTCGGAGTCGGGACCGCTGATGATGTTTGGCGGATTGCCCGTAAAGACGGATGACGAGGTGACCGCGGAAGACTTGGAAAAAACGAATGTGATCCTGCTGGGATCGGCGGCGGAGAACAGCCTGGCGGCGCGGATCGCGGGGCGAATGCCGATCGAAGTGAACGACAAGGCCGGCATGTTACGCGCGAGCGATGGGGAAAAATGGGCGTGGGATGGACGCGGGTTTGGGCTGCTGCATTTCAACCCGGAGCATCCGCAACGACTCGTTTACTGGGTCGCGGCGAGCGATGCGTCACTTTACGACGCGAACGGCGTGCTGGTGGCGCTGAATGCAAGCCGCGAGCCGGCGCCGGATTTTGTGATGGCGGATGGTGAAGGACGGCTCGTGGCGGCGCGGC
>JGI12531J12852_10001465_pt1 | contig 11495 bp, 7 predicted proteins | sample TtaePargueraPR_7_FD_12852 | JGI IMG/M metagenome (IMG submission 12852) | reverse complement strand
GGCGGGGTTCTTCAGCTCAATCACCGCCAGCGGCAGGCCATTGACGAACACCACCATGTCCGGCCGGCGTTTGCGCTGGCCCACCACGGTGAACTGGCGCACCACTAGCCAATCGTTATTCTCTGGGCTCTCGAAGTCGATCAGGCGCACGAACACGCCCTCGGTCACTTCCTTGCCGGCCACATCGACGTTGACACCATCCACCAGTAGCTTGTGGAACCCGCGGTTGCCCTGCGCCAGCACCGGCGCTTCCTGGTTGGTGACCACATGGAAGGCCTCCTCCCGCGCCACCTCCGGCAGGTAGCGGTTGAGGCGCTCGATCGCGGCCTTCAGGCGTGGGCGCAGGATCACCTGCTGCCAGTCATCGCGCTCGGCATCGGGGGTATCGGGCGCAATCGCCTCGCCCTGAATAACCTGGTAACCGGTGTCTTCGAACCAGGTCTGGCAGAGGTCTTCAAGCTGGTCTTCGGTAATCATGCTGGTTCCGTTAGCTCCATCACATCAGCGACAAGACAAAGCCTGTCCGCCCGAAATCGGGAAATTTCGCCAGGCCCGGCGACCTTGGCCAAGTGCAGCTCTTCCTCCCCCTCTGTCACCAGTCGATATCCGGGGAAAGCACCGCTGGGCGAGCTCGCCAAATCGAAGCCAGTTAGTGAACTCAGCAGGCTTTTACCATCAAAGTTCAAAAGCGCCTCGAACCACTGCTTGATGCCCTCGTCACCGCTGGCATAAACAATGGATGATGCCGTTTCTCTGGCCATCTGGTCTTCTCGGATTCTTTGTGCAATGTACAACCAGCAGGCGTTCTCCCATCTAACGACAGCCTTGTCCTCAAGCTGGGCCGAAAGCGGCAATCGGGAGCGCAGTCTGATCCCAGCGACATAAGCCAGCCATCCCAAAACACCCACGAACCTGGACCACTCCCGGGTGGTGAAGACGGACTCGTCACTGGCTGCGCTAAAGAATTCATCGTTATCACGGAGGAAGTTTCTGCACAGTTCAGCGAGCAAGTCCCGACATGCAGTAGGCGATACCCAGTCTTCTCCCTTGGCCTGAACCACCCTCTGCATAAACATGGCCAAACCGAGAGCAGAAGGGAGAGACCACGCTTTGTTTCGCCATCTAAGCCTTTTTTCAACTTGGCGATAGCGCGATCAAACCGCTTTACGCAGTCCAACCTGGTTTCTTCAACGCCTATCGAATCGACCGGGGCCAAATCGTCATCGGCATTTACAGCTTCTTCTTCGGAACGTCCGAACTTATCTTCGATCGAACTGCGCTCGGCGAAAAAGCTCGACTCGTCACAGGTTCGAATGAGTGCATCCAGAATAAGACCTACATCATCGGCAACGTTAAGCCGACTTCTGATCTGCCCGACGTTGCCACCGGGACCATCCAGGTCGGCCAACAGAGAACCGGGAACCTCGGCTTCGCCCGTGGCCACAACCCCCGCTTCTCGGGCCAGCGTTGCCACACGGTTACCTCCCCGAATGTCATTTTCCTCGAGCTGACTAATGCAATCGAAAATCATCCCCAGATCAATGGCATCGGTATCAATAGAGCCCATCGCTTGGCGTACCTTTCGCTCAAGCCCTGTATGACTCAGACGCTCAATTTCCCGCACATGGTGAAGCAAAATCGTGGCGACTAATTTTCCCTCGACTCTGACTTGAATCAGAGACTGCCCAAGAACCCGCTCTGCTGGCACCAGGATGGCGTCGGCCACCAACTTAAAATCCAGCGACTGCCAAACTTCGTTGCTGTCGAAGAAACCGAGGCTCAAGTGATCGCCCCACTCCGGTGCCCGCTGGATGGAGATATCTTCCCCCCCCAAAACAGGCAGCACACAAATAACCGCACTGGCTTCCTGGCTTTCGCTCTCCTGCTCCAACGGATGATCCAGAGAGTCTACTAGTGGCGCATCAGCTAGCCGGGGCAATCCGAGTGACTGCGCGATGTCATCAATATCTTGGTCCTGCCTCACCAGAACGGCCTCGGCATTGCTGTTCACCCCTGATCTCAGCCAGGCTGGCGCCGAAAGGTTGGCGCTGCCGGAGATCAGACAGCTACGCGCGCTACCCTGCAGATACAGCAGCTTGGCATGGGAGTACCGGTTTTGCTCGTCACTCGGAAGAAGCACGGAGCTAGCTTCAACTACCCGCGCCGAGCCCGTGTCCAGCAGCCCTTTCGGTGCCTTGACGAATCGCTGTTGAATCCCCAGGTGAAAGGAGAGTGGCTGCAAAGCGGCCAGTGCATCTACAAACCCCAGCTGCTTATCGAAAAACGCTGAGACCCCGTATATCCGCAAATCTTCCTTGGGTATCTCACTGGCCACCTGACTCCAGAGGCTCCCTGTACTTGCACTGGACCAAACCAGCTGCATGCCGGGCATCGCAGTCGCCGAACTGGGCTTCAGCCAGCTGACCAGCTTAGGCACCTTGTTAATCGACGCAGCAATCTCCCTTGGCAGAGCAGCGCCGTAGTCCTCCAGCCAGGTCAAAAATGCACGAAAGGCGGAATGAAACAATGACAGCGACTGTTCGTTTTCGCCTCTTTTGAAGCGCACGACGTTGGTGATTTCCAGGTTCCTGCCAAAGCCGGACAAGGTGACATTGTGGCTGCCAACGGCTAGAAGACCCTTGTTTTTACCCAGCAACAGCAGCAACTTCGGATGAAAGGCTCCGCCGCAATTCATCGGTGCAAGACTGTAGGTTAGGCCCGCTGACTGGGGCATGTAGTCTTCCAGCGCCTGGTGGAGCATCCCCTGATCAACAAACAGCGCCTGGTGGTCGATACCGGCGCTGCGCATCTTGGGAAGAAGCACGTTTTCATAGAAGCTCAAATCCACGTTAAACGTAGAGAGCAGGCAGGAGGTATAACCACCCTTCTTGATTTCGTCGAAAAGAGAAATGCCTTCAGCCATTCACCTGCTCCTCGAACTGTCTACCACGAGCGGTGGTACATACCAGGCCGTTAGCCCTCTGCAATAGCCCCAAGTCTGTGAGTATTCGCACCGCCTGGGTAAAGCGGGGGCTGGTATTGGGAGCCGCTGGCACCTTGCGAACCGTAATGCCCATTTCCCCGGGAATGAAACGGAAGGTATTCTGGCCCTGCTGACGCAGTTTACGCATCGCCACACGGAGGTGGGCATCGAGGCAAAAGCGCCGGCACAGCTGGGCAAACCCCGCTGCGGGTGATTGTGCCGCTAATTCACTCCGCCACGCGGCAGGCAAGGTATTGAGGTTAACGGGGTACCCCTGCAGGTAACCCGGCGGGAAAGCGAATTCCCCATATCCGTTTTGGTTCTCTGGCCGCAATATCAAGGCCGACAGGATAGTCATCGCACCCCGGAGTACCTTGAGTGCATCACTGAGTGTGCCGTCCTCTCTACCCGCCAGGCTCCCCACTTCGCGCATCAGCGTAATTTCGTGACCCTCTTCCTGCCAGAGAGCAAACTGAGGCAGGCGGCCATACAGGTCTTGCAGAACGTCTGCTGCAGTGCTCACAGGGAAGTTCGACAATAGCTCGTGGCCTAGAGACTCCTGCCAAAACCAGTCAGAGAACGCACGGGTGTTATCCAGGCGCTCGCCACTCACTTCCAGCGCTTTCACCTGTACATGCAGCAACCCCTGCAGAGCCACCGCGAGCAGCTCGTTGCGCTGATATACCTGCCAGGTGGCGCTGACGCCCTGGAGCGCATCCGGTACCCGTAATCGTTCGCTGGCTGGATTGCAGCCGCTATAGATCATCCCGCTGAAGGCATGAACATCAAATGGTACATCTGCATCCGCCGCCTGATCTGCCAGGTTGCAAAGCAGCGACAGGCTCTGTGCACGCGCCGTCGTAGCCGCCGCCTCTTCCAGGGAGGGGACATATTCCGGGTGCAAGGCTGTCAATCCCTTGGCAAACACACCGATCAGGTACTCTGCTTCTTCCGCGGCACGTTTCAGATTGCAGAAGCAGAAGGCACTCAGCGCCCGCAGCCGTTCGGCATCGATGACGTCACCTTCGAGCGTGCGAATGAAATCCTCTCCGGGCACGTGCTTGGATACCGCAAGCGCGAGCACCTTTCCGGTCTCTTTGATGACACGCAGGCCTTTGACCGACTCCCCCTGGAGCAGGCCCAATTCCTCCAGCACACCGAAATAATACTGCCCCAGCCCCCCGTAGGGATTCTTGAAATAGCGGTTACCCTGCTCCGAATCCTGGTGGGCAAAATCAGAAAGCCTGACCGTGGCACCCGCGGCAACCTGTGCGGCAGCCTTGTCGAGCGTATTGCTTCCCACCATCGCATCGCCGTGCTCGTCATCATCGTCGGCGGTATGACTGTGGAAGTGCGCAATCAAGGTAAGCAGGCATTCCGCCCGCCGCAGCCTAGGCGCCCACTCCGATTCAGCGCGCCAGCCGTTGCGATCGAATTCGGTGAACACCCAGGGGTAAAAGCTGTAGTACCGCGCTCTGTCGGTGACGTTGGTGATCCCGGGTAGCAATTGACTGTATATTTTGATGCAGGGCGCTTGCGCCCCCAGGTGATCTAGCCCACCGATCTGTTTGGGCGGTTGTACCCATCCCGTCTGCACAGCAGAATCCATTCCCCATGTCCCCCATTTTTATTGTCGTTATTGTCAGTCGCGTTCTTAGCGCATCTATCCTGGCGTGAAGGAAATACCGATTTTCTGTAATTCAGGTTCGGCAGTATCCATAAGCTGCTGCAGTGTTTCCACCAGCCACGCATTGATGGCCGGCCAGTTTTCATCATCAAATGCGGCCACAGGGAAAGCCGCCACCAACCTCTGTGCTTTGCCCGGTGTCGGTTCCTCCCGCAGCTCCATCGGCATCGCGGCGATGAAAGAATCACTGTCGAACTGCTGGTAGTTCAGCAGGCCTTTCTTGCGGTGGAAGATCAGCTTCACCCGCACCTCTGACTGGGTAAACTGTATGGCAATCCGCACCCCTTCGCCGGGCACGTCCACCTTGCGTACCGGGTAGATACTCGGTGCTACATTGGCAAACAGGTCAATGCCCGATTCTTCCAGCTGAGGGAAGAGTTGAGACCAGAACTGCTTGCGTACCCGCTGGCGGTTGGGGATACCACGCCGCTCCTGGCGCTCAGCATCGGCTTTGTCATTGACGCTGATCTGGTACTCCTCCGCCTCCCTCACAGGGATGATCTGCTCCAGGCTCAGGAACAGCTGCTCCCCCAGCGCGTAGGGCACCGCCTTGATGCACTGGATGCGGATGCGGTGCTCCATCAGCCACAGGGCGGTAGAGGTGACCTCGCGGCGGAAGTTGGCGGCGACAAAGATGATGCGCTGGTCTGAGCCGGGGTTCAGGCTCAGCTCGTCGAACTCGGCATCGTCGAGCTCTCCGCCGTGAAAAAAGTCGCTCAGGCGCTGCTGCGCGTCCTGACCGGGCTCGTACCTGTCCAGGTACTGCTGATAGATGGCAATTATCTGGCTCTTGGTCAGCCCGGCGCAGTAGGAGGCGTACTTGAGCGCTTGCCACACCACGTTGCGGCCGGAATCGTCCAGCTTGTTCTCGATGATCACCAGGTGGCCCTGCTTGTCCAGCGCCAGCAGGTCGAGGCGCTCGCGGGTCTCGTCGAAGCCGTCGAACTCCTTCTGGATGACCAGCAGCTCCTCGCCCAGCACCTCCGGGTTGGCCGCCAGCCACTCCTGCAGGTGCTCGCGCTCGCGGAAGCCCAGCTCGGAGAATCTCTTTTCCTGCAACGGGGAGATACGATTGGCGTCCTTGTCGATCTGGTACATTAGCTGGCCTCGACTACCGATTCGGGATTGAGCTGGATCTCCCCCGACAAAAGTTTTGGCAATAGCAGGTCCCGCAGCGAAGAGAGGGCATCGCTCTCTTGCAGTCCCTGCTGCCTCTTTCTGAACAATGGCTCTATTAGATTCTGATGGCGTTCCAACAACTCGATCGGCGGTGCCAGCATTTCAATCTGCTTGAGATGAGTAGGCCCGAAATTTCTTTGGACGCTACCTGAAGCTCGTATCTCTAGCTCCAACTGAAGTTGGGTAGCGACAAACCCTGCAAGATAGTGAAGCGTGCTTTCACCATTAATTGGTCTTAACCTGATAACACTTGTATTTAAGCAGAGCGGCAGATGTTCCTTCCTGACAAACGCAAATCGGCCCAGCGTGCCTGACGTCGATATGACAATGTCATCCTCTTCGAGCTGAAAGTGCGAGTATTTCCCGAACGCCTCCTCTTCCGTAATTCGGCTGGCAGTTTCCAGTGATAGGTCGCCTTCTTTGATACACCTGATATTAATAAACTTACAGCCAGTATCGTCATTCGTGTACTGCCAGTTTCTAATGCCGGGCCCCTCTTTGAAATCCACCATTTCCGGCAATGCACGTAGATTCCAGCCAGCAGGTATGAGTCCCACTTTAGTTTCAACAAACGCGTCGGGGAAAATCGAAGCAGCTTCCAGCAACTGCGCCCGTTGCTGCGACTCCATCCCCGCCAGCTTTTCCTCCAGCAGCGCGCGGGTACCGTCGATATCGGCGGGGTCGAAGGTGAGACTGGCGATGGTGGCGGCGGCGGCGATGTTCTGGGCTTCCGCGAGCGCGATCGGCGCCGGCAGCGGCTCACCGTGCTCGGCGGCGCGCTGCTCGAAATGCTCGCGCACCGCCACCTTGGCGCGCACCGGATCGAAGTCCACGAACCAGCTTTTGAATAGAGTCTGGGCGATTTGTTCGAGGGTTTGGTTGGTGCGGCGGTTAAGCTCAATTTTTTCACTCACATTCCAAATGACATCCGCAATTTTATTTTGGACATGAATGGGCGGCAAAAGGATATGAAACGCTTTTGCTTCTGGAAAATAAATTGTCTGGTGTGTTGTGCCGTGTGAAAACAGTGAAAAACTTGAATTTTCTGCAATAAGTATCGCCGCAAGATACCGGTAATCTAGCTTTTCAGAGCAAACCCAATTGACAAAGTCTTGGCTCGTCGCCATTGGCTTACCCATAATGACTACATATCCAACGGAAGCTGTACGTGACAAGCAAACTGTGTTCGTCGGCAAAAGTCTTGCGGAAGAATTATCAATTCCCAACTGGGTTACATGCTGGTGGGTATCAGAGATAACACGCCCATAATTACTAGTCGCATCCTTGATTCCAACCCAAGGGATTTCGCCGTCCCAATACTCCGGCTTTTTTCTGCTGGGAGTGTGCCCGGTTTCCAATCGAGCCACGTCGGTGAGCCTTACCCACTCCCAACCATCAGGCGCAGGCAAGTTAGGCTTACCGACTGAGAGAGCAAACCGACCTGGAATTACACCTTGCGTAGCTTCTCTTCCACCGGTTTTAGTTTGCAACCGCTTAGACATCGTATCCAAGCCCCGATAGCTGATCCTTAATACGCAGCTCTAATTGCTGACCTTTACCGAACTGAATACGAAGTTGTGACGTCAGGTTAGCCATCTTTTCAGCAAAGGGTATCCCATCACCTTCTTCATCAGCGGCACCCACAAAACGTCCCGGCGTCAGCACATGCTCGTGGCTGCGGATTTCCTCCAGCGCCGCGCTCTTCACAAAGCCCGGCACATCGGTGTAGGCGTCGTCGCCGTTGCGCCACTGGTGGTAGACGTCGGCAATCGTGGCGATATCCGCATCGACAAACGCCTTCTGCACCCGGCTCACCATCTCACCCTTGTTGCGGGCGTCGATAAACAGTACCTCGCCCTTGCGCGGTTTGTTGCGCGCGAGGAACCAGATACAGGCGGGAATCTGGGTGTTGGTGAACAGCTGCCCCGGCAGCGCCACCATGCACTCCACCAGATCCGCCTCGACCAGCGCCTTGCGAATGGCACCCTCATTGTTGGTGTTGGAACTCATGGAGCCGTTCGCCAGCACGATACCGGCGCGGCCGTTCGGTGCCAGGTGGTGGAGCATATGCTGCACCCAGGCGAAGTTGGCGTTGCCCGCCGGCGGGGTGCCGAACTGCCAGCGCTTGTCGGCTTCCAGCGCGTCGCCGCCCCAGTCGGAGATGTTGAACGGCGGGTTGGCCATCACGTAATCGGCGCGCAGATCCGGGTGCTGATCATTGTGGAAGCTGTCCGCCGGCTCCTTACCGAAATTGAAGTCCATGCCGCGGATGGCCATGTTCATCGCCGCCAGCCGCCAGGTGGTGGGGTTGGATTCCTGACCGTAAATGGAGATATCGCCGATGCGACCGCCGTGGGACTCGATGAACTTTTCCGAGGACACAAAGAAGCCACCGGAGCCCATGGCCGGGTCGTACACCCGCCCCTGGTACGGCTCCAGCATCTCGACGATCAGGCTGACGATGGACTTGGGCGTATAGAACTGGCCGCCCTTCTTGCCCTCGGCGCTGGCGAACTGGCCGAGGAAGTATTCGTACACATGGCCGAGCACGTCCTTGGCGCGGTGTTCGGTGTCGTTGAAGCCGATCGTGGCGATCAGGTCGATCAGCTCGCCGAGGCGCACCTGCTTCATGCGCTCGCGGCCGTACTCGCGGTTGAGAATACCCTTGAGGCGCGGGTTCTCCTTCTCGATCGCCGCCATGGCGTTGTCGATGGTGCGGCCGATATCCGGCTGCCTAGCTTTCGCGCTGATGGTGCTCCAGCGTGCCTCGGCGGGTACCCAGAAGACGTTGGCAGCCAGGTAGTGATCGCGGTCTTCCAGTTCACCGGCGATATCCTCGTCGCTGGCGTCCTCCCAGTAGAGCTCGTCTTGGGGGTCCTGGATACGGGCGGTGAGCTGGCTGCGGAATTCGTCGAAGCTGTCGGAGATGTACTTGAGGAAGATCAGCCCCAATACCACGTGTTTATACTCGGCGGCATCCATGTTGGCGCGCAGCTTGTCGGCGGCGGCCCAGAGGGTTCTTTCAATCTTGGCGAGCGTCTGCTCTTCTTTGGCTTCAGCGGCTTTCTTCTTACTGCTCATTGTTCGTTTCGCTTGCTTTTGCTTTTCCGCGCCACCGGGTGTGGGCGGTGCTTGTTGTCGTTCTTTGTCGGCACCCCTGGCTGGGGCCTTGGTGATACCGAAGTACACCTGCAGCCGGTACCGCAATTCCGCCTTCTTGCCATGGCCTCCGATAGCGGCCGCCTCGCACACCGCCTTCAACTCCGGCCGGCTGAGAAAGGGCAGCAGATCGCTCACCTTGATGCTGTACTTGCGTGTCAACGTCTTGATCAACGTGGGCTCGGCAGCATTGGCGCGCCGGGGCAGCTCGAAGTGATCGACGATCTTGCGCAGGGTCTTGCGTTCCAGCAACTCCAGCAGGTCGCGCTTGTGCAGCGTCGTGGTCATGGGTCTTCCTTATCACTATTGGCAGCGATACCGAGGGAACCCCGCCCAAAAAACAGACAATCGGCGCCGTGAGTGGCGTCGATATCAGCGCTTGAGATTAGCAGGTTTACAGGTGAGGTTCATGGGGGCTGAAGTGTAGGCCAACAGCGATAGTGAAGGTGGTAAGTGGCACCGCTTTCGCCAACTGAAAACCCACGACCGGCACTGGCTCGACCAAAGCCGAAACGGCCCGCCCACCCCAGACCGATTTCAGTGATAAGACTTTTCAGAGCTGCCGAAGCACCCAGCGCTACTGGGACATGGCTAGGCCTTTCTGAGTGCCAATCAGAGAAACTGATCTCCAGACACTCTGCGCTCCCTAGCACTTCGCGCTTTTCGTGCGACGAGGAAATTTTCCAGCATGTCGTCCATTGCTGCATTGGACCCCTGCAGTGAAAATCTTACAACGCTGAAACTTCCGTGCTCCATCGCCATGACAATTCCTATACGATTCCCTTCGCGGATAATCTGGTCGATATCATCGAAAGGCGTGATGCCATAAATACCTCCCTCCTCATCGGAGCTGAGGCATTGCATATTCATGCTGTATGCGGCGCTGTCGGTACTAACGAGTACCGGGTAAGTTCCACCAAGCTCACAGGTCACAGGGAACATCACCTTGTACAAGCAGTTCCCGTCGCCGAAGTTACAGACCTGCGCTAGCCCCTTGCCGGTATCACTAAAAGTCATGGCGATCGTTCCACCATCGGCGTAGTCCCACGACCAATCTCCAAACTCGCGCTCCACGGCAAATCCGACAGAAGATACCGAAAGGAGAAAGGCACCCCACAGCAACAGCAGTGATTTGTTCATTTTTTCTACTCCCCTGCGCTCTCTTTACTCGGACAGCTGGCTGATGACGCCCTCAGCGTTATCAGCCCCCAACGTGACCGAGTTAACAAAATCGCTGTAGTTAGGTCAAGCTACGGTACAGGCTTGTGACGAAACGCCAATCGGATTACCGCAACAATAGTAGTGATAAACCAAACCAATGCGCATGCCCGGGCCTATGCCTGGAGCGACAATTCAGCAAGGTTCCGGTGAGCTCACGGAGCTGACAGGGCGCCTATCGTTTACTCTACAGAGGCAGAAAATACGTCCCCGCCGAGCTCTTCCCTGACGTCAGCTGGGCTGCGCAGCTGCGGTATATCAGCAGCTTCTAAAATCGCTGCCATCACTTTCAAGCCCTTCCGGCTCAGCATCACCGGCTTCCGGCGCCGATCGTTTGGGTCAACTCGCAGTTCAATTAGGCCGAGCCCGCCTCTGCCACCCCTACCGTAGTCTCCAAGGCTGGCCAGGGCTCTACTAACCCCTGAGGTGGAAAGTTGGAGAGCCCCCGAGATCTCACGACTATCGGCGGGGTCGTCCTGCGCATCCCGTAGCGCGACAAAAAGAAGCACCTTAATCTGGTGCAGAGTAATGTCACTGTGGCCCGTTTCTTTGCCAACGGTTGTCATCAGTTGCAGCAGCTTTTTAAGCGATCTGGTATCACTGGCGATCATTCGGTCCTCCCCCCGCCAACTTCCCAGCGGAATATTGAGGCACCTATTACAACGGCGTCAATAATCCCATGTTGACCAATCATGCACACCGGTACCTGCCACTACCAAACCCAAGTGGGGGAATGACTTCCCTGCGCTCACCGGTAATAAGTAAGGAACTCTGCTAGGTTGTGCAGCTGGGGTATATCTGGGGGCAACACGCTACTCACTCCGACAAATATCCGGCACGCACTATTTCACCCAACTGCGCCCGCGGCACCATCAACTCCACCTCCCCCATGGAATAGGGCGCGATGGTGTAAACGCCGTAGAGCAGTTTCAGCCCTTCGCCGGTCAGGCGGAAATCCTCGCTGTGGGCAAACGGCCAGTTCTCGCGGAAGTCGTCGCCCAGTTTCTGCGATTCCAGCCAGTTGCGGTGTGCCTCTTCCGCGAGCTTCCAGAATGCCTGTTCCTGCCCGGGCTGGATTAAATCCGCGAGGGTCACTGCCTTGTCCGCGGCCAGGTCCCAGTTGAGCCAGTGGGTGGCGGGGATACCGTGGGCGCCACCGCTGTACATATAGCTGCTGATGGTCACGGTGAGCAGGTTGCCGTGCCGGGCGAGCTTCTTGGCGTCGCCGCTCAGTTGCCAGCGCGCGGCGGAGATTCCCGCCACTTCGCC
>JGI12531J12852_10001413_pt1 | contig 11710 bp, 5 predicted proteins | sample TtaePargueraPR_7_FD_12852 | JGI IMG/M metagenome (IMG submission 12852) | reverse complement strand
GGCTTCGAGGCGCCAAGCCGCGACGAGCCAGCGCAGGCGCTTTGCTCGGATCAGCGTCGTCCCGACAAAAGCCCCGGGAGCCGCGGGAGCGGCAGCATGAGGGGCGCCTCACGACATCCCTCAAACTGAATGCAGCAAATTTACTTCGTGATCGGAATGTCGTCGACGGAGCAGCCGAAGGAAAGCGAAACGGAAGCGCCTTTGTCTGCCTTGGCCTGGTCGCAACTCGTCCCGCAGAGCTCGATCTTGTTGTCGTCTGTCAGGCGCCAGCCCTCCGTACAATCCTCGGGATCTTTGTCGTCTCGGATCAGAAGGCTCGCGGTGCCGTCACTCCAGCGCAGGATGACATTCGTTAGGTAAGGATCGATGGTCTGACCGGAAGGAGGACTGGGGAAGTCGTAGGTGCATTCGGTGACCACCTGGCCCGCGATTTTCCCGAGGCCGGCCACGAGAGCTTGTGCGAAGTTCTCCTCCGCCGTCATGTCCATGTGGCAGTAGACCGGACCCGAATCGGAACATCCGTCGGCGGCTGTCCCGCCTTCACTGGCGGCCCGTGAGAGCCAGGGCCGCATGTCTTCGCCGGACGCGCTCTCCTCACTTCCAGGAGAGCCGATGACGAAGGTCTTGATGCCGTTGGCGGCGGCTTCCTTCACGGTTTCGATGATCGGATCCGTGGGGACGCCGTTCACATCGGTGCTTCCACACTCGAGGGGCTGCGTCGGGGCGCCGTCGGTGATGAGGAGCATGAATTTCTGGCCTTCACCGCCGTAAGGCTCGAGGCCTTCGTTGAGGGCGTAGGAGTACGCGTCGTGAGTCGGCGTGTATTGATCGATGGTCGCGTCATCGATGGCATCGTCGAGCGCCGTGCGCTGCGGCGAACCAGAAGGACCGAGCTGCTCGATCGAGACCATCTTGCGCGTGTCGATGCAGCTGAGGTCAGAGCCGGAGCCGCTGCGACGACTCACGTTCGGGTACAAGAGCAGGCCTACGGCGATAGAGTTCGGGAGGCTGTCGATGGCGTTCTTCAGAGCGTCACGAGTCACGTCCCACTTGCTTGTGCCCCGACCGGCTCCGGGCGCCGGATCGAGCATGGAGCGACTCACGTCGACGACCAGCTCAAGGATCGCAGGGATGCTCTCACCTTCGCCCTGCCATCCTGTGCATTCAGCGTTCTCGATGGCTTCGAGATCCTCAGGCGTCAGATCGACCTTGCCGCCGTCCTGTTCCTTGCCAGGTCCACCTTGACCCGGGCGGGAACCGGTTCCGACCAAGTCGTCGCCGCCGTCATTGTCGCCGCCAACGATGAGCCCGTCTTCTTCTTCATCGGACCCGCTACAGGCCACGGGTCCCAGGATCACCGAGCTGACCAACAAACCAACAATCGTTCGCTTCATTCTAGGGATCTCCGCGTGGGGGGGAGGGGGCGTCCCGGGGGACCTGCGAGACGGTCTCCTCCAGAGAATCGGCCGGGGCCCCTCGTTCCCTCGATTCTGACACGTCACTTTCGAGGTGTCATCTCGCTCTCTGCCAATGGTGAACGGTCAGGTTTCGATGAAAGTTCTAGGTGGACGCGATATTTTCTTGAGGATTGGGCTTTTGGGGAGCCACTCACCGCCGCTTTCCGGGGACGGCACGACAGGGGACGCCTTTTCCCCACGTGGGCGGAGTGGAACGCGAGCAAGTGGAAGAGGAGCCTTGTGAGAGAGGGGAGGGATATGCCCCGACCGGCATGATTCCCGCTCGATGAGGCCTGCCATTTCTTAGAGTCAAACCTGAATGGTTTGCGAATTGTGAGAAGTGATCGGGGCCTCCATCATCTCGCTCCTGGCCGGTCTCGTGTCGAGGTCGCCAGATTGGAGAAAAAAGGCCCATGAGAAGCGAACTTTCTGACTATTTGACCTTCGACGACCAAACCCTGAAGAGCCTGTGGGCGAGGAGACGAGTCCCGATCAGCGACGTTTACGAGGCGTATATCGAGGGTCGCATCGATATCCCCGATGAGGCCTGGGCCGAGCTCTTCAAGAAGCGGCATGACCTCGTGAGCTTTCGTCTGACGAGCTCCCATGTCCGCTTTGGGCTGACTCGCTACTTTCCGAACGTTCTGATTCACTCGAAGAGGCAGGACAAAGAGATCGTTTCGGATCACTACGACCGTGGCAACGACTTCTTCGGATGGTTCCTGGGTGAGGCGATGGTCTACACCGCTGGCTACTTCCCGCGCGGTGATGAGTCCCTCGAGGTCGGGCAGGAGCAGAAAATCGATCATGTCGGGCGCAAGCTGCGCCTCAGCCCCGAAGATCGCGTGCTCGACATCGGTTGTGGCTGGGGAACCCTCGTCGCGCGATTTGCCTCTGAATTTGGCGCGAAGGTACAGGGGGTCACCCTCGCCAAAGAGCAGGTCGAGTTCGGAACCGAGCGCATTTCTGCTTATGGCGCCGAGGATCGCGCGCAGGTTCGGGTCTGTGACTATCGGGACGTCGAGGGACGTTTCTCAAAGATCGTTTCCCTCGAGATGGTCGAACACGTCGGCGTGAAGAACCTGCCGACGTATTTCCAGAAGGTCCACTCCCTGCTCGAAGATCAGGGGCTCTTCCTTCTATCTTGGACCGGAATTCGGAACCTCGAGGCGCCCCACAGTCCGCTCACTCCCTTCAAGATGGAGGGAGAAGACCTGAACTGGGCCTTGTTCATGAACCGGCACATCTTCGAGGGAGCGGACGCGAGCATTCGACTCTCGACGATGCTCAAGTTCGCGGAGGACGCCGGTTTTGAGGTCGCGGACGTCGAGAACGTTTCGTCCCACTACGTGATCACGCTCGACCTTTGGTTCGAGAATTGGCGGAGAAATCGGGCGGAGATTGTCGCCGCATATGGCGAGCGCTGGTTCCGGCTGTGGTCGTTTTTCCTCTACTGGTCGGCGCGGATCGGTGAGCAGGGCTCCGCGTTCAACTACCAGGTTTTGCTCCACAAGAGCTCGAACAAGTTCGATCGGAAGAAGCTCCACGCAGGATACCGCTGAGGTGTCCTCTCGCGCCCGGGTTCAGAAGAACCCGGGGTCGCTTCTTTTACGAAGCTTCGCGCACCTGGAGCTGAGCGGAGCGTAAGGGGTTACTTTGCGCTCCCTTGAGAAGGGGGAGCGCCGATCAGGTGAGTGACGACGAGGTCGGTGAGTTCTTCAACCAGGACCTCGTCAGTGATCCCCGCGGGCTCTTCGAGGATCGCCGCCAGCATCGTCGCGCGAACCGAGTGGTAAATGACGAAGGCGGCAGCGTGGCGATTTTTTCGCAGAATCTGGAAGCTCGTCATCTCCAGGAACGCGCGCAAAATTTCCACGATTTTGTGGTCGAAAGCCTGAACTCGATCGGTCGGCGCAACCCTGAGCCCTTCGAGGGCGAGCACGCGATGAAGCCCGGGGGAAGCGCGGTAGAGGTCGAGAAGGCTCGAGATCACCGTATACGCGAGCTCCCGCTCGCTCTCGAACTTTCGCGTCAAGAGCAGGCCCTGGAGCATTTCGGAGGTCCGAGCAAACTCGCGATCCTGGAGCGCGTTCAGGATCGAATCGCGATTTTCGAAGTACTGATAGAGCGAACCGACGCTCACACCGGACACTTCCGCGATCCGACTCGTCGTCGCACCGACCAATCCTTCTTGATCAAGAATGCGAACACACCCGTCCAAAATCGCGTCGACCGTAGCTCGGGAACGGCTCTGAACTGGCGCTTTTCTAGCCGTTTTCTTGCGCGCTTTGGTGTTCACGACAAACCCGAATCCATTGCGAATTGTGGAGGAGGACTACGGACGCGCATAGTGAGCCATGTGGATCGCGCGACCGTCCACGAAGGCTCGTACAACTCCGAGGTCGCAGCAAGGAAAAACAATCATGGTTGCATCGCTCTGGGGAAGCACTCTCGACACCAGGTCAGCGGCGCCGCGGCGCTCGCTCCTGCGCTCGAATCGTGACATCCGCAGTCTCTTCTGGTCCCTTGGATTGTTCCCGATTCCGCTCATCGTCGCATATTTTTCGCCTTGGGCCGCGCTCGCGCTCCTTCCTTGCGCGCTTTATCTCGGCTTCTGCGCGGGGGTCTTGACCCACTATCATAATCACCAGGGTGTGTTCCGCTCGGGAACCCTGAACCAGCTCTATTCGCTCTGGCTCTCAGTTTTCTACGGGTTTCCGGTGTTCGCTTGGATCCCGACGCACAACCAAAATCATCACCGATACACAAATGGTCCTCTTGATGCGACCAGCACCTTCCGCCGCGGCAAGGAGGACTCCCTCTACGAAGCCCTGACCTATCCGACGCGCTCGAGCGCCTGGCAGCTCCCCGCCGTGCGCGCCTACTTGGCTCAGATCCGCCGGACGCGCCCGAGCGAGTACCGCTGGCACATCGCGCAGATCGTGACGCTGATCGTAGCCCATGTGCTCCTTTTTTCGTTCTTCGTCGACCGACACGGAGCTCCTCTCGGAGCGCTCGCCTACGCCGCCTCCCTCGGCATCCCCGCGCTGTTCGCTTCGTGGTCGATGATGTTCATCAACTATCTCCAGCACGTGGGCTGTGACCCAGAGTCCCCGGATCACCACTCGCGGAACTTCGTCGGTCGATTCGAGAACTGGCTCGTCTTCGACGCGGGCCTCCACACGGTCCACCACGAGGAGCCAGGCCTGCACTGGAGCCGCCTCCGGGAGCTCCATGAAGCCCGTGCGGCTTCGATCCATCCGATCCTCTTGCAGAGAAATGTCTTCACGTTCCTCTGGAGTCGCTACTTCCGGGGGAGCTCGGAGCACATCCTCGTCTCTCGCCTGGCTCCTTCGCAGAGCGAAGAAGCGGCCTAGCTTCCCTCGCCCCCAGAAAAGGAGAAGGGCGGCCTCGCTGAGGTCGCCCTTTCTCTTTTCACCGGGAGGGCCGCTTGTCGCGGCACTCTCTCCTTACTTCAAGATGTCGCGCACCTTGCAGGTCGGAGTGCAGGTGAGAGAGCCCGCGGGGCCGTCGTCGCACTCTTCGCCGTCGTCCTTCTGGACGATGCGGTCGCCGCAATAGGGGGCACGGGTACAATCCTTCTTGCAGCCGCCGTAGGCGCCGGTGTTGTTCGAAGTTCCGAGGTCGCATTGCTCCGGACCGTTGCGGACGCCGTCGCCGCAGTAGGGGACGTTCGTCTTGCACTCGTAGCTGCAGCCCTTGCCGTCTGCTGAGTAGGCTACGTTCTTCGGACCGTTGTCACATTCCTCGGAGCCGTTCTTCTTGCCGTCGCCACAATAGGGACCCCACTCACACTTGGTCGTGCAACCGTTGTAAGCGTTGTCATTGTTGGCAGGACCGTTGTCGCAGAGCTCGTAAGCGCTCTGGAGCTTGCCGTCGCCGCAATAGGGAACCGCTTTGCAGTCCTCACCGCAGGCGCCGCTCGTGCCGGGGTAGGCGTAGACGTCTTCGTTGAAGCCGTTGTCGCAGTCTTCGCCAAACATCGACTGGTGGATGCCGTCGCCGCAATGCGGTCCGAGGAGACAATCCTCGGTGCAGCGGTCGTACTCGCCGTTTACGTTGTCCGGACCGTCGTCGCACTCTTCGCCGGAGTTCGACTGGATGACGTCGTCGCCGCAGCGGGGCCCGAACTTGCACTCAAGGGTGCAGCCGCCGTAAGGCGCGGGGTCCTTGTTGAAGCTGCCGTAGTCGCACTCCTCGTTGGAGGTCTTGAGACCGTCGCCACAGAACGGATCGAACTCGCAGTTGGCGTTGCAGCCAGGAGTCCCGTCGCAGAGCTCATTGCCGTTGCGAATCCCGTCGCCGCAATAGGGGGCGGGCTTGCAGTCGTAACCGCAGACGCCGACTCCGTAGGTCCCGAAGACGCCGTCCGGGGGATCGCACTCCTCTTCCTCGTCTGCCTGGACGATGCCGTCGCCGCAGTAAGGAGCGAACTTGCAATCGGTTCTGCAGTGCCCGTATTCGTTCTTGTTGTTGACCCCGTTGTCACACTCCTCGCCCTCGTGCGATTGGAGGTAACCATCGCCGCAGCGCGCGGGTTCTTGGCAGCCAGGAGCACACTTGCCTGCGCCGGTCCCGTAGGAGTCGATGTTCAGGCCGTTGTCGCAGAACTCGCCGCCGTTCTTGATGCCGTCACCGCAGAACTGGTAGGTGCAGTTGTCCGGGTTGTTCGGGCCGACGTAGAGGCAGGTGTTGTAACCGCTCGAGGGCATGCCGCCGCCGTTCGGGGAGCCGTTTCCGGTATCGCAGACCTCACTGCCGGCGCGGATGCCGTCGCCGCAGAGGGTGTTGCAGGTCGAACGGGGGGCGATGAAGCCCTCGAGCGTCAAGTTGAAGTTTGAATCCGTGATCCTCCGTTCTGCGTGGAAAAGGACGATCTCGTAGACATTCCCTTTGCTGATGCCGAAGCGAGTGTCGGTATTCTGAGTCTGTTCCGTACCGTCGTAGCAGGTACCGAGAGCGGGCAGCGAGGTGTCTCCATGGACAGAGCAATCTCCGCTCCTGTCACCTAGGACGACACGGCCGTAGCGTTGCTGGTGGATGCCACCGATGTCCACCGCCAAACGGCCGTTGACGTAAACCCAGACGTCGTCGTCGCCGCTGAAGGTGAGGGTCTCTCCGCCCTTGTACTTGAAGAAGTACCTGAGCTCGGTCGTGAAGTGGTAGTTATGAGTCCGTTCTTCGTAACCCAAACCAGGCCCATAAAGGGAGCTATCGAGCGGGAAGAAGGTATTGCCGAGCTCGGCTGAGTAACGTTCGGTGTCGTCGGTGCGCTCGAGGGTGAGAACCCCGTACGTGTGCCACATAGTAATGGGGCCGTTCATGCCGGAAACGGATCCATCGTTCGTGTCGCGGAACCAGAGAGCGAATGTATCCGCGCTGGTGATCCAAGCGGGCTCGCCGGAGGAACTTGCGTAGTGCAGCACTGGTTTCCCATCAGCGTCGAGCCAGCCGCAGGTGTTGGATGTGCAGGTGGCTCCCGGAGCGGCCGTACAGCGCGTGTTCCCTGCAGCGCACGCGGGCCCAGGAATATTACGGACGGTAGTAAAGTTGTTGGATCGAACCTGGAAGTCCGGATGCCCGCCAGCGACATAGTCGCTGTTGTCGCCGGGGTTGGGGGCTCGCGAGAGGAAATCCCGGTAGGTCACGCGGAACTTCACGTTGTCTGGGAGTTCCAGGGTGTCCGAGCAGTACCAACCGTCCTCCGTGGTACAGCTTGACGAACATCCGTCGCCGTCCGTGGTGTTTCCGTCGTCACACTGCTCGTTTCCGGTCCGGAGGCCATCTCCGCACTGGGTCGACGCCATCGGGACGTAGTCAGGCCCCGTGCGCGCGAAGGTCGGCTCCTTCTGACAGGTCGGTCCGCAGCCGTCGCCCGCGATGTCATTTCCGTCGTCGCAGCCTTCGCCGGGCTCTACGACGCTGTTGCCACAGACGCTCTTGGTGCAGGTCGTGGCGTTCCCGCTCGGGCCACAGGAATAGCCGGGCTGGAGCCGACAGTTCTGGCAGCCGTACGTATCCGGTGAGTCACACTGTTCGTTCCCCGTACGGATGCCGTCGCCACAAATAGCGACACAGTTCGCATTCGGCGGACAGACGTAGCCCGTCTCCACAATGCAGCTTGTCGAGCAACCGTCGTTATTGCGCTGGGCGCAGCTGGAACCGGGGCACTGGTTGTTTGCGGTGCAGGATTGGCCCGCATTGGCTCCGGCGAGGCAGTGTTTCCCGTCGTCGCACTGCTCGTTGGGAGCGCGGATCCCGTCGCCGCAGATCGAGACGACACAGACCGAAGGCTGGCCGGAGCAGAAATAGTTCGAATTGACTTTGCAGTTCGTGCAGCCGACGGTCGACATCGCCCCGGGGTCACACTCTTCGCCCGCCTGAAGGTAACCGTCGCCACAACTTGGCACGCGGACACAAGTTCCGGCTTTCGGACAGACGAAGCCATCCTCCACGAGGCAGTCTTCGTCACAGCCGCCCGTGCCGCCGTCACCGTCGCACTCTTCGCCGTACTCGATGGCGCCGTTTCCACAGACGGGCTCGGGCAGGATCGTGACGAAGCCTTTGCAGGCATTTGCACCGGTCGAGTAACAGTCGCTCTGACCCATGATCGCCGGGTCGCAGATTTCGCCGGGCTCGAGGATTCCGTTGCCACACTCGATGGTGCTGGTGCAGACGCTCGGCCCGCTCGTGTTGTCGCACTCGTAGAAGGGCTCCTTGCGACAGGCGGAGGAGCAGCCGTCACCGCTGTTCTTGTTGGCGTCGTCGCATTCCTCGGTGCCCCGGATCAGTCCATCGCCGCAGATCGGCTTGCATCCGCTGGCGGAGCAGTACCAGCCCGCTTCGACTTCGCAGTTTGAGGAGCAGCCGTCGCCGTTCGTCTTGTTGTTGTCGTCACAAGCTTCGCTCGGGGTGCGGAAGCCGTCGCCACAGACGATCTCGACGCAGTCCTGGCCAGGCGGACAGAAGTAGCCGTCCTCCTGCTGGCAGGTCTCGCTGCAGCCGTCATCGCCCTCGTCGTTCCCGTCGTCGCACTGTTCGCCGCGCTCGCGGATCCCGTTGCCACAGACCGGGAGCAAGACGCAGGGCTCGCCGGGCTTCACACAGCTATAACCTTCTTCGACCTTGTCACACTTGGCCGAACAGCCGTCATTGTCCTTCGTGTTCTTGTCGTCGCAGGCTTCGGTCCCTTCGATGATTCCGTTGCCGCAGGTCACGACGCGGGTGCAGGGCTTTCCCTCGTCGAAGCAGATATAGTCGTCATCGACCTTCTGACAGTCGGAAGAACAGCCGTCGCCGCTGTCTTTATTCCCGTCATCACAAAGTTCTCCCGGCTCGAGCTTCCCGTTCCCACAGACCGCTTCGACGGGAACGCCGTCGGAACCGTCGTCACTTCCGTCGTCGGCAGATCCTCTTCCGCCTGTTCCGGAGGCGAGGTCGTCACCTCCATCTGCGTCGTCGCCCGGGCCGCGGCCCCCGAGGCCACCGGTCCCGGTTTGGTCGTCGGTTCCGACGTTGATGTCGCTGGCGAGCTCACAGCCTGTTACGGCGATGAGCGCAGCCAGCACCAGAAAACGGACTTTGTTAGGAGCGGAAAGTAAGGTGCGCGGGTTCATGGAGACGACAGGAATGCGGAGAGAGATCGGGGGCGGCCCCTCTCGACATTCTGCGTTTATCCGCTCTCGGTGACCAGAAGGAGCTTCACGATTTGTGCTACACTGCGCGCCCTCCCAGAGGTGGGAAGCTGTGCGTATTCCGCTGACCGTGGAGCCCCGCAGACTGCGCCTGCTGGCGAGGGTGCAGAGCTCCCGAGCACTGGCTCCGGCGCCTCATGAAGCCGGTGCGCGCGGCCGAGAGCTCCGCCGTGGCGCGACGCGCTTCACTTCAGGATGGTCTCGCGCCCCTTGCAGGTCGGAGTGCAGTTGAGGGAGCCGGCGGGACCGTCGTCGCACTCCTCGCCAGCGTCCTTCTGGACCTTTCCATCGCCACAGTAGGCCGCGCGGGTGCAGTCCTTCTTGCAGCCGCCATAAGCGCCGGTGTTGTTCGAAGTCCCGAGATCGCATTGCTCCGGGCCGTTCCGGACGCCGTCGCCGCAGTAGGGGACGTTCTTCTTGCACTCGTAGCTGCAGCCGTTGCCGTCGGCTGCATAGGCCACGTTCTTGGATCCGTGGTCGCATTCTTCCGACCCATTCTTCTTCCCGTCGCCACAGTAGGGACCCCACTCACACTTGGTCGTACAGCCGTTGTAAGCGTTGTCACTATTGTCCGGACCGTTGTCGCAGAGCTCGTAAGAGCTCTGGACCTGTCCGTCGCCGCAATAGGGAACCGCTTTGCAGTCCTCACCGCAGGCGCCGCTGGTGCCAGGGTAAGCGTAGATGTCTTCGTTGAAGCCGTTGTCGCAGTCTTCGCCAAACATCGACTGATGGATGCCGTCGCCGCAATGCGGTCCGAGGAGACAATCCTCGGTGCAGCGGTTGTATTCACCGCTGACGTTGTCCGGACCGTCGTCGCACTCTTCGCCGGCGTTCGACTGGATGACGTCGTCACCGCAGCGAGGGCCGAATTCACACGCGGTTGTGCAACCCCCGTAGGGCGCGGGGTCCTTGTTGAAGCTGCCGTAATCGCAGGCTTCGTTGGAGGTCTTGAGACCGTCGCCACAGAACGGATCGAACTCGCAGTTGGCGTTACAGCCAGGAGTCCCGTCGCAGAGCTCATTGCCGTTGCGAATCCCGTCGCCACAATAGGGGGCCGGCTTGCAGTCGTAACCGCAGACACCGACTCCGTAGGTCCCGAAGACGCCGTCCGGGGGATCGCACTCCTCTTCCGCGCCCCCGCCCGTCTGAACGATGCCGTCGCCGCAGTAAGGAGCGAATTTGCAAGCTGCGGTGCAGCCGCCGTACTTGCCGTCGTTGCCACCGCCGAGGTCACACTCCTCGCCCTCGTGCGGCTGGAGGATCCCGTCACCGCAGCGCGCGGGCCGGACGCAACCGGGGGCACACTCGCCGAGAGCGCCGGTCTCGTAGGTGTCGATGTTCAGGCCGTTGTCGCAATACTCGCCCCCGTTTTTGATGCCGTCGCCGCAGAATTGCTTGGTGCAGTTGTTCGCGTTGTTCGCGCCGACATAGAGGCAGGTGTCGTAGCCGCTCGAGGGCATACCGCCGCCGTTCGGAGAGCCATTGCCCGTGTCGCACACCTCGCTGCCGGCGCGAATGCCGTCGCCGCAGATCGTATTGCAGGTCGAGCGCGGAGCGAGGAAGCCCTGCAGAGTCAGCCGGAAGTTCGACTGGTCTGTGTGGCGCTCGGCGTGGAAGAGGGCGATCTCGTAGACGCCACCTTTGGTGATGCCGAAGCGACTGTCGGTCAGGCTATTTTTCTCGGAATTGCTCAGGGTGCAGGTGGGGATGGGGTTTTGGGCGTTGTCGGTGAGGGCGCAGGCGTTGGTACCGCTCTTGACGTAGTCTTCGCCGTGGAGGGAACAGCTTGAATCCGTGTCGCCGAGAATGACGCGACCAATCTCCGCGCAATGGAGACCGCCGACGTCCACCGCGAGGCGCCCGTTGATGTAGACCCAGACGTCGTCGTCGCCTCGGAAGATGAGCTGTTCGCCGCCTTGGTACTGGAAGTAGTAACGGAGCTCGGTCGTGAAGTGGAAGTTGTGCCCAGTGGAGCCGTAGTTTCCGTGGCCTTTGCCGTCGAGCGGGAAGAAGCTCGAGCTCGAGAACTCGTAGACGTCCGAGTTGACCCCGCCGACCTGTGTGAGCTCAAGAGTGCCAGGGAGAACGGCCGTGTCGATGTTGAGATTGTTTGTATCCCGGAACCAGGCGGCGAAGCGGTTCTTCGAAGTGGTGGCGTTTCCAGTGATCGAAGAGAAGGAGCCGTCGGCTTTCACGGGTTTGCCGAGATTGTCGAGCTTGCCGCAGGTCGCGGTGTTGGACGAAGTGCAGACGGCTCCCGTGATGCCCTTGTTGTTGTTGTTGACGTTCTCGAAGTGCGGATGCCCACCGTCCTCTCCGTACGCCTTGAAGTCGCGATGGGTCACGGCCATCTTGACGCTTGGGGGGCGCGTGGGCGGTTCTTCACAATGCCAGCCGTCTTCGACGTTACAGAATTCGTCGCAGCCGTCGCCGTTGGTCTTGTTGCCGTCGTCACAGCCTTCGGAGCCGGTCTTGATTCCGTCGCCGCACGTGACCTGGACGACAGGCGGGGAGATCCCCGAGCCGGCAGGGCTCTCC
>JGI12531J12852_10001385_pt1 | contig 11836 bp, 10 predicted proteins | sample TtaePargueraPR_7_FD_12852 | JGI IMG/M metagenome (IMG submission 12852) | reverse complement strand
GGGCGGCCGCGAGCCAGGTCGGCGAAAATCCCGGGAAGTCCTACAACCCGCTGTTCATCTACGGCGGGGTCGGCCTCGGGAAGACGCACCTGATGCACGCGGTGGGCAATGCGATCCTCGCGTCGAACCCGGCGGCGCGGGTGGTGTACGTGCACTCGGAGCGCTTCGTCGGCGACATGGTCAAGGGCCTGCAGCACAATAAGATTTCGGAGTTCAAGCGCTCGTACCGGTCGCTGGATGCGCTGCTGATCGACGATATCCAGTTTTTTGCCGGGAAAGAGCGGTCGCAGGAGGAGTTCTTTCACACGTTCAATGCCTTGCTGGAGGGCCAGCGGCAGATTGTGCTGACCTGTGATCGTTACCCGAAGGAGGTGAGCGGCCTCGAGGAGCGGCTCAAATCGCGCTTCGGCTGGGGGCTCACGGTGGCGATCGAGCCGCCGGAGCTGGAAACGTCGGTGGCGATTCTCATGAGCAAAGCCGCGGCGGAGAACGTCGAGTTGCCGGAGGAAGTCGCGTTTTTCATCGCGAAACGGATCCGGTCGAACGTTCGGGAGCTGGAAGGCGCGCTCCGGCGAGTCATGGCGAATGCGCGATTCACGGGGCGGCCGATCAACCTGGATTTTGCAAAGGAAGCGCTGCGCGACCTGCTGGCCCTGCAGGAACGGCTGGTGTCGATCGAGAACATCCAGAAGACGGTAGCCGACTATTTCAAAATCCGCGTGGCAGACCTGCTGTCGAAGAAGCGCAGCCGGTCGGTTGCGCGCCCGCGGCAGATCGCGATGGCCCTGGCGAAGGAACTCACGAATCACAGCCTCCCGGAGATCGGCGATGCCTTCGGTGGCCGGGATCACACGACCGTGCTGCACGGCTGCCGGCGCATCGAGTCGCTGCGCGAGACGGAGAAGCGGGTCGACGACGACTATTTAAACTTGTTGAGAACCCTGACAGGATGAGGTGGGCAAGCTGTGGATAAGTTGGCGTCCGGTTTTCATCCACAGGCTGTACACAGGGAGCCCGTGTGCGGTCCACCCGGTCAGCGGCCGGAGTTTTTGTTATAGGTTGTTGTTTTTATTAGGGTGTTTCGTTTTATCCACAGCGGTGCGTCGCCTTAATAATCACTATAAATAGATATTTCCAATTTTTACTAACAGGTGGAACGTATGAAATTGAGCGCTTCGCGGGACGTGCTCCTGAAACCCCTGCAGGCCGTCATCGGGGTGGTCGAGCGCCGGCAGACGATGCCGATCCTGTCGAACATCCTGCTGGTTGCGCGGGACGGGGAGCTGTCGGTAACGGCGACGGACCTGGAGGTGGAGCTGGTCGCCCGCGCGGACGTCGACGTGGCGTCCGGCGGGGAGATCACGGTGTCGGGGCGTAAGCTCCTGGACATCTGCAAGGCGCTGCCGGACGACGCGGTGATCCAGATTGCGGTCAGCGGGGAAAAGATGAGCGTGCGCTCCGGGCGGAGCAAGTTCTCCCTGACGACGCTGCCGGCAGCCGAGTTCCCGACCGTGGAGGACATCAAGGCGGGGCAGACGATTTCCGTGGACAAGGCGTCGCTGGGACGGCTGATCGAGAAGACGCATTTTTCGATGGCGCAGCAGGATGTGCGGTACTACCTGAACGGGATGTTGCTGGAGACCGGCGGGGCGCATCTCCGGGCGGTGGCGACGGACGGGCACCGGCTGGCGCTGTGCCAGGTCGCGGTGAACGGCGGCAAGGTGAAGGAGCAGCAGGTCATCATCCCGCGGAAGGGCGTGTTGGAGCTGCAGCGCCTTCTCGGCGGTGACGGCGACGTTGACCTGCAGCTGGGCGAGAATCACGTTCGCGTACAGATCGGCGGAATTCGGTTCACTTCGAAGCTGATCGATGGTCGTTTCCCGGAGTACAGTCGGGTGATTCCGAAGGAATCGGACAACGAGTTGACGGCGGACAAGGAAGTGCTGCGTAGCGCCTTGCAGCGGACGGCGATCCTGTCGAATGAGAAATACCGGGGTATCCGGCTGATCATCCGGGACAGCGGGGTGGTTCTTCAGGCACACAACCCGGAGCAGGAAGAGGCGGAGGAAGAAGTCGAGGTGGCGTACAGCGGCGACGATATCGAGATCGGCTTCAACGTCAATTACCTGCTGGACGCGATCGGGGCGGTGGACACCGACGAGGTGACGTTGTCGGTGGTGGACGCGAATTCGAGCTGCCTGATCCGGGAGCCGGGCAACGACGACCGGAAGTACGTCGTGATGCCGATGCGGCTGTAAGGCCGACAAGCCCGATTCTCCGTGCCGATACGGTCGTTCCGGGCGCAGGACTTTCGGTGCCTGCAGGAGGCGGAGTTCGAGGCGGACGCGCACTACAACCTGGTATACGGGGCGAACGCCTCCGGCAAGACAAGCTTGCTGGAGGCGTTGTCGTATCTGGGGCGGGGAAAGTCGTTCCGCGGGGCGCCGACGGCGAGCCTCGTGCGCCACGGTCAAGCCGGCTTCCTGTTGCTGGGCAAGGTGCTGGTGGGCGAGCGGGAAGCGACGGTCGGGGTTCGGAACGGCCGGGAGGGCCTCGAGGTCCGGATCGACGGGGATCCGCAGGTAGGGGTGGCGGAGCTCGCGGAGGCGCTGCCGCTGCAGGTCATCGATCCGGAGGTTCACGAGCTCGTGAGCGGCGGGCCGGACGGCCGTCGGCGCTTCCTGGATTGGGCCGCGTTCCACGTGGAACATGGCTTTCTGGCGGCGTGGCGGCGATATCGCCGGGCGCTAAAGCAACGGAATGCGGCGCTCAAGCAGGGCGCGGGCCTGGACGCGTGGACGCACGAGCTGGTCCAGGCCGGGTTGCGGCTGGATGCCGCGCGGCGGGCCGTGGCGGAACGTAGCGGCGCGGTGCTGGAGCGCTTCGCGTCGGGCATGGTCGGTGCGGACGTGCGATTCGCCTACCGGCAGGGCTGGTCCGCGGACAAGTCGCTGGAGGCGGCGGTGGAGGGCTCGCTGGAGCGGGACCGGCAGCAGGGGTCGACGCAGGTGGGGCCCCACCGTGCCGACCTCGGGATCGAGTTCGATGAGCGACAGGCGCGCCGGCTGGTGTCCCGGGGCCAGCAGAAACTGCTGGCCTGTGCGATGGTGCTGGGTTCCGTCGACATCGTGCAGGGTGCGCTCGGCAAGCGCTTGCTGCTGCTGCTTGACGATCCGGCGGCGGAACTGGACCGGGCATCGCTCGGCCGACTGATGGACGCGGTTTTCGGGCTGGATTGCCAGGTCGTGGCGACGGCGCTGGAACCGGGATTGCTCGCGTTCCCGTCGCCGCCAGCGGTGTTTCACGTGGAACACGGCCGGCTTTCCCGGGTAGACGGCTGAGCGCTGCCGCCGGCGCCCGGTAGCGAATAGAAATCGCCACCACCAGGCCCGCCGCCGCGGGCCTGAAACCCGCAGCCGGCAAGGCTTTCGACCCCCCCGGAACCGTACTCCCGGGCGCCCCGTTTTGGTACAATGCGTCGGTTCACGCCCGGGAAACCCGTATGTCGGATCAGAAAACCTATACTTCCAGCAATATCAAGGTCTTAAAGGGCCTCGAGGCCGTCCGGAAACGCCCGGGAATGTACATCGGCGACACCGATGACGGCACCGGCCTTCACCACATGGTTTTCGAGGTCGTCGACAACTCGATCGACGAGGCGCTGGCCGGCTATTGCGACACGATTACCGTCACGATCCACGCCGACGAGTCGGTGACGATCAGCGACGACGGCCGCGGTATCCCGGTCGACATGCACCCGGAAGAAGGTCGGTCGGCTGCGGAGGTCATCATGACCGTCCTGCACGCCGGCGGTAAGTTCGACGACAACTCCTACAAGGTTTCGGGCGGCCTGCACGGCGTCGGCGTGTCCGTGGTGAACGCGCTCTCGGAGCTGTGACGCTCACGATCTACCGCGACGGCAGGGTCTGGCAACAGGATTACGCGCACGGCGAACCGAAGGCGCCGCTCGCCGAGGTCGGCCCGACGGACAAGACGGGCACCACGATTCGTTTCAAGCCCAGCGCCCGGACGTTCACGAACATCGAGTTCAACTACGACATCCTGGCGAAACGGCTCCGGGAGCTGTCGTTCCTGAACTCCGGCGTCCGCATCCGCCTGGTCGACGAGCGAGACGAGCGCGAGGACACGTTCGAGTACGAGGGCGGCATCCAGGCCTTCGTCAAGCATCTGAACCGCAACAAGACCCCGGTGCACGAGTCGGTGTTTCACTTCACGTCCGAGCAGGACGGCGTCGGCGTGGAGGCCGCGCTGCAATGGAACGACGGCTACCAGGAAAACATGTTCTGCTACACGAACAACATCCCGCAGCGCGACGGCGGCACGCACCTGGCGGGCTTCCGCAGCGCGCTGACCCGGACGCTGAACGGCTACATCGAGCGCGAGATGACCGGGCGCAAGGACAAGTTCACGCCGTCCGGCGACGACGCACGCGAAGGCCTCACCGCCGTGCTGTCGGTCAAGGTGCCGGACCCGAAGTTCTCGTCACAGACCAAGGACAAACTGGTTTCGTCTGAAATTAAAGGCGTGGTGGAGAGCGCGATGGCCGGCCGGCTGGAGGAGTTCCTCCTGGAGCACCCGGTCGAGGCAAAGGCCATCGTCACGAAGATCGTCGAAGCCGCGCGCGCCCGCGAGGCCGCCCGCAAGGCGCGCGAGATGACACGCCGCAAGGGCGCCCTCGACGTCGCCGGGCTGCCGGGCAAGCTGGCCGATTGCCAGGAGAAGGACCCGGCGCTGTCCGAGCTGTTCCTCGTCGAGGGCGACTCCGCCGGCGGCTCCGCGAAGCAGGGCCGTGACCGGCGCACCCAGGCGATCCTGCCGCTGAAGGGCAAGATCCTGAACGTCGAGAAAGCGCGCTTCGACAAGATGCTGTCGTCGGCCGAGGTCGGCACGCTGATCACCGCGCTGGGCTGCGGCATCGGCCGGGACGACTTCGACCCGGACAAGCTGCGCTACCACCGCATCATCATCATGACCGACGCCGACGTCGACGGCTCGCACATCCGCACGCTGCTGCTCACGTTCTTCTACCGGCAGATGCCGGAGCTGATCGAGCGCGGCCACATCTACATCGCGCAGCCGCCGCTGTACAAGATCAAGCGCGGGAAGCAGGAGGTGTACGTCAAGGATGACGGCGAACTGAATCGCTACCTGCTGAGCTCGGCGCTCGACGGCGCCGAGTTGCACGTCAGCGAATCCGCGCCGCCGATGTCGGGACCGGCGCTCGAGACGCTCGCCGCCGAGTTCAACGCCGTCGAGAACATCATTGCGCGTCTCGCGCGCCGCTACGACGAGACCGTCTTGCGGACCGCGGCCCGGCTGCCGAAGCTCGATCGTGAGCAGGCCGACGACCTGGCACGGCTGCAGGAATGGACCGACGCACTGTCGGCGGCGCTGCCGAAGAACGACGGCCAGCGCAAGACGAACGGCGACGCCGGGTCCTACACGGCGACGCTCGACCGAGGCAGCGACGACGGCGAAGGCGTGCGCATCGGCGTCACCCGCGTGCAGCACGGCGTCGGCACGACCCGCTATATCCCGCGCGAGTTTTTCGACACGAACGAATACCGGCACATCATGGCGCTCGCCGAAAAACTCGACGGGCTGCTCGAACCCGGCGCGTACGTGAAGCGCGGCGACAGGACGGAGCCGATCGGCAGCTTTGCCGCCGCCATCGGCTGGCTGATGAGCGAAGCGCGCCGCGGCCAGACGATCCAGCGTTACAAGGGCCTGGGCGAGATGAACCCGGACCAGCTCTGGGACACGACCGTCAACCCGGAGACGCGGCGACTGATGCAGGTGAAGATCGAAGACGGCGTCAAGGCCGACGAAATCTTCACGACGCTGATGGGCGACCAGGTCGAGCCGCGCCGGGACTTCATCGAGAAAAACGCGCTGACGGTCTCCAACCTGGATGTCTGACGGCAAGCGACGACCATGACCGATCGCCGCCGGCTGATCCACGCGATCGCCCTGTACCTGCTGCCGCTCGCGGTGGCGGCCTACGGCTGGTCGCTCTGGGGCGCGCTGCTCGCGGTGCTGCTGATGCTCGCCTGGCGCTGGCTCATCTCCATCTCGGGCTTCGTCCTGCCGGAGAAGCACCCGCCGGTCGTCCTCGACAGCATCTCGGCGAGTCACTTCGTCGAGAAAGTGCGTTGGAACATGGACGTCGCCGGCATCGACTACGTCGAAAAGGCCGCGGCCGGGACGCTCGGCGCTTACTTCCTCGGCCGCACCGTGCCGCGCCTGCGATTCACGACCGGCGCCGTGCGCTCCCAGGTCGGCAACTCCGCCGAGATTCTCCGTTACCTCTGGGGCGCGTACCGGGTGCCGCTCGGCGACGCGGTCCAACACCTCGAACCCACCGCCGAGCGCCTCGCGCTCGAGGAGAAGCTCGATCGCCACGGGCGCAACCTCCAGGTGTGGGTCTATCATCATATTCTCGAAGACCGGAACCTCACTGTGCACGCCTGGGGTGCGGATGACCCGCGCACCCCGGTCTGGCAACGCTGGCTGCTGCACGCGCTGTTCCCGGTGCTCTCAATGCTCATCCGCCGGTCGTTCCGGATCACCCCGGCCGGCTACGACAAGGCCTGCGGGCACATCGAGGCCCTGCTCGCCGAGATCGACGCAACCCTATCCGACGGCCGCGCATCTATACTCCGTGGTGACCGGCGCAATTACACGGACTACCAGTTCGCGGCCATGACCGGCCTGTGGCTGCAGCCACGAGGCTACGGCGGCGGCAAAGCGGACCACGTCCGCATCGAGCGAAGCCAGGCCACCAACCCGATGCGTGCCGACATCGAGCGCTGGATCGCGGACTACCCGACTGTAGTGTCCTGGGTACAGCATCTGTACGCGGAGGAACGAACATGCACGACGGAAGACGCCTGAGCGCCGGCTACGCACTCGCGCTCGTCGGGGTCGCGCTGCTGCTCGGCGCGTGCGTGACGCCGTACGATGACCGCGAGATCGAGGCCGTCAGGGACTACATCGTCGCCGCCCAGCTGGAGGAGGTGGAGTCGATCCGTTATTTCCAGCAGCTGAGCTATCGCGTGATCAACGACCAGTTCGTCACGGTACCGACCCGCACAGGCGACTACCTCGTCGAGTTCGCCCGGCTCTGCCGGGAGCTGCGCGAAATGAAGTTCCGCCCGGACATGGTCGATTACCGCGACGATACCCGAAGAATCCGGGCGCGCTTCGACACGATTCGCGGCTGCCGCATCGAGAAGATCTACGCGATCACGGAGGCCCAGCGCGAGGAGATCGAGGAGATCGGCGACGCGCCGGGCGATGAAATCTACCTGCCGGAGGACGACGACAACTGAGCAGGTCACGAAGGAACTGCACGGCCACCGCGTGGTCAATGCACAAACTACCGGCGGCCCGGAGGGCCGCGATGAAGGGGAATACCGTGAAGAAATACCTGTTGGGTGCCGCGGCACTCTTTGCCCTGGCGGCGTGCGGCGAGAAGGCCGAAGACCCGGCCGCCGACGCGTCCGGGGCCGGCGAGTCACTCGTCTCGGGCCTCGCCCTCGAGAACATGGACAAGAGCGTCGACCCGGGCGACGACTTCTTCATGTACATGAACGGCGCGTGGATCGACCAGACCGAGATCCCGGCCGACAAGGCCAGCTACGGCGGCTTCGGCATCCTGAACGACGAGTCGCAGGAGCGGGTCAAAGCCATCATCGAAGACTCGGCCACCGGCGACTTCCCGAAGGGCAGCCCGGAACAGATGGTCGGCGACCTGTACCAGTCCTACATGGACTGGGACACGCGCAACGCCCGCGGCCTGGAGCCGCTGGACCCGGAGCTCGAGCGCATCGCCGCGATCGCCGACTACGACGACCTCGCCGTGTACTTCGCCGAGGCGGTCAAGCGCGGCATGGACGCCCCGCTCGGGCTCACGCAATTCGCGGACCTGAAGCGCCCGACACACTACGGCATCTACGCGTTCCAGAGCGGCCTCGGCCTCCCGGACCGGGAGTTCTACTTCAACACTGACGACAAGTCCGTGGAGATTCGTGAAAAGTACGTCGAGCACATCGCCACGATGTTCGACCTCGCCGGCCTGCCGGACGGCGAAGCCGCGGCACAGACGATCATGGCCCTCGAGACGCGCCTCGCGGACGAGAACATGAAGAAGGAAGACACGCGGAACTGGGACAAGAACTACAACAAGGTGCCGTTCGACAAGCTCACCGAGCTGATGCCGAACTTCAACTGGGCCGGCTGGATCGAGGCCGCGGAGATCGACACCGACATCAACCAGGGACTGATCGTCGTTACCACGGACTACGTGAAGGCGCTCGACGGCATCATTCGCGACACCGGGCTCGACACGTGGAAGACCTACCTGACCTGGGTGGCGCTGAACCAGCGTGCGTCGATGCTTACCGAGGACCTCGACAAGCAGAACTTCGCGTTCTACGGCACCGTGCTGTCGGGCACCGAGGAGCAGCTGCCGATGTGGCGCCGTGCCGTGAGCACCGTGAACGGTACACTCGGGGAGGTCGTCGGCGAAGTGTACGTCGAACGGCATTTCCCGCCGGAGGCGAAGGAGCGCATGCTCGAACTCGTCGGCAACCTGATTCGCGCCTACGAGAAGAGCATCAAGGAACTCGACTGGATGACGGACGAGACGAAGGCGCAGGCGCTCGACAAGCTGTCCAAGTTCAAGCCGAAGATCGGCTACCCCGACGTCTGGCGTGAGTACGACTTCGAGATCACCCCGGAAGACCTCTACGGCAACCTGGAACGTGCCATCCTCGCTGAGTACGAGCGCGAGGCGCAGCGCCAGGGCGGCGAGGTCGACCGCAGCGAATGGGGTATGACACCGCAGACGGTGAACGCCTACTACAGCCCGCCGATGAACGAGATCGTGTTCCCGGCCGCCATCCTGCAGCCGCCGTTCTTCAACCTGGAGGCGGACGATGCCGTGAACTACGGTGCGATCGGGGCGGTCATCGGCCACGAGATCGGCCACGGCTTCGACGACTCCGGCAGCCGCTTCGACGGCGACGGCGTGTTGCGCAACTGGTGGACGGACGAAGACAGGGAGGAGTTCGAGCGCCGCACGAAAAAACTCGTGGAACAGTACGACGCGTTCCAGCCGTTCGACGACCTGCACGTGAACGGCGAGTACACGCTCGGCGAGAACATCGGCGACCTGGGCGGCATCAGCATCGGCCTGCTGGCCTACAAGATGTCGCTCGACGGCAAGGAACCGCCGGTCATCGACGGCTTCACCGGCATCCAGCGGGTGTTCCTGGGCTACGCGCAGGTGTGGCGCAACAAGTACCGCGATGAGGCGCTCAGGAACCTGATCCAGACGAACCCGCACGCGCCGTCGATGTACCGCGCGAACGGCGCCGTCCGCAACGTGCCGGAATGGTACGAGGCGTTCAACGTGACGCCGGACGACGACCTTTACCTGCCGCCGGAGGAGCGGGTGAAGATCTGGTAACCGCGAGCCGGCAACGGTTCCACGAAAGGGCGCTCGAGCGGGCGCCCTTTTTTTGCGCGCTCAGCCGCGCCGACGGGGCGATCCGGGCATCGGTCGCGAGGACAGGCCAGCCGGCATCGGCCGGCACTGGCAGTTGCTGAGCCGCCGATTGCCACCGACACCCGATGCGGTGCAATAGACCGCCGTTCCCATCCGGCATCGAATGTTGGCGGGGTCGGTTTGCACCAGGTGCGGACGTAGGTTTCCGGAAGCCGGGGCACCCGTTCCGGCGCAGCCGGACGCAATCGTCGTCACCAGCAGCAGGCCGAGTCTGACCATCTCGCTGTCCTCCGGAGACTGGCGCTGTTCTTCGCAGGCCGCTGGTGCGACCAGACAGCGAACCGGCAGCCTCACGCATTCGGCGCAGACTTGCATTGAAGAAAACCTCCCGATCTTCTCCGAAAAAAAACCGTGTGGGATAGCTTGTGAGATAATCCACAAGCCAGCGCGCGAAAAAACATACTTCATGCGGCGAGAGCGTGATGTCCTCCGACCTCCTGCAAGGGTTCCGACTGGACGCCTGCACGATCGAGCCGCTTAAGGGGGCCGTGACGGGGCCGGCTGCCGACACCCACCACCTGGGACCGATGGTGATGGAGGTGCTTCTTTGCCTCGCACGCCAGCCGAACCAAGTGGTGACCCGGGAGGCGCTGCAGGACTCCGTCTGGGGTGATCGTGTTGTCACGGACGACGCACTGACGCGGGCGATCTGGGAGATTCGCCACGCGTTGAAGGACGTCGGCGCGGACCCCGCCGTGATCGAGACCGCGCCGAAACGCGGGTACTGCCTGAACGCCGACATCCGGCCGCTTGACCCACTCGACCCACTCGACCCACTCGACCCGCCCGACCCGGTCAGTGCTGGGTACGCGTCCTCGCGAAGGGCGAACAAGATCTACGTGACCGTCATCGTGTTCCTGGCGGCCGTGCTCCTGTACCTGCTCATTGATCGTGCCTGAAGTCCGCGTGGCAACCCCGCGAAACCGGCTGCGCCAGGCGCAGGTGATCGAACGCTCTTGGACCCTACGCAGTCACCTTGAGCCCGACGATACCCGCAACGATCAGCGCGATGCAGATGAGCCGTGCCGCGTTTGCCGGTTCGTGAAACAGCACGATGCCAAGGATGACCGTGCCGACTGCCCCGACGCCGACCCAGACACTGTAGGCCGTGCCGACCGGCAGCGATTTCATCGCGACCCCGAGCAGCCAGAGGCTGACGGCCATCGTCACGGCGACCCATACGCTCGGCCACAGTCGCGTGAAGCCTTCCGTGTACTTGAGGCCGATGGCCCAGGCCACCTCGAAAAGGCCGGCGATGAACAGGATCGTCCAGGCTATGGCGGCACTCCTTCAGGCGCTGATTGATAGACGGCACTGATCTCGTGCATGGTCGCCTCGACCCAGGCCTGGGCCTTCTCGTTGACCTGACGGGGCTCGAGCCCGGCAGGGTCGATCGTCGGGCCGATGACGAAACGCACGGTCCCGGGCTTCTTCGTGAACGAACGGCGCTGCCACAGGTCCCCGGCGTTGTGCGCTACAGGAACGACGGGCACGCCCGTGTCACAGGCCAGTGCCGCGCCGCTCACGCCGTACTTCCGGGTCTGCCCCGGCGCCATCCGCGTGCCCTCCGGGAAGATCGTCACCCAGATGCCCTGGGCGAGTTTCTCACGGCCCTGCCGGATCACCTGGCGCACGGCGGCGCCGCCAGCGCCGCGGTCGATCGCGATGGGTTTGAGCGCAAGACCGATCGCCCAGCCGAAGAACGGCGCGTACAGGATCTCACGCTTCAGCACCCAGGTCGTCTGCGGGAAGTAGGTCACCTGCCACAGCGTCTCGAGCGTCGACGTGTGCTTGATCATCACGACGCTCGGCCGGTCCGGCACGTTCTCCTCGCCCTCGACGACGACGTGGATGCCGCAGAAGAACTTCGCGGCCCAGACGGCGAGCCGACACCAGGTCACGCACATGAACCAGTGAAAACGGTACGGCGCCCAGAAGCACAGGAGCAGCACGATCGCGAACAGGACGACCGACCCGAAGCCGAAGACGTTGAAGGCAAGCGACCGGAGCGCGAGCACGGTCAGACCTCGCCGATCAGGGCATCCGCTGCCTCGGACAGTGTGTCGAAGACCTCAATGTCAACGAGCTCGTCCGGGAGCCGGGTCTCCGTCTGTGCGCCGTTGCCGGTGCGCACGAGGATCGGGCGTGCGCCGACCGCGACGGCCGCCTGCAGGTCACGCATGGAGTCGCCGATGACCGGCACGTTCTCGAGCGTCACGTCGTAGTGTCGGCCGATCCGGACCA
>JGI12531J12852_10001372_pt1 | contig 11900 bp, 9 predicted proteins | sample TtaePargueraPR_7_FD_12852 | JGI IMG/M metagenome (IMG submission 12852) | reverse complement strand
CCAGCCGTTAACGACCCATTGGGGACATTCCTTTCCTGCGGCAGGTTTGGCAGATGAAGGGCAACAAGATATTCGCAATTAGCTGGTGGACATTTGCCTACATCTTACTTGCAGGGCGAAGGGGCCGCCAGTTTTCCTCCATCTGACCGACCGCCTTGCTTCAATCGAATGAATTCGTGGCCGTGCTAAGCTTACAGCGCCTCCATTTGGGAGACTCGGAATGATGTCAGTCGTCGGTGTTAAGGCTCTTGCCCGTTATATGCCGTCATCGCGCACAGATCCTTGGCTGCTGGCTGGTGGCCTTCTCTCACTGACTTACTTGCTCTTTGATAATGTCAACTTTCTAGGGGGCGGGTTGTCGCGGGGCCAAATGTTGGGTCGCGATTTCGTAAACTATTGGTCTGCGGGGCATCTGTTACTCGATGGGCGCATTTCCGATTTGTTCGATTTTGAACGATATCAGCCAGCCTATCGAGCACTGACTGGTCGCAATCTTTCGTTCAACACCTACCCGTACCCTCCACATAGCCTTTGGCTTGTCCTTCCCCTGGGATGGTTCCCTTACATCCCCGGCCTCATTGCGTGGATCTTGGTTACGTTCGGCATTTGCGCTTACGTGCTCGTTCGCTTTTCGCGTCGTGGCTGGGAAGCCGTTGCCTTTCTCGCCTTCGCGCCCGCTGCGGCAATCAACATTTCTTCCGGACAGAACGGCTTTGTCTCAGCCGCGCTTCTGTGTGGAGGACTGCTCTTGGTAGAGCGCCGACCAGTACTTGCCGGGGTTCTTCTTGGCCTTCTCACCTATAAGCCTCAACTCGGCCTCCTCGTGCCGCTTGCGCTTCTGATAGGACGTCACTGGACGGTCATCGCTTCAGCGACCGCAACCGTCGCGACACTCGTTGGCGGCAGCATCTTATTGCTGGGGCTTGACCCTTGGCGGGACTTTCTAACCCTTAGCATGCCTCTCCAGAAGAGTTTTGCCGAAGCCGGATCGGGGTTTTATCAGATTATGATCCCCACTCCGTTTATGGCTGCGCGCGTTCTAGGTATGCCGTCGAGCGAGGCTTATTATGTTCACTTAGTCGTCGCCTTGCCAGTCGCGATCGTTTGCACCCTTCTTTTCCGTTCGAACCGATCCCTGACACATCGGGTTGCAGTTCTCCTGGTCGGAACGTTTCTCGTGTCTCCTTACGCTTTCAACTACGACATGGTCGCGCTCGGGCTGATCATGTACGTGCTCGCCGCCGTTGAACCTTCGCGACAGGGCGAATGGGCACTCCGGGTCATTTACCTCTTGCCGATTTTGATGATCTATGCGGGTCTTATAGGCTTGCCTGTTGGCCCAGTCGGTCTGCTCTTGGCGCTTGCTCTGCTGATCAGGGCCCCAAGACAGTCGTCACTCCAGCTTCTTCCAAATTTACGACGAGCTAGAATGTGAGCATGTCAGCCGCAGCTGCCTCACACCTTGTGGAGTACGATTGGGCCATCAAAGGCTGGATATCGATACCCCGAAGTGACCTGGGCCCATGACGAAGTTCGCCAGCCAAGTCAAAAAGGCGACATTGTGATTAAGGTATTTCGGAACTTGCAATGCTAGTGCGACCCCGACCGCAACCACTGCAATCCATATCTGCAAGTTTAGCCCGGATCAACTCTACCATCAATGCCGTTCCTCATCTCGGAATGCCCAAAGCCTGCTGGCGAGCCAGCTACCGAACGGCACAATAAACAGGATCACGGCTAACGAAGCCCACGAAGGAAAGTCGAAAAATTCAAATAGCGCGATCACTACATTACTGAACGCGAAACCCGTCAAAGCCACCACCATGAACCGCAGAAAATATGACGCCCAACTGCCTTTTGGACGGAAGGTGAACAATAAGTGCCCCACGAAAGAAACAAGGATCCCCCCGCCATAAGCAACCAAGTTTGCCTGATAGACCGGCACCTGCAGGATAAGCATTGCCGAGCCGAGAAGCCCGTAGGTTAAGGTTGCCAAAAGCCCCACCGTGCTAAATCTAAGCACTTCCACGAATATCGGGCGAGAGAACATAACGGTTGAGGTTACTTCGTGGCTTGAACGAAATACTGGCCACCGATTGGGAGAAAACCCAACGCCGGCTCAAGAAATCGAAGTGCCGAAAGCATTCTAGGGAAAAAAATCCGGAAGCGGGTCTTAACGGTTCGAAAGCTGACCCCACGAAGTGAACGCCGGGCCTGCCGAGAGCTTACGAGTATCGCATCCTTATCGAACTCGCATTCAGACACCGCTTTGCGTGTAAGTGGATTGTACGGGTTGTGCTCGAAAAGGAAAAATGATCCTCCCGGAGCGAGAATTCGAGACAACTCAGTGATGATTGCACCATGCTCGGCCGGATCAATATGATGAAAGACGCATGCAGCGAGAATTAGATCGAACTCATGATCGGCGAACGGCAGCGGAAGGCCAGTGATTTGAACAAAGTTCCCTTGCGTAGGAAACCGTTCCTTTGCGATTTCGAGAGAGCGAAGAGATGGATCGCAAAGTGTCACATTGCTTTGTGGAAACTGAGCCTTCAGATGGCCAAGTGAATTGCCAATTCCACCCCCAAAATCGAGGATTTTGGCCGGAGCCCGTTCAACTTGCCGAGCCATCTCTGCCACCTTGTATTGGGCAAAGAAATCTGGCTCCTCCCCGGAGAGACGAATGCTCCTCGCGTGCTGTGCGTGATATTCGTCCGCAAATTTGTCGAACTCAGCTTCGTTCACGACGATTCTTCCTGAATGATGGGCTGGAGTTCGTCTCGCGCGCACCGTTCGTTATCAACTCATTGACAAAGTAGAGAGGCCTCCGCTTCACTTCGAGGTACATCCTTCCAAGATATTCTCCAAAAACTCCGAGAATTAGAAGCTGTACGCTACCCAGCAGCAACACAAGGCCAGCAAGACTAGTCCAACCTTGTACGACATTGCCAGTTATCCAGGCATATAAAGCAAAACCCATCAGCAAGATGCCAAGAAGGCCACAGATAGCGCCAGCGAGAGATGCAAATCTCAAAGGCAAGATCGAAAAGCTGGTTATCGCGTCGATTGCCAAAACGAGCATCTTGCGAAGTGGATAGTGCGTCTTGCCAGCAAATCTTTCGGCGCGATCATAGTGGATCGGAACCTGTTTGAGCCCGAGCCACCCGACCATGCCTCGCACAAAGCGGAACCGCTCCGGCATAGAATTTAAGTTGTCGACCGCTCGCCTGGACATCAGACGGAAATCGCCTGCATCAGGAGCAATAGGGGTGGACGAAAGCTTGGATACTAAGCGGTAGAAAGCGTACGCCGTTCCTAGTTTGAACCAATTCTCGCCGTCTCGCTTTTTCCGGACCCCATAAACCACGTCGTTGCCATCATCCATTAGCGCCATCATCGGGCCTACAAGCTCAGGAGGGTCCTGTAGGTCTGCATCGATAATCAGAACCCTGGCACCGCGTGCGGCTTCGAGGCCGGCTGTCAGCGCAATCTGATGGCCATAATTTCTCGCAAGATCGACGACAACGAGGGCTGGTTGCTCCTGCGACTTGAGAAAATCTAATGAACCATCGGTCGATCCGTCGTTTACGCAAACGATTTCGTAATCCTCTCCGACGATTTCTACGCTTGCTAGCTTTAGGCGACGCAGTAGCTCCCCAAGTCCGTCCTCTTCGTTGTAGACTGGTACAACCCAAGACAAACGCGGTTCTTTTGAATGGCCCCTCGTATCCACCGCTAACACCTCGTTGATTTAGTTACTCACTGGTCGGGCGTTTTCCCTAAAGCTAATCTACTAAAACTCCATTCAGGAGGCGCAAGCTTTCCGGTCTAAGCGAACCCTAAGATCTGCGCTTGCCCGACCTAGGTCTTCGAAGCGTGGATAACCTATTCGCGTTTTAGCTGACCGATTAGACGCTTGACTGCCTTCCTTCAGGCCACCGCTTCCTTCGAATGGCAACCATGCTTCCACATACCGTTACGCTCGCCCTTGGGCGCTCCTGAGCCTTTAGCACCACCGTGCAGCCGGAACTTTGTCTTGCCCTTTACGGCTGCACAGCGGCAGGGCTTCCCCGCTCGGTTGCGAACCTGGCAGAGCGAGCGTTGGCCAATAAACTGTGGGAGGCCGTTCAGGGGTTGAACGCAATCTACCGTGTCATCGCTGTGCACGCCCAAGACGGTTAGGTCCGGATTGCACCCAACCTCTCCATTGCCGGTCGCCTTCTACAATCCGACGAATCCGCAAGCTTCGATGCACCGATCACGGGCAATTATGGGCTCTACAGTCTGAAGGGCAATCCGGTTGACCGGGAAGTCGAGGTGAACACTGAGTTATTGGAGCCGCCGTTCTAGCTGGAGAAGGGACCAAGATAGCTGGAGTTGCGGACGGGAAGGCCTGCGGCCTTGTTGCTTCCGCAAGGTGATTACCGGGGGAGTGTTGCACTCGGCGCCGACGACACGCACTTGTTCGCCGAGGTCTATACCAAATGACTTCGCGTTGGGCCATTTCCCAACACGGCTGTTGCTTGATCAGATCGGAGACGAGCGGCAAATGCACCGACAAGAGCACTCCTTGAAGCGCGGTGCCAATTAGCCTTTAACAGTCTGAAAATTAGCGCCCTTTGGCCGCCAATTGCCTGAAGCACGCTTGGGTGCTGGCCGCTCCGCAGCCATCTCCCGACGCAGGCGCTGCTGAAACCAGTCGAGCGCCTGGCTTGTACTATCGACCTGATCGTCGTGCCTGGTATTCGGAAATCCGAGCAGTTCCTGCTGATAGGCCGCGAGCCAGGGCGCCTCGCGAGGAAAGAGCACCTTACCGGTCTCAATGAGGACCGCACGCGCCTGCATGCGCTCGATCTTGGCAAGCCTGGGCTTCACCAGTTGCGGCCGGCAGACCAACGAGTTGCTGCGCAGCGACTGGACAATCGCCCGCCCAAGATCACCGTCCTCAACCAGCGTCAGATCACTTTCATAACTGCGATGCGTTTCCTCGATCAGGTGGATCAGCTCGGGGCTTTCCATCTTCTCGCGGATCACGTCGCGCAAGTAGAACTCACCGTCAGCATACCCCCACACGGTTCCCACCGACCAGTCACTGGTCTCGGCCAGCGTCGAAGCGGTATCCCAGCTCACGACGGTGGTTTCGAACTCTTCAGGCGCCTCGTCATAGTAGCGCAGCCACTGGCGACGGATGGCCACACCCTGATCGGGAACGGGCTGCTGCTGGTACTGCGCGCTGAACGCAAGACCGCCCATGATGCGTTTCTGCCGCTCCAGTTCTGCGTGATCCATGCGCTCAGGCTGGATAGGCTCACCCTTGGAGCGCACATGGATCCGACCATTACCGAGGTCCCATTCCTCGTCCGCGACTGCAGTCGCGGAAATGGTGATCTGGCGATAATCCTCCTGCTTGAGCAAATGCCCGGCAAGGTCATCTTCGTGCAGGCGCTGCATCACACAGATGATCGCGCTTTTCTTCGGATGATTGAGCCGGGTCGAGATGACGTTGTCCCAGGTACTGATGACCTTCTCGCGCGCCACGCGCGAGAAGATTTCTTGTCCCTTGTTAGGGTCGTCAAGGATGATCACGTCGGCCCCGCGGCCGAGCATGCTGCCATCAACCGAGGTGGCGAGCCGGTAACCACCTTGCGTGGTGCGGTATTCCAGTTGACGGTTCTGCGCGGGCGATTGACAGTCCGGAAAAGCCCGGCGGTACGATGCGGACCGCATGATGCGCTGGAATTGAACCGCTTGCGCCTTCGCCACCTCCTGGCTGTAGGTTACGCACATAATACGCCGTGACGGGTCTTGACCGAGCACGAAGGCCGGAAAGGCGATACTCACCATGATCGACTTGAGGTTGCGTGGGGGCAGGTTGATCATAAGGCGCAGGTCAATCCCCTGCATCACGTTTTCGAGTGCATTCGCGATGACCTCAAGGTGCCAGTTCTCAGTGTAATCGGTTCCAGGTTCGAGCTCTTCCATCACTTGCGCGGTAAAGGTCAGAAAGTCTTCGCGGCGCATCGTGTCCAGATACTCGACCGGCAGCGAGACCAGCTCAGCCTGGTCATTCATCACCCACTTCTCCTTTGCCGCCGACCCCTCCCTTGCGCATGAGGAACTGCAGCACTTGCTCCAGGGGAACAGCCGCGTAGTCCGCGGTATCATCGTGCCTAGGAGGCGGAAGCTGTTTCAGCAGGGTGCTGCGCGCCCTGTGATCTCCCTTGAGCGCATCGTTGACCATGGACTTTGCCAGCGCTTCACGCTTGGTCAGCCTGATAGTCTTGCCCCCTTCGGTGACCGTCATTTCCTGATCGAGCTCAGCTTCGATGAGTTTCTGGAGCACGCGATCCTTGCGCGGGCGCCCGTTGGGATTGCCCGACTGGCCCGGCTTGAAGCGGGTGTCCCTGGACGGACCATCTGCGCCTGTCGCCGTGCTGTTCCTGCTGCGCTTGTGCATGGGCTTGGCTGCAGCAGGCTGCTTCCCGTTGCTGGCGGAGGATTTCGGAGGTTTCCGGGCCATCAGTCATCCTCCTCGTCACAAGGCTGATGACCAACAATATCCACTCCGCGTTCCGCGGCGACATCGGTCCAGCTCTTGCCGCTTTCGGCATGCATCGCTTCCTGGCCGGTCTTGGCCTGCCAGCGCTCGATCGCCTTGTCGCAGCAGCCAGGATCGATCTCGATCAGCCGTGCCTGCCGGCCGGTATGCTGGGCTGCCATCAGCGTCGAACCAGACCCGGCAAAGGCATCAAGAACAATGCCGCCCCGACGCGAGCAATCGCGCAGCGCATCAGCGATCAGGGCAACCGGCTTCGACGCCCGATGCTCCGCGAATTCTTCATCGCCGTCGTAGGCCCAGACGTTGGTCCGATACCTACTGGCATCGCCCGATGCGACGTTGTTGATCGGCGGTCCGTTACCGACCTGCCAAACGTAAATGAGCTCGTGCTGCGAACGGTAGCAGCTACCCGCACTAGCGTTGTTCTTGTGCCAGACAACGAGATCACACAGCCGCGGATAGACCGCCTCTCCAGCACTGAGCATCGCGCGCTGATGGCGCCAGTCCGCACAGTGGTAATGGATCGAACCATCAGCGCTGAAACGCGACATCAGGGCAAAGATGCTGCTCAGAATGCTGGCAAGCTCAAGCTCGTGGTTCCCGCTGGTGACCATCTCGCTTCCTGCGCGCTCCACGCTCGCAGTATCGTCCATGGTCTCGCTGCAGGGCGGTGTGCAGAACACGATCTGCGCTCGTTCCCGCCCCATCAATATCCGATAACTCTGCTCCTCAAGTGCATTGCCGCAATAGAGGCGGTGCTTACCCAGCTGCCACAGGTCTCCCCGCAGCGAGACCGGTTGATGAGAGGGTAGGCCAGGAAGCGTGCGCTCAGCCGCTTCGGTCTCGATCAGCAGGCCGTCGATCTCGCCCATCGTAAAACCGGTAAGTTCAAGATCGAGATCGACGTTAAGCTCGAGCTCGGCGAACTCCAGCCGCAGCGCCTCGCGATCCCACTCGCCCAGCTCACCGAGCTTTTCTTCGGCGATGGCATAGATTCGCAGCTGCTCGTCGCTGAGATGTGAAATCGTGATCGTGGGCACCTCTTCGAGGCCCAGATCGACGGCAGCGCGCCAACGAGCGTAACCGCAGACAATGCGTCCCTCCGGGGTGATCAGAAGAGGGTCAAGATTGCCACATTCCTTGATGACAGCGCGAATGGCAGCATCCTGCCGCGTGTTCACCTTACGCAAGCGGCGCGGCGGCGGGGTCAATTCACCGATCGGGCGGTAGACGATCTGGAGAGCGAGGCCGTGGTTGGGGTCGTTGGGACGGCTCGTCTCGTTGGATTGTGGTGATGGAGAGGATTGCAGGTCGACCTTGCGCCGACGCATACGAACAGGAGTTTTCATGGGGAAAGGATCCCTTCGAATACCGGCAGCCGCTCGAAAGGAAGCACGCTCGCACTGAGGCAAAGCTGCTTGTCTTTCAGCTGCTCTCGGGATCCGAATTGATCCGAATGCTGCTCACCTGACACTGCCATGGCCTGTCAGATGCAAGGTTCTATCTGCCTCTGCGCAGACTCGAAGTCAAGCCTTAAGTTTCTGATTTAATTGACAATGAATCTGTTGCATGCCGCCAACTGAAGGACAGCCATTCCTGTTTCTCGGAAACAGGAAAAGGATTTCACGGGGGGCAAGTCTCTGTTCTTTAATCGGAAAGCGCACCAATGTGCATGCAGGACAAGCGAAATGCGCCCTGTTTTTCCGGCCATAACAGGAAACTGCAAAATCGCTTGTCACCACCCCCTGCACGATAAGTCCATGGAATCCCGATTCATCAGGGTCGCATCCTCGTGAGTTGTCAGCAGCGGGTACGGTTTCGGGTCGGGGCGCTAACTAACGGATAGTCAGCGATATCAGATATTCGGGATGCTTGAGCGCAGCGGTTGGGCTGCGATGGGCTCGAAGAGCTTCATCTGGCGCCTATTCTTGGCGCCCAACGCAGTTCGCAACAATCACGAGCCACTTTCAGACGGATCGACCATCCCCCCGTATACGGATATATGTGCAAGAGCAGTCGCCAAACCTTTACGTTGCTTGCGACCTCGTGCAGCTTGCTGACGAACCTAACCTGAAGGTCCCGATAGATCCTGGTGCTTAATTCCTACATGCTTCTCGGCGCTGCAACCGGCATATTTATCGGTTTGATATACATCGTGCGAGATTATCTTCTTGCTCGGAAGTCCTTGAAGAGCTTTCGAACGACGCTTGCCCGCTTCAGAGCAATTGAGTGGATCAGTGGGATTGGGAGAGAGCGTCAAAAGAGGCTGATGCACCTGCCGGCAGAAGGCCAAAAAGAAAAACCGTAGAAGGATTGAATTCCGGCTCCTGGGCAACACCAGGTGCGGTGGCCGTGGGAGTGAATAGTATGGAACCGGTTTTCGTGAACTTGCGGGGGTTGTTTCTAGCCGAGTAAGCAAAGCTGCCTTGGCGATCTCGCTCGCTCATGCATGGTTTTTCGAAAGTCTCTTCAATGTGGCTGCAGAAATTGCTCGTCGCCCTGGCTGCCGCCTATGCTGTCACAGCCCTAGTTGCCTACTTCGCGCAAACTTGGATCCTATTTCCAGCCAGTTCGTCCGGAGGGGCGTTGGCGCTTCCTGCCGCTGGTGAGCGAATAACCTGCGAGACCCCCGACGGTGAAAGGCTGCACGGAGTTCGAATTTCGCCTTCAATGCGCACGAGCGCACAACGCAAGATCGTGCTCGGCTTTGGCGGGAACGCTTGGAACGCGGAACACATGGCAGGTTACCTCTCTGAGATTTTCCCAGCTCACGAGGTCGTCACGTTCCACTACCGTGGCTACCGCCCAAGCACGGGAAGCCCGAGTGCCGCAGCGCTGCTCAATGATGCCCCAGTCGTCTACGATTGTGCAACGGAAGGGGCCGACCCTGCTGGTGTCGTCGCGGTAGGTTTTAGTATTGGGACTGGACCCGCAGTTAGGCTCGCACGAGAGCGGCACCTTGATGGTCTTATCCTTGTTACGCCTTTTGACTCGCTCGAGGAGTTGGCGCGCCATCATTATGGTTGGTTGCCTGTACAGCTATTGCTGCGTCACCAGATGTCCCCGGCCGAGGAGCTTCGAGATGTGACAACGCCCGTTGCGCTTATTGCCGCGGCGCAGGACGGCATCATTACACCCGAACGCACATCTCCGCTGAGGCGATCAGCACAATCCTTGGTCATGGACCGAACCATCGACAATGCTGGCCACAACGACATCTACGGGAACCCGCAATTTGAGACTGCTTTACAAAATGCGATGAGGTCAATCATGCTTCAACCAGACGGCACATAGCATCAGACTGTCCGCACTTGGGTCGTCAGCAGCCAGTCCGGTACTGGATTCCAGTTGCCGATTTGCCGGAGAGCGTTCGGCAGCTGGTGACGCCGGTATTTCTGCCAATTTTCCGGCAATTGCGCCCCGTCGCTACCGGAGCCACTCGTGTTCGCAGCGCTTTAGTGTTGTAAGTTCTGCAAGACAAACCTTAGCTTCAGTCCGCTCTGCCGCATCTTTTGTGACTCATTCTCTTGTGTTGGTGAGGCCCGCAGAGTTCGAGGCCGCGGACGCAATCTGCACGCACGGGATATTTGAAAGCAACGTCGCTCAAGGACACCTGCAGGCGCATCCAAGGTGCACAAAACCGCTGCGAAGATCCTGAGATGTCGGACAACTAGCTGTGATCAATTGCACGCGTGATCGACCAGACAGGATCGCGCGAACATTGATTAGGAGATGGGAAAGTGGATGCCCCGTGAGGATTCGAACCTCAATTGACGGAGTCAGAGTCCGTAGTCTTACCATTAGACGACGGGGCAGTAAGGAGCGCGCCATTAACGCTGGCTCGGGATTCGGTCAACCCTTGCAAGACGCGCTTCAGTCTGCGGCGGTCCACACACGCGTGCGGCAGAAGAAGGCGACACAGCCCTTTACTTCCAGCGAGCCATTGGCGGCCGGTCGCACTTCGGTACGATAGGTTTCGCCATCTTCCGGATTGTAAACCTCGCCGCGCCAGGCGCCGTCGTCCCAGCGCAAATCCTTGAGGATGGTGATCCCCAGGATTGGCCGGTCGCGCAGGGCCGGGTCGTCGTTGTGTACGTCGTTGTCCGGCTCGCCCGGCTTGCGGCGGATGATGCGGGTGATCTGACCGCAGCGTGCATTGCCGCAGGGAGCCACGGTGATCTCGGTATAGCCGCCCGAATCGACATAGGTGCCATCGATGCTCCGCTGTGCGACCGCGGGCGATGCCAGCAGAGCGGCGGCTACTGCAGCGCTTGCCAGAGTGTGTTTCATGCGTCCCATGCCCCTCCATAGGCCCGAACGGGCTGAATGGCTCCTAATTTCACGGACTTCAAGCGGAGCAGCTCGCCCCGCCCAGCACGCAGAAGCGGGCGCAATGCGGGTGGTTGAGCGGAACCTCGCGGTCGGCCTCGGCCACCGTGTCGCCAAGGTCGAAGCCCGGATCGTAGGGCAGCAGGGTGCAGGCAACGACGCGCGGGGTCGGCTCTCCCTTGCGGTGCACCACCATGCGGCTGCTGGCGCACATCACCTCGTCCGGCGACTTGCCGAGAATGTCCCAGCAGCCGGTGGTGATTTCGGCAATGTCGGCATCGGCATCCATTTCCGGAAACAGCACCAGCCGCGCCGGATCGGCCGTGTCGATGGCGATCCCCTCTGCTGCGAACAGCGCGGCATAGGCAGCGCGCGCCTCTCCCTCGCTTTCGCCCGCCAGGTGTCGCCCGGCCGCCGCCAGTGAAAAGCCGTGGTCCGACAGCCAGCGCAAGCCCGCCAGCATCGGTTCCCAGCTGCCCGGCCCCCGCTCGGCCTCGTGCACGGCCCTCGTGTGGTGATCGACGGAGACGCGGATCGTCAGCTTGCCGCCATAGGCCTCGCGCAAGCGCAGCAGCGCGCTCTCATGGCGGCGCATGGGCGCCATCGCGTTGGAAAGCACCAGCACCTCGTGCCCGCGCGACAGGGCATCCTCCACCATCGCGATGATGTCGGGATTCATGAACGGCTCGCCGCCTGTAAAGCCGATCTCGCGCACGCCCATCCCGGCGATTTCATCGAGGAACCGCGCCACGTCCTGCGCCGCCATGTAGACCAGCGCATCGTTGGTGGGGCTGCTTTCGATATAGCAGTTGGCGCAAGCAAGGTTGCACAGCGTGCCGGTGGCAAACCACAGGGTATCGAGGTGGCGCAGCCCCACATGCGCGCGCGGCTCTCCCTTGGCGGTCACCAACGGGTCGGTGAACTTGGCGGGCAGCAGGCGCTTGCCATCAACCGCGAATGGCGAAGGCCCGGCAGGCGCGTTGCGGCTTTTCGAACGGCTCGCCATCAGAGC
>JGI12531J12852_10001334_pt1 | contig 12128 bp, 8 predicted proteins | sample TtaePargueraPR_7_FD_12852 | JGI IMG/M metagenome (IMG submission 12852) | reverse complement strand
GCCGAGGACCTGCACGTCGATGTCCGCACTGTTGGACGTGCGCGTCCAGTAGGGTTGCATCGCCATCGGCTCGTAGCGCCATGCAGACCCGTACACCGCATAGGCGCCCGCGGCCGGGCAGCGCGCGGCCAGCGTCGCGTCGACGAACTCGTCAAACTCCTTGCCCGCGCGCCAGGCTTCGCGCAGCGCGGGTTCGAACTGGCGGCGGTTGTATTCGAGGTCCTCGGGCGTCGCTACCGTGTCGTACACGTCGGCTGGCTCCTCCTCCTCCTGCGGATTGTCGGGCGCCTGCTCCAGCATGGACTGGACGATCATGTTCACCTGGGCTTCGTTCATCGTCGCGAGCATCGCCTCGAGTTGCGGCTGCGCATACTGTTGCGACTCGGCATCCATCGTCGCGAGGATGCGGTCGAGGGCCACTTGCTGGTAAGGCGCCAGTTCCGCGGCCGCGGTTGCGGCCAGCAAGACCAGGGCGATGGTCAGGGGCTTGTGCATACGGAACTCCGGGAGCAAATCGCCGGAATTTTCCGCGCTCTCCGTTGCGGAAAGCAACGGAAATAACTTTCAGCGAAACAACGGGTTGGACGGCGTCCGCGAGCGCTCAGTATCCCCGCGCCGGGTCCACGACGTTCAGGAGCGCGTCTCCCGCGATGAACCGGCGTACGTTTTCCTCGAACACTACCGGGTAGTGGTCCCGCTCGCTCCCCGCGCCCGCCACGTGCGGCGTGATGATGACGTTGTCCATGCGCCAGAGTCCGTGGTCGGACGGCAGCGGTTCCGGTTCCGTCACGTCGAGGCCGGCACCGGCGAGCCGGCCGTCCTCGAGCGCGGCGACGAGGTCGTCGGTATCGACGCTCGCGCCTCGGGCGACGTTCACGAACAGTGCGCCCGGTTTCACGGCATCGAAGAACGCCTCGTCGAACAGGTTGGTCGTGGCGGGCGTCAGCGGCAGCGCGTTGACGACGACGTCGGCTTGCGCAGCGAGTTCGAACAGTTCGCCGGAAAGACCGACGTAATCGACGAACGCCGGCCCTTCGCGCGAGCTGTTGCGCGTGGCCAGGACGCGCATGCCGAGCCCGTCGGCGCGGCGGGCGACGGCCGTGCCGATACCGCCGAGTCCGACAACCAGCACCGTCTTGCCGGACAGCGAGCGCATCGCGTCGCCGGAAGCCGGCTGCCGATCCCACTGTCCCTCCGGCATTGCTTTGGCATAGGGCACGAGACCGCGCGCGAGGCTCATCATCATCGCGACCGCGTGTTCGCCGATGACCGGCGACGCCATCTTCTGCATGTTCGTCAGCAGGATCTTGTCGTTGTGTACGGCGTCGACTTCGAGGCAGCCTTCCGCACCCGAACTGAAGATCTGGATCCACGACAGGCGCTTGCCGCGCGTGGCAATGTCGTCGTTGCAGAAGCCGATGATCGCGTCGGCGTCGGCGGCGGCGCCGGCAGCTTCGGCCGCGGAACGGACGCCAACGACCTCGAGCTCCGGAAACGCCGCGGTGAGCCTTTCGACGATGCCGTAACCGTCGCGAACGACGATTTTTCGCGGCGCCTGCCAGTTGTCGCGGTCGCGCATCGCCACCGGGCCTTCGGTCGAGCCTTTCGACGATGCCGTAACCGTCGCGAACGACGATTTTTCGCGGCGCCTGCCAGTTGTCGCGGTCGCGCATCGCCATCGGGCCTTCGGTCAGGCCCGCGTCGTCGATGACCTCGTCGATCGTCGGTTCGGCGACGGCCGGCAGCGTGCCGGCGAGCAGCAGAAGACCGGCGAGAATGAGCAGGCGTCGTGTCATGGCGGCTCCGGCGCGGAATCAGGATTCGGGCAGGTACTGTAGCAGGAAGCGTTTGACGTTTTCGCCCATGACGAGACGGATCTCCTGCTCGCTGAAACCGGCGTCGAGCATGGCCTGTGTCAGTGCCGACAGCTCCGACGTGTCGAACGCGACCGTCGTGGCGCCGTCGTAGTCCGACCCGAGCGCGACGTGCTCGGCACCGAGCAGGTCGATGGCATGGCGGATCGAGCGCACGACGCCCGCCGGCGTGATGTCGCACACGGCGGCGTCCCAGTAGCCGATCCCCACGAGGCCGCCCGCCGCGGCAATCCGGCGCATCTGCTCGTCGGCCAGGTTGCGCGCGGTGTTACAGGTGCCGCGCACGCCGCCGTGCGACAGGATCACCGGCCGCCGCGTCAGTGCCAGTACCTCGTCGACCATGGCGGGCGACGCGTGCGCCACGTCGATGATGAGGCCGAGTTCATCGGCGCGGCGGACGACGTCACGCCCGAAGTCGCTGAGCCCGTCGCCGCTCACGCCGTGCAGCGAACCGCCGGTCTCGTTGTCGAAGAAGTGCGTCAGGCCGGCGATGCGCAGGCCTTGCTCGAACAGGGCGTCGAGTTTCTCGATGTCGCCTTCCAGCGGGTGCGCGCCCTCGATCAGGTAAACGGCGCCGATCGGGCGCTCGCCCGCGTCGCGGTCGGCGACGAGTTTGCGAAACTGCTCACTCGTCGTGATCAGTCGCAGCTCGCTGTTCCCGGCGAGTCGCTGGAGCTTCTGCAGCTGGTAGACGGCGCGCTCGTAGATGCTGGTCCACGTGCGCGGTGGCCAGAACGACGCGATGGCCAGCAGCGTGATGTCGTCGGAGCTCGCCTCGTTGCGCTCGTAGTTCAGTCCGGACGGGCTCTTCGTCGTCGCGCTGAAGACCTGCAGCGCCACGTTGCCCTCGCGGAGCCGCGGCAGGTCCATGTGGCCGGTCGACGAGCGTCGGAGCAGGTTGCGTTTCCAGAGCAGCGAATCGGAATGCAGGTCGGCGATGAACAGGGAGTCGTGCAGCGTCCTGGCCGCCGCGCTGACCGGGTACGCGTCGTGTGCGACGACGGCATTCTGTCTGCGCTCGACCTGTCCGGGGAGCACGAAGTGGACGAATGCCAGTGCGAGTAGCAGCAGGACGCCGACGATGAGGCCGAGTTTTCTCATGGGGTGTTCCAGGCGTTGTGGACCCGGGTATATCACGCGTCATGCCCGGCCGCACCCGCTGCGGGGCGCCTGCCGGCCAGGCAACGGGTTCGACGTGGACGGGCGTGGCGCGCAATGCTACGGTGAACAGATGACACCGGTGTCAACCTGGGGGGAAAGAATGCCAGTTTCGTATGTCCGGCGCCTGTTGCGCGCCGCAATTGCCGCCATCCTGCTGTTCTCCGCGGCCGTCCTCGCCGACGACAGGCCGCGCCTGTTCGTGCTCACCGACATCGGCGGCGACCCGGACGACAAGATGTCGATGGTCCGGCTGCTCGTGTACGCGAACCATTTCGACATCGAGGGCCTGGTGGCGACGTCGGTCAACGACGCGGTCAATCCCCAGCTCATCGACAAGGTCGTTGGTGCGTACGGCGAGGTGCGCGACAACCTCGAAAAACACGAACCGGGCTTTCCCTCGGCGGAGCATCTTCGGGAGCGCATTTCGTACGGTCCGGTCGTCGACGGCGTCGAGGGTGTCGGCGAGGATATGGACTCGCCGGGCTCGGAGTTGCTGATCCGCGCGGTCGACCGCGACGACCCGCGGCCCGTCTGGGTCAACGTCTGGGGTGGTCCGAGTGTACTGGCACAGGCGCTGTGGAAAGTACGGGAAACGCGCTCGGCGGAGGAACTCGACGCGTTCGTCGCCAAGCTGCGCGTGTACGCGATTTCGGACCAGGACAACAGCGGGCCCTGGATCCGCAAGCACTTCCCGGGCCTGTTTTATATCGTGACGCCGGGCATCAATGCCGGCGGCGGCTTCCACCACGCCACGTGGATCGCGATCGGCGGCGACAAGTTTCACGGCCGCTTCGGCGGCGCCGACTTCGACCTGGTGACGAATGAATGGCTCGACCGCCACGTCCGTGAGAAAGGGCCACTCGGCGCCGAGTACCCACACTGGGAATTCATGATGGAGGGCGACACACCCTCGTTCCTGTACCTCGTGAACAACGGCCTGAATCATCCCGAACGGCCGGATTGGGGCGGATGGGGCGGGCGCTACGAGCTGTACACGCCGCGCAAGGAGAAGTGGTTCCTCGAGGAAGAGACGCGGCCGATCTGGACGAACGTGCAGGACGAGGTGCTGGGCAAGGACGGCGAGTGGCACACGACGAACCACGCGACGATCTGGCGCTGGCGCGAGGCCTACCAGAACGACTTCTCGGCGCGCATGGACTGGACGATCGAGGCCTACGACGATGCCAACCACCCGCCGGTGCCGAAGCTCGCGACGCCGGAGCGCATCACGGCGCGCAAGGGCGAGCGCGTCGAGCTCAGTGCGAAGGGCACGATGGACCCGGACGGCGACCCGCTGTCGTACCACTGGTTCGTCTACGAGGAAGCCGGCACGCGCGCGATGTCGAACTCGCGGAGCGGCGACAAGCACGACATCACAGGGTTCGATCAGCAGGATGCCTGGCTCACGGTGAAGACCAGCCGCGTCATGCCGCCCGGTACCGGCACGATGCACGTGATCCTCGCGGTGACGGATCACGGCAGTCCGCGCCTGACGCGCTACAAGCGCGTCATCATCGACGTCGTGGACTGACGGCTCAGTCGTCCGCCGTCAGGAACGCCTCGGGCGATAGCACGCCGGGCGTGAACCGGGCCGTTCGGATCGCGCCCTTGTACCAGTGCACCCGGTTCAGGCGTACGCCCAGCGACGTCTTGCCGTCAGCCTGGGGCGAGTAGCTCAATGGTTCGGTGAGCTCGAGTTCGCCGTTCACGTAGTGCCGCATCGTCTCGCCGTCGACGACGATCGCGGCGTGCTGCCAGGCATCGAGGTCGTGCAGGTCGTCTTCGGCGTACAGCACGACGCCCTGTTCGCCGGACAGGATGAACGTGTCCAGAAACCATTGCGTGTTCTCGACCAGCCGCGTCTCGAACATGACCCGGGCATCCGAGCCATCCTCCTGCATGTGGAAAAAGCGTTGCTCAGCGGCCCCGTCACGGTCGGGCCGGAAGACGACCTCGACCGTGAACGCATCCATACCCGCGAGCGGGTGCGTGTCGAGGAAAATCCCGTCGTCGACGCCGTCGAACAGGATCGCCTTGCCGGCCGGCGTTTCGATGACCTCGGGGTCGCCGGCGACGGTGACCGGGTGGCCGCCGATGCTCTCGAGATTGTCGAGGTGCCAGGTGACCGGCCCTGCGCGCGCAGTGTCCCGTTCCAGGTTCGCGCTGACGAACGTTACGGGTGCGTTGAATTCTTCCGCGACCCGGAGCACGTAGGTCTCGAACGCTTCCGGCGTCCGGTTCACGGTGCCCTCGCTCCAGCCCGCCGCGATCAGGTACTCGAAGCGCCGGTCGCCGGTCGGCTCGATGCGGAACGCATGGTTCTCGGAGTACTCCGGCACGAACACGTACTCCGGTGAATACGTCTCGGGAATGACCATCGCGGTGCCGACGTAGTCGACGACCAGGCTGTTCTCGCGCAGGCCCTCGTCGTCGAGGTTGCGAATGGCCTCCGGCGCGCCGCTGATGACGATGCCGTTGCCGAGATAATGGTGATCTTCACCGACGTGCTTGCGAATCCCGGCGCCGAACACCGTGTCTGCATTCCTGGGCTCGAAGCGCGTGAACGTCACGCGCGATGTCGAATAACTCTCGCCGGCGTACGCGGTGTACACCTGCTCGGCCTCGTAGAAGCCGTTGCCGGAGTCCCAGTTCAACGTCCGCGCGCGCACCATAGACCGCACCGGCCCGTTCGTCAGCACGGTGAACGCATAGCGCGTGTCGTCGCCCGGGCCGGCGTTGAAGCTCGTGCCTTCGGGCTTTCGCGGTGTGTAGCGCGGCCGCGAGACGACGTCGGGGCTGTCGGCGTCCTCGAAGACGCCGATGCCGCCGCCACCGAACGAGTCGTTGACCTGCATGATGTCGGAGCCGAAGGCCGGGTCGATGTACGAGACGCCATAGCCGTCGAGATTCTCCATGTACATGCGTTGCGACATCAGCACCGGCGCGCGCTTGCCGAACACGTCGATGTCCGCCTGGAACCACAGCTTCCAGCCGATCTCCTCCGACTCCCAGAACGGCACGTTGTGGCGTACGTAGGACGCGATGTTCGCGTGTGTGCGGTGCGCCTCCCAGCCGTAGTCCTGAGGGCCGATGTACAGGTAGAACACCTTATCCTCGCCCGCCGCGAAGTCGGCCATGAAGAACAGCTCGTCCCACAGGCCGTCGTGGTCGAGGTCGTCGAGCTGGTACGGGATCCAGCGGCCGTTTGTCTCCTGGCGCGACAGGTGACCGCCCTGGCGCTGGAACGCCTCGTTGGATGGCTGCGGCCGGCTTTCGCCCTTCGGGTCCACCAGCGTGATAGACATCTCGTGCACGTCCGGCAGCGCGCCGAGCTGGTCGCGGCGGATCGTCACCGGGCTGTTTGTCCGGGCACGATCGAGCGGGTTCCGCACGACGAGTTCCACGCGCTCGACGGGCGCAAAGTCGCCCTGCGTGTACCAGCCCTGCGTGGGCGGCGGCGTATCGCTGCTGCAGGCCAGGAGCGGCTGGATGAAGATCGCCGTGGCGGCGAGTGTCTTCGTAAAACGGTGCAAGTCTATTCTCCTTCGGCGTCGTTCAGCGCTTTGATCAGCGTCGACAGTCGATCGACGAACACGCGCGTGCTGATGCCGGTGATGGTGGGTTTCACGTCAGAGCCGCTTTCCATGTTCGGGTCATTGACGGCGAGGCCCCCGGTTACCCAGGCGCCACGTTCGTCGAGCGCCGCGATGATGTCCTCGACGCTCTCCGGGTCGCGCGGGGTGTGCACGCGTGCCTCGGCCAGCATCTGATCGAGGTAGGCGGCGCGCGCGCCGGGCGACTTCTGCGCGCGAATTTCCGCGAGCGCGGCACGCACGGCGTCGACATCGATGAACGGCTTGCCGTCGCCGCGGCAGGGGCGGCCGTCGCAGTTCGTCTTCGCCGGGTCGCTGGTCCACGTGTACAGCCCGTAGCCTTCGGGTGAGCGGCGGTCGGTACGCACGACGTAGACGGGGTCGTTCGAGCCGGGCGCCCAGTACCGCGGGCGCGGGTAGCGCCGCTCGGCCGATTCGCGGTTGATGCGTTCGAACCAGGCGATGGCGCGGTCGGCGGGCGCGAGGTAGCGTTCGTCGCCGGTGAGCAGGTAGAAGCGGGCGAGCAGCCGCAGTGTGTCGAGGCTCTCGCGGACGACGTAGCCCGCGGGCTCGTGCGTGCGTGCCGCCGCCGGGCGGCCGTCGGGCCCGTATTGCTCGGCCCACACGCCCTGGCCCTCAGGCCCCTGGATCGCGATCAGGCCCTCCGCGGCCCGCGTCGCCGCTTCGAGGTAGCGCGAATCACCGAAGACGGCCCAGGCGTCGAGCAGTAGCTCCGCGGCGGCCTGCGTCGCGCCGTCGTTGAGCGTGAAGTACGACGTGTAGTCCGGAAAGCCGTCGTGAGCATAGTCGTAGCGCAGCGGGTAGCGTTGCGGCCAGATCCCGTTCGGGTACTGCGCTTCGATGACGAAGTCGAGCGCCTTGAACAGCGGCGTGCGGTAGGCGGGGTCCAGCGTCGCCGCGTAGTAACGAAGCAGGAAGCCGGCCGCGTCCGGCGTGACCTGGTCGTCGAACGTCGCGTTGCCGTAGTAGTGCCGGTACTCTTCGTAGCCCCAGCGGAACTGCGACGCGGTATTCGTGTACCAGTCTTCGATGCCCGCGGGGTCGAAGTCGATGAAATAATGCCAGCCGCCCTCGGGCGTCTGGCCGTACACGATCGCGTCGGCGGCCCGGCGCGCGGCATCGAGGTAGGCCTCGTCCGCGGTCGCTTCCCAGGCGTCGAGCATGACGTGGCCGACACGCTCGGTGCCGCCCTGCAGCCAGACCTGGCTCGGCCGCGCCGGTACCTCGCCCCAGCGGCGCTCGAGGTCGTCGCTGACGACCCACACGTAGCCGCCGCGAACCGCGACCGTCTCGCTCATGAACGTGGTGGCGGACTTCATCGCGGCGAGCACGTCTGCCGTGTCCGTTTCCGCGGTGGCGCTCAGCGGCAGCGCGAAGAAACCCAGCAGCAGCGCGCGGGCGAGCGGGAATGTCTTGTTCTGCATGGTGGCCTGCCTCTCAGTGTTCATCGGCGCACCGCGTCCAGTACCAGCACGGCGTCTTCCCAGCGGGATGGCGGGCGCATGCCGCGATCCTCGCCCGCGGCGAACTGCCCGGCAGGTGTCGTGCTGCCATCGCGGGGGTCGAACCACGTTGCTTCGGCCGCAGCGTCCAGCGTGTTGCGAATCGTCGTTTCCGTGTTGTCGGCGAAGTACACGAGGACCTTCGTGCCGTCCGCGGTGCGCACGCCGGTCTTCAGGCTGTCGCCTTCGCTCACCCAGCCGCTGATCGACCGTCCGTCGGGAATCCACGTGGACCAGTCGTGCTCCAGCAGGAGCCTCTTGAGCACTGCTGCGACCTGGATGGCGCCCGGAAACGTGAGCCCCTGCTGCCAGGTGTAGCCGCAGTTGTAATCGCCGCCGGTGCCGCGCATCGCCCATACAGGGCCGGCCCCGTAGGTGTGGCCCGCGCCGCCGGCGAAGAACGTCTGGTAGGCCTGCCTCCGGACGCGTACGGGCGTGACCCAGCCGCATTCGTGGCGATAGGACCCGTACTCGTACGAGCCTTCCAGGAACAGGCTGGGCTTCGTCGGGTCGGCGAGCTCGTAGTCGTCGAGCATCGTCGCGTACACGTCGTCGACTTCCTTCCACACCTCGACGCCGTTCGCGTCGAGCCAGGGATCGGCATGAAACCAGGACGACGAGTTGTCCGGCGCATCGCCGTCCGGGTGGAACGTCATGAAGACTGCGTCCCAGGCCGGGTGCGCTTCGTTCCAGGCAGGCGCTTGCCCGGTCACGCCGCGGGCAATGCCCTCGGCCATGGCGCGGAACACGGCACGCCGGTCCCACGCAACCGGGACCTGGTTCTTGTCATAGCCGTCGACCTGCGCCTTCGCGTCGCCGCCGAGGACCCAGATGACGTTCGCGGCGTGGCTGTAGCGCTCGCCGAGAAACGTGCCGTAGGCCCGGGCCTCGTCCCCGGTGAATTCCTCGTGCGCGCCGCCGAACTGCGGGGTGATGGTGGCGCGACCCCAGGTCGGCAGGAGCGCGAGGTACAGCCCGCGCCGGGCTACCGCGTCGACGACGTAGTCCGCGTGATCCCAGTAGTCGTTCGGGTCGTCCGGGCTCCCGCCCGGGACGACGAGCGGTTTCGCCGTGTCCGGCGAGTCCTCGCCGCCCTCGAACGGCCGGTGACCGTAGGCATTCGGCGCATTGTGCGGACCGCTGTCGATGCCGCCGCCGTGCGGGTACCAGAACGCCACGGACTGGATGACCGTGAACCCGGCCTGGCGGCGCTGCTCGAGATAGGCGTTCACCTCTTCGCGGGTGAGCTGCTGGAACATGCCCCACGCCGTGTCGCCCAGCCACAGGAACGGGTGGCCGTCCTCGTGCTGGATGACATGGCCGTTCGCGGATACACCGAGCGGGCCGTGTGCGGTCCACGCGGGCTCGGCCGCATGGCCGCCGGACGCGACGCCGCAAAGCAGCGCCGCGAGGCTTAGTGCCCGCGCCCAGCCGACACCGGTGTCATTCCGGGACCGCATTTTACGCGGATCCGAACAGCGCCTCGCGGGCCAGCGTCAGCGCGGTCACGGCATCGTGACTATCCTGGGCGGCCTGCATGGCTTCGAAGTCGAGCTTGTCGAGCGCGCGCTCGATCGACTTCAGGAAGCGGATCGCGCTGTTCGCGGCCGCGACGGCGTCCTCGCGGAACGGGAACTGGTCGAGCTGCCAGACGCCCTCCCAGCCGTTCTTGCGCAGCGTGTAGAAAAATTCGAACAGCTCGATCGGGTGCACGGAGCCCGCGATCAGGTCGTCGTCCCAGCTGCGGAAGTTGTCGTTGACGTCCATGCCGAACAGGCGGCCGTAGTCGATCGCGAGCTGCGCGGCGTCCGCCGGCGACTCGCCGCCGTACAGCGAGTGCCCGAAGTCGAGCAGGATGCCGACGTTCGGCAGGCCGATCTTCTCGATCGCGAGCAGCGTGCGCGCCACGCTGTCGTAGCTCATGTGCACGCGTGGTTCGCGCGGCTTGTACTCGATCACGAACTGCAGGTCCGAGTTCTCGCTGGCGAGTTCGGCGACACCGTCGATGCTGGCCTGCCACAGTTCCTTGTGGTCGACCTGGAACGGGTAGTCCCAGCCGTCCTGGCCCGGCCACAGCTTGACGTACTTCGCACCGAAGCGGCGCACGACGTTCGCCGCGTCGTTGATCATCTCGTTCGCGAGCCGCCGCACGCCAGGGTCCGGATTCGTGAACGCGCCCTTGGCAAAGCGGCGAGTGTAGATCTCGGGCGTAATACCGATGACGGACAGTCCGTTCTTGTCGAGTGCGGCCTCGACCGCGTCGAGCGACAGGTCGGGGTCCGCGAACGGGTAGTTGATGTCGACGACCGACAGGTCCTCCACCTGGCCGGCGAGATCGATCATCTCGAGCAGTCCCCTCGGAGGTCCGTAGCCGTCGGTGGCATAGCGATCGACGTACGTTGCGAAATGCCATATGCCTGCGCCGAAGCGTTGTTTACTGCCCATTTGGTCCCTCCCATGATCGAACAGTGTCGTAGTGCGCGCGCCGGGCACTGCCGTGCAGGCGCGCCGTTGGAATGATGCTTCAGGTGGCGACGATCACCTCGACGCCGGCGGCCTCGATGGCCTTCCGGTCGCGGGCCGCGATGCCGTCGTCGGTCACCAGCGTGTGCACCAGGTCGAGCCCCCCCAGTACGCAGAACGAGCGCCGGCCGATCTTGCTCGAATCCGCGACGAGACAGATCGTCTGCGCCGATTCGATCATCGCGCGCTTGACGGCGATGTCCGACAGCGCGGGGTAGGTGAGCCCGCTGTTCACGTCGAGCGCCGCGGTCGCGAGAAACAGCTTCTGCGCATAAAGATCACGAAAATAGTCCGCAGAGCGTTCGCCGCTCAGCGACAAGGTCGGCGCTTTGAAGTGGCCGCCGGTCATGTGCACGTCGAAGCCGGGTTCGGCGCCGAGCATCAGCGCGATGTTCAGCGCGTTGGTAATGACGGTCATGTCCCGGCGGCCGAACAGGTTCGCGGCCACCTCGGTCGTGGTCGAGCCCGAGTCGATGATGATCGTTTCGCCGTCGCCCACCAGCGCGGCCGCGGCGCGGCCGATGTGCTGCTTCGCAGCGCGGTGTTCCTGGTGTTGCAGCGCCATGGCCCGGACCTGGTCCGGCATGGACTTCAGGAACGCGCCGCCGTGCTCGCGAACGACGTGGCCGTCGGCTTCCAGCTTCTCGAGGTCCTGGCGGACCGTCACCTCGGAGACGCCGAACGCGCTGGCCAGCACGCTGACCCGGGCGCTGCCTTCCTCGCGCAGCCAGTCGAGCATCCGGCTGCGGCGCGCCTCGCCGAGCAGGCGCTTGCCGGCGCGGGCGTCCGTGGCGCCCCGGGCGGCCGGCCGGGCGTCGCCGGCGTCCGCGCCGCGCGCCTGTAGCGTTTTCCGATTTTTTGCCAATTCTGCCCGCCTGCCGCTGCTCATTTTTATGATATCCCTATCCGGGCGCGAATAAACAAAAAAAATCGAAAGTCGTTTGCTTGCGAATTGCGGCTGGCCGCGGTAGATTGGGGCAGCGTGGCCGGCAGGGCCGCGATTCTCAATGGGCACGGGGCGGCCGAACAGTGCAGACCTACACGGACGATGACCTTCGGCGGCGGTCGCTGGAATACCGCCGCGACACGCTGCGCGCGATCAAGGCGGCAGGCGCCGGGCACACCGGCGGCAGCCTGTCGGCCATCGATATCCTGAACGTTCTCTACAACCGCGTCATGCGGGTGTCGCCCGAAAATTTCTCGTCGCCGGCGCGCGACCGGTACGTGCAGAGCAAGGGCCACTCGGTCGAGGCGCTGTTCGTCGTGCTCGCCAGCAAGGGCTTCTACCCGGCGTCGGAGCTCGACACGCTGTGCGACTACCAGTCACATTTCGTCGGCCACCCGACGCGGAAAGTGCCGGGCGTCGAGCAGAACACTGGCGCGCTCGGGCACGGCCTGCCGATCTGTACCGGCATGGCGATCGGCGGCAAGCTCGACGGCGCCGATTACCGGGT
>JGI12531J12852_10001252_pt1 | contig 12686 bp, 10 predicted proteins | sample TtaePargueraPR_7_FD_12852 | JGI IMG/M metagenome (IMG submission 12852) | reverse complement strand
GCGCCTCCATGAGCGCGCGAGCCGGCGCCGGCACGTCGCGCGCGAGCCCGTCGACGGTGCGGAGGTTCGGGATCAGCACGGGCGGCGGCATCTGCCGCCCCCTGCCCTTCGCCGCGAGGACTGCCGCCACCGCATCGGCGTTGAAGGCATCCGCTCCCACGCCGTAGACCGTGTCCGTCGGCAGGACCACCACGGCGCCGCGCTGCACCGCATCGACGGCAGCGTCGAGGCTCGGGCCCCAGGTGGAGGGGTCGAAGCAGGGGTAGATCACGGGAGCCAGTCTGTCAGATGCGAGCGATGCGCTCAGATGCCCACGCGCGTCACGACGAGCATGCGGTCGCGCCCGGTGAGGTCCTGCTCGGTCCGGGCATCGGCCCAGAACTCGCTGCGCCCCACGAAGTCCCGCAGGGCCTTGCCCTGGTTCTCCGCGTGCTCCATCACGAGCGTTCCGCCCACGCGCAGCAGGCGAGCCGCCTCATCGATGATCGCGCGGGGCAGATCCAGTCCGTCCTCGCCCATGCCGTACAGCGCCTCCGGCGGGTCGAAGTCCCGCACCTCGGGGTCGCGCGGCACGCCGTTGGGCGGGATGTACGGCGGGTTGCTCACCACGACGTCTGCGCAGCCGTCGAACTGGTGCAGGCAGCGGCGCGCGTCGCCCAGGAGCGTCCGCACGCGGGGCCGCACGTCGTCCGGCATCGAGCGAGCATTCAGGCGCAGATACACGAGCGCGCCCACGCTCGCCTCGAGCAGCGTGACCTCGGCGTTGTCGACCTCGGATGCGACGGACAGGCCGATCGCGCCGGAGCCGGCGCACAGGTCCGTGACCTTGACCACGCCGTCACGGTTGGGCGTTGCTGCGCGGGCGGCGTCGATCGCCGCCTGCGCGACAGTCTCGGTCTCGGGCCGGGGCACGAAGACCCCATCGCCCACCTGCAGCTCGAGCTCGCGGAAGTACGCCTTCCCCGTGATGTGCTGCAGCGGCTCACGGCTCATGCGTCGCTCGACGCGCGCCTCGAGCAGGTCGAGGTCCAGCGGGTCCTCGGGCCAGTGGTCGTCGCGCGCGGCTGCCGTGCGAACCTCGCCGGGCTCCCAGCCGAGCGTGTGCGCCATCAGCGCCACCGCATCGGCCTGAGGGGACGGCACGCCCGCCCCGGTGAGGCGTCGTGTGATGTCGCGCAGGCGCGCGCCTACCGAGGGCACGCGTCAGTCCTCGTGGGCCTCGAGGCGCGCCGCCTCGTCCGCGTCGATCGCGGACTGGACGACGGGGCCGAGGTCGCCAGCAAGCACGTGATCGAGGTTGTAGGCCTTGTAGCCCGTGCGGTGGTCCGCGATGCGGTTCTCGGGGAAGTTGTAGGTGCGGATGCGCTCGGACCGGTCCACCGTGCGCACCTGCGACTTGCGCAGGTCCTGGGCCTCCGCAGCTGCGGCCTCCCGCTGGGCCGCCAGCAACCGGGCGCGCAGGATGCGCATGGCCGACTCCTTGTTCTGGAGCTGGCTCTTCTCGTTCTGGCAGCTGACGACGATGCCCGTGGGCTCATGCGTGAGGCGGACCGCCGAATCGGTGGTGTTGACGGACTGGCCGCCGGGGCCCGAGGAGCGGTACACGTCGACGCGGACGTCATTCATGTCGAGCTCGACCTCTTCGACCTCTTCGACCTCGGGGTAGACCAGCACGCCCGCGGCGGAGGTGTGGATGCGGCCCTGGGACTCCGTGGCGGGCACGCGCTGAACGCGGTGGACGCCTCCCTCGTACTTGAGGTGGGCCCAGACGCCGTCCTCGGGCTCGACGGAGCCCTTGGCCTTCACGGCCACGGAGATGTCCTTGTAGCCGCCCATGTCGGTGGGCGTCGCCTCGAGGACCTCGGCCTTCCAGCCCTGGGTCTCCGCGAACTTGAGGTACATCTTCAGCAGGTCGCCGGCGAACAGCGCGGACTCCTCGCCGCCCTCGCCCGACTTTATCTCGAGGATCACGTCGCGGGCGTCGTCCGGGTCGCGCGGAATCAGGATGCGGCGCAGGGACTCCGTCGCATCCTCGGCGGCCTGCTCGAGGCCGGGGATCTCCGCGGCGAACTCGGGGTCCGCCTCGGCCATCTCCTGGGCTGCCTCCAGGTCATCGTGCGCCGTCTGCCAGGCACGATGCGCGGCGACGACGCGGCCGAGCTCCGCGAACCGACGGCCCAGCGTGCGCGACCGGCTGGCGTCCGCGTGGACGGCAGGGTCGGCGAGCTGACGCTCGATGTCGGCGTACTCGTCCAGCAGGGGCTGGACGGCGGCGAAGGCTTCGGCCACGTCGTCGTCGTGTGAGGCTGGGGGTTACTTCTTGCCGTAACGCTTCTCGAAGCGCGCGACGCGGCCGCCCGTGTCCATGATCTTCTGCTTGCCCGTGTAGAACGGGTGGCAGGCGGAGCAGACCTCGACGCTGATGGCGCCGGAGGTGACCGTCGAGTTGGTCTCGAACTGGTTGCCGCAGGTGCACGTGACAGTGGTGGCCACGTACTCGGGGTGAATGTCCTTCTTCATGATCTCCCTTAGAGGTGCCTCCGGGTCCGTCGTGCAGATTTTGCGCGCGGTGAACCGGACGGCCAGCGTTCGATTATGCCAGATGGGGTGGCCCCTTGGCGAGTTGGCGCCCGCTCCCCCGCGTCGCCGCCCCACTCGCACCTGATCCCGCCCACCTGGCCCCCGCATCGGCCCCCGCCCGCGCCTCGCGAGTGACTCAGGGTCCAATCGTGGCGCTCTCGAGCACTCAGCCACTCGCGACGGCCCGACGCTGTCCACAGATCGAGAGACAGGACTACCGCGGCGGTCACGGCACCGATTGCCTGGTGCGGTGCGACCTCTCCCCGATACTGCAGCGCGCGACACGCCGCTCGCCGAGACTCTTGCAGCCTGCGCGCACGCGTTCACGCGGTCAGAGTTGATTGCGGGCTGGTCGAGGAGGCAACTCGACGGGGGGCTGTCCAGCGGAGCGGTGACCCGACTCGCGACGGGCATCTACTGCGGCAGCGCGCACACCACGAACCCCGTCGTCCTCGGCGAGGCGCTCAACCGCTGGGTGCCACGCGGGGCGGTCACGGGTCAACTCGCGCTCCACCTCTACGCCCCTCGTCTGGCTCGGCCCGAGCGCTCCGATTACGCGATCGCGCACGGACTGCATCTCGAGCCGCCCGCGTGGGCTCGGTTGCATCAAGTCAATCTGCCCCGCACACGAGTGTTTCCTCAGGGCATCGCGTGCCTAGAGATGCCACGCGCTCTGCTGGACGCATGGCGCTTCGCCGCTCCAGCTCAGCGCCGCGACATACTGTGGGCGGCGTTGTGGGCGCGCGTGTGCACCTGGAAGCAACTGGCGCGCGAGGCGCAACGGACACCTCGAATAGCGGGCCGAAGAGATCTCGAGAGGCTCCTCGGCTGGTTCTCGGAAGGCGCGACGACGCCTCTCGAGGTGCGCGCGAAGCACGAGGCCTTTGCCGATCCACGCTTCCACGAGTTCGAGTGGCAGGCAGCGCTCGCATTGCCCTCCCGACGCGTATCGGTCGACATGTTGCACCGGCGCGCTGGCGTGGTGGTCGAACTGGACGGCGATCGATATCACTCGACTCGGGACGCGCGCGACAAGGATCGCGAGCGCCATACCGACCTCACCGCGGCGGGATTCGTGGTCCTTCGCTTTGGCTGGAACGACATCACGCGGCGACCAGGGTGGTGCCGCGAACGCGTGCTGGCTACCGTTGCCGCGCGCCTCGCGAGTGGCTAAGTGCTCAGATCCTTCGATTCCGGGCACTCAGCCACTCGCGGCGCGCGACTGGGGACCGCGGAGGTGGCGCTGGCCCTGCGTGCGAAACGACTACTTGAGCGTGAGCTCGTTCTCGCCCTCGTCCTTGCCCGGCGTGGTCTTGGCGACCTGCATGAGGAACTCCGCGTTGGTGCGGTTCTCGCGCAGCTTGCCCAGGAGCAGCTCGGTCGCGGCCTGCGGCTCGAGCGCGGTGAGCACGCGGCGCAGCTTCCACATGACCTTGAGCTCCTCGGTGGAGACCAGGATCTCCTCGCGGCGCGTACCGGACGAGTTGACGTCCACGGCCGGGAAGATGCGGCGGTCGGCGAGCTGGCGCGACAGGCGCAGCTCCATGTTGCCGGTGCCCTTGAACTCCTCGAAGATGACCTCGTCCATCTTGGAGCCAGTGTCCACGAGAGCGGTCGCGAGGATGGTCAGCGAGCCACCGTTCTCGATGTTGCGCGCGGCGCCGAAGAACTTCTTGGGCGGGTACAGCGCGGCCGAGTCGACACCACCGGACAGGATGCGACCCGATGCGGGCGCGGCCAGGTTGTACGCGCGGCCCAGGCGGGTGATGCCGTCCAGCAGCACCACGACGTCCTGGCCCAGCTCGACCAGGCGCTTGGCGCGCTCGATCGCGAGCTCCGCCACCTGCGTGTGGTCGCCTGCGGGCCGGTCGAAGGTCGAGGCGATGACCTCGCCCTTGACCGAGCGCTGGAAGTCCGTGACCTCCTCGGGACGCTCGTCCACCAGCACCACCATGAGGTGGACCTCGGGGTTGTTGGCGGAGATCGCGTTGGCGATCGCCTGCATGATGAGCGTCTTGCCGGCCTTGGGCGGCGACACGATCAGGCCGCGCTGGCCCTTGCCGATGGGTGCGACGAGGTCGATCACACGGGTCGACAGCGTGCGCGGGTCGGTCTCGAGGTGCAGGCGCTCCTGCGGGTAGAGCGGGGTGAGGTCGCCGAACTCCTTGCGCGAACGCGCCTCCTCGGGCGACACGCCGTTCACGGTGTCGACGGCCGCGAGCGCGTTGAACTTCTGGCGCTGGCCGCGCTCGCCCGGGCGGGGCGGGCGGACGGTGCCGGTGATCGCGTCACCCTTGCGCAGGCCGTACTTCTTGACCTGGTTCATCGAGACATAGACGTCCGACTTCCCCGCCATGTATCCGGTGGTGCGGATGAACGCGTAGTTGTCGAGGACGTCCACGATGCCGCCGACGGGGCTGAGCTCCTCGTCCTCGCGCACCTCGTCCTCGTCCTGGCGCACGCCCTGGCCGCCACCCTGGCTGCCGCCTTCGCGCTCGTCGCGGTTGCGGTTGCGACCGCGGCCACGGCCACGGCGCCGGCGCCCGCCGCGCTCGTCGTCGTCGTTGCTGCGGTTGCCCTGGCCGCCGCCGTCACGGCTGCCCTGGTTGCCTCCGTCGTTGCGGTTGCCGCCCTGGTCTCCACCGGAGCCGGCGATCTGGACCGCCTCGGCGGCGCGGCGCGCGCGCTCGTCGGCGTCGTCGTCGCCGGACTGCTTGCCGCTCTGGTTCCCGCTCTGGTTCCCACCCTGAGGCGCGCCCTGATCCGCGCTTGCGCGGCGCGAGCGGTTCTGGCCGCCGCGCTGATCGCCCTGCTGGCGGTCGCTGCCGCCGGCGTCTGGCGCGTCGGTGGCCGGCGCGTCGTTCTTCGGGGAAGCCGCGGGCGTGTCGCTCTTCGCGGAGTCCGCGGGCGCATCGGCCTTCGCCGCAGGCGCAGCGCTCGGCGCCTTCGCCGGCACGACGCCACCGTTCTTGATCGCCTCGACGAGGTCGCTCTTGCGCATCTTCTTGACGCCGGAGACCCCGAGCTCGGAGGCGAGAGCCTGCAGCTGGGGAAGCTTCATGGCGCTGAGGGCCGCGCCGGAGCCGGCTGCGGCCTCTTGGGTGTCTGTCACTGAGAATCGTCCTTTTCTTCGCACGAGCCCATCTGGCTCAGCATGTGCGAGCAGCCCAGGCGCTCGGGTACGCGTACGCCGTCGTCCGCTGACGCCTGAATGCCGTGGGAATGCCATCCGCCGTGGCTGGTTGCCGACCGGGGGAGACGCCCAACAGGCTACCACCGTGGGGCGACACGCCCAAACAGCGCTGTGGACGGCGCGCCGATGCGGCGGCGGGTTCGCGCGAGCGGTCTCGTTGCGAGGGCCGATGCGTGGGCTGGGTCGCGTTTCCTGTTGCCGTGTGCCCGGCGCGGCAATAGATTCCGAGGAGGCGGTTTCGCCCCCTTTCCAGCACCCCGACGCACGAGGAGCACACCATGACCCTGGGCCCCATTGAGGTGGTGACGATCGGGTTCGAGACCGATCGCTTCCAAGGAGACATCATTCCCGAGCTCGAGCGGCTGGTGGAGGCGGGCACGATCAGCGTCGCCGACGGCGTCTTCGTCCAGCGCGTCTCCGAGGAGGAGACCGCGATCGTCGAGTTCGGCCAGGACGACGCGGACGGCGAGCTCGCCCGCGTGGGCGCTCTCGTGGGAGAGGCCATGGGGCTGATCTCGGACGAGGACGTCGACGCGCTCACCGCCGAGCTTCCCGTCGGCGCCTCGGCCGCGATCCTCGTGTTCGAGCACACCTGGGTCAAGCCGCTGCGCGACGCCATCGCTGCCGCAGGCGGCGAGCTCATCGACTCGATCCGGGTCCCTGGCCCGGTGGTTCAGGAGGTGCTCGACGCCGTCGCAGCACTCGAGGAGGAGGACTGACATGCCCCGCAGGATCGGCCGACCCGGCCTCATCGGAACCATGGCCCGCACGGCCGTCATCTCGGGCACTGCCACCGCGGTGTCAGGTGGAGTCGCCCGCCGCCAGGCAGGACGGGCGCAGTCGCGTCAGCAGCAGCAGTACCTGGAGCAGCAGCAGGCGGCACAGGTGCAGGCGAACGAGGCGCAGCTCGCCTCGATGCAGGCTCAGCTTGCGGCCGCGCAGGCGCAGCCCGCGGTGGTGGAGGCCGCGCCCGGCGGCGGAGACGACATGATGGCGCAGCTGCAGAAGCTCGCCGAGATGAAGAATGCTGGAATCCTGAGCGACTCCGAGTTCGCCGCAGCCAAGGCGAAGCTGCTCTCGTCATGAGCCGGTGGACCTCCCTGGTGCGCGAGACGCGCTGGGGAGCGAAGCTCAACACCGTCGACTACCTGCGCGAGGCGGCCTTCTTCGAGGGCCCGACCGTGCGGTCGCAGCACACCCGTTTCTGGCTGCTGCTGATCCTGTCCTCGGCGATCGCGTCTGCGGGTGTCGTCGCGAACTCGACGGCCACGGTGATCGGCGCCATGATCGTGGCCCCACTGATGCGGCCCATCCAGGGCACCATGATCGCGACGGTGCTGGGCGACCGCCGCAATCTGATCCGGTCGATCCTCATCATGGTGTCGGGCGCCGTGGCGGCGATGGCCGTGGGCTTCCTGATCGGACTGATCGTGATCCAGGAGGTCACCGCGCAGACCAACGACCAGGTGGCGGGGCGCGTCTCCCCCGGCCTGGTCGATCTGTTCGCGGCGTTCGCGGTCGGCGCCGTGGGCTCGATCGCGATCGTGCGCTCCGACATCTCGGACACACTTCCTGGCGTCGCAATCGCGATCTCACTGGTGCCGCCGCTGTGCGTCGCGGGTCTCGCGCTCGAATCGGGCGAACCGGGCCAGGCCTTCGGCGCGGTCCTGCTGTTCGTGACGAACGTCGCCGCCATTCTCGCGACGGGCTCGATCGTCATGGCGATCTACGGATTCTCGCGACTACGGCTGCTCGAGGCGGAGGACAAGGAGGCCGAGCGCCGCCGCCGTGTCAAGGCCTACATCACGACCGCGATCCTGGTCGCACTGGTCGCGGGTCCGCTCACCTACTCGACCGCGCAGGCGATCGAGTCGCGCTCGCGCGAACAGGCGGTGCGCGATTTCGTCGAGGAAGCGACCGAGAATGCGCGCTGGAAGATCATCTCGATCCAGCCGCGCGAGGGCGACCTGATCGTGGTGCAGCTCAAGGGCACGCCGCCCATTCCGGACCTCGAGCCCGTGTGGGCGGAGATGGAGGACGCGGGCCTCGACACGGCGGAGATCGTGGTCGAGTTCGTGCCGACCTATTCGTTCGACGTGAACGGGCCGCGAGACTCAGCGTGAGCGGGTGACCGGCGCCGACCGGTGCCGGGAACGCGCAGCCTCAGGTCTGCGGCGCACCCTCGTGCGGCTCATCCACAATCGGCACCTCGCCGGTGTCGTGGGCGGCGACCACGGGGTCGAGCGCCACGGGCGCGTCCGGCGGCAGTGACAGGGGCGGCTCTGGCGGCACGTGGGGGTCCTGGGGCTCTTCGACCTCGTCGATGGGCGCCGCGAACTGTGCCTCGTACAGGCGCGCGTAGGCGCCCTTCGCCTGCAGCAACTCGGCGTGATTGCCCTGTTCGACGATCGACCCGTTCTCCATCACCAGGATGAGGTCAGCGTCGCGAATGGTCGAGAGGCGGTGCGCGATCACGAACGCGGTGCGGTCCTTGCGCAGCTCGGCCATCGCTCGCTGGACCAGCAGCTCGGTGCGGGTGTCGACGGAACTCGTGGCCTCGTCCAGGATGAGCACCTGCGGCTGTGCCACGAACGCTCGAGCGATGGTGATGAGCTGCCGCTCTCCCGCGGAGATGTTCGTCGCATCGTCGTCGAGAACGGTGTCGTAGCCGTCGGGAAGCGAGTGCACGAACCGATCCACATAGGCGGCCTTCGCCGCATCGAGGATCTGCTCCTCCGTCGCGCTCGTGCGCCCGTAGGCGATGTTGTCGCGGATGGTGCCACCGAAGAGCCACGTGTCCTGGAGCACCATGCCCGTCCGCGAGCGCAGGTCGGCACGCGTCATCGCGGCGATGTCGGTGCCGTCAAGGGTGATGCGCCCGCTGTCGAGCTCGTAGAAGCGCATGATCAGGTTCACGAGCGTGGTCTTGCCCGCACCCGTCGGGCCCACGATCGCGACCGTGCGGCCCGGCCACACCTCGAGGTTCAGGTCCTCGATCAGCGGCTTGTCCTCGACGTAGCGGAAGGCGACGTCCTCGAAGACCAGGCGGCCGTGGTCATCCTCCGGGGTCTGTGCAGGCTCGACATCCGGATCCTGGTCCTCGGCGTCGAGGAGCTCGAAGACTCGCTCCGCGGAGGCGACTCCGGACTGCAGGAGGTTGGCCATGGAGCCCAGCTGGCTGATGGGCTGCTGGAACTGGCGCGAGTACTGGATGAAGGCCTGCACGTCGCCCAGCGTCATGGTGCCGCTGGCGACCCTCAGGCCGCCTACCACGGCGATGACCACGTACACGAGGTTCCCGATGAACATCGCCGACGGCATGATGATCCCGGAGATGAACTGGGCGCCGAAGCTCGCCTCGTAGAGCTCTTCATTCTTCGCCGCGAACTCCTTCGCGGTCTGCTTCTGGCGGCCGAACAGCTTCACGAGCGCGTGGCCGGTGTAGCCCTCCTCGATCTGCGAGTTGAGCTCACCAGTGTGCTTCCACTGCGCGACAAACTTGGGCTGCGACCGCTTGGCGATCTGCGCGACCACCACGGCGGTGAGCGGAATCGAGATGAGCGCCACGAGAGCGAGTTCCCACGAGATCGAGAACATCATGATGAGGATGCCGATCACGGTGAGCACGGACGTGAAGACCTGGCTCAGCGTCTGCTGCAGCGTCTGCGAGATGTTGTCGATGTCGTTGGTCACGCGGCTCAGGAGGTCGCCGCGCTGGTGGGTGTCGAAGTAGCTCAGCGGGAGCCGGTGGACCTTGTCCTCGACACTCTCGCGCAGGCGGAAGATGGTGCGCTGCGTCACGCCGTTGAGGATGAAGCCCTGGGCGAGTCCCAGGATCGCCGAGCCGATGTAGATGATCACGACCCACAGCAGGATCCCGTGAAGCTTCGGGAAGTCGATGCCGCCGGCAAGGAAGCCCTCGAAGATCACGGTGGTCGCGTTGCCGAGGATCTTGGGGCCCACGACGGACAGCGCGACGGAGCCCGCGCCCAGGACCACCACGAGCCAGACCAGCCACTTCTCGGGCCCCAGGAGCTTGACCAGGCGGATGCCACTGGCCTTGAAGTTGTCGGCCTTCTCGGACGGCGCACCCATCCCCGGCCCACCGGGGCCGTGCTGGCGCTGCTGGGGAGGCCGCGGCTGGTCGGCGGTGGTCTCCTCGGTCTCGGTCGCCTCCGTCATCACGCCACCTCCTCAGCCCGGAGCTGGGTACTGATGATCTCCTGATAGGTCTCGGAGGTCTCGAGCAGCTGGGCATGGGTCCCGCGAGCGACGATGCGACCATCCTCCAGCACGAGAATCTGGTCCGCGTCCACAATGCTGGAGACGCGCTGCGCCACCACGATGACCGTCGCGTCCTCGACCTCACGGCCGAGCGCCGCGCGCAGCCGTGCGTCGGTTGCCGTGTCGAGCGCGCTGAAGGAGTCGTCGAAGATCAGCACGTCCGGTCGCCGCACCAGCGCCCGGGCGATCGACAGCCGCTGGCGCTGGCCGCCGGACACGGTCGTGCCACCTTGGGCCACCGGGGTGTCGAGCTGCTCCGGCATCGCACGCACGAAGTCCTCGCCCTGCGCGATGCGCAGGGCAGCCCACAGTTCCTCATCGGTCGCGTCCTCACGCCCGTAGCGGAGGTTCGTGGCGACGGTGCCGGCGAACAGATAGGGCCGCTGCGGAACGACGCCGATGCGCGCCCACAGGGATTCCGGAGCGGCCTCGCGCACCGGGACGCCGCCCACACGGACCTCGCCCTCGGTCGCGTCGTACAGGCGCGGGATCAGGTTCACGAGGGTGGACTTGCCCGCTCCGGTGGAACCGATGATCGCCGTCGTGGTCCCGCGTTGCGCGGTGAAGCTGATGTCCGCGAGCACAGGCTGCTCCGCCCCCGGGTAGGTGAAGGTGACGGAGTCGAACACCACCTCGCCGGTGCCAGGCACCTCAACTGCGGAGGCCTCCCGTCGCACCGTGGACTCGGTCTGGAGAACCTCGCTGATGCGGTCCGCGGACACGGCCGCGCGCGGCACGAGCACGAACAGGAACGTCGCCATCATCACCGAGAAGAGGATCTGGATGAGATAGGACAGGAACGCGGTGAGCGCGCCGACCTGCATCTCGCCGGCATCGATGCGGTACGAGCCGAACCAGATCACCGCGGCGGAGCTGAGGTTCACGATGAGCAGCACCAGTGGGAACATCGCGGCCATGAGCCGACCCGCCTTGAGCGCCGACTCCGTCACCAGCGCGTTCGCGTCCGCGAAGCGCGCGTCCTCCACTCCTTCGCGCACGAACGCGCGCACGACGCGGATGCCGGTCAACTGTTCGCGCAGGACGCGGTTGATGCCGTCGATGCGGACCTGCATGCGCCGGAAGTGCGGCACCATGCGCCACACGATCAGCATCACGATGACGATCAGCACGGGGATCGCGACGGCCATGATCGCCGAGAGCTCGACGTCCTGCTCGAGTGCCAGCACCACGCCGCCGATGAGCGTGAACGGCGTGGTGATGAGGAGCGTGCATGTCATCAGGACCAGCATCTGGACCTGTTGAACGTCGTTGGTGCTCCTGGTGATCAGCGATGGCGCGCCGAACCTCTGCACCTCGGCCTCGGAGAACGTCGCGACCTGACCGAAGATGCCGGCGCGCAGGTCGCGGCCCACGCGCATGGCGATCTTCGCACCGAAATAGACGGCCGTGATGGTGCACACGATTCCCACGAAGGACAGCAGCAGCATCCAGCCGCCCATGCGCCAGATGTAGCCGGTGTCTCCGGTCGCCACACCCTTGTCGATGATGTCCGCGTTCAGCGTCGGCAGGTACAGGTTGACGATCGCCTGAGCCGCCTGGAACACGGTGACGCCCACGAGGAGGCGCCAGTACGGCTTGATCGAACTGACAAGCAGAGACCAGAGCATGGTCCGAATCTACGGGATGCCTCCGACGCGCGACGGCTCAGGCCGCGTCCGCCGCGCGCGCGTGGCCGATGCGCGCCACGCCCAGTCCCAGCGCTACCGCGATCGCCGCACCCACCAGCGTGTAGCCCACACGCTGGAGCGCGACGTCCGCAGCAGCCTCCCCGCCGACAGTCGCCGTCGCGGTCACCGTCGCGACCGCGATGTACGCCACGAACTGTTGGCGACGATGCGCAAGGTTCGACGCGATACCGAGCAAGGCGGCGGCGAGAGCGACGATGACGACCGCGAACGCAGGCAGCACCGTGGCGATGAGGCTGCCCGTCAGAGCCCCGACAACCGTACCCACGACCCTGAAGCGGGCCTCGCGCAGAGTCTCGCGCTGGATCGGCACGAGCACGGTGGCGAGCGCCACCACGACCCACACTCCGTGGGCGAGACCCGCCGCGATCACGACACCGGTCGCGATGGCAGTCGCGGCACTCATCGTGGCAAGGTGCGCCACCATCACCCGGGTGGGCAACGGAGTCGCGCTCGCCTGGCGCATGCCCAGCGCCCTCACGATCGCCGCGAATGCGAGCGCGGCCACCACGGTGCCCATGAGCGCGCGAACTGGTTCGACATCGCCCGCGCCGTCACCCGCGATTGCGACGAGCACCGGCACGACAGCCGTCACAGGCCCGTACCTCAGTGCGAACGGCGCTGTCGCCACCACCGAGATGGCCACGCATGCGGCGATCGCAACAGCGCCGTCGAACGCCACAGCTCCAGCGACACACGCGCCCACAAGTGCCGAGAAGACCCCCAGCTCCCACCAGGACGACGGCTGGACCGCGAGCGCCAGGATCGACACCCCACCGAGAAATGCCCCGACGGCCGCGCCGGCACCGCCCAGCAACCACCCGGCTGCAACGAGCGCTCCGAACACCCCGACGGCGATCGCCGCCACCCGAACTGCGGGGACCGGTGGCCGCCAGGCGCTCAGCCGGCCCGCGTCTGCCGGC
>JGI12531J12852_10001155_pt1 | contig 13442 bp, 14 predicted proteins | sample TtaePargueraPR_7_FD_12852 | JGI IMG/M metagenome (IMG submission 12852) | reverse complement strand
GGGGGGGGGGGGGGGGGGGCGCCTCGGAGATTGCGCGTCGCCCCTGAGGCCCGACACCCTCACCCAACCCTCTCCCTTCAGGGAGAGGGCTTTGAAGATCATGCCCGATAATGCCCAAACGTACCGACATCTCCTCCATCCTCGTCATCGGCGCCGGCCCGATCGTCATCGGGCAGGCGGCGGAGTTCGATTATTCGGGGTCGCAGGCCGTCAAGGCTCTGAAGGAGGAGGGGTATCGGGTCATCGTCGTCAATAGCAATCCGGCGACGATCATGACCGATCCCGAGCTTGCCGACGCGACCTATGTCGAGCCGATCACGCCCGAATATGTGGCGAAGATCATCGAGAAGGAGCGGCCCGACGCGGTGCTGCCGACGATGGGCGGGCAGACCGGGCTCAACACCGCGCTGGCGCTCTTCAAGGATGGGACGCTCGACCGATATGGCGTCAAGATGATCGGCGCCGACGCGGCGGCGATCGAAAAGGCCGAGGACCGATTGAAGTTCCGCGAGGCGATGGACCGGATCGGCCTCGAAAGCGCCCGCTCGGCGATCGCGCACGACATGACCGAGGCGCTGGCCGGGCTCGAGAAGGTGGGCCTGCCGGCGATCATCCGGCCGAGCTTCACGCTCGGCGGCACCGGCGGCGGCGTCGCCTATAATCGCGAGGAGTTCCTCGCCATCGTCGCCGGCGGGCTCGAAGCCTCGCCGACCACCGAGGTGCTGATCGAGGAATCGCTGCTCGGCTGGAAGGAATATGAGATGGAGGTCGTCCGGGACCGGAACGACAATGCCATCATCATCTGCTCGATCGAGAATGTCGATCCGATGGGCATCCATACCGGCGATTCCATCACTGTCGCGCCGGCGCTGACGCTGACCGACAAGGAATATCAGATCATGCGCAACGCGAGCATCGCAGTGCTGCGTGAAATCGGCGTCGAAACAGGCGGTTCCAACGTCCAGTTCGCGGTCAATCCGAAGGACGGGCGGCTCGTCGTGATCGAGATGAACCCGCGCGTGTCGCGCTCCTCGGCGCTCGCTTCCAAGGCGACCGGTTTTCCGATCGCCAAGGTCGCGGCGAAGCTGGCGGTCGGCTACACGCTTGACGAGATCGGCAACGACATCACCGGCGTCACCCCAGCGAGCTTCGAGCCGACGATCGATTATGTGGTGACCAAGATCCCGCGCTTCGCCTTCGAGAAGTTCAAGGACAGCGAGGCCCTGCTCTCGACCGCGATGAAATCGGTCGGCGAGGTGATGGCGATCGGGCGGAGCATCCACGAAAGCCTGCAGAAGGCGCTTCGCGGCCTGGAGACGGGCCTCAACGGCTTCGACGGCGTCAAGGCGCTGTACGGCGCGCCCAAGGAGGAGATCCAGGCGGCGCTCGCGGTGCCTTCGCCCGATCGGCTGCTGGCGGCGGCGCAGGCGCTTCGCGAGGGGCTGACCGTGGCAGAGGTCCACGCGGTGACGAAATACGATCCGTGGTTCCTTGAGCGCATCCGCGAGATCGTCGAGGCGGAGGAAGCGGTGTGCCGCGACGGCCTGCCGGGCGATGCGGCGGGGATGCGGCGGCTGAAGGCGATGGGTTTTTCCGACCGGCGGCTGGCCGAGCTCAACCTCAAGTCCGCCAATGTCGCCGGCGGCGGGCAGAAGACTCGGATCCGCTCGTCCGGCCTGCTCCATGATGCGGTGAAGGCGATGATCGGCGCGACCACCGAAGACGAGGTGCGGCGCCTCAGGCACCGGCTCGGCGTTCGGCCGGTGTTCAAGCGGATCGACACCTGCGCGGCCGAGTTCGAGGCGAAGACGCCCTATATGTATTCGACCTACGAGGCGCCGAGCTTCGGCACGCCCGAGGACGAGAGCCAGCCGTCGGATCGGCGCAAGGTCGTCATCCTCGGCGGCGGGCCGAACCGGATCGGGCAGGGGATCGAGTTCGACTATTGCTGCGTCCACGCCGCTTATGCGCTGAAGGACGCCGGTTTCGAGACCGTGATGGTCAATTGCAACCCGGAGACGGTGAGCACCGATTACGACACGTCCGACCGGCTCTATTTCGAGCCGCTGACGGTGGAGGACGTGCTTGAAATCCTCCATGTCGAACAGTCGAAAGGCGAGCTGGTCGGCGTCGTCGTCCAGCTAGGCGGGCAGACGCCGCTGAAGCTCGCCGCGGCGCTCGAAAAGGCCGGCATCCCGATCCTGGGCACCTCGCCCGACGCGATCGACCTCGCCGAGGACCGCGAGCGCTTCGCCGCCTTGGTCGAGAAACTCGGCCTCAGGCAGCCGCGCAACGGCATCGCCCGATCGCGCGACGAGGCGCTGAAAGTGGCCGAGCGGATCGGCTATCCGGTGCTGACGCGGCCCTCCTACGTGCTCGGCGGCCGGGCGATGGAGATCGTCGATTCGCCGGGCCAGCTCGAAGATTATATCGAGACCGCGGTGCAGGTGTCGGGCGACAGCCCGGTGCTGATCGACCAATATCTGCGCGACGCGATCGAGGTCGATGTCGATGCGATCGCGGACGGCGACGAGGTGGTGATCGCCGGCGTGATGCAGCATATCGAGGAGGCGGGCGTCCATTCGGGCGACAGCGCCTGTTCGCTGCCACCCTACAGCCTTCCGGCGGACATCGTCGCCGAGATCGAGCGGCAGGCCAGGGCGCTGGCGGAGGCGCTCGGCGTCGTCGGGCTGATGAACGTCCAGTTCGCGGTGAAGGATGGCGAGGTCTATCTGATCGAGGTCAATCCGCGCGCCAGCCGCACCGTCCCCTTCGTCGCCAAGGCGATCGGCCAGCCGGTCGCCAAGATCGCCGCACGGGTGATGGCGGGCGAGAAATTGAAGGACCTGCCGAAGATCGTGCGCGAGACCGGCCATATCGCGGTCAAGGAGGCGGTGTTCCCATTCGCGCGCTTCCCCGGCACCGATCCGGTGCTGTCACCAGAGATGAAGTCCACAGGCGAAGTTATGGGGATCGATCGCGATTTCGCGACCGCCTTCCTCAAGTCGCAGCAGGGGGGCGGGGTCGACCTGCCTGACAGCGGCACCCTGTTCGTGTCGGTGAAGGACAGCGACAAGCCGGCGATCCTTGCCCCGGTGCGCGAACTGGTCGCGCTCGGATTCAAGGCGGTCGCGACCGGCGGCACCGCCGATTATCTCGAACAGCAGGGGATCGCGGTCGAGCGGGTGAACAAGGTCGCGCAGGGCCGGCCGCACATCGTCGACAGGATCAAGGACGGCGCCATCGACCTGGTCTTCAACACCACCGAAGGCTGGCAGAGCCACCGCGATTCCGCGTCGATCCGCGCCACCTCGGTCGCGCAGAAGATTCCCTATTTCACGACGGCCGCCTCAAGCGCGGCGGTGGCACGCGCGGTCGCGGCGCGCCGGGACCGCAACCTTGAAGTGCGCGCGCTGCAGGACTATTATTCACGTTCCTGACAGAACTCCTGCACATTTCGGCGCAGTCCGGGTGGTCTCCGAAAGGAGGGTCGCCCCGAAGAAGTTTTTACGAAAGGCAATGCGAATGGCGACGGTCGACAAGCTGCCGATGCTGGCCGAAGGCTATGAGAAGCTGCAGAATGAGGTCCGCCACCTGAAAACGGTCGAGCGCCCTGCGGTGATCGACGCGATCGAGGAAGCGCGCGGCCATGGCGATCTTTCGGAAAATGCCGAATATCATGCCGCCAAGGAGCGGCAGGGCCAGATCGAGGCGATGATCGCCGATATCGACGATCGGCTGAGTCGCGCGATGGTGATCGACCCGGCGACCCTGTCGGGCGACAAGGTGGTGTTCGGCGCGACCGTCCACCTGCTCGACGAGAATGACAAGCCGATCAAATATCAGATCGTCGGCGAGGCCGAGGCGGACGCCAAGGCGGGCCGGATCAGCTATGCCTCGCCGCTCGGCCGGGCGCTGATCGGACGCGCGGTCGGCGAGGAGGTCGAATTCTCGGCTCCCTCCGGCGACAAATATTTCGAGATCGCCCGGATCGAATTCGTCTAGGGACCGGAATGCGGCCGCCCGACAGCTGGCCGAGGGCCCGCTTCACCCTTGTCGTCATCGCCGTCACCGCCCTCGCCTGGGCGGTGGCGACCGGGCTTGGCCGCGATCAGTGGGTCGAGATGTGGGGCGGCTTCATTCCGGCGCGGGTTGCCGAGACGGTCAGCGGCAGCCTGGTTCCGGTCTGGCTGACGCCGCTGACCGCGACCTTGATCCACGGCGGATTCTTCCACCTTCTGTTCAATCTCGTGATCCTCGCCTTTTGCGGCCGGCCGACCGAAAATCTGCTCGGCCCCGTCAGCCTCGCTGTTCTCTATGTCGCCGGCGCCTATGCCGCGGCCGGCGCGCAATATGCGCTCGATCCGTCTTCCAGCCTGCCGATGATTGGTGCGAGCGGCGCCATTTCCGCGGTGCTCGGCGCCTATGCGTTCCTGTTCGGCCGCAACAAGGTGAAGGTGGCGAACCGGACGCTCGCCATGCTGCTCAACGCGCTGTGGCTGCTCGTGGCCTGGATCCTGCTCAACCTGATCGTAAGCCTGACGCTCTTCAACGCCGGCATCGCGATCGCCTGGGCCGCGCATATCGGCGGTTTCGCGCTCGGCCTGCTGCTCGCCAAGCCGCTGTTCGAGATCCGCTACAGAAACGCCTAGGCGGCGTGCCCCTCACCCTGTCGGGGAAAGGACAGGGTCTATTTCCCGTCCGCCTCGGGCTCCAGCAGGCGGTGGAGGTGGACGACGACATATTTCATCTCGGCGTCGTCGACCGTGCTTTGCGCCTTGCTCTGCCAGGCCTCGCGCGCGCTGGCGAAATCCGGATAGATGCCGACCATGTCGATCGTCGAAAGATCGAAATCCAGCCCCCGGGGATCCTTGACCCGGCCGCCGAAGACGAAGTGAAGCTTGCTCATGGGCGAAGCCGCCTAGGCAAGCGGAGCGCGGCGCGCAAGTCGTTCAATCCGCCGCGTCGTCCTTGCCGCCGACAGCCTCGACGATCGAGGCGCCCAGCGTGTTGACGATATGACCGGTAAACTGGTCGGCGCGCTCGCGGCCCGCATCGAGCCCCTTCTGCGCCACATCGCGCGCGGCGCCGGTCAGCTTCCTGCCCGCGTCGCCGAGCCATTCGCGCTCCCGCTGCGTTCGCGGCAGGAGAAAACCAAGCAGCGCCCCGACAGCCATGCCGCCGATCACCGCCGCGACCGGATAGACGGCCATCTGGTCCGTCACGTCGCGGGTGACGTCGGCCGCTCGGCTGCGCGCGGATTCATAAGCGGAGAGGGTGCGCTCGCGAGCCTGCTCGATCGCGGGTCGGCTCGCCTTGTTCTTCGGGGCAGTCATCATTGGCTCCTTCGTGTCTTCTTGCCGCCAAGGAGGCGGCCGGCGGCGCGGATCAACGGTCCCCGCGCCAGGAAAAGGGCGATTGCGCCGGCAGCGGTCGCGGTCGCCGCCGGGCGTGCCTTCGCTGCCTCGAACGCTTCGACGGCCTTGTCGGCTGCCTTCCCCTTGGCACCGTCCCAGGCTTCGCCGGCGAGATTGCCGGGGCGAAGCCGCTGTTGCGTTTCGGCGAGCGTCGCGTCGAGCCTTGCGCGGGCAAGGATCGCTGCGCGGCGCGCGGTCTGGATGTCGCTCGCGCTCATGGGAGCTTCTCGGCCTCGCGAAGCGCGGCGCGCTCCTCGGGATCGGCCGTGAGCTTCTTGACCTCCGCCCAGCCTCGGCGGGCCAGGTAATAGCCGATGCCCGCAAGCGGAACGCCGACGATGATCCCGGCGAGCAACGGCCCGACCGCGAAGGAGAGGCTGACCAGGGCCGTGATCACCAGCGCCGTCATCGCCGCGAACAAGCAGAACCAGCCGATCGCCAGTGTCACCGCCGCCTTGCGGGCCCGCGCCGCCCGATGCTCGGCGATCGCCTTGAGCAGGGCGAACTCCGCCTCCGCATAAGCGCGCGCGTCCTCGATCAACCGGCGGACCAGGTCGCCGATCGACTCGCCGTGGCGCCCGGGTCCCCCGTCGGCCAAGGATCAGGCCTCGTCGTTGGCCGGCCGGGAGTCGCCCGACGCGCTGCGCAGCACGCGGACCAGCGCGAACCCGACCACCGCCGCCGCCGCGATCGCGACGCCGGGGCTCTTGCGGACGATCTCGCGACCGTCATCGAGCAGGTCGTCGACGCTCTTGTCGCGGACCTTGCCCGAAAAGCCGGCGACCGCTTCGGCCGCGCGATGGGCATAGTCGCCATATTCGGCGCCGAGCCGCTGCTCGATCGAGCGTGCCGCGTCCTCGATGACGGCGCTGATGTCGTCGAGGAGATTGGTCGCGCGGTCCTTGCCGTCGCCGGCATAGCTCATCAGCTTCTCGCCCGCCTGGCCCTTCAGGCTCAGCATCTGCTCCCGGACCTGGCCGGCAAGCCGGTCGGCGGCCTCGCGTGCGGTGCCGGCGGAGGACTGGGAGGACGTCGGCTCGGCGATGGTCACGTCGCCGTTCTGCGGAAGATCGGTGTCGGGGCGGGGCATAGAAGTCTCCACTCGTTCGAACTTGGGTCGATCCCTTTCAGAACCGCCGCCGCGGGCTGGCGTTCCCGCGATGCGTCATGAAAGTTGCAACCGCCTTGCCGGGCCGATAACGGCCCTTGCCGACATATATGCCGCTCTCCCCCGTTCGATAAGAGGCCGAAACGACATGACCGCGATCATCGAGCTTCATGCGCGCCAGATTCTGGACAGCCGTGGCAATCCGACGGTGGAGGTGGAGGCGCTTCTCGAGGATGGCAGCTTTGGCCGTGCAGCCGTGCCTTCGGGCGCCTCGACCGGCGCGCACGAAGCGGTCGAGAAGCGCGATGGCGACAAATCTCGCTGGGGCGGCAAGGGCGTCGAGGGCGCGGTCGGCGCGGTGAATGGCGAGATCGCTCAGGCGCTGCTCGGCATGGAGGCCGAGGACCAGGGCGAGATCGACGCCGCGATGATCGAGCTCGACGGAACCGAGAACAAGAGCCGGCTCGGCGCCAACGCCATTCTGGGCGTCAGCCTCGCGGTCGCCAAGGCGGCGGCCGATGCGCGCGGCCTTCCGCTCTACCGCTATGTCGGCGGAGTTTCGGCCCATGTCCTGCCGGTGCCGATGATGAACATCCTCAACGGCGGCGCCCATGCCGACAACCCGATCGATTTCCAGGAATTCATGGTGATGCCGGTCGGCGCGCCGACTTTCGCCGAGGCGCTGCGTTGCGGGGCGGAGATTTTCCACAAGCTGAAGGGGAAGCTGCACGACGCGGGCCTGTCGGTTTCGGTTGGCGACGAGGGCGGCTTCGCGCCGAACATTGGCTCGGCGCGCGAGGCGCTCGATTTCATCATGCGCGCGGTCGAGGAAGCGGGCTATGCGCCGGGCGACGACGTGCTGCTCGCTCTCGACTGCGCGGCCACGGAGTTCTTCAAGGACGGCGCCTATCACATGGATGGGGAAGGGCGCACGCTCTCGCCGCAGGAGATGGCGGCCTATCTGGCCGAGCTCGCCGGCGCCTATCCGATCGCGTCGGTTGAGGACGGCATGGCGGAAGACGATCTGGTCGGATGGAAGGCGCTGACGGATGCGCTTGGCGACCGGATGCAGCTCGTCGGCGACGACCTGTTCGTCACCAATCCGAAGCGGCTCGAAATGGGGATCGAGCAGGGCCTCGCCAATTCGATCCTGGTCAAGGTCAACCAGATCGGCACGCTTACCGAAACGCTCGCCGCGGTCGATATGGCGCATCGCGCGGCCTATACGGCGGTGATGTCCCATCGCTCCGGCGAGACCGAGGATTCGACCATCGCCGACCTCGCCGTCGCGACCAATTGCGGGCAGATCAAGACCGGCAGCCTCGCCCGTTCCGACCGACTCGCAAAATATAACCAGCTGCTCCGGATCGAGGAGGAACTGGGCGACGTCGCGGTCTATGCGGGGCGCTCGATCTTCGCCTGAACCTCCCGATTCGTCGCGCTTCCGATTCGGATCGCCGCTTATTTGGGGATTAACCGTCAAAGAGCTTGATTCGGCGACGCTTTGCTGATTCTGTGGATGGCGATGTCGAGCAAGCATAGTTCTTTGGCGTTGATGCGGCGGGCCTTCTGGCCGGCGCTTGGCCTGCTCGTGATCGGCAATTTCGTCGGCTATGCCGTGCTCGGCGAAAATGGCGTCCTCGCCTGGGGCGGCTATCGCCATGCCAAGGCCGAGAAGGCGGTCGAGCTCGCCCGGCTCCAGGCCGAGGAGCAGCGCCTGGCCCATCGTGCCGCCCTGCTCGATCCCCGGCGCACCGATCCCGATCTCGGCGATGAGCTGGTCCGGCGGGAACTGGGTTTCGTCCGTCCGGACGAGGTGATCCTCGCGATGCCCGACGACGGCGCCGCGCCGCAACCGGCCGCGCAGGCCCGACACTAGACCTGGTCAACCGCCGCGCGCCGCGGAGCCGCGGCCGCCCCGTTGCGCCACGCCGCATTTGCCGCCATATGGCCGGCAGTCCCGCGAGAGAGAGGAAGAGCCAGGTGGCAACGGCCGCATCGCCGCGCAAATCTTCGTCAAAGGCCGCCGCGAAAGGCGCGCCTCCCGCAACGCCGAACCGGGAGCGCCCGGGCGAGCCCCAGCGCTATGAGGCGAGCAAGGAGGAGCTGCTCGGCTTCTACAAGCAGATGCTGCTCATCCGCCGCTTCGAGGAGCGCGCCGGACAGCTTTACGGGCTCGGCCTGATCGGCGGCTTCTGCCATCTTTATATCGGACAGGAGGCGGTCGCGGTCGGGCTTCAGTCGGCGCTGACCCCGGGCAAGGACAGCGTCATCACCGGCTATCGCGATCATGGCCACATGCTCGCCTATGGCATCGATCCCAAGGTCATCATGGCCGAATTGACCGGCCGCGCCGCCGGCATCTCCAAGGGCAAGGGCGGCTCGATGCACATGTTCAGCGTCGAGCACCAATTCTATGGCGGCCACGGGATCGTCGGCGCGCAGGTCAGCCTCGGCACCGGCCTTGCCTTCAAGCACAAATATTCGGGCGATGGCGGCATCACGCTCGCCTATTTCGGCGACGGCGCGGCCAATCAGGGCCAGGTCTACGAAAGCTTCAACATGGCGGAGCTGTGGAAGCTCCCGATCGTCTACGTGATCGAGAACAACCAGTACGCCATGGGAACCAGCGTCAACCGCTCCTCGGCGGAGGACCAGCTCTACCGACGCGGCGAAAGCTTCCGAATCCCCGGCATCCAGGTGGACGGCATGGACGTGCTCGCGGTGCGGGGCGCGGCCGAGACCGCGTTCGAATGGGTGCGCGCCGGCAAGGGACCGATCCTGCTGGAGCTCAAGACCTACCGCTATCGCGGCCATTCGATGTCCGATCCGGCCAAATATCGGTCGCGTGAGGAGGTCCAGGCGGTGCGCGAGAAATCCGACCCGATCGACCATGCGATGCGTGAGCTCGAGGCGATGGGGATCGCCGAGGCCGAGCTCAAGGCGATCGACAAGGAGATCCGCGACATCGTCGTCGAGGCGGCCGATTTCGCCGAGCAATCGCCCGAGCCGGAGGCGAGCGAACTCTACACCGACATATTGGTCGGGAGCTACTGATGCCGATTGAATTGAAGATGCCCGCCCTTTCCCCGACCATGGAGGAGGGGACGCTCGCCAAATGGCTGGTGAAGGAGGGCGACAAGGTCTCCTCCGGCGATGTTCTCGCGGAGATCGAGACCGACAAGGCGACGATGGAATTCGAGGCGGTCGACGAGGGAGTGATCGCGAAGATCCTGGTCCCCGAGGGCACCGACGAGGTGAAGGTCGGCGCGCCGATCGCGATCCTCGCGCAGGATGGGGAGGATGTATCGTCCGCCGGCGCCGCCGCCCCGACGCCGACCCCCGCGCCGGCCGAGGACAAGAAGGTCGAGCAGCCGAGCGACCAGAAGGCCGAGGTGCATGGCGACGTCACGCCGCACCAGATGGAGACCGCCGCCCGCGATCTGGTGAAGGCCGTCGCCGAGACCCAGGACGAGCCCGACGTGCCCGCCGGCACCGAGATGGTGCGGATGACGGTGCGCGAGGCGCTTCGCGACGCGATGGCGGAGGAAATGCGCGCGGACGATCGCGTCTTCGTGATGGGCGAGGAGGTCGCCGAATATCAGGGCGCCTACAAGGTCACCCAGGGGTTGCTCGAGGAATTCGGCGACCGGCGCGTCATCGACACGCCGATCACCGAATATGGCTTTGCCGGGCTCGGCACCGGCGCGGCGATGGGCGGCCTGCGGCCGATCGTCGAATTCATGACCTTCAACTTCGCGATGCAGGCGATCGATCACGTCATCAATTCGGCCGCGAAGACCAACTACATGTCCGGCGGCCAGATGCGTTGCCCGATGGTGTTCCGCGGTCCCAACGGCGCCGCGGCCCGGGTCGCCGCGCAGCACAGCCAGAATTACGGACCCTGGTATGCCGCCGTCCCCGGCCTCGTCGTCATCGCGCCCTACAGCGCGGCCGATTGCAAGGGCCTGCTCAAGGCGGCGATCCGTTCCGAGGATCCGGTCGTCTTCCTTGAGAACGAGCTGCTCTACGGCCAGAGCTTCGACGTCCCGGAGATCGACGATTACGTCCTGCCGATCGGCAAGGCGAAGGTCGTCCGGCCGGGCAAGGATGTGACGATCGTGTCCTATTCGATCGGCGTCGGCGTCAGCCTCGAAGCGGCCGAGCAGCTGGCCGGCGAGGGGATCGACGCGGAGGTGATCGACCTTCGCACGCTTCGCCCGCTCGATCGCGCGACCGTGCTTGCGAGCCTCAAGAAGACCAACCGGATGGTCTGCGTCGAGGAAGGCTGGCCGACCTGCTCGATCTCCGCCGAGCTCATGGCGGTGGCGATGGAGGAAGGGTTCGACGATCTCGACGCCCCGGTCCTTCGGGTCACCGACAAGGACGTGCCGCTGCCTTATGCCGCGAACCTGGAGAAGCTGGCGCTGATCAAGGTCGAGGATGTGGTGAGCGCGGCGAAGAAGGTCTGCTATCGCTGATCTCGATCCGGACCGGCAGCTCGCGCTGGTCTATGTGCCTGCATCGAAGCGCGCGGCCGTCGAGACCCTGTGGCGCCTCGACGCCGCCTTCGGCGCCGTGCTCGCGACCGGCACCGAGCCGATGATCAGCCGCATCCGCCTCGCCTGGTGGCGCGAGGCGCTGGAGAAGCTCGACACGGCCCCGCCGCCGGCCGAACCGCTGCTGCGGGCGCTGGCGGGACACGTTCTTCCTTGCGGTGTCGCGGGCGCCGAACTCGCGGCGATGGAGGAGGGCTGGGCGGCAATCGCCCCGGGCGAGAGGCTGACGCCCGACAATCTCGCGCGCCATGGGGCGGCGCGGGGCGCACGCCTGTTTGAACTTTCAGCACGCCTCCTTGGCGATGAGTCGCATCCGGTCGCCCAGGCGGGGCGGCATTGGGCACTGGTCGATCTTGCCCGGCACAGCGCGGCGCAGGATGAGCGCGGCGCCGCGTTCCTGGCCGCCGGGGCGGTGGAGACGCGGGGAAGGTGGCCGGCGCGGCTCCGGCCGCTCGGCATGATCTCGGCCTTGGCGCGGCGTGACCGGTCGCGCGGGCCGGAACGCGCCGAACGCCCAGGTTCGCCGGGTCGAATGCTCCGAATGATGCGCCATCGACTGACCGGTTATTGATCCGCTCCGGCGGCTGTTCGACGCATAGTTGGAGAATCGTCGAAGAACGACTAGCCTGATCCGAAAGGGGAGGGAGATATGCTTCGGTTCTTCGCTGGCGTCGGTTCGACTTTATTGCTTGTGCTTGCCGGGTTCTTTGCCTGGAAGAGCATCGCCCGGCCGGAAAGCGATCCGATCGCGCCGGCGCCGGCGGGCCAGGCCGCGGCCGATCCGGACGGGGCGGGGCGCACGCCTCCCGCCGCCGACGCGCGCACGCGCGAGCAGCGGCGGTTCGACCGCGTCGACCGCGACAAAAACGGGCGGATCACGCTTGAGGAGATGACCTATCTTCGGCGTCGGGCCTTCGCGCGGCTCGACACCGACCATAATGGGCAGCTCTCCTTCGACGAGTGGGCGGCGCGGACACTCCAGAAATTCGCGAGCGCGGACGCCAATCACGATCGTGCGCTCGACCGGACGGAGTTCGCGACCACCGCGCCGCGGCCTCGCCGCGCACCGGTGCGAAGCGCGCGCTGCGACTGCGCCACTCAGCTCCCGGCCTCGACCTCGACCGACGAGGACTGAGACGCGCGCCACGCGCCGAGATCGGCCCGGGCGCGTTCGGTGTAGAGCTTCTTGCGATCGGCCTTTTTCGTGCGGCCGATGTCGAGCGGCGGGAACAGGCCGAAGTTGACGTTCATCGGCTGGTAGGTCGCGGCCTCCGCGCCGCCGGTGATGTGGCCGAGGAGCGCGCCCAGCGCGGTGGTGAGCGGCGGGGGCGCGAGCGGTGCTCCCCGCAATTCAGCGGCCGCGAAGCGCCCCGCCAGCAGGCCGATCGCGGCTGATTCCACATAGCCTTCGCACCCGGTGATCTGACCGGCGAAGCGGATATGCGGAGCGGATCGAAGGCGGAGTGTCTCGTCCAGCAGCCGCGGCGACTGGATGAACGTGTTGCGGTGGAGCCCGCCAAGCCGCGCGAACTCCGCTTTCTCGAGCCCCGGGATTGTCCGGAACAGGCGGACCTGCTCGGCATGTTTGAGCTTGGTCTGGAATCCGACCATGTTCCACAAGGTGCCGAGCGCGTTGTCCTGGCGCAGCTGGACCACCGCATAGGGCCACCGGCCGGTCTTCGGATCGTCGAGGCCCACCGGCTTCATCGGGCCGAAGCGCAGGGTGTCGACGCCGCGCTCGGCCATCACCTCGATCGGCATGCAGCCCTCGAAATAGGGGGTGTCCTTCTCCCAGTCCCGGAACTCGGTCTTCTCGCCGTCGAGGAGGCCCTGGTGGAAGGCGAGATACTGCTCCTTCGTCATCGGGCAGTTGATGTAATCCGCCTCGCCCTTGTCCCAGCGCGAGGCCTTCCAGCAGATATCCATGTCGATCGTGTCGCCATGGACGATGGGCGCGATCGCATCGAAGAAGGCGAGGGCGTCCGCGCCGGTCGCGGCGGCGATCGATCCGGCGAGGGTCGCGGCGGTCAGCGGGCCGGTGGCGACGATGGTCGCGCCGGAGGCGGGAAGCGCATCCACCCGTTCGCGGACGATCTCGATATTGGGATGGGCGGCGAGGCGGGCGGTCACCTCGGCCGAGAAGCCGTCGCGGTCCACCGCCAGCGCCGATCCCGCGGGCACGCGATGGCGATCTCCAGCCGACATGATGAGCGATCCGAGCGCGCGCATCTCGGCATGGAGCAGGCCGACCGCATTGCTCTCGGCATCGTCCGATCGAAAGCTGTTCGAACAGACCAGCTCGGCGAGACCGTCGGTCTGGGGCGCCGGGGTCATCTCGCCGGCGCCGCGCATTTCGGA
>JGI12531J12852_10001085_pt1 | contig 14123 bp, 10 predicted proteins | sample TtaePargueraPR_7_FD_12852 | JGI IMG/M metagenome (IMG submission 12852) | reverse complement strand
ACTATCAACCAAGCCGGCATCGTCGAAGCCGCGCACATTCACCAACACGCCAAGAGTCGGAATAATGATCCCGACAACGGCCTCGCCTTAAGCCCCACGGCGCACGCCCTTTTCGATATGGGCCTGTGGAGCATCACCGACGATCTTCGTGTCCTCGTGAAACCAGCCAATGCGTTCACCGAAACCAGTCCGGCAGGCGGATTTTCGCTTCGCGCCCTCGCCGGTAGACCCTTGTTTATCGCATCGGTATCACGACTCCGACCACATCCGAAGCACCTACTCTGGCATCGCCGTGAGCACCAATTCGAGTGACGGCACTCACGCCATGGTCTTCACGCAGTCGGGATCGGGGCGAAAGTCGTCCGCGTAGATCACGCCGATGATCGCCCGTGAGACCGTGCTCGCGTCGAGCATGTGGCGCATGTCAAGGAACTCGCCGTTGTCCACCACCGCCGCGATGCCGCCTTCCAAATCGAAGCCCGCCGCGAGCGGCTGCGGATTAAACGCGACCACGTGGTTGTGCAGCGTGAGGTCCGCCGCGCCCTTGTTCGCCGGGTTGTAATAAAACGTCTTCCGCAAAAATTCCTCCGTGTAGCCCGACAATTCACACGTGAGATCGATGCCGCAGCCAGCAACGAGACCCGTGACATTGCGAAGCCGCGGTTCCTTATCAAATTCGAACCATTCGGGGAAATTGCTTGGATCGGTGATGAACTTTCCGTTGGCCGGCTTGTTCTGTTCGACCGGCGCTTTCACCACGCCCGCGCCAAACACGGCGGGCATTTCCGCGCGCATCGCCAGACCGATCGCGCCTTTGAACTCGGGTCGTCGTTTCTTCGCCTGATCAAACAACAGCCGATACAACTCGGACATCGTCACGCCTTCGGGATTGGCGCTGGTGAACGCGAGGTAGTCGTGAAATTCGCCGGCCAGCGACGCGTTGAATCCCGTGCGCATGAGCACCTGCCCCTCGTCGTTTTTCGGAATCAGGAAATCCGGGCGCCCTTCCCCGTCGCACGGCAACCACACCATCGTGCCACCGATGGTGATCATCTCGCCCATCAGCATAAAATAGTCGTCGAGCTTGGCGCCGAGGCCGCCGAGACCGATCGAATACGCCTTGTGCGAAAAGCGCTTCGAGAACACGTGCGCCGGCGTGATGCGCGAGCCCAACACGTCGTTGATGTCGCCGGCCACTTCGATGAAACCGGGGCCATCGTGCCCGCGTTGAATGGACAACACGCCGCGCGGATCGCTGTGTGTCTCTACATTTTTACCCGAAAACGGAGTCGATGCCGCATGAACCGTTTCGGCAGGAGCACCAGCGGATCGAGGCACGGTTTGCGCCGCAGATTCCTGCGCCAGTGAAGCGAGCGCCGCATCCACCGAATCGAAGATCGGCAACTGGCTGACAAAGCCGGCGATCTCCAATACGCTGTGCGCATACTCTGGCACCGCCGCCAGCACCAGCGAACCGCCCGCGGCCTTGCGCTCTTTGTAATGGGCCACGAATACCCGCAGCGCCGCGCTGCTCAGATAGGTTACCTGCGTCATGTCGAGCACCACATGCCGCAACGCCGGAGTGATCGCCGCGCTCAGCGTCTGGTTGAGCGTGTCCGCTCCACGCACATCAAGGCGCCCGACAGGCGCATGCACAAAAACATTGGATCGGGGTGAATCGGCTGAAGAAGACATAAGGGTGCGAAAACCTGACCGTTCACCAGCGGAGTTTTCAAACGCAAAGCCGCAAAAGAAACGTCATGATCTAACATAGGGTTCGGCAATTTTTCAGTCCATTTTAGATTCGGTTTACCCCAAATGGTGGATAAGGGGCCCTATCCGAATCATCAGCAAGCAATCGACGCAAATTAGCTCTTCACGCCAGAGATCGTCAGACCTATCTCCAGCTTTAGCGCGTTCGCTGTTTCCATTCCGCCATGGAGTTTTTCGAGCACTCGAGTGCATGTGACCAATGCTACGTCATCCGCTCCTTTAATGCGGGGAACCTGCCATACGGATGCGCGACCGGATTCGATATTTCGGGCAACAATATCTGGCACCACGGTCCATCCGCGGCCATTGATGACACTAGCTGCCGCCTGCGGATGAGTTTCGCAAAGGACGCTTGGCTCTAGGACTTCCATGTCCTTATCTGAAATCGCTTCCGCTAAGATTTCACGAAAGGCACCCCAACTGGAGCCTTGCTGGATCAGTGGATGCCCCTCTCGCATCGCCCATTGAATAGCTTCGCGCACAGTCTTAACATCAGGCCCCCCTCTCATCACCACAGATTGGCCGACACCTTGAAATGTCCTTAATGGTTGGATGCCCTCTTCATCGCGAATATCCTCCAAGCGAAGTAATCCAAAGTGGACACGCCCCTCCCGAAGCGCATCGCACAATGCATGAGTTCTTAGGTTCGTTACCTGCCAGCGCATCGCGGCTCCCACATGCGGCCACCTTGCCAAAGTGGGAATTATGATACTTTGGAGCCAGGTGTCCCCCCCTCCAAAGACCCACATCATTTCTTGATTAGTTGCTGCGCTCTTTCTGCTAAGTTCAAGAAGCAGTAATCGCACTTCACCTGCCACTCTGCGCCCCAGTTCAGTTGGACGCGTTGCATTGCCTACACGCTGGGTCAGACGTCCGATTCCCAGTGCCTTTTCTAGACGGTCCAGCTTTTGCCGGTAATTGACGGCGTCACTTGCTGATCCTGGGGCCAATGCCGCAACGCTTTCACTGCCGGTAAGCTCGAGCAAAGTAACAAGCTGGCCCAAAGAAACCCCAGCGCGTCGCCCTTTATTTGCCCACCTTGCTAAGCTGGAATCATTTTTAAACATAATGTTATCGTTATGTAGATTACTCAGAGAAAACTTCAATATATCCTTTTTTCTGCTAAGGTTATGTCGCCAGCCCCTCAACAACGATATATTCCCCATGAGTGTTCTCCTCGTTCACGAACTTCACGAAGCGCGCGATCGCCTGCTTCTTCTCCGCGACAGATTAGCCGCAGCACGCCAACAAGAGATCCCATCGTATCGGAACTATTTGGACGAACAGATTAGCGCCCTAAATAAAGCGCTGGATGACGCCAAGATACCCGCCTCTTACCGCGTGGCGGTGGTTGGCCGATTCAAAGTCGGTAAATCTTCCTTCATCAACAAACTCGCACAAGAGCGTCTTGCCGCCGTTGACGCGAATCCCGAGACCGCTGCGATTTCGGTCTTCCAGTTCAGCGAAGATACCCGCGCCGAGATCGAATTCGTGACCGCTGAAGAGTGGGAGGGCCTCTCCGCTGCATACGCCGAGAATCCCAAAGACCCCGAAGCTAAGCGATACGCTGGATTCACCAACTTCAACGCACGCCCTGCCAACAAAGACAAAGATGGAAAGGAAATCCCTCGCACTCCGATCGATCTGACCACCCTCGCCGCACAATGGATCAAGCCAGGTGGCCTAATCCATACGGTGCGGGCGACCAGCTGGAAGACGAAGGAGGGCAAGCAGGCATTCCGAAGAGAGCTGCGCCAGTTCACTTCCAGCCAAGAGCCTCTCCACTACCTCGTCAAAAAACTGACGATCCACGCGCCAATTCCGCTTCTTCGCGATCACATTGAACTTATCGACACTCCTGGACTCGACGACACCGAACGCTTTCGCGTGCAACTCACCGAGGAACTTGTCCGCGAGGTGGACGCTATTCTCTATCTCACCACCAGCGGTGCAGCCTATGGCCAGACCGACAAGGAGTTTATCATCCGTCAGCTTCGTCAGCAGCAGCTTCGCCACCTGCAACTCATCGTGACAAAAGCCGACCACACTTACGCCGACACGATTCGTGACGCGGAGGAAAAAGATGAGCCCGCGCCGAGCTTCGCCGACTTCCGCGCTGCACAGATATCACGAGTCCGCAGCGAAGTGCGTCAGACACTCGATGAGCTTCTCACATCCAACGACACAAAAGAAGAGGAAGGATACTACTTCATCGAACAGCTCGACAGCATCGGCGTTCACCTCATCTCCACCAAGCTCCATGATGAAGGCAAAATCGAAGAAGCGGGCATCGATGCCGTTCGTGAAGGCCTCTACAGTGTGCTATCCACCAGTCGTCGGTTCGCCGACTCACGCCGCATTCTTGTCGAACGATTGGAGACAGCGCTCGGCTCCATCCGCACCCGTTTCGCCGACCGAATTTCCGCCATCGAAAAGGACTACGATCCGGAGCGCGTGAAGGTGGAAATTGAGTCGATCAAAGCCGCCCTCTCGAAGCGCTTGGAGGTTTTCGAGGGTGAAGCCGACTCTCTGGTTCAACAGCTTGAGCAGCAGCAAGTCGCCTTCCATAAAACCCTTCCACTCAAGCTGGATGCCATCTGCTTCGCCGCGCGCGAAGTCGTCGGCGCAAATGAGCTGGACGATGTGGGAACACACTGGAAGTCCCGTCGCCACGGCAATTGGGGGTATCTCAAGGATCTTCAGGGGCGTATCGCTGACAAGATATTCCCTCGCGTTGCATCGAACCTGAAGGATCTTCGCGATCAGTTCTCGGACTTCACCGTGCTCTTCAGTAAGCGCGTCGATGCACTCCAAGACAAAATCGGTGAGCTTGAGGAAGAGCACCACATCTCCGGACTTGAGGCGCTTTCCCTCGCTGACAAACAGCGCCCACTATTCGAGAAGCTGGAGAAGGAGTTCGAGAGCATGGCAGAAGAGGCGCGTGACAGCGTGCTCCAGCATCTCGACGATTTCGTAACCGAAACGGTGCTCACGCGCCTCGACGAGGCCAAGAGCAGCGTCGCCACAGTTTGGGGCACGGGCACCACCGTGCGCCAGACTGAACAAGTTCGAAAGTTTTACGACACGGTGAAGACCCTCCTCGCAGGTGCACTGCGTCAGCACCTCAACGAACGCACCCAGGAATTCGCCAAGGCCGTCCTCATACACGCCCAGTCTCTCGCCCCCCGCCTCCGCGCCGAGAGCTTGAGCGTGATCGAACAGCGGATTCACGCCATCGAGTCCAGCTTAGCGCTCCAGAGCAAAGAGGAGAAAGCGCGGGTCCTTGCTTATCTCCAGGAAATGCACAGTCTTGTCTCCAACTTTGCCGCGCGCCCGGAATCCACCGCTGCTAACACCTCCGTAGCTGATGCTAGCTTGGACGCTGGTGATACGTCTAGCTCCAGCGAGAGCCACACCGAGTTGCTTCAGCCTACCCGATATGAGATTACTGACGGCGCCACCGGCTATACCTACGAGAGCATCTTCCGCCCTTACATCGATACCGCCGAAGAGATAGTCGTCGAGGATCCCTACATCCGAAAAATATACCAATTCGACAACTTCGCGCGCTTCTGTGCGCTCGCGCTGCGCTTCGGCGCCGTGCGCAAGATCGCCCTCAATAGCTACTGTGAGTTTGGGGAGGATATCGATGAGGTTCGCTCCCGCCTCGAAACCCTGCGCCGTGACCTCAAGTCAAGAGGGGTCGAGCTCACCTACAGCTATGAGTTCCGTGGTCACGACCGCGAAGTCCGCTTTAGCAATGGTTGGCGTGTCAACATCGGCCGAGGACTCGACATCTACTATCCGCCCGAATCTTGGGCCTCCATCGAGGCCTCTGACTTCAGCCTCCGCCGATGCAAGGGAACCAAGGTTGAAGCCGCCCGACATTGCCAAGGCCGATAAGGCAATAGAAATGGTGGGCCCACTGGGATTCGAACCCAGAACCAAAGGATTATGCTTACCACTTCGACTTTCGCCGCCGGTTGAAAACCGTGCGTGGTCTGGACCATGCCTTCACCATCCCGTTGCCGGATTAGGTGGGTGATTATGGTCTCTACACCTTCCCAGTTGCCTGGGCTTGGCTCGGCGTTGGGTCGTCACGCAATGCGTGACAGGCCGTTCACCGAATTTACACCTGACTAGCGGCAGGTTTCCCCGACGCCGACCCGTGAAAGTCCTCTGCTCTAACCGTTGAGCTATAGGCCCCTAAAAAGAACACTCGTCATGGCTAACGCCTGCGGGGTTCGCAGCAAGCGCAGTCTTAAAATAAGGAACGGCGCCCAGTCGCGAGAGAATCAACTCATGCGATATCCCGGCGGGCCCACCACCCTTACGGTTTGACCGTGATTTGGATCGGGAGCGGGGTGCCGGTGGAGGCCGAGGGAAGCACGTCAACGTCGACGGCGGACTTGAAGCCGCCGCTGAAATCGAGGCTTTGCTTCAACGTGAGCGGCTTCGCGGGTTGGCCGGGTTTTTCGAGGCTGAGGCGAAGCGTGTAGCGACCGAGCGGAATGTCGGACGGATACCAGTAGCTCGTGCTGCGGGCCGAGGGACCAAAGGTGCGGCGGAAGGTGAGCGGTTGCACGGGACGACCGTCAAGCAAAGGGCCGCGCGGCGTGAGTTCGGCAATCAGCGTCGAGCCGTCAGGGAACGGCGGATTCGGCGTGGACGAATCTTCATACGCGGAAATTTGAAGAGAGCCGCCGTAGTATTTGTTGGGCTCGTTGTGCGTGCCGGGTTCGCCGGGCGTCGCGCCGGGGCGAAGACCGGAAATGAGCCACACGAAATCCTTGGCGATGCCCTCTTCGGAATCGTGCTGCTTGGCGGTGATGCCGTCGATCGGATGGAGCGCGAGCGTGTAGTTGGCTTCGCCTTCAAAAACGTATTCGGCGCGCACGCCGTAGATGCCGTCGGGCAAGCGCTGGCTGAAACGGCCATCGGCGCCGGTCGGACGCTCGAAGCGCGTGTTCTCGCCGGCGAACGTGGTGCCGTAGATGTGAATCATCACACCAGCGAGCGGTTTGCCGGCGCTGTCGGTGACGCGACCTTGCACGTAACCGGCTTTCGCCTTGGTGGGCGGAAGCGCCGCAACCGCCGGCGGAATCTCGGTTTTAGCGGCAAAAGCGGGAACGGTGAGACCAAGAAGAACAACGAAGCGAAACAGGAGTTTAAGGGGCATGGTGCAGGCAGACTGAGAACGGAAAAGCCGGGCGCAATCCGAGAAATGCAAAACGCACTCGCCTTTCAGCGATCGCGTTGGCACGCGATTAATTCGCGCGCGTTTTGCCGAGCTTGCCGAACACCCAATAGAGCACGAACGACAGCGCGAGCGTGATGAACCACGCGTAGGAATAGAGCGTGTTCCAGCCTTCGCCGATCACGGCCGCGTCGAGCAAACCGGTTTGAAGACCGAAGCCCGGCAGCACGGGCAGCAGACTGAGACCCAACGCGAGCCAAGCGCGCGAATTCCACCGCGGATAAATACCGCCATCGCGAAACAGGTCGGTCACGTTCAGCTTTCCTTTTCGCAACACAAAGTAATCGCAGAGCATCACACCGGCCACCGCGCCGAGCAGCGATGAGTAAGCGATGAGCCAGAGAAAAATGTAGCCGTGCGGATCGGCGATCAGCTTCCACGGGCACATCAGGATTCCAACCACGCCGGTGATGTAGCCACCAGCGCGAAAACTGAGGCGGCGCGGCGCGAGATTCGCGATGTCGTTGGCCGCGGCGACGACATTGGCCGCGATGTTGGTCGTGAGCGTCGCGACGGTCAGCGCCACGAGCGACAGCGCGATGAGCAGCGGCGAATCGAACCGCCCGAGCAGCGCGACCGGATCCCAAATAGCCTCGCCGAAAACCAGAATCGTCGCGCTCGTCACGAAGATACCGATGAACGAGAAAAACGTCATCGTCGTCGGCAGGCCGAGAATCTGTCCGCTGATCTGCGCGCGCTGGCTTTGCGCATAGCGCGTGAAATCCGGAATGTTGAGCGACAGCGTCGCCCAGAAACCGACTATGGCGGTCAATCCAGGCCAGAAAATTTGCCCGATGGATTTGGTGGAATCGCCGCGCAGCGTTTCGGACGCGCCCAGCACCGCGTCAACCGAACCGGCCGCGGTCACCGCCCACGCAAACAGGCCGAGCCCCATCGCGAGGAGAAACGGCGCGGACCAGCTTTCGAGCCGCTTTATCGTCTCGATGCCACGATGCACCACCCACAGGTTGAGCGCCCAGAATACAAAAAAGCAGATGGCCTGCGCGAGATTGAGCCCGAGCCAGTCGCCGAGCGAAACGCTTTGCGCCAAGCCCGGCCACACGACGAGCAGCAGATGATAAATCGCACTGCCGCCGATCCAGCTTTGGATGCCGAACCAACCGCAGCCGACGAGCGCGCGCATCAATCCCACCCAGATCGCGCCGCGCGTGCCGAAGCTCGCGCGAATCAGCACCGGAAACGGGATGCCGTATTTCGCGCCGGGAATGCCGTTGAGCGCCATCGGCACGAGCACGATGACGTTGCCCAACACCACGGTCAGCAGCGCCTGCCACCAATTCATGCCTTCGCTGATAAGCCCGGCGGCCAGCATGTAGGTGGGCACACATACGGCCATGCCGATCCACAACGACGCGTAGTTCCAACACGTCCACGTGCGATGCCTCGGCTCCACCGGCGCGAGATCTTCGTTATACAAAGCCGACTGCCGGATGTCGGCGGAAAGAGCGGGGTCTTCGGTCATGCAGGGGAAATAGTGAAGCAGACTGTTCCTTTGCTACTGGGCGGACATGCGTCCGGCAATGACGATAATCCGACCGCGCAACCGAAATTTAATGCGCGGACAGAAACAAGCGATGACCGGGCTTGCCATGGTCTGCATCAGCCCGTCATGGATTTTTTTGCGAGATTGGTGAGAAAGCGTTTCCCGCGCTTGATCGAAACCGATAAAGTTTTCTCATTCGCAGTTTTAATCTGGTTCCCAATTTGCTGATCCTTCTCGTCGCACTACCCTTTCTAGCCAGCTTCCTGGCCGCCATGCTGCCCTCGAACGCGCGCAACGCGGAGGCGTGGCTGGCCGGCGCGACTTCGGTATTCACGCTGGCGATCACGTGCTGGCTTTATCCGCAGATCGCGGCCGGCGGAGTCGTCCGTGAAGAGATCGCTTGGTTGCCGTCGGCTGATTTGAACCTGGTCTTCCGGGTGGACGGCTTTGCGTGGTTGTTCTGTCTGCTGGTGACGGGTGTCGGGTTTCTCGTCGTTCTCTACGCGCGTTATTACATGTCGCCGGCGGATCCAGTGCCGCGGTTCTTCGCTTTTCTACTGGCGTTCATGGGCTCGATGCTAGGCTTGGTCGTCTCGGGCAATCTCATCCAGCTGGCAGTATTCTGGGAGCTCACGAGTATCTCATCGTTCCTGCTGATCGGTTATTGGTTTCACATTCCCCAAGCGCGCGATGGCGCCCGCATGGCGCTGACCGTCACCGGACTCGGCGGCTTCGCGCTGCTGGCCGGCGTGCTGATCATCGGCCGCATCGTCGGGAGTTACGATCTCGATGTGGTGCTGGCGTCGGGCAATCTCATCCGCGAACACTCGCTCTATCTACCGGCCTTGGTGCTGGTGCTGCTCGGCGTGCTGACGAAGAGCGCGCAATTCCCCTTCCATTTCTGGCTGCCGCACGCGATGTCGGCGCCGACGCCGGTTTCGGCCTACCTGCACTCGGCCACGATGGTGAAGGCTGGTGTATTTCTATTGGTGCGTTTCTGGCCGGTGATGGCCGGCACAGATGCGTGGTTCTGGATCGTGACGTCCTCCGGTCTGATCACGCTGATCCTCGGCAGCTACGCGGCGATTTTCCAAACCGACCTCAAAGGCCTGCTGGCTTACTCGACGATCAGTCACCTCGGGTTGATCACCACCCTGCTCGGCATGAGCAGCCCGCTCGCCGCCGTCGCGGCGATTTTCCACCTCGCCAATCATGCGACCTTCAAGGCGTCGCTCTTCATGGCCGCGGGCATCGTCGATCACGAGACCGGCACGCGCGATCTGCGCAAATTGAGCGGACTGTTCCGCTTCATGCCGATCACGGGCACGCTGGCGATGGTGGCGAGCGCGGCCATGGCGGGTGTGCCGCTGCTCAACGGCTTTTTGTCGAAGGAAATGTTCTTCGCCGAGACCACGGTGCGCACCAGCAACGCCTTTGTGAATCTGGCGCTGCCGATTGGCGCCACGGTCGCGGGAATCTTCAGCGTGACCTATTCGCTGCGATTCGTGCACGCCACGTTCTTCGGCCCGTCGTCGAAAGAGCTCGATCGCACACCGCATGAGCCGCCGCGGTTGATGCGCTGGCCCATCGAAGTGCTGGTGCTGTTGTGTTTGGTCGTCGGTATTATTCCCGGCCTCACGATCGGTCCGCTGCTGGCCGCCGCCGTGCAATCGGTCATCGGTGAAAACACGCCGCATTACAGCCTCGCGGTCTGGCATGGACTCAATCTCCCGCTGGCTATGAGCGCGGTGGCGCTGATTGGCGGCACGTTGCTTTACCTCACGTTGCGCCGCCGGATTAACCGCATCGAAGGCCCGCCGCTGATCCGCCAAATCAAGGGCCAGCACATTTTCGAATTCATCCTAGTCACGGTTTTCTGGAAAGGCGCCGCCGCTTTGAAGCGCCTGTTCAGCACGGAGCGGCTGCAACCGCAGTTGTTCCTGCTTGTCGCCATAGCGGTATTCGCAGGCGCCGTGCCGCTGTTCGGGAAAATCGGCCCCGTGGATTTCTCCGCTGCGAATGTTGATCCGGCTTTCGCGCTCGTCTGGGTGGCGGGCATCCTCTGCGCGATTGCGTCGGCCCATCAGGCCAAGTTCCACCGGTTGGTGTCACTCATGTTGATGGGCGGCGCGGGCCTCGCGACCTGCATCACCTTTGTCTGGCTCTCCGCGCCTGATCTGGCGTTGACGCAATTGCTCGTGGAAATCGTGACCACCGTGCTGATTTTGCTCGGGATGCGTTGGCTGCCCAAGCGCGTGCAGCAATACGACCCCACCGACCGCCTCATCCGCACCAAGCTGCGCCGTTCGCGCGATCTCATCCTCGCGCTCGCCGCCGGCGGCGGCATGGCGCTCATGGCCTACGCGGTGATGACCCGCACCGGTCCGGATGGCATTGCGAATTTCTTTTTGGAAAACGCCTACAAACTCGGCGGCGGCACCAATGTCGTAAACGTCATGCTGGTTGATTTCCGCGGCTTCGACACGATGGGCGAAATCACCGTGCTCGGCATCGTGGCGCTGACCGTGTTCGCGCTGCTGCGCCGCTTTCGCCCTGCGCAAGATTCCGTCGCCAAGCCCGTGCAGCAACGGATTCAGAAGGCGATTGAGGAACTCAACATGGACGACACGGCCAAAGATTTTATGCGCGTCCCCGCCGTGATGATGCGCTGGATGTTCCCGGTGGCGATCGTGCTCACCATGCACATCTTCATGCGCGGTCACGATAAACCCGGCGGCGGTTTTGCGGCGGGCATCGTGATGTCGATCGCGTTTATCCTGCAATACATAGCGGACGGCACGCGCAGCGTGGAAGACCGGTTGCAAATCCGCCCGGTCGCTTGGATCGGCATGGGATTGTTCCTCGCGTTCGGCACCGGCATGGCCTCGTGGGTGTTTAGCCGGCCGTTTCTTACGTCGGCCTTCCAATACGTGGAGATTCCCTTCATCGGGAGCGTGCCAATGGCCAGCGCACTGCTGTTTGACTTGGGCGTGTTTGTGCTCGTTGTCGGCGCGACTGTCTTGATCCTCATCGCGCTGGCCCACCAATCGATTCGCGCACCGCGAGCCGCTGAGCCCAAACCGAAACCGGCCCGCAACACTGCAACCGGAGGGACTCGCTAATGGAACTGATTCTCTCTCTCGCCATCGGCGTGCTCGGCACCTGCGGCGTGTGGCTGATTCTCCGCCCGCGCACGTTCCAAGTAATCATCGGGCTCTCGCTGCTCTCCTACGCCGTGAACCTTTTCATTTTCGGCATGGGTCGCTTGCGTGTGAACGCGGCGCCGGTTCTGGACAAAGCGGTTACTGACACAAGTAGCTACACCGATCCCGTGCCGCAGTCCTTGGTGCTGACCGCGATCGTCATCGGTTTCGCCACAACGGCGCTGTTTCTCGTGGTGCTGCTCGCCGCGCGCGGCTTGACCGGCACCGACCACGTCAACGGGAAGGAAGATTAAGATGCGCCTCCTCTTTGATAATCTGGTGATTCTGCCGATCCTGTTGCCGTTGGTGACGGGCGCGCTGCTGCTGTTCTTCCCGGACCGCGCGCGTCGGCTCAAGATCGTGATCAACACCTTGGCCACGACGCTGCTGCTGACGGTGGGCGTGCTGTTATTGATCCGCGTTAACGATCCGACCGCGCCGGCATCGCTGACGACTTATCGTCTGGGTGATTGGCCGGCGCCGTTCGGCATCGTGTTGGTGGCCGATCGACTTTCCGCGCTCATGGTGCTGCTGACGGGCATCGTCGGCATTTGCGCGATGATGCATTCGTTCGCGCGCTGGCACGCCAACGGACCGAGTTTCCACAGCCTGTTTCAATTCCTGTTAATGGGACTCAACGGCGCGTTTCTGACCGGCGACCTCTTCAATCTCTTCGTGTTTTTCGAAGTGTTGCTGGCCGCGTCCTACGGTCTCGCGCTGCACGGTTCCGGAGAAGCGCGCGTTAAGTCGGGCCTGCACTACATCGCCATCAATCTGGCCGCATCCGCGCTCTTCCTGATCGGCGCGGCGTTGATCTATGGCGTGACGGGCACGCTAAATCTCGCGGACCTCGCGGTGCGCGTGCCACTCGTCGCCGCCGAAGATCGCGGTTTGCTCGAGGCCGGTGCCGGCATTCTCGGCGTCGCGTTTTTGGTGAAGGCTGCGATGTGGCCGTTGGGGTTCTGGCTGCCGTCCACTTACGCAGCGGCAGCGGCACCGATCGCCGCGCTCTTCACCATCATGACGAAGGTGGGCGTCTATGCGATTCTGCGCATTTCGACGCTTGCATTCGGCGTCGATGCCGGAGCCTCGGCCGGCTTCGGCCATACGTTCCTGCTCGGCGCAGGCATGGCCTCGCTGGCGTTTGGCTCGGTAGGCATGCTGGCATCGCGTTCGCCGGGACGCATGGCCGGTTATTGCGTGTTGGTTTCTTCGGGCACACTACTGGCCGCAGTCGGATTCTCCACCGAAGGAGTAACGAGCGCCGCACTGTTTTACTTGGTCAGCTCCACCTTTGCCGCGAGCGCGTTCTTCCTCGTCGTTGATTTGCTGGATCGCGTGCGCATCGAAGGCGCCGACGTGCAAACCGTCACGGTCGAAGACTTCGACGATGACGAAGAAGATGCGGAGGAAGAGATCGAGGAAATCAGCGTCGAGATTCCCGGTGCGTTGGCCGTGCTGAGCGTGTGCTTCGGCATCTGCATGTTGTTAATCGCGGGCATGCCGCCGCTGTCGGGTTTCGTGGCGAAGTTCGCGCTGTTGTCGGCGTTGCTGACACCGGAAACGGTGCCGACTTCGACATGGTGGTTCGTCGGCTTGGTGCTTTTCTCCGGCTTCGGCGCGTTGATCGCGCTGACGCGCACAGGCATTAACACGTTCTGGATGCCGATGGCCGACAAGCCGGCGCCGGTGAAGGTAATCGAAATCGCGCCGGTCGTGATTTTGATTACTCTCGCCATAACGATGACGATCATGGCCGGACCGGTGATGAACTACATGACGACGGCGGCGGCGGAATTGCACGCGCCGACGAGCTACGTCGCCGAAGTGCTCACTCAATCCGTGGAGGTCGCACGATGAGCCGCATTCTGCCCTATCCCATTTTGGCGCTGCTGCTGTTGTTGCTATGGTTGTTGTTGCAGCAATCGGTCAGCGTGGGACACCTGCTGCTCGGCAGCGTGATCGCCTTGTTCGCGAGCCTGGCGATGGCCGCGTTGAAAACCGAACCGCCCAAGGTGCGCCGCTTGGGGAAAATCGTGAAGCTGATCGTGCTGGTGACGCTGGATATCATTCGCTCGAACATCGCCGTCACTTGGATCATCCTGAGCGGTCCCCAACGCAAACACACGAAGGGCTTTCTCGTCGTGCCGTTGGAGCTGACCAACACTTACGGTCTCGCGATTCTCGCCTGTATCGTCACCGCCACGCCGGGCAGCGCATGGCTCGAGTATAGCGCCACGCGCAACGCCGTGCTGATCCACGTGATGGACTTGGTGGACGCGAAACAGTGGAGCAATACCTTGAAAGATCGATACGAAAGCCTGCTGCTGGAGATCTTCGAATGAGCGAAACCATTCTATTCTGGTCATTGTCCATCGCCCAAGTG
>JGI12531J12852_10001051_pt1 | contig 14484 bp, 9 predicted proteins | sample TtaePargueraPR_7_FD_12852 | JGI IMG/M metagenome (IMG submission 12852) | reverse complement strand
CGGTAAACAGCACCATTGAATTCTCCTGGCTGGCTTCTTTTAAAATTTACGAAGACCGAAACCAATGGCTGCGCAACTGGGGCAATAACGGCATTCAGACTTATGCGCAATTGCATGAAAATGCCGATCCGGTAGCGGTAAACAGGAAACTAAAAGATTTTATCAGTAATAAAGACAGCAGCACCATTGCCAAACCTTTCTTATTTGGTATGAAAGACTGGCGGCTGCGCAGTGAATTTGAAGATGGCAAACAAACAGGTGGCGGCCGCATTGAGCATGTTCGTTTGTTCAGTGTGATCGCCTTACTGATCATCATCATCGCCTGCATCAACTTCATGAACCTGGCTACCGCCCGCAGCGAGCAACGTGCACGCGAAGTGGGGGTGCGTAAAGTGATGGGCGCCGACAGGTTTAGTTTGGTTCGACAGTTTTTCGGCGAGTCTATGGTAATGTCCTTTGCCGCCGTAATACTGGCCGGCTTCATTGTATGGCTCGCCTTGCCGGGATTCAACAAGCTGGTGGAAAAAACCATTGAGTTTGATTTCAGCAACCCGGTTATATGGGCAGGACTACCCGGCATTGCCATTCTTTGTGGCGTATTGGCGGGCAGTTATCCATCGCTATATCTTTCTTCTTTCAATCCTATCACGGTTTTCCGCGGCATGCGTGCTCCGAGAGGATCGGCGGTTTCAGTTATACGTAAGGGATTGGTGGTAGTACAGTTTGTGATTTCCATCGGCTTTATCATCAGCACCGTGGTTATCTACAACCAGATAAAACACGTGATGAACCGCCAACTGGGTTACAGCAAAGACAACGTAATGATAATTCCCCTGCGTGGTGGTATGAATGAGCATTTCACTGCCATCCGCAACGACCTGTTGGCTACCGGGGTGGTAGACAATGCGGCCAAATCGAACAGCCGCGTGATATCGCTCAACAGCAGCTCAGGCGATTTCCGCTGGAACGGTAAAGATCCTTCCAAACAATTGCTGATTACTCTCGAATGGGTAAGCCCCGAATATATTTCAACAATGCGCATGCAATTGGCTGCGGGCCGCGATTTTTACCCGGATGCCACCAGGGATTCATCCAATGTAATCATCAATGAAACGCTGGCGCGCATTATCGGCAAACCCAATGTGGTAGGTGAAAAATTGTACCGCGAAAGCGGTGAGGAACTCACCGTAGTGGGCGTGGTGAAGGATTTCGTGTACGGTAATTTGTACAAAGAACCCGAGCCCCTCGTGCTGTTTTGCCAGCCAAGTGCGGTAAACTCACTGCTGGTAAGACTGAAACACGGCCAGGATGTGCCCAAATCTACGGCGGCTGTGGAATCAGTAATTAAGAAACACGCCCCTGCTTATCCTTTTGAATTCCGCTTTATGGATGAGGATTTCAACAACCGGTTTAAAACGGAAATGCTCACGCGAGAATTATCGAAATGGTTCGCCATACTCACCATCATCATTTCCTGTCTCGGCTTATTTGGCCTCGCCGCCTATACTGCCGAACGCCGCACCCGCGAAATCGGTATCAGGAAAGTGCTGGGAGCTTCGGTAACCAACATGGTGGTATTGCTCTCGAAAGATTTTCTGCAACTGGTGGCCCTGGCTTCTATACTGGCCTTCCCGCTCAGCTATTGGCTGATGCATAACTGGCTCGATGATTATACATACCGCATCAATATCGAGTGGTGGGTATTTGTGCTGGCCGGTGGACTGGCAATGCTGATTGCATTACTTACGGTAAGCTTCCAGGCAATAAAAGCGGCGCTTATGAACCCGGTAAAATCGCTGAGAACAGAATAAGAGCGTACGAGAAGCAGGCTGAGCTGATTGAAGCAACAACTTAGAAACTAATGCTCATGATTAATAATTGTTTCAAGATTGCGTGGAGAAATCTTTTCAGGAATAAGGCTTCTCAATTACCTATTTGCTCGGCTTAACAATCAGGGCGGCCACGGCTAACCCTGTGAAAAGTTTAAGAACCGAATAAATATTGCCATGATAAAAAACTATTTCAAAGTTGCGCTGCGCAATATCAAGCGCAACAAACTATTCTCCGGTATCAACATCCTCGGATTAGCAGTGGGTATGGCCTGCAGTATTTTTATTTTGTTGTGGGTACAGCACGAACGCAGCTATGACAGGTTTCACAAAAACGGGAAAGACATCTACCGCTTTATATCTGGCATCAACCAACTGGAGGCCTGCCTCTCTCCCGCCCCGCTGGCCAAAGCCATGCGGCAGACCATGCCGGAGGTAGTGAATACCTGCGTACTGGTGAACTGGCAGGGACTCGTTCAAAACGGCGACCGCCGCTTTGAAGAAAAATCCGCCTTCTTTGCCGACTCCACTTTCTTCGAGTTTTTCAGTTTTAAACTCTTGAAAGGCGACAAGAAGACAGCGCTCGTCAACCCCACCAATATTGTCATCACAGAAAGCACGGCAAAAAAATATTTCGGCAATGAAGACCCGATGGGAAAAGTGTTGCGACTGAACAATAACGATCATTTCACTGTGAGCGGTGTGATGGCCGATGTGCCTTCCAATTCGCATTTGCAATTTGACCTGCTGCTGCCTATGCGTTATTACGCCGATCGCAACCGTGATTTCATCAATAATGTGTGGGACAATTTTAATTACTACACCTATGTACAGCTTTCAGGAGTGAACTCAAAGGCCGACTTAAAGAATACAGAAGAAAAATTACATGCGCTGTACAGGCAACACGAAAAGGACCTGGAGTTACGTGTCTGGCTGCAGCCGCTTTTTGATATTCACCTGTACTCAAATTTTCTGGGCGATGTGGGTGGTCATGGCAATATTTTGTATGTGCGTGTTTTCTCCATAGTGGCCGTGATTGTACTCATTGTTGCCTGCATCAATTTCATGAACCTGGCTACTGCCCGCTCGGCAAGAAGGGCCAAGGAAGTAGGTCTGAGAAAAGTAGTAGGCGCCAGGCGGCTGCAGATCATCGGGCAGTTCCTGGGCGAGTCGGCGCTCATTGCATTTATTGCGTTGCTGATTGCCGTAGGACTTGTGTTCTTATTGTTGCCTGCCTTTAATAACCTGGCGCAAAAAGAGATCGGCCTTGATTTTACAGACGGATCGTTCTGGTTGATGCTCGTGGGTATTGCCATTCTCACGGGTCTTATTAGCGGCAGCTATCCCGCCTTTTTCCTTTCTTCGTTCAAGCCGGTAAAAGTGCTGAAAGGAAGATTCAATTTTGGCGATCGTGGTATTTGGATAAGAAATACGCTGGTGGTGGGACAGTTTGTGATTTCCATATCGCTGATGGTTTCCACTTTTGTGGTATATAACCAACTGCAATATATCCGTAATAAAAATCTTGGTTTCGACCGCGAGAATTTATTGTATGTGCCGATAACAGGAAGACTGTGGGAAGTGAACAACACCTTGCGATCCACTTTGCAGCAAAACCCCCTGACGCAGGATTACACTTTCATTTCGGGTTTGCCTACAGACCTGGTATCTGGCACGGTAAGTATCGAGTGGCCGGGAAAAGATCCCAGGAGCCAGGTGATCTTTGCACAGTTTGCGGTGGATGAAAATTTTGTCAAAACTTTCAAGACGACGATTGTTGCCGGACGAAACTTTTCAAAGGATATCAAATCAGATTCGTCGAACTACCTGCTCAATGAAAAAGCGATCAAGCTGATGGGTATGACGCCGGAATCCGCCATCGGTCAGCCTTTCACGATGTGGGGTATCAAGGGAACAATTGTGGGCGTGGTGAAAGACTTTCATTTCAAACCGATTCACCAGCCCATCGAGCCATTGGTATTGCGCTATGGCACCAACAATAATTTCCTGGTGGTGCGCACGCAGCCTGGCAACACAGAGGCGACCATCAATTCGCTGAAGAATATTTGTACGCAACTCAATCCTGATCGTCCATTTCAATATGATTTCCTCGACCAGGACCTGGCGAAGTTGTACCGCTCCGAACAACAGATGGGTAATATATTCAACGTGTTTACCGCGCTCGCTATTTTCATATCCTGTCTCGGCTTGTTTGGTCTCACCAACTTCATAGCCGAAAAAAGAACCCGCGAAATCGGCATCCGTAAAGTAATCGGCGCTTCTGTATCCAGCATTGTCACGCTGTTGTCGAAAGGACTTATAGGACTCGTGTTCGTCGCCGTACTGATTGCCGTGCCTTTAAGCTGGTGGGCGATGAACAACTGGTTGCAAAATTTCGCTTATCATACCAATATCAGCTGGTGGATATTTGTGATTGCGGCCTTTGCATCGCTGCTGATAGCATTGATAACAGTAAGTTTCCAGGCCATTAAAGCGGCACTGGCCAACCCCATAAAATCATTGAGATCAGAATAAAATTTGAAATATGTTCAGCATGGCCGATATATGGAGATTGCTAAAAAAAGAGAGCAGCATGCAGGCGCTGCGCGCCGCATTGTCGAACCCGGTGAAGAGTCTGCGTGCAGAGTGGTCTTATTCAGCCGGTATTGGCAGATTGTGCTGGCGTAAAAAGCTGAGTTTGTCCCAGTACCCGCGTTGAAACTTTATTTTACCGAGCTCTATCTGAAAAAAACCGCAGCCGCGCAAACCTAAGGGGTCTTTCCATTCAAGGATGCCCCAATCGCCGTCTTCGAATATGTTCTCAATCAGACATACCATTTCGGCGCCGGCAAATTCGCGGGCAAACATATCACGAATGGCATTTTTGCCAGCAACGGGCTCGTTGGCCACCTGGTGATTGATCGCGTCATCATGGTATAATTCAGCCAACGCTTCGGCATTGCCCTCGTTGAATAACTGTACCCATTTCAGGATAAGCTCGCGCGGTTTCATTGGCAACAGGTTGATGAATCTTAAAGGTATCGCAATTCAGGCAACCATCTGCTTGTATCAAAACCGGACAGTATTTGTACCATTAACGAACAAGCTCGTAGGCGGACATGCACAAACAACTGAAAATCAATAGCGGTAAAGCTGGTCTGTTTTGTGGGTGGAAGTATAACCGGATAATAGCGGAACGGGAGTTTGCGGAATGAGTAAACCTAAACAATCAACATGTCAAGCAGGATAATATGAGGGTGAACTATCTAAAAATTACCTGGAGAAATGTTCGGAGCAACAAGTTCATTTCCTTTGTCAATGTATTTGGACTGGCAGTAGGTCTCACCTGTTGCATGTTGATTGCTATCTATCTCGACCGGGAATTTAGTTACGACCAACATCATACAAAAGCAGATCGTATTTATCAACTGGGCACCGAGTTCAGCGGTTCGGTCAGCCGCAAAATGGCCACTACGCCTGCTCCGATAGGTGCGGCTATGCAGGTGGAATATCCCGAAGTGGAAGCCACCACTCGCCTTATCGGGCTTTTCGTAGATGATAAGACACTGATACAATATAACCAAAGCAGTGGCGCCGTAAAATCGTTTTACGAAACAAAAGGCTTCCTGGCCGATTCAAATTTCTTCCGGTTATTCGACTATAAATTTATCGAGGGCAACGCGCAGTCATTGATGGAGCCCTACTCTATTGTGCTGAACGCTGAAATTGCGAAAAAGATCTTCGGCAATGAGCCCGCCCTCAATAAAATCATTCATATCAACAGCAACACCAATGGCAGTCACGACTATAAAGTGACCGGGGTGTTCGACCCGGGCACGAAGCCTTCGCATATTGATGCACGATTTTTCCTGAGCATATCTTCAGGCAACATCGGGGAATATGTAAAGCAAGTAAACAATTTCGCCAACAACAATATGTTTTATACCTACCTGTTGTTGAAGCCGGGCACCAGTTCTCTGTCGTTTGAAAGCAAGTTACCCGCCTTTGTAGAAAAGTATATGCGCAGAGATTTGAACACTGCGGGTTTCAACAAACGGCAGTTCCTGGTACCTCTGAAAGATATTCACCTACGTCCTGATGTCAATTTCAACGTTAGTCCCAGCGGCAATCCTACTTACTTGTATATACTCGCGTCTATTGCGGTTTTCATTCTCATCATTGCCTGCATCAACTTTATGAACCTGGCCACTGCGCGCTCGGCCAAACGCGCGGCAGAAGTAGGTGTACGGAAGGTGCTGGGGGCAGAAAAGAGTTCGCTGGTGTACCAGTTCCTGGGAGAATCGCTGCTGTTTGCCTTTGCTGCCTTCTTTGTAGCGCTGGCGTTGACAAAATGGTTGCTGCCGGTGTTTAGCACCATGTCGGCAACAGAACTCAGCTTCCACATCGCAGATCAATATCCCTTGCTGATTGGTTTTGTAGGGCTAACTATCGTGGCGGGCTTATTAGCCGGTATTTATCCTGCCTTCTATCTTTCTGCCTTCAAGCCCATCAGCGTGCTGAAAGGAAAGTTTTCGAATTCGCTGGCGGCTGTCAATTTCCGCAGGGCACTGGTAATATTTCAGTTCACCATTTCAGCGGCACTGATCATTTCGGCTTTTGCCATAGGCAAACAAATGCATTACCTGCGTTCGAAAGACCTGGGTTTTGTGAAAGATCAACAGCTCGTAATTCCCCTGCGCACCACCAACGCGAAGAATATTTATGCTGCGTTGAAAAATGAGGTAAAGAACATACCGCAGGTCGGTGCCGTCGGCGCTTCCCAATACTATCCCGGCATTTTCAACGCAAGCGATATGAACTTTCACCGGCCGGAACAAACGGTGAGTGAGGGAGTGAATATTCGCATCAACTTTGTTGACAACAACTTCATTCAAACGCTGGCGATAAAGCCCGTAGCGGGCAGACTCTTCTCGGAAGAATTTGCCGCCGACACCACCGAGCGTATCATCATCAACGAAACAGCTGCCAGCAGGCTGGGATTTAAAAACGCAGAGGATGCTGTAGCCAAGACCATCATGTATCGATGGAGAGACAGCTCGTACCGGTTCCAGGTGGTGGGTGTGGTGCAGGATTTCAACTTTCAGAGTCTGCGCGAGCCCATACAGCCTTATGGACTACGCCTGCTGAACAGTAATTTCAACTACCTGATTGTTCACATGAGTCCCGGAAATATGCAACAGGTGCTGGCGTCGGTTGAAAGAAGCTGGAAAAAACTGAATCCTACAGAGCCTTTTGAATATAGTTTCCTGGACCAGGACTTTGAAAAAAATTATGAAGCGGATAACCGGCTGGCCGCGCTGGTGCGCAATTTCATGATCGTGGCTATTACCATATGCTGCCTGGGATTATTTGGGCTGGCGGCCTTCAGCGCCGAACAGCGCACCCGCGAAATCGGCATTCGCAAAGTGCTGGGTGCTTCTGTGACCAGCATTGTAGGTATGCTGTCGAGAGATTTTGTAAAGCTGGTGCTGATAGGCAACCTGGTAGCCATACCACTGGCCTGGTATATCATGAACCAATGGCTGCAGGAATTTGCCTTTCGTACAACGCTGAGCTGGTGGCTGTTTGCAATTGCAGTAGCACTATCGTTACTGATAGCCATCTTTACTGTAAGCTACCAGGCTGTCAAGGCCGCGCTGATGAACCCTGTGAAAAGTTTAAGAAGTGAGTAACAATTCAAAACAACAAAACGTATAGCGTAAAACTTAAAACATGAAGAACATTTTATTACTGGCATCGGTATTGACGTTGACATTTTTTACTTACGCACAAACTGACAAAGAACCCTACCTTACTCAATCGCTCTCTGGCGAGAATATCAAGGAAGCAAGAGTGGAAACCAGTGGCGGCAGTATACATGTTACCGGTGTGGAACCCGGGCAGGCACGCATTGAAGTATATGTAACGCCGAATAATCCAAAAAACAAGTATTCGCAAGATGAACTGAAACGTAAACTTGAAAAGGATTATGTTATTGACATCAGCACGTCGGGCGGCAAGCTCACTGCCATTGCAAAGCAGCGAAACGCAAAGCTCTTCGATTGGAACAATTCCCTCAACATATCTTTCCGCGTATTCATTCCTTCCAACGTAAATACTGACCTGCATACGAGCGGCGGCAGCATTCACCTGGCCAACCTGAACGGCACCCATGATTTCAGGACGAGTGGCGGCAGCCTGCGTATCGACAAACTGAGCGGTAATATTAAAGGGCGCACTTCGGGCGGCAGCATTCTGCTGAGGCATTCCAGCAGCGAAATTGATTTGCACACCAGTGGTGGCAACATTACCGCAGAAGATTGCAATGGCAATCTGAGATTGAGAACATCCGGCGGCTCATTAACCCTGAAAAGTCTTTCCGGCACCATTAATGCGCGCACCAGCGGCGGTTCTGTTCACGGCGATGCCATCAAAGGCGAACTGGAAGCTCACACTTCCGGCGGCAATGTTACACTTAAAAACCTGGCTGCCTCTGTAGATGCTTCTACCAGTGGCGGCGGCATCAATGTGGAACTGGTTGAGTTGGGAAAATATGTGACCATTCGCAACAGCGGGGGTAATGTTACGCTGGCTTTGCCTGGCAACCAGGGAATGAACCTGAAACTGAAAGGAGACCGCATCAATACCGGCAGCCTGAAAAATTTCAGCGGCACCCTGGAGCAAGACGAAGTGGAAGGCACCTTGAATGGCGGCGGTGTACCGGTAACCGTGCGCTCCTCGAGCGGAAGAGTCAGCTTATCATTGAAATAATTTCAGAATAAATTGTTTGCCATGATCCAGAACTTCCTGAAAGTAGCATGGAGAAACCTTATTAAAAACAGGACATTTTCCATCATCAATATAACAGGTCTGGCCGCCGGGCTGGCCTGTTTTATACTTATAGCCCTGTACGTAATTGACGAACTGAGCTACGATCGCTTCAATGAAAAGGCCGATCGCATATTCCGCATCAATGCCGATATACGTTTTGGCGGCGCCGATCTTAAGCTTGCCACCACTTCAGACCCGATGGGGCCCACACTGAAGAAAGACTATCCGCAGGTGGAAGAGTTTGTGCGCTTCTACACGGCGAGTGGCTCCAAGCAAGTGAAGAAAGGTGATCAGTATATTGTGGAAGCAGATGTGATGCACGCCGACTCCACCCTCTTCAATGTATTTACACTGCCCGCACTTCATGGCGATACCCGCACCGCGCTGAATGAACCCAATACCGTGTGATCACCGCTTCTACGGCAAAAAAATATTTTGCCACTACCGACGCGGTGGGTAAGATCATCGAAGCCGATGGCACCCCCTATAAAGTGACTGCGGTGATCAGGGATATACCCAGGAATTCGCATTTCAAGGCAGACTTCATTTTCTCCATGGATAATGTACATTACGACTGGGGAAGTTATCTGAGTCATAACCTGCAGACATATCTCCTGCTGAAACCGGGAACTGACTGGAAAGAATTTCAAAAAAACTTCAGGCAGTTTATTGACAAGTATGTCGTGGCGCAGGCCAGGCAATTTATGGACATCAGCAATCTTGATGAATTTGAAAGAGCAGGCAACAAACTGGAATATTCCCTGATGCCGCTTACAGATATCCACCTGCATTCCGACCGCTTGTCTGAAATGGGTGTCAATGGCAATATCCAATACGTGTACGTTTTTTCAGCGGTGGCTTTGATTGTGTTGCTGATTGCCTGCGTCAACTTCATGAACCTCTCCACCGCCCGCTCGGCCAATCGCGCGCGGGAAGTGGGCATTCGCAAAGTGTTGGGCACTGCGCGGGATTCGCTCATCAAACAATTCCTGGTGGAGTCCATCGTAACCTCTTTTATTGCCAGCATCATTGCAGTAGGCATTGCCATTCTGCTGCTTCCTTATTTCAACTCACTGGCCAATAAAGATCTTACCGTGGGGGGACTGCTCGATATGAGGATATTGCCCTTCCTGGTATTGCTGCCAGTAATAGTAGGCGTGATGGCAGGCAGCTACCCGGCTCTTTATCTTTCTTCTTTCAAACCGATTGCCGTGTTGAAAGGAAAACTCAGCACCGGGGCCAAAAAAAGCACTGTGCGAAATGCATTGGTCGTATTTCAATTTGCGACTTGTATCTTCCTGGTCATCGGAACCATCGTGGTGTACAATCAACTTCGCTACATTCAATCAAAAAAACTTGGTTTCAATAAAGACCAGGTATTGATAATAGACGATGTGGGCGAACTGGGAAATAACGCCGCCGCGTTTAAGAATGAAATCTTGAAACTTTCAGGTGTCAGCAGCGGCACGCTGAGTCCTTTTCTTCCTGTGCCTTCATGGCGTAATGATAATACCATGTCGCGCGAGCCGGTGCTCGATCCCAAAAGTGGTATGAATATGCAAACCTGGACCGTGGATGCAGATTATGCGCAAACGCTGGGACTTGAGCTGGTGCAGGGAAGATTTTTCTCAAAAGATTTTCCCACCGATTCCGCTGCCGTGGTCATTAACGAGACAACCGCGGCATGGGTAGGTTCGGGCAATGTGATCGGAAAAAAGATCTACAATTTCGAAAGCCAGGACAATACGCCCATACCGCTGACCATCATCGGCGTGGTGAAAAATTTTCACTACGAATCGCTCAAACAGCAAATTGGTCCTTTGATGATGCGGCTCGGAAAAGTGACCGGCATGGCTTCTTTTAAAGTAAATACCTCCAACATACAATCGCTGGTGAAAGAGGTGGAGAAAAAATGGACTGCTATGGCGCCAGGCCGTCCTTTCCGCTATCGCTTCATGGATGAGTCGTTTAACAATATGTACAATAATGAGCAACGTGTAGGCAAAATCGCCTTCACCTTCGCAGTGCTTGCGATCATCATCGCTTGTCTTGGCTTGTTTGGACTGGCCACCTATATGGCTGAACAACGCACCAAGGAAATCGGTATCAGGAAAGTGCTGGGCGCGAGTGTGCAGGGTATTGTCCAACTGCTGTCGATCGATTTCCTGAAACTGGTTGCCATTTCATTTGTGTTTGCCGCACCAGCAGCCTGGTATTTTATGAACAGATGGCTGCAAGACTTTGCTTACCGCATCAATATCAGCTGGTGGGTGTTTGCAGTAGCTGGCGTACTGGCCATCGTGATTGCGTTGGTAACGGTAAGTTACCAGGCCATAAAAGCGGCGTTGGCCAACCCGGTGCAATCATTACGCACGGAATAACCCGCACTGTATCAATTCCGAACACTCCTTGTATCAAAAACGAACCACTTCGTATATTCACTACGCCTAAAGCGTTGCAAATCATAGAAATACATTCTGGCATGTGATTGAGATTAACTGGTCGGTACTGATTGAACCCCTATCGGCGCAACAAAACCAATGGATCAACAGACCTTAAGGATTAAATCATGTTCAACCATTTCATTTCAATTACTTTCCGCAGCTTCTGGAGGCATAAAGCCTTCACGGCTATCAACATTGCCGGACTCGCAATCGGTATCAGTGCCTCGTTAGTAATTTACCTGATCGTACAATATGAGTTTAGCTATGAAAAATGTATGAAAGATGGTGACCGCACTTACCGTGTGGTCACCAATATGCATTTCCCGAACATGGATTTCAAGAATGGTGGCGTGCCGGGTGTGCTGGCAGGCACCATGCGCCGGGAAATGCCCGAAATTGAGTCTTCCACTCAATTCTGGATGGCCAATGAAACAAAAGTGACCGTACCGGTAAATGGTGAAAACACCAAGACTTTCCCTAAACAAGATGAGATCATTTACGCCGATGAATACTATCCTTCTTTTATCGGTTACGAATGGCTGGCGGGCAACTCTTCTACGGCTTTGCAAGGCCCCAATAAAGTGGTGCTGACCGAAAGCAGGGCAAAATTGTATTTCCCTACGGCTGACCCTGCTTCAATTGTCGGGCAGACTATCATTTACGACGATTCACTGCAGGCAAGCGTAACCGGGGTGGTAAAAGACCTGGATGCAGTGACTGGTTTTACCTTCAAGGAATTTCTTTCTATGCCCACTGTTGAAAGGTTGCTGAACGACAGACATGGTTTCCTGGAATGGGGTAATGTGAACTCTGCCTCGCAATTCTTTGTGCGACTGAAAGCGGGAACAGACGTCCATAAAGCCAACGCTACTTTAAAAGCTGTTCGCAAGAAACACGAAAAAGACGCCTATCTGGAAACCGATCATTATTTCCAGCAACTATACGATGTGCATTTCAACGGCGACTATGGTGCTATAAATGGTGAACGCGGTCATAAACCCACATTATATGGTTTGCTGGCCGTGGCAGCTTTCCTGCTGGTATTGGGTTGTATTAATTTTATCAACCTCACCACCGCGCAGGCAACTCAGCGTGCAAAAGAGATAGGCATACGCAAGACCATCGGCTGCACCAAATGGCAATTGGTGAGGAGATTTATGGGAGAAACCCTTTTGCTCACCGTTATCGCTACCCTGGTTTCAATTGGCATTGCACCGTGGATACTGAAAGTATTTGAAGATTTTATTCCGCAGGGATTGAAGTTTAACCTGGCTGCTCAGCCGCAGCTGATACTTTTCATTGTATTGCTGATCCTGGTGGTATCATGGCTGGCGGGGATATATCCTGCCCTGGTACTCTCACGCTTCAGGCCCGTGCAGGTGCTGAAAAACAATATTTCTTCTTCATCACAAACACGCCGCGCTTACGTGCGCAAAACGCTTACTGTCGCCCAGTTCGTGATTGCCCAATTCTTCATCATTGCTACGTTGGTGGTAGGTAAGCAAATCCGCTTTGGATTGAACAAAGAAATGGGTTTTCGAAAAGATGCTATTGTAAATTTCAGTATACCCAATAACACGGCCAATCCTCATGTGCGCAAGATTACGCTCTATGAAAAATTGAAAGCGATTCCCGGCATCGAGCGCTTGAGCCTGGCGGGGCCTCCACCGGCTTCGCCTGGTATCAGTTCTACCACTATGAAACACGTGAGAGAAGGCAAGGAGATTGAGACCACCGTAGAAATTAAATACGCCGACACCAGTTATTTCCAGTTGTACGATATAAAATTCATCGCGGGCAGACCCCTGCAGCAAAGCGATACGATCCGCGAATACGTGGTGAACGAAAGTTATGCGCGCTTCCTGGGTTATCAGAACCCCGCCGACATAGTAGGCACTACAGTCTCCCGCGACAGGGGTGCTATGCCGGTGGTAGGCGTGATCAAAGACATTCATACCAAATCAGTACACAGTGCTATCACGCCACTGGTTTATGCGAGCATGAAAGAAATGAACAGCAATTTTCATGTACTGCTCTCCCCTTCCGGCGAGAATACGGATGGATGGAAGAAAACCATTGCATCTATTGAAAAAGCTTATAAAGAAATTTTCCCGGAAGCAGAATTTGACTATAGCTTCTTCGACGAGACTATTGCGAAATTTTATAAGAAAGAACAACAGACTGCAGGCTTGCTGAACTGGTCGGCGGGACTGGCAATCTTTATCAGTTGTCTTGGTTTGCTGGGACTGGTCATATTTACCACCAACCAACGCACCAAGGAAATAGGCATCCGCAAAGTGCTGGGTGCTTCTGTGATGCAGATTGTTTCTTTATTGTCGAAAGATTTTATGAAGCTGGTAGCATTGGCCTTTGTGATTGCTGCGCCATTGGCCTGGTGGGCGATGAACGACTGGTTGCAGGATTTCGCATACCGTACCAACATCTCGTGGTGGATCTTTGCCGTGAGCGGCGCCGCCATGCTACTGGCAGCATTGCTGACATTGAGTATTCGCACCATACGTTCCGCATCTGCCAACCCGGTGGGAAGCCTGCGAAACGAGTGATAAGTTAAAGGCGATAAAGTTCAAGTACTGAAACTTAAAAACATAAAGATGTTAGAACTAAAGCACATTTCTAAATGGTACAATGTAGGAGGCAAACCCACTTTTATTTTAAAAGACATCAACCTCAGCATTCAACCAGGAGAATTTGTTTCCATCATGGGTCCTTCGGGTTCAGGTAAGTCAACCCTGCTGCATATCATGGGCATGCTCGACGATGCCTCCGAAGGTGAATACTACTTCATGGAACAGGCCGTGCATACGCTGAAGGAAAAACAACGCTCGCATTTGTACAAACAGCATATTGGATTTGTGTTCCAGGCCTATCATCTGATTGATGAACTGACAGTATATGAGAATATCGAAACACCGCTCATTTACCAGAATATAAAAAGCAGCGAGAGAAAAGCTTTAGTGGCCGATATTCTCGACCGCTTCAATATAGTGGGAAAGAAAGATCTTTTCCCCACACAGCTATCGGGCGGACAGCAGCAACTGGTAGGTATTGCACGTGCCCTGATCGCGAAACCGCAATTGCTGCTGGCCGATGAACCTACCGGTAATCTCAATTCAAAGCAGGGCGAGGAAATCATGGAACTGTTTAAACAACTGAACGACGATGGCGTGACCATAGTGCAGGTAACGCACAGTGAAAAAAATGCGGCCTATGGTTCGCGCATCATTAACCTGCTGGATGGAAGAATTGAACAATAACGATCACTTAATAAAATTTTTTCTCAATAAAAGTTTTCCTCATGAAGTGCAGTAAAGTCTTGACAGTGGCGCTAGCATTATTTTCCGTATTCTCCGTGTCGGCGC
>JGI12531J12852_10000897_pt1 | contig 16104 bp, 3 predicted proteins | sample TtaePargueraPR_7_FD_12852 | JGI IMG/M metagenome (IMG submission 12852) | reverse complement strand
CCGGAACCCTCTTCGGGATACCCGCCGTAGCCTCCGCCTCCTACACCTCGGTCGTTTCTATCGCGAGGTCCTCGGCGACGAAGCGGCTCGTCGTCACATGCCCGCCCGGTGCACGCGGCTCCACCGATCCCTTCCAGCCCGCCGGTGCCTACGCCGCCGGTCGCAGGGAGCCAGCCGCCAGTCCCTACGCCGCCGGTTGCGGGGAACCCGCCTCCGACGCCAGCTCCTCCGGTACCGACACCGCCGGTTCCTCCGTAGTCGGCGCAATACTCAGTGATGACAGTGAGTGAGGCTGCGCCGGCCGTTTCATCTTCGTAGCCCCAGCCGTTGCAGATATAGGTCTGTTGGGGCTGGACGACGAGGCAAGAGCTACCAGCGCCTCCGGTCGCGGGCTCTCCTCCACCGGTTCCTGGAAAGACCGGATGGCCCCCGACTCCTGGATAGCCGCCGCCTCCAGCGGGGCCGCCGATCGCGCCACCACCGACTCCGAACAGATCGTCAGCGGCGTCATCCGCGTAATAGTCATCCAAGGGACCGTCGGAGCCTCCCACAGGGCCGCAGGCAAATACCGTCGCCGCGGGGATGAGCATCCATGGCGTCCGAAGCACGGATCGCCGACGCGAGTGGGACCATTCAGTTTGCATCGCTCTACATCTGGGGTCGATATTTCTATGATTCATGGTTTCTCCTTCCGGCGGACAAAGTTCTCCTTGGGCGTTCTCCACTGGAACACCGTCGCATCCCTTTGCTCCCTCATCAGTGTTACGAGCCGCCCGTTGTTGCGGCGATCTCGCTCATTTTTTGAAATGACTTCCCCGCGAAGGGGTCTTTGATGATGTTCCTTTCACGAAGTCATCACGCGCTGCCCCCAGAGCAAGAGCTGGGCCAGGCGGGTCGCTGAAGGCGGCGGGCAGCAGGGGCGCTCGGCCGAGAAGGAGAAAGGCCGAAAACGAGCTTCCGGCGAAGCCTTGGAGCGCAAAAAGCTCTAGAGAGGGACGAGCCAGGGCCCCGGTCTCCTGACAGAATGCATCGACAGGAACGTCAGCCTGTGCCAGCTTGTGCCAAAGTGAGCGCGAGGGCGCCGAACGCTGCCGCTCTCTTCCAGGGGTCGAGAAGACGGGGCGCGCGAGCAGCCGGTAGCAGATTCTCGCGAAATACGGCTCTAGCGACAGCGCACTCGCAGCCGTGACTCAGGCCGAGCGAACCACCAGCTCGGCTCTTGTCGAGGGGCCGCCGCCGGTGTTGTGCCAGTTTCGGGATCCACTCGAGTCGAAGACCCCGAGTCTTCGGAGAGGGTATCGTAGCCGCGCGGACAAAGGCGGCGAGCCTCGCTGCGGCATACGTCCAAGAAGCCGCATTGGATGTCGAACGTGTTCAAGTTCTGATCGTGTTGCGTCGAGGCGCTCTTGGTTCGCGGCGTGCAGGCAGGGAGAACGAAGAGAAAGAGCAGGGCGAATCGGGAAAGCGTGCTGACGTCCTTCGGACGATGAATCCATCGGCGCAACAGCAAGGTGCCCTGCGGCCAACAGACCCTCTCGTTCCCTCGATACATGGCTCGCGATTGTAGAGCCGCCACAGGAATCACGACAGCGGCCCCGGCGCGTCACGTCGAGATTTCTTGAGGTGCGCCGCGGCTCTCAATACTCAGAGCTACGGCGCGAGTGGGGCCGCAATCTTAGAGATAAGGAGTGAGCAGGCGAGCTGTCGCTTCCATGAGAGGGATCTCGACGGTCGGGACGTCACAGGGAATGAGATCGAAGTGACACAAGGTACCGAGAGTTTCGCCTGTCGCCGCGCGAATTGGCACGCCACAGTAGGAGACGACGGCGTCTCGGGCTCCGTGCTTGCGAAGGCGCTCGTCACGCCGGGTGTCAGCGGTCGTGAAGGAGCGATCGGTCTCGCCGACGATCGAGCAGTACGTATCGGGAAGATGCATCGTTGCTCCGTCTCGGAGCGAGAGGGTCTCGGCATCATAGAGGTGGAGCCCTTCGAGGACCGAGCCCTTGAAGCGACAAATAGCCGTGTAGCGGTGGGCCGTGCGGCTATTGATGAACTTCAGGAACTCGGAGACGCCGCCGACCTGAAGGATCTGGGAAGCTTTGAACAGGATATCCGCTCTCGGACCTGCCTCGGGGGCGGCGCGGGAGGGATTCGGACGAGCGCGCGCCGAGGTCGCGACGATGCGGATCATGTCCGCGGGTTCGACGGGCTTCGGAATATGGTCGTGGAAGCCGGCTTCGACGGCCAACCGGCGATCTTCTTCGCGGGCGTAGGCGGTGAGCGCAATCGCGGGCAGCTCGGCGCCCTCGGCGCCGAACTCGCTTCGGATCCGCTTGATGAGATCGTAGCCGCTCACTTTCGGCATGCCCACGTCGCTGAGGAGCACGTCGGGCATCTCTTTGCCGAGCTCGGTGAGTGCTTCGTCGGCGTCTCCTGCCAGCCGCACGTCGGCGCCTCTGCCTCGGAGGACCGTCGCGACGAGATCTCGGGCGTCCGTCTCATCATCGACGACTAACACGCGGATCCCGGAGAGGTCGCTGTTCTGAGGAGAGACGGCGAAGCTGCGGTCCGGGGAAGGTCGGTCGGACGGAGAGGTGGGCTGAAGGACCGCCTGCATCGGGACGCGCACGCGGAAGGTCGCGCCTTCGCCGGTTCCGTCGCTCTCGGCGGAAACGCTGCCGCCGTGGGCTTCCACGAAATGTCGGACGAGGGCGAGACCGAGGCCGAGACCTCCGAAGCGGCGGGTGGTCGAGCCTTCCCCTTGGCGGAAGCGTTCGAAGACGTGAGGAAGGAACTCGGGCGCGATACCGAGGCCGGTGTCCTTGACGGTGAGTTCGACGTCGGTGCCGTCGCGCTTCAGGCGCACGGTGACAGAGCCGCCCTTGGGCGTGAACTTGATGGCGTTGTTGCAAAGGTTCCAGATGACCTGCTGGAGACGCTCGGGATCTCCTGAGATGCGCGCGGCGTGAGGATCGAGATGCGTCGTCAGCGTGATGCCCTTGGCTTCGGCGGCCGGCCGCACGGCGTCGAGGGCGGCCCGGACGAGCTGGGTGAGGTCGAGGGGGCGGATCTCGAGCCGAAGTTTGCCAGTGATGACGCGGGCGCCGTCTAAAATGTCTTCGACGAGGCGAACCTGGGCGGCGGCGTTCCGCTCGATGCTCTCGATGCCCCTGAGGTAGGCGCTTGGGTCGAGCTGACCGGCTCGGAGCAGCCGAGCCCAGCCTAAGATGGCGTTCAGGGGCGTGCGGAGCTCGTGGGAAGCGGTCGTGAGGAACTCGTCTTTGGCCAAGCTGGCTGCTTCGGCGGCGCGGCGGTCGCGCTGAGCCGCTTCCAGCAGGCGGGCGCTCTCCGCCTCGAGGCGCTTGAAATCGTCGACGTCGGTGTTCGTCCCGAACCAGCGAGTCACGGCTCCCGTTTCATCTTTCAAGGCCACGGCGCGGGCCAAGTGCCAACGAAAGACGCCGTCCGAACGTCGAAGCGGAATCTCCATCTCAAAGTCATCACCGGTTGTGATCGCTTGCTGCCAGCGGCGGGTCACTTCGGGGAGAACCTCAGGATCGTGCACCTGATGCCAATTCCATTCTTCGGCTGAAGCGGGGTCTTTGCCCGTGTAGTCGTACCAACGGCGATTGTACCAATCGATTGTGCCGTCGGGGCCCGCGGACCAGGCGAGCTGGGGCATGGACTCAGCGAGGGCGCGGAGCTCGCCTTCGCTCTTCTGAACCTTCGCGGCGAGCTGTTCGACCTCCTTGCGCGCCACCACGAGGTCTGTGACGTCGAGGGCGAATACGCTGACTCCGTCGACGGTCCCGTCGATGGTCAACATGGGGCTGTAGATGAATGTGCAATAGACGTCTTCGAGGGTCTCCCGCCCCTCGTCCGCCTCCCGAGCGAGCTGGACGAAGACTTCGTGGCCATAGTAGGGCTCTTGGGTCTCGACCACACGCCGGAGCAGGTCGTCGAAACCTTTGCCTCGAAGCTCTGGGAGCGCGTCGAGCAGCGCTTTTCCGACCAGATCGCGCCGCCCGACCAGGCGTTCGTATTGGTGATTGGCGAACTCGAAGACAAAATCCGGTCCTCGGAGCAGACAGATCCCCGCCGGAGCCTGGGAGAAGAAGCGCAACAGGCGCTCGCGCTCTTGTTCGACGAGAACGCGCGTCGCTTCTTTGTTTGCGTTGGCTTGGACGCGGGCGGTCGTCTCGCTGCAGATGACCATGACGCCGGCGATAGTCCCCGCTTCATCGAAGACAGGGGAATAGCCGTAGGTCCAATAAACGTCTTCGATCTTGCCGTTGCGGAAGATTGGAACGAGCGCATCCTCGAACCAGCAGGCCTTGCCTTGGGTGAGGACGTCGTCGATCTGGGGTCCAATGATGGGCCAGATTTCTACCCAACACTCGCGGCCCCGCTGTCCGAGGGCGCGCGGATGCTTCCCGACACCGAAGCTCGGCACGTAGGCGTCGTTATAAATTTGAATGAGCTCCGGTCCCCACCAGAGAAACATCGGCTGCTTCGAATGAAGCATGATGCCCACGGTGGTCGTCAGGCTCTCAGGCCAGCTCTCGATCGGTCCGAGGGGCGTTTCCGCCCAATCGAACTCCGCCACCATATCCCCCATTGTCCCACCATCACGTAACCATGAGGGGAGCGGACGAGGTAACGGGAGGCCGTCCATGTGCGGCCAGTCTAGTCGGGAGGGTCCCCGGAACAAGGAGAACTCCGGGAAGTCTCACGGTGAGATCGTAGAGAGAAGATCAGCTTTGAGGTTTGGACATGAGGCGCGCTGTGAGCGACCATGGATCCGACGATCCTCCCATGTTGGCTCCGTCCGACGGATCGCCCGCTGCGCAGGAATGTCGACAACAAAACGCACCATGAATCCCGAAATCAAGACGATCCCCATGATCCGCGTGGCGGCGCTAGAACACCGCGGTCCCCAGCACACCATCTTCTCGACAGTGAGCAAATTCATCGAGTGGCGCCGGGCCAGCTCCTGTTCTCCGATCCGCGAAGCGCGCACCTTCGGCATCGCCTATGACGATCCGGAGAACACCGACCCGAACATGTTCCGTTTTGATGTCTGTGGAGAGCTCCGTCGCCCTCTGGAGCCAAACGACTTCGGCGTCGTGGAGAAGATCATTCCCGAGGGGCGTTACGCCGTCGTCCGTCACCAGGGAGCGACCGACGCGATCACCCCCGTCGTCCGCGAGATGTACCAGAAATGGCTCCCGGAGAGCGGCGAGGAGCTCCGCGACTTCCCCGTCTTCTTCGAATACGTCCGGCGCATGCCCGAGGTCCTCGAGCACGAGCAGATCACGGACATTTATTTGCCGATTGTTTGAGGGGGCGGGTGCAGGGCTGTGAGCGCCCGAAGGGCGGGGTAGCCTAAGCCTGCGCTGTGCGCGTGAGGGAACTTACCCGCGCCGGTCCGAGCCCCGCATCAGAGCAGAAATGCGTCGTTTCGCGCAGCTGGAGGCAATCTAAGGCGATCCAGTGGCGAACGAGGGTATTCAAAACCTCTCGCTACTGAGCGTAGTACACCAGGCGGACGTTGCCTGAGCTGCCGCCAGTGAAAGAGATCAGGGTAGCGCAGTTCTGGCTCACCGGCCCGATGATTCGGGATTGCCAGTCTCCCGTGAAAGAGTTCGAGCCAGAGGTCCCATTGCAGCTGTTCGACCAGGTGAAGGGGGCAGGATAACTTCCCGGGCTCTGCACCTGCAATTGCATGTTTCGTGTGCCCCACCACGACGGATAGCCCGCCTGAACCTTCACGCATGCGTTCCTGGCGACGACGTTGACAGCACCGGGCGCCCCCAAATCGAGCGCCGTTCCCACCGTGCAACCCCCTCCCGAAGCACCGCCCGACGAAGCACCGCCCGACGAAGCACCGCCCGACGAAGCACCGCCCGACGAAGCACCGCCCGACGAAGCACCGCCCGACGAAGCACCGCCGGAGCTAGTCCCGCCGCCTCCGGGGCTCCCGCTCCAGTTGCAGCCGTAGGCGGATAGCTCAGTTTCCGCAGCGCGGAGCGCGCTTTCACACATGCGCGCGAGAGACTCTTTTTTGAACGGATCGTTTTCATGAAGAGCCGCCCACGCGTCACGGTTGGATTTCAGCCCGGCAAGGACTTGTGTCCGGGTCGCAGCCGGATACCCGGTCTGGATGCACTGTTCGTAGCGAGCGAGGTAAGCATCGCAGGAAGCGATTCCGAGCGGCGCCACCACGGCGGGCTGAAGGAGCTCGCGCGTCGAATCGGTGACGGATGAGCCCCCTTGATCGTCGCACGCGAGGCTCATCCCCAATGACGCTATGGCCCAAACGAACTTTGCTCGCATGACGTGCCCCCGAACTTTCGACAACGCTCCCCCCGTTTCGGCAACGTCTACCCGATCTTCAACTCGAAATGCAAGACTGCTCTTCGGTGGGGAGATCGAATTGGGTTCAATCTTCCGGCGCTCACGTGCGCACCTACCTTATTTGTTGCCCTTATTTGTTGCGCACCTACCTTATTTGTATTGTGTGATACGAATTTGCGGAGCCCGCTTCAGTTGATCGTTGACTCGAAGTGTGGAGGCGGCGTAATAGCCAGATGAGCTGAGCGTCGCGAGACGCGAGGTTTGGAGCGTAAGAATAGGGGTAGCGAACCGGCTGTAGAGGCAGGTTTTGCTGAAAATTGATGATGCGAACTGCGGCGGACCAGCTCCCGCACCCGCTGCACTTTGGAGTGAACGATGTTTCGAGTGTTGCCTTGGGTTGGACGATGCTTGGCTCTTCTTTGTCTGCCGTCGATTGCGCTGGGCGATCCATTGCAGATGCGAGTCGCGAATGCTCGGAAGGTTTCGGCACGTGTTGGCCCATCGTCCGACCAACGGGACGAAGCTTCCGTCGGAAGCGGAGGGTCGAGTGAGGCAGCGTTCATGCAGCGGGCCGCCATGCCATTGCGGGGCAGCGGACGTCTTCGTCAAGACGTATCCTCTGCGCCTGATGGCATGTTGTCAGTGGTGCGTCCTCGGTCTTTTTCTCGATTGGAATTTGCCCGAGAAGCACGCGCTGATGAGTCCGCGGGCGAGCAGCAGACCGCGTCCGCGCCCGGCTGGGAGATGCTGGATGGCCGTCGTGACGCCGTGTATGCCGGAGAGGAGGGTCGTCCAATTCGTTGGAGAGCGCTCTTCTCGGAGCCTATTTGGCTTGACGGTGTGAGCGCGTGGCAGGGGGCGGTGGGGCAGCTCCGAGTCTTCGCGGGAGGCGATAGCAGCCGAACGCTTGGCTCAGCGGGGACGGGCTTGGGCGCGAGCTCGACCCTGATGGAGACCGCTGACGCGGACGCTACGATGGGCGAGGTTCCAGCGGGCTCCGCTCCGACATGGCAAAAGGCCCAGCTCGCGGCGCCGGTTCTCACGGATGTGGTCGAACTCGAGTGGATACCGGGTGGCCCCACTGCGCCGCCCGAGATCGCATTTTGGGCTCGCGGTAGCTCCGTCGATTTAGCGCTGAAAGGGGAGGGGGGAGATGGCTCTGGAGATCTCGGGTTCGTTGGCGCTTCATCCGTTGGGACTAGTGGGGGGGCGGCCGATTACGCCGCGCAGCTCCATCTCGGACACTTGGCCGGAGGTACCACGTATGCTGCGTTTCCCAGCGACGCGCGGGTGTCTGTCGCAGCGGTGCAGACGGAGCTCGCCGCAAAGGTCCGCGTCCATGTGCCTTCGCTGAAAGGCGTCGGACGGGCATTCTTGGTTTATGAGCTGGCAGGGGCGCCCCACTTCGTGGCTGTGGGCCGGTCCTTGAATGGCATCGGGCTCTTGGGTGGCCAAAAGAGGAGTGGATGGGGACCAGGGGGTATGCAGGTCGAGGAGGTGCCGGTTGCTGCTTTGCGCGACAACGAAAACACCATCGAATTCTATCCCGCAGACCCTCATGTGACTGGCGAGTATCGGGTGCGGGATGTGAGAATCGTGACCTTGCCCGAAGGCGCGATCGAGCACGTGATTTCGTCGGGTCACGATGGACACATCGGAAGGCTAGACGCACGCCTCGACTGGGACGTCCCCGTCTCGTTAGGGGAAGTGGCCTTCTTCGTTTCTGCCAAATCGAAGGGGAAGCTCCTCTTCGAGGGTGAATCGGCCCAAGCCGATGCGCAGAGTGGCCCGAAGCGCGGACTCAAAGCGGAGAGAGGGTCGAAGAAGAGTCCGGCGATGCGGCTCGAGCTCGATCTATCTTCGCTCCCTCCGGGGTGGCATCGAGCGGACGTGAGCACCGTGCTCGGTACGACCCGCGGGCTCGGCGTTCGTCTCTCGAAAGACGCCGAGCCAGGGTCCGTTGCCAAAGTGGTGGTCTCCGGCTTGAAGACACCGGGGGGCTCCTCGGGCGGCTTGGTAGTGAGCTATCCCGCTCGAGGTGAATGTTTCGAAGGGCGCGCCACGGTGCGCGGCTTTGCTTACGGCCTCGATCGACCGCACATCTGGGTGGGCGATCGAAAAGTCGATGTGCTGCGGGATGGGAGCTTCGAGTACAGCGCAGAGGGACGTACGGACGCTCCGTGGCACCTCACGCTGCGAGCCCTGGGGACGGGCCGGGGGGACACCCGGCCCATCGAGCGCCGCCTCGCGATGCAACCCTGCCTCGACGAGGTGGCCGTCGACCGTTCGCAGGGCCCGATCGCCGACGTGGGAGCCCCTCACTCCGTCGTCCTGGGCGCTGTGGGTGGTACGGTGGAGTTCGGCGGGGCGAAGCTCGAGGTTCCGGCAGGGGCTCTCGACCGACCCACCCGTCTCTCGATCCGACCACTCAAGGCGAGCGACGTTCCTGAAATGAGCCCGGGCGCCGTGAACGTGACGCCTGGAAAGATGGCGTACAGATTCGGCCCCCACGGATTGAAGTTCAACGTGCCGGTCAAGCTCTCGTTGCCTTACGACGAGAAGGCGCTTCCGCCCGCAGGACGGAAGCGTGACGTCACCGGCTTATACTATGACGAAGTAACAGCTCGTTGGGAGCCAGTGGGTCGCTTCGGGGAGCCCGAAGGCGGGCGCATGGTCAGCCTCACGGATCACTTCACCGATTTCATCAACGCCACCATTGCGACTCCGGATGGTCCCGGGATGGAATCCTTCACGCCGACGCGCATGAAGGACATGGAGCTCGGAAATCCGCTTTCGGGTGTGAGCATGATGAGTCCGCCCACCGCGTCACCAAGCGGCGCGGCCGTCTTACAGTACCCCCTGGAGCTTCCGCCTGGACGAAACGGCATGCAGCCCAACTTGGCGCTCACGTATTCGAGCCAAGGCGGGCCCAGTTGGGTGGGTCAAGGTTGGGATCTCAGTCTCTCGAAGATCGAGCTGGACACGCGGTATGGCGTTCCTGATTACGATAATGTTATCGGCGGTGGAGGTCCGCACCCGCCTTTCGGCGACAACAGTTCGCGCGCTGGAAAGCTCACGTATTTGCTGGATGGAGAGCAGCTGACGGAAGTCGAGAGCGCTGGAGGTGTTACGAAGTTCCGGCGCCGAGTCGAGGGATCATTTCAAAGAATCCTTCGAGTCCCGTCTCCTGATGGTCACGTGCACTTCGAGGTGACGGGCCAAGACGGGACACGTTTCATTTACGGTAGGAGCGCCTCAGCGAGGCTCGACGACCCGGGCAATGGTGCGCACATTTTCCGCTGGGCTCTCGAAGAGGTGCGTGATGTGTTCGGGAACGGCATCGTCTACTCCTATTCAAAAGAATCGGCACCTGTCGGCACTTCCGACAACGTGAGCTCCGTGGGACTCTATCCGACGCGCATCGAGTACACGGATTTCAAGGGGGCCGGAGGAACCGGGAGTAATGAGGCAGCTGGATACGCGATCGAATTTCACCGTCAAAGCGATGGAAACGGGAACCTCTTGGTGCGCCCCGATTCGTCGCTGGATGGGCGCGCCGGATTCCTCACTTCCGATCGCTATCTGCTCGAGCGCGTGCAGGTGGTCTACCTGGCTGGCGCCGGACACGAAACCATCCGCAGCTACCAGTTCGAGTATACGACAGGCGCATTCGGCAAGCCCCTACTCCAGTACGTCCGTCACCACGGCCGCGACGGGACGGAATTTTATCACCACGAGCTGAGCTATCGGAATCAGGCAAACGAGCCCTTTTCGAACTTCTTTGCTTGGAACGCCGATCCCCTCAGTGGCACCTTCGCCGGTCAGGCTCGTACGAGCTCAACCGGAAGTGGATGGTCCGCGACCGTCAGCGGAGGATTCGGGTTCTCTTTCTTGAATTTCAGCGTTGCCGGAGGCGGAGGCTTCACGGATACGTCAGTGCAGGGGCTGTTTCGAGACGTCACCGGCGATGGAGTCGCCGACTTCCTGAGCACTCATTCCACCTACTCCGTCGGACAGCTCCAGTATGGCGTTTGGGGTGACACGACCCGTCCCGATAAGAGTCCCGGCTATGGTGCGGAGGTCTTCGAGCCATCGTTTCAGGATGGAGCGCTCGGGAAGAACCGAAGCACCGAGTGGCACACTTCGGCCAGCGCCTCGGCGTTTGGCCTCGCGGGTCTGAGCGGACACCTGGGGCGGTCGTGGGAGGAAGAAAAGGCGACCTTAGCCGACATGAACGGCGATGGGTTCGTTGATATGGTGCGCCTCGAAGAGGGCACGAACAGGATTCTGGTTCGCCTTGGCCGCGGAGGGAGCTTCTTTGGTCAAGAAACGAGCTGGGGAACGATGCAGAAGAACATCGTTCAGAAACCCCGCTCGGTGCCGAGCGGGGCGGACGCCAGGGAGGGTGCTGCTGGCCCCGGCGACGAAGAGTGGTCCGCTGACTTAGCCGCCGGAAGCTATCCAGTGGATCCTGTTTTGGCTTGGATTGCGCCATTCGACGGAGACATCGTCATCTCCGGAGCAGCCACGCGTGAGGTGGCAGATGGCGATCCGATCGCGCTCTTCATCCACAGGCAAGGCGCACCGGACCTTTGGCAGAGTACGATCCCGTCAGGAGATACGAGCGCCCACGTCCCCCCGGCGACTCCCCTGCATGTGCTCGCCGGACAGGCGATCTATTTCCGAGTGAGCGCTGGCGGCCAAGCACGCAACGCATCGGTCCTGTGGTCGCCGCACATCGAATACGTCGGGTCATCGGCGTCGAGCTTCAATGAGCCTTACGGGTTACCATCGACCACCTTCGACTTGGCGAGCGATCTCCGTACGAGCGGCTCGGCGCGTCGCGCGTTTCTGGCGACGAGTCCCGGTGACGTAAGAATTGAAACGACGCTCACGAAGCAGAAGACGCCTGATGAACTGCGTCTGCGCGTGTACATCTTGGACGCGTCGAATCCGAGTTCCCCGGTTCGCACTCCGATCGATCTCGACCCGGGCGACCCCAGTAAAGATTACTGGCTCGTACCTGCGGACGCCGTCTCGAGCCCAGTCTCTTTGAACCACCCGGCCGTCGTTTCTCTGGGGGCGCATCAAACGCTCGAGTTCGTCGCGGAGACAGATGCGCCGGTCGACCCGAAGGATGTGACCTGGTCGGCGACGGTCGAGTACCTGACCTATTTCCGCCCCAATCCAGCGGACCCGTCCGCGCCGCCAACACCGACTCCCGTCCATTGCTACCTGAGCCCCTATCCGGCTGAAGCTGCGGCAGGAATGCAGCGATGCAGCGTCACGAACGATCCATTCCCGGACCGTCCTCTGCCCTATGCCATCATTCGCGGGCCGTCCGACACGAACCTATCCGTTCCGGTCTTCAAGACCGAGCGCGCGGACGAGTTTTTGATCGCGAGCGGCGGCACAGTCCAAATCGCGCCGAGTGGCGCCGCAAGCGGCCTGATCTGCCAGGCAGATCGAACCCTCATCGGAAAGGGAGGAGGCGTGCTCACTGCTGATGTCGAGCCAGGAGCGCATATCTCCTGTCTCAACGTCAACGGACCGGACCTGATTGTCTCGGTGAGCGGAGCCAGCGGGGGTACGCTCGTTGCACGGGGCGTCGAAGAAGACCCCGTCTTTCGGGATTTCGCCGATGCGCTCGACCTGACGAACTACGGCTTGAGCTGGGTGCAGTATCGTCAGAGTCGGAGCAGTTTGGGAGGGGGCTATCATCGGTGGTTCTACGGGGATTGGAACGGACTTGAGCCTTTTGACCCCTCAGCGCTCATCGCAGAAAACATTGTCCAGCCGCCTTCGCCTGGACAGCCGCCCTTGGTCGGCATGCCGGGGTCGAGCGACATTCAAGGGGTTTCCTCGTGGAACTTCCGTGGAGGCGCCTCGATTCGAGCGGGCGTCTTCACCCCCGCACTCGCGTCGGCACCAGGATCCGCCGGTAGCATCCAAGCGCTTCGGAGCTCACACACATGGAACTACGGTCTCGAGGCCAGCTTGGTGGGTGTGGGCTTTGGACTGGCTAACGCCGACACGACCTCAGACCAGGACTTCGTGGACGTCAATGGCGACGGCCTGGCCGACATCGTGACGGCCGCCGGCGTCCAGTACAATCGAGGGTGTCGCAATGCGGCCACTCAGACGGAGCTCGGAGCCCTCGACCCGACGAGTGAGCCGGCCACCTGCCAGGGATCGTTCGGTCCGCTGACGACCGCGTTCGATCAGGAACTCTCGCGGACGGAAACGCGGGTCCTGAAAGGAAGCTTCGATCCGCTCGGGGCTGTGTCGGGGATCCTGGGTGCACCGGACTTCGTCAAACACACGGAAGTCAAACCTGCGAGCGGCAGCGGAAAGAAGGGGATTCGAGCCATCTATAACGGCGGCTTCTCCGTCGGCGTGAACTACGGACAAACCTCGAGCCATCGAACTCAGGCTGACGTGAACGGCGATGGCCTCGTGGATTATGTCTCGTGGTCTCCCGGGGAAACGAGCCCGCGGGTTCGGCTGAATTTGGGGTATAGCCTCGCCCCCGAGGTTCCTTGGGAGCTGGACCTCACTCGGTTTGGCACCTACGAGGACGGTGAAGCCGGCCAGGCTGCGCTCTTCAGTGGCGGTGGCCTCGGTCAATACTTTGCTGGGATTGGCAGTCAGCTAGGGCATCTGAACGCAGTAAGCCTTGGCTCTCCGTCTTTCGGCGACACGACGAGCATGAGTATTGGAGGCACTGTTGGTGGCAGTGTGGGGGTCGTTGGCGCTGCCGTCGGGGGGGGCGCTGTCGTGAGCGTGAAGCGTGACGTGTCAGCGCTCCTCGACGTAACGGGAGACGGGGCGGCTGACTACGTACAACGACTCCCGAACACCGAGGTGCTGCTCGTTCGGCCCAACCTGGGCGAACGTTTCGGCCCGACGGAGGCTTGGCCGATGCCCATCTTTGCCTCTGAGCCAGGAGGCGATGATGTCGGAGGGCTTGTAGCAAATGTGCTCGCAGATACCATCTTCGGTAGCACGGGGGGCGGCGATGACGGGCGAGCGTCGCTCGACGTACTCAGCTTCGATCGCAGCGACGATCTGCAGTTTACGGCATCGATCCAGTTCTGCTTTCTGGTCTGCATCGGAGTCTCTTCGACCTACAGCGAGAGTCGAAGCTTCGGTGAAATGGCTCCTGACGACATCAATGGAGACGGCTTCACCGACTTCGTGCTCAAACAAGCCGGCTCCGGGAAGGTCTACACCCGCCTCAACCAGCAGAGCGGAGCGAATCTTCTCGAGAGGGTCAACGGGCCGGCTGGTAAAGTCATCACCATCGAATATGGTCGAGACGGAAACACCGTAGAGAACCCGAGGAACCAGTTCATCCTCGCTGCGACCACAGTGAGCGTTCCGGATCCGTTCGGAGGCCCGACCCAAAGCTATCGATCGACCTTCGATTACGGGCGAACCGGAAAGTATGACCGCGATGAGCGGGAGTCCTTCGGCTATGCGCAGGTCGTAACGACCCGTCCCGATGGATCAACGATCGCCACCACCTTCCACAATAGCGACTTCTACAGAAAGGGCCTGCCGGTTTCGACGAGCCTCCGGAATCAGCAGGGCAATCGCTACACCGAAACGACCTATCTCTATCAAGAACCTGCGTCGAACCTGGCGCCACTCAGCGGCTCGACTCATCCGGCCGAACTCGAACGCACCATCTCTCAGTACGAGGGGCACTCGACCGCAGGGCTCACGACGAGAGAGCTCCGTACCTGGAGCCCCGTTCACGGAAACCTTTTGACGTGGGCCAAGCTGGGAGAGCTCAGCGATCCGGCGGATGACCTGATCTACAGCATCAGCTATCAAGCCTTCAACACGAGCAGCAGCGATCCGTCCGAACTCTACGCCGTACGGGCCTCCGAAATCGTAGCGACCAGCTCCACGAACACCATTCTTCGCAAACGCACGGCCACGTTCGACGCGAGAGCCGCGGTAACGAGCGTCAGTGACCACGTTTGGGGCGGAACGGACGCGCTCGGCTCCGCCTATAACGGGGCCCTGAGCACCAGAACTATAAGTGCTCGCGATTCGTACGGAAACGTTACAAGGATCACTGATCCGACCGGGTACCATCTCGCTTATTCCTACGATGAGTCGATCCACACCCACGTCATCGCGACGACGGACTCGTTTGGGTATCTCGCGACCAACTTGCCGAACTACTACTTTGGCGGGGTCGATGAGGTGCGCGACGTCAACCGGAACATTAGCCAATACACATATGACACATTCGGACGACTCACCGCCGTCATCGGGCCCAGAGATATCGGTATGGCCCCGACGATCACCTATGCGTACCCGACGACCCTGATGAGCTCGGCCGGTGTGCTCGGGGCGGTGACCGGCCACAAAGACATCAGCCGAAACCATCCCGCGTCGAGCAGTCAGGACTACATCGAGACAGCAATCTTCGTCGATGCCCTGGGTCGAACCGTCCAAACGAAGAAGGACCACCTACAAGATACGGGCACGACGCTTCAGGTGGGGACCGTGGTGAGCGGTCGTGTGACCTTTGATAGCTTGGGGCGCGTCATTCGAGTCGGCCAACCCCGCTTCAGTGCGACCGGCGCGGGCGCCTTCGTCACCAATCTTCCGGAGCTGAATCCGACGCTGACGACCTATGATGTGCTGGATCGGGTGACCGAGGTCAGAACGCCGATCGACCCGAACCCGACGAACTGGCTGCCTGCGGAGAACCCGGCCCAGCCGCCGCCCCAGCCGTTGGCGGAAGCCGTCATGACCACGACCTATGGCATCGCTCCAGAGCCCGGATCGTCGACCAACCGTCTCCGCACGGTCGTCCTGGATGCGCTCAGCAAAAGCAAGGAAATCTATCGCGACCAGGACGGCTCGATTCGAGCGGTCGTCGAGCACAACCCGAGCGCCGGTCATCCGGATCTCACGACGAGATACCAGTACGATCCGCTCGATCAGCTCCTCAGCGTCACGGATGCGCGCGGGAACGTCGTCTCGAGCGTTTACGACACCCTCGGCAGAATGATCTCGCTGAGCAGTCCCGACACTGGCCTCACGAAGTGGTCCTATGATCTCGCCGGGAACCTCAAAGCCAAGGAAACGGCGCGACTCCGAGCCCAATCCAAGAAGGTCCGGTACGTGCACGAGTACAACCGTCTCGTCCAGGTCGACTATCCGGACAGCCCCGACCGCTTCTACCACTACGGGATGCCTCACGAGTTCGGCCTAGCGCACGGAAACGTCGCCGGTCGGGTCAAGTTCGAACAGAGTGAGGCGGGCACCCGTCACCTCGGCTACGACGAGCTCGGCAATACTGTGCGCATCGCCATGGAGTTCGGCCGCATGCGCGAGCCCCACTGCGGCCCCTACATCGCAGAGGTCTCCTACGAGTACGATTCGTTTGGCCGGATCCTCAAGACGCGCTTTCCCCTCGTAGAAAACGAGACGGATTGTGGTCAGTACACGCTCAACGCGACGAACGAGGCCATCACCTACGCCTACGATCAAGGCGGAAATCTCCAAAGCGTCTTCGGGCAGAACCAAGTCGTCAACCCGCAACACCCGAACGAGGCCCCCCATTCGGATTACCTCCTGCATATCGGGTACAACGAGTTCGGCCAGAAGGTCCGCCAGCTCTCGGGCAACTTCGTCCGCACGACGTTCTCCTACCAACCCAGGTCGCGCCGGCTCGCGAGCATCTTCACCGACCGCAACGGGGCCAAGCCGATGCAGCGGCTC
>JGI12531J12852_10000798_pt1 | contig 17708 bp, 9 predicted proteins | sample TtaePargueraPR_7_FD_12852 | JGI IMG/M metagenome (IMG submission 12852) | reverse complement strand
TTGTTGTTGTTATTGTTGTTGTTTCAAATAGTATACAACACACCAATCCCAATGTGAACAATATCTGATAAGATTCTCTCTTCAATTCTTCATCAAACCAAAAAACTATTTTACCCTACAAACCCCACACATCCTACAAACGCTCACCAATACAGAGTTACAAGCATACAATTCCTGTCACGTATCATACATGTATATCTATGTTAACTCTTCACTTTAATCTAATGAATGCTATTCTGCTAAAAACATCTCGCTATAAAAAAACAAGAGGCTGCCCTGAGGCAGCCCCTTGTATAAAAAACAACAATGAAATACGAAGCAATAATCAAATAATACTATTCAAGTTTATGTAATTTAATCACCTCTACTACTCCTGAAGCATATACAACAGTTGCGATATAAAAACCAGAGTTGAGCTCTTCACCAAACAAATGATTAACGCCTTCCGTAATCGCTCCACTTTCATATACAACTGTCCCATTGGTAGTAACTATTGTTACAGATTCAACACTTTCCTGTGCTGACAATATAAACCTGTCTTGCGAAGGATTTGGAGCTACCAGCACTCTGCTACCTTGTTTAGTATTAATTGAAGTAATTACTGAATGCACAACAATCGTAACAGGATCAGATGTAGTAACAGCACCATCGTCGTCTGTTGCTTTGGCTGTTATCGTATACGTTCCGGTTCCAACATTCTGCCAGCTGAAGGAATACGGTGGAGCAACAGCAGTACCGATCAGTTCTGCACCATTGTAAAACTCCACTTTACTTACAAGTCCATCATTATCGAAAGCGTCGACAGCCAGGTTAATGGTAACAGGTTCCGTATACGCACTTCCATCAACAGGAGAGGTAATACGTACAGAAGGAGGTAGATTTGCCGGAGAAGGATTACACTGTCCTGCTGATATATGTTCAGAAACAAATGTAAGCTCATCAACATTAGGACCTCCATTAGCAGTTAAAGATGTTAATGTTACCAGATTATTTCCCTGTACAACAGGCACCTGAACGACAGCAGTGTTCCAGGTTGACCATGCACCTGTCCCTTCAAAGTCTATTGAGGCAATCTTAGTCTCTCCATTAATACTTAACGCCATAGGTCGGTTGGCTGCAGTACCATTGGCAAAACGTATAATCAGCTGTATCGTTTCAGCTTTGCCGGATGTTATCGCCCAGGTTGCTTTACTACCGACCACATTATCCACGTTAACATAACCTGTTCCATTAAATCCTCCATTGGTAGATTCGTTAATAATACCATCAGCCGAGCATGCTGCCTCTCCCTGTAACTTGTAGGATGGACCAGTTTCCACTACCACGGTAACAATCTCTGATGTAGTACTTCCACCATCGTTATCTGTTGCAACCGCAAAGATTGAGTAAGTACCTTCGGTGACATTGGTCCAGGTAAATTCATACGGAGCTGTAGCATCTGTACCAATTAAAGTACTTCCATGATAAAATGTTACAGAAGCAATGCTTCCGTCTGTATCCTTTGCATCAGCGGCAAGAGTAATTGTAGCAGGCGCCAGATAGGTTGAGTTCGATTCAGGAGCCGTCAGTGTTATTGTTGGCAACTGGTTTGAACTTTGTCCTCCCACTAACACAATATTGGGCGTAGGAGCTTTGTCTACCCCGGCACCAAGAAAGAAACCAAGGTGCGGTGGCTGGTTATACGAAGACTGTTGCCATGAAATAGCATTTCTGTATACCGGATCGTGCATTAAGGTATAAAGCTTATGCTCGGTAAGGATAGTTGTTGTATGAATATAGAGCTTGTTAGCGCCATCATGAAGAATAATTTCTTCACGCCAGTCACCAAACAAATCCGCTACAATATTAGGCGTTGCTTTGGTGCCGTTACAGGTTAATCCGGTTAGGTTAAAAATACTTGTAGTACCGTTACCATTCCATTTATCAATTCTGTTATTGGTATTATTACTGCTGCCATTAGGTAATTCATCCTGTAAGTCACCATCCCAGTAGATCCTGAAATTGGTAGATCCCGGTTTGCTTGTAGTAAACTGGTCACCATTGGCTTTGTAGGTCCCGACAACGGAGTTGGACCAGGCTTCCTGACCAGGATAACGGGCATCTATATCGGCTATCATACCTCGTCCGTTATCATTTCCGCTTCCATTACGCCACAGAATATGTCCATCTCTTGCTCTGATCATGTAATGATCCGGCTCATTCCCTTTGTTCTCACTAACCTGCCAGATTTCAAGCCCCGGGCTGTCGGGATCAAAATCTCCGACATGGTTTGCATCTCCATGTCCGAAGCCTGTTGCCCATATGAACCTACCGTCGTGGTCTATGGCTGTTGACCCTGTTAATATTTCATCAAAACCGTCGTTATCAATATCCGCAGCCATGATGCTATGGTTTCCCTGACCATATGCAGCACTATTACCCGGGTTATTCGAATCAAATATCCACCGTGTCGTTAATCGTTGTCCATCCCAGTCAATTGCAGCAGCAGTAAGACGCGTATAGTATCCTCTCTGAAAAATCATACTTGGTTTTACTCCGTCCACATAGGCATTGGTGGCATTAAAGCGGTCAACTCTGTTACCATAATTATCTCCCCAGCTGTTTACAGTACCTCTGGCCACCGGATAATTAATTGTTGCCATTTCCTTACCTGTTTTTCCATTGAAAATGGTAAGGTATTCAGGTCCTGAAAGAACGTATCCTCCGTCATTCACATAGCTGGCACCATCGTTGTCGGATGCAGCAGGTCCTGTACTCAGAAATGCCCCTGTTCCGTCTTTAGTCCCCGGAGCTGTTTTGCAGGCTACTTCCGCATATCCGTCTGCATCGTAATCACCCACCAGGTGCTGGGTATAGTGCGCTCCCGAACGAATATTTCTTCCAAGATCAATAATCCACATGAATGTACCATCCAGCTTATAAGCAGCCAGATACGTATTGCTGGTAACGCCCGACTGGGAATTATCCTTCGCATTGTTGGGATACCATTTTATCACAAGATCATAAACCCCGTCGCCGTCAAGATCCCCGACATTAATATCATTGGGAGTATGCTCGTTACTTGGCCGGTTACTTAAGGTAATCGTTCGTACCTGTGAATTCCAGACAGTTGCAGTTCCACCTACAGCCTGTTCTATTCCATTAAGTACAGGCCTTACACTGTAAATAGAATTTGCTGATCCGGAAGCGTCCACCATATTGGTAGCACCTGTGATCGGAGAAGCATTGACCTTTGTTCCGTTCCGGTAAACATTAAAAGCAACATTTTTAGGATCTGTACCGAATACGCGCCAGCTCAAAAACACTCCGCTACCTGTCTGTACCGCAACCAAACCACGATCCAGCCTTTCCATTTTGCGCTGCGCCCAAAGGTTACTACTAAAAATGTGCACTAGAAAACATGCACTAAAAATGATGTGCAGAAAACCAAACTTCTTCATTGTCGTATAAATTAGATCAGGACTTTCACTTTTCGCTTGTCAATGAAGAATACAAATCCACATATAGGAAGGTGAACAAAAAATCTTAAAAAAATTTTATCCTGCGAAATTCCGCTAAAAAAATCCAACCTAAACACTAAAAATCAATACATTAAACAAACAATTAGAATTAAAATTAAACACATCAAAAAAGCTTTTTAGTAAACAGTTCTCCCTACTTTTTTATCCTGGGAAACTGGCGGCCAGAGTCGTGCAGATAGTTAATACAATAGCTCCCGTGAACGGTTTCATTGCCTTCCAGCCTAACCTCTTCACCATCAATAAAAAGATCATACAACCTGTCGTCCATTACCACAATCTGGAAAATCCCTTCAGGCCCGGGAGTAATGGTAAACTGATTTCTGTTGACCCAGTCCCAAACCGTAACCTCCGGAACTTTTGATCCCTCTCCCTCTTTCGCAGAAGTACATTCTTTTATTTTAACATGTAAAATGGTAGGCTTTGCCGCACCCAGGTATAAATTATAATAAGGAATCTGAGAAGATAATCGGAATGATTTCTTTTCCACATAAATATACCTGACCTTATCTCCGTTTCTTGAGGTAATAATGTACTCACAATCCCCGTCAAGCTTGATGGTGGCTGCTGCAGTAGTATTATCAAGGGTATCCAGAGTTTTTTCAGTGAGGTTATTAATGAGAATTAATGCACCGCTGAAATTTTCCCTGGAAAACTCTCCTTTTAACTGAAGACTGGCATTATACATCTGTTTCCGCTTCAAATACAGAGTCCTGGAAACCCTATTGGTATACGATGCTACTCCATAGGTTGAAATAGTTATGGTATCGTTTTTATAATCCTCTTTCTGAATAACCAGCCTGTACTGATGCCCCGGGCGCAGGTTGGCTTTAATTGTATGAGGAGAGGCACCAGGAATACAACGAATAGGAATATTCAATTCCGCATCCATAAGACTCGCCTTAAAATCAATCAGTTCTTTTTTATCAAAATCATCAAAAACACTCAGGTCAAAAAATATTTTATTTTCTGTGTACATGTACAAATCATCTTCTCTGCCATTACTTTTTCTGTTGGAAGAAAAGTAGCCCGCTTTTGTCCGTTTGTCATAGCTGAATCCAAAATCATCAAGATTGGAATTTACAGGAAATCCCATATTTACTGCTATGGTATCTTTAAACAGCAGATCTACATAATAAATATCCAACCCACCCATTCCGTATTTTCCATCTGAAGAGAAAAACAAGATATTGTCGTCGGTTATATAAGGATATTTTTCATCTCCATTCGTATTGATTTTAGGACCAAGGTTTACAGGTTCAGACCAGACTCCTTTTTCCAATGTACTTACATAAATATCTGTACCTCCGTATCCACCTTCCTTGTCAGAAACAAAAAACAACTGCCTCCCATCCCTGCTTATTGCAGGATGCCCTACGGAATACTCAGGATTATTCATTGAAAGAGGAGAAAGTATTTTCCATCTAATTAAATCCTTATCAAAAACAGCAGAATACAATTCCAGGCGATGTGGCTCGTGATCTCCTTTGAGACAAAGGTTTACAATGGCATTAAGGCTATCGTAAAAAGAAACAGGACCTAAGTGAAGAATATTTTCTTTATCAAAGCTGACTTTAGCAGGAGCACTCCATCCGGAATCGCTTCGCTGAGCATAATAAACACGGGCAAAACCTCCGTTATTCAAAGCGTTGTAGCGACGTACCACCGATGTATCTTCTTCTTCGGTGACATAAAACATGCCGTCGTATACCTGAAGTGGACAATATTCAGAACCAGGAGTGTTAAAGGGCAGATTGAATATATTATAATATAAGCTGTCCCTGAATAAATTATTTAATACAATCCTTGAATGCACCCTGGTAAAAATGGTGTCAGCTTTAGGATCATTAATTGCCCGAAGTATATTAAAATAATCTATGCTGTCCTGAGCATTTAATCTACAACCGAACAACTGTATATTTTCATAACATCTTTTCGCATCCTCATACCTTGACATCTTTTTAAAAAGGCCGGCAGCTGTTCTGTTAAGAGCACAGTCTTTACTGTTTTTCTTTTTCTTTAATGCTTCTGCATATAAGTCTGCTGCCCTGGAATAAGCCAGTTGTTTATAATAAAAATCGGCTCGTTTTTTAAGACTATTAACATCTGTAAAAACCGTTTGAGAACTGGCATTCCCAACAAATATTCCACAAAGCAATATGACCAGTAGCGCTCTCATCTCTTAAAAATATCTTGGCATATAGGCATTGTCTTTAAAAAAGACAAACCTGTAACTTAACTTAAATTCATGACTGGCACCTGCCAGAGAACTGAACCGTGATACCGGTACATCATAAGAATAGCCTGCCTGTAACTGATTGGTAAGCTGAGCCTGTACGATACAATTCAACGATGTTCCCACCCTATAGCCCAACCCAAGCCATAAAACATCATTTATGATGAAAATATTTGTCAGATCTACCTGCACTTTGCCGCCTATTACATCTTTTACCAGAAACCCTGGCAGGTATTTTATTTGATACGATAATTTATAAACGTATCCGCCATGGATGAATAAATGCCTGTACCGGATCGTTTCTCCGTATTCATTTATTCTAACCTCAAGAAGATCGGGTATTGATGCTCCCAGATAATACCTTGGCGAATGCCAGTAAAAGCCAGCCCCCACTGATGGCGCAATATAGATGGATTTATCTGCACTCATGTAAGGATCATTAGGCTGCCTGGTCTGTATTCTGCTATATTTTGAAACCATTTGCACCAAACCTCCCTGCAAGCCTAAAGACAATCTTGACTGCTCACTTAACTGAATTCTGTAAGCATATATCCCATACAGCCCCGTTTTACCTGTAACACCTATTTTATCGTGAAGCGCCAGCAATCCCAGCGAAATCTTCCTTTTCTTTATGGGGCTATGTATGGAGAAGGTTTGTGAGGAAGGAGCTCCGTCGATATCCACCCATTGTTTACGGTATACCGCTGTTGCATTCAGATCTCCCTGACTTCCTGCATAAGCAGGATTGATCACCAGGGTATTGAATACATACTGGCTATACATGGGTTCGTATTGCGCATATGCCAAAGGAGAGCTGAGAAGAGCTACCATGATTATAACCATATAACTCTTCCATAAACGATCTATGCACAAGTGTACTTTACAATTCAACGTTCCGTCTATCTGTTAATCACTACGAATCCTTTCATTACCGCACTTCCATCGCCCAGATTGATTACATAAAAATATGTATCATCCGCCAACGGCTCATTTCCATTGGTGTTGCTATCTCCTTTCCATACATTCGATTCATTATTATACGAGTTTATCCTGCATACCAGCTGCCCCCAACGATTGTATATTTCAACCCTGTTATCAGGATACAACTCAATAAAATCAATAATCCATTCATCGTTTATATTGTCACCGTTTGGCGTGAATCCATCATAAGCCTTCACTACTGAGGCATCAACAATACGAATCTCTGCCGGTTCTGAATACCGGGCGGGACAATTTCCTCTTTTTACATAAGCTCTGAAATAAGTGGTTACTGCTAAGTCTGAATAGACGCAGGAAGGTTCGGAAGACCGTATAATTTGCCAGTCAGTAACAAAGTTATCTTTTGAATATTCCCAAAATAAAACGTTTCCTTTATAATTCTTCAAGTGAAGGGTATCCTTATTCAGATGGGCCCGCACACTTGCAGAGGGTTCAACCACCCCTGGTCTCGTCAGTGAATCAATTTCAATGACAGCTACAGGAGAGTAAAACGTTTCACCACACTCATTTAACACAACCCTGAAATAGGTTTTTTGGGTAAGGTTTGAATACTCCTGGGAAAAACTGGTATTAGCAACAGGAGTGAATGTGCTAAAACTATCCGTAGATAGTTCCCATCGCTCTATGGCAGAGTGGTATTTGGTTATATAGATGTTTCCAGTATTCGACTCTACACAAACAGAGGGCGTATATTCCATTTTACCATTACCCGGAAACACATCTCTAGTGGGTTCGCAGGGCAAGATCAACTGCACAGGCAACCATCTGTTAACATGGTCATTAAGTCCCAACTGGCCAAGTGGATTGCCTCCCCATACATAGAGTTCGTTTCTATCATTCCGCACAATACAGTGTATATCCCCTACTGCTATGTAATTGATATCTTTTAATTCTCCTGTACCTGAAGGATCTTTAACCTTTACCGGAAGTGCTGAATCGATGGTATCGTTCCTGCCAAGCTGACCGTAATCATTAATTCCCCAGGAACAAACGGTTTTGTCGGACAATAAGGCCAATGCTACGCCTTGCCCTCCCGCTATCTCTACCACACCGGATAAATGCCCGGTGCCATCCACACTTCTTACATAATCGGGTAACAGGCGATCGGTCTTATTCCCGGTGCCAAGCCGGCCATCCCAGTTGGGGCCCCATACCCAAAGCGTATCATTGTCGGACAATGCATAGGAGTAGTTATCGGCGGCTTCTATTTTTTTTATATTCCGAAGCAATCCATTTCCGGTTTTATCTTTAACAGGAAGGGCATAGGCTGAATTTGTTTTATTATTCTGCCCCAGTTGTCCCACATGATTCTTTCCCCAGGCACATACGGTTCCATCGCATAACAAAGCCATACAGAAGGTTCCTCCTCCGCTAATTGCTTTAACATTTTTCAGGGTATCGCCAGGACCTTTTAATACATAGGAAGGATAATATACAGGATCTGTAAATGTGCCGGTGCCCGTTTCACCACTTGCGTTACCGCCCCAGCTCAACACCTTTCCATCGTTTGTCAGAGCATACGCCGTGGCATTTCCAGTGGCAATCTGCTTTATATTTTTAAGATGTCCTATACCTCCGACCCCTTTAACGATAAAAGGAGTAAGTCTTTTTTCTCTTGTACCGTCGCCCACCTGTCCATGATCATTAGGCCCCCAGGCCAGAACTGTATCACCGGAGTAAGTCAGCGCCAGAAAGGTGGTTACACCTTCCAGAGACACCTGTTTACATCTTGGAAGCGCTCCTCCGTTGATGCCTGCTACCATAACAGGTACATTGGAGGGAATAAGAGAACCTGTACCGAGTTGTCCGACATTATTTTCACCCGTTATAAAGAGCCTTCCGTCTTCACATAAAAATGCAGAATTATCATCGTTCGCTGAAAAAAATACATTTTGCCCCTCAGCTTCCGACGAAGCCAACAGAGCGAAAAACAAACTATACAAAAGAACTCTGAAATACATTAAAGGACGTTCGGTTTCAGGTAAAACAAAAGATCACAACCCTGGAATTACTGGCAATCTATTGAAGGAACTTCCACCTTTACATTCAACCTCCGGACACACCCTCTGGCATCTCTTACAAACAGATTGTATTTCCCTTGCTTCAGGTCCCCTATAAATGGTTCAGAAATAAAATCACGGTCGGCATAGACAGAAAACTCAAATGGAGCTTTGCCATACTTAATGGTTTTAACATCAACTTCTATTGCCCCGTTATTCTGATCCGAACAGGCGGCCCTTGCCTGACAAGAGAAGCTGATCAGTGTATCTTTACAGCTCACCTGACTATCGCTGACTGTTGCTGGTTTTTCTTCTGCAGTTTCAGGAACCATTTCAGGGACAACCTCCATCGCTAAAGTATCCACCTCATTTGTTTCAGGGAAAACTGAAACAGAATCTGTTACCACCGGATTTTCTACAGTCTTTGGTTCGTTCTGTGTTTCAGGCTTAAGAAAGAAATAGGTTAATAAACTTATTAATAACAAAACAGCGCCGCCACCAATAAATTTCCACCCATTGTTTTTATCTCCTGAATAATTGCTGCCACTCAGGTCTTTTTCCATTCTGGCTTTCAGATCCAGAAGGCTTTTTCCTACTACAATCTGATAGCTTACATAGTGTATTTCAAAAAGCTCGGCAAACTCCTGATCCGTTTCCAGCCTTGCTTCAAACGCAGTCCTCTCCCCTTCACTCATCTCTCCATTGAGATAGCGATCGATTAATTCAACTGTAGTATCGGAGAGACTCATTGTTTAAATAATGATATGATGTAAGAATTATCCTTTACCAGGTTAAATAGTTTTTGTCTGCACCTGTAACTATATGTTTTAGCTACCTGATCACTTGAGTAGCCCATTTTCACTGCTATTTCCTTGAGGCTGACTTTGTCGTAAATTGTATACATCAGGAGCTTCTTGCATTCTTTCCCTACCCGCTCCATGATCTCCTCTATAGCTTTTGCTTTCTCCTCCGTTATCATATCTGCCAACACGTTTACACTATCCTCTTCGCTATCATCAAATTCAGCAGTAGTTACGAGCTTATTATCTCTTTTTGCCTTATTAATCCAAAGGTTTCTTGCAACACTAAACATAAAGGCCCCGATCTCTTTACTTTCATCAAACTTATTCAGTTTGACCTGATTGTAAAATATTACCACCGTATCCTGAAAGATATCTTTCGCATCCTCATAAGAACCGCTGTTGCTGGTAATATATTTTCTGATATGAGGAAGGATTTCCTTATAAAGGCTACTCAGAACAGACTCATTATCGCCTGTCCTGATCGCTTTCAGAATTTCTTTATCATTTAGCCTTTTCATTTAGTATACAATGATGGTAAAGAAAGGTGAACAAAGAGTTTTTTACATATCAAACCGAACTCTTTGACGATGTACATTCTTCCTTTAATTAACAGATCCGACAGATGCATCCAATTCATTTTTTTCATAAATCCCCCCCTATCTTCCTTTTATAAATATACAGGACCAGCTGTTTAGCCCCTCTGATAATAATTGACATAGCTTAGGTATTCTGTATATCTCAAATCACCTAACAATCTTTTTTTCAACCAATTAATCTATTATCAATAAGATACTTACCATATACGCATTCCTTTTCCGCCAGTTCGGCTTAAAGCATTAATTTTAAACATGACAAACCTGTACCTTTTACAAGTGAAAGTGTAGGAAGTGAACAATATTTTTAAAAATTCTTTTATCCGCTTTTTCTATCAAACTGAAACTAAACTCTTTAAATCAAAAAAATCCCTGCCTTTAAATAAGACAGGGATTTTTAACTAACAACTTCTTTAAAACCAGATTGAATGAATCGCTTTACCTTTCTGAAAAAATCTAAAGTCTATCGTTTTACCACCCGAAATGTTCCCGAACTATTTTCCGTCTTTACTTTCAGAATATACACCCCGGGCTTTAATTCCTTTCCGGCCTCACCTGTGTCAACACCTTTGCCTGATTCTATTTCCTTACCAGAAAGATCATAAAAAGCGTACCAGTAGGTTCCTGGTGCCTTCACAGAAACATCTTCTGTAAATGGATTGGGAAAACAGCCAATACTGTTGAAGGCTTTTCCCTCTTCCATAATACTGGTAACCAAACACGAGCCTGCAGAAACAACAGCATCTGTAAAACCAAAATAATCAATATTGGGCAGCCCGTCTGAAGTTTTACCTGACAGTCGAACGAGATTGTTACCCTTGTTCAGATACAATTCTGTTTCCAGAGTAGCCCAGTTTGTAAATGCACCAGTGACAGGGAACTCCAGCACAGTGCTTTGTTCTACCGAATTGATGATAACACCCGAAGATCTGGTTGCAACACCTCCGTTGGCATAACGAATTAAAACGTTATACATTCCGGCAGCTTCTGCCTTAAAAGAGAACGTCGCGGATTTGCCCACCGCATTGTCGGCGTTGACATATCCGGTTCCCTCAAAACCAGCATTTACAGATTCGTCGCGTATACCTTCCACCTCACAGGCTTCTTCTGCCTGTAGTTTTACCACACAGGCCTGTTTTCCGGTAGTACCTCCGACACAAACGCCGCAGTCATCGACCACAGCGGTACCGTCCACCACGTTGGCACAATCCATACAACTGGACTCCTGCTTTCCGCAACCACATCTACCCGGCTCTGACTTATTTTTGTCAGCCGGACATAAATCGGTATTGTCCTCTACATAACCTGCAGGCTGGGTACATGCCCAAAGAGCATTTTGAGGATCGCCTTTTCCATCTCCGTCTGCATCGACATACCACCAACTTTTGGACAGCACACTTACGATGATGGCTTCCGAGGTAGCTTTACAACCATTGCCACTGGTCACTTCAACCGTATACACGCCTGAAGTTTGCGCCACATAAGTCTGACTTGTACCCACCTGATTCGATCCGTTTTTCCAGACAAAAGAAGAACCGGAAGATGCTGTTAATGTAACACTTTCCCCTTCACAAAAACTAGTGGAACCGGACACCTGAACCGTTGCCATACAGTTCGAAGCGCCCTGATACACTGCAACATAACTTGCCGGGGCGGTACCTGATTTTACTGTTGTAAGTGAGGAAGTAGAGAGTTGGCCTCCTGAAGCATTGTTCCATCGCTGAAATGTTCCGTTCGTTTTGGGCAGGGTTTTTAAGGTAATGGTAAGTCCTTCGGGATAACTTGCTGTGCGGGTCGTAGCCAGATCCACACCGGCAGGATTAACGCTGATGCTTATCGGATATCTTGGTTTAATGTAGGGGATAAGTTTGCTCACATTTGGGTCAGACGCAAATTCTTCAATTCCCTGCACAACAAGACTGGCCATGGCAATAGCTCCCATTTCCTGAAAGTGAACATCATCGGTATTTCCATTACGGTAATTGGGGTATTCACCTGCAACGTAATTATTGTACCAGAAACGCGTACTATAGGTCTGACCAACCGACTCCATTAATACCTTTGCTTTTTTATCGAGGTCAATCAAAGGAACATTCAGGGTCTTTGCCAAATCGCGCACGGCAATAGGATGATCATGGTACGCATCGTAAACTGTTCCATCGGCATTCCAAGCGTTTCTTCTTAAAGTGGAAACAAGAACAGGATGAGCCCCTTTGGCTTTTGTTTCATTGACAAACCTCGTTAAATAATCTTCGAATACCCCTCCTGTTGGAGCATACCGGTCAGCATCTGCTTTGTTCCGGTCGTTTATTCCAAACTGTATCAACACAAAATCTCCCGGTTGCAGGGCATTTCGTACTGCCGGCCAGAAACTATTGTAAAAACTTTTGGAACTTGTTCCCCCTACCGCTTTATTGACAACCTGCACATTGCTGCTGTTAAAAAAATAGGGCAACACCTGTCCCCATCCCTTCCTCGGATAATATCCGTCGTTATAGTCCTGTACGGTTGAATCTCCGATGGTATATATTTTTATAATTGCTCCAACTGAGTTGATAGCTATTGTTATGTCTTCTGTATAGGTATATCCCGACTCTTCTGTAATCTGTACCGTATACGTTCCTCCATCGTGAACCAGCAGAGCCTGCTGAACAGCCCCTTCTACCGGAACATTATCTTTATACCACTGATAAGAGCATCCGTCAGGAGCTACCAGTGATTTTAAACCATGTTCTATGACTATTCCTCTCGTTGAAAATCCATAGGCCAACGCAGGTGATAATAGTAATACAAAGAGTAAACAAAAGATGATCTTATTAACACTTTTCATTGCCGCTTTATTTCCAATTCTGTACTTATTTTTTAATAACCCGCAGCGTTCTTACAGCATGCTGAGTTTGCACTTTCACCATATATACTCCCGGCAACAGAGCATTCCCGGCAGTACCGGAATAAAAGCCTTCACCGGATTCAACCTCATTTCCTGTCAGATCCAAAATACTGTAAGCATAATCATAAGGAGCATACAACGTAACAACTCCGGTAAATGGATTGGGATAGCAACCTATCTCACGTATAGCATCGTAAGCTTCGTCAATACCAGTAACCAGACAGGAACCTGCTGTTACAGAATTGTCTGTAATACCTATGTAGTCTATATTCGGCAAACCGTCTGCTGTTTTAGCTACGAACCGGAGGAGATTAGCTCCCTTGTGAAGGTAAATATCTGCCTCTAATGTAGCCCATTGAGTAAATGCACCTGTGGAAGGAAATACCAGTACATTGTTTTGTTCTACCAAATTCACCACCACTCCGGAAGATCGACTTGCTGCAGCGCCGTTCGCATAGCGGATCAATAATCTGTAATTGCCCGAAGTAGTTGCATTGAATGAGAATAAGACAGATTTACCGATTGCATTATCCGTGTTGGCATAGCCTGTACCTTCAAAACCCGCATTTATGGATTCGTTACGAATACCATCCACATCACAGGCTTCTTCTGCCTGAAACTTAACCGTACAAGCATTTTTCCCCGTTGTACCCCCCACACAAACACCACATTCGTCCACGATCGCAGTGCCATTCAAAACATTTGCACAGTCTATACAACTTGACTCTGCTTTTCCGCAACCACAATTTCCCGGTTCGGATTTATTTTTATCCTCCGGACAAAGATCTGAATTGTCTGCTACATATCCAGCCGGCTGACTGCAAGAGACCTGGGTTACATTGGGATCACCTTTTCCATCTCCATCAGCATCTGCATACCAGATAGTGGAAGTCTGAACCTTAACAGCGGTTACCGCGGATACTGCTTTACATCCATTGGCATCTGTTACTTCCACAGTATAGTCACCAGAGTTATTAACTACGTAACTTTGAGATGTTCCTACCTGAACCGATCCGTTTTTCCAGACAAATGCAGAACCAGCAGAGGCTGTCAGCGTAACCGTTGTGCCTTCACAAATAGTAGTAGCTCCGGAAGCTGTAATGTTGGCATAACAGGTTGTTGCTCCGTTATAAGTAGCTGTATAAGTTGTTGAAGAAGCACCAGAGTTAACTGTTGTTAGCGTAGCTGTGGACACCTGCCCACCGGAGGCGTTTCTCCAGGATTGAAAAGTCCTTCCTGCTTTAGGCAGGGTTTTTAAAGTAACAGTCAGGCCTTCCGGATAACTTGCTGTTCTGGTCGTCATCTGGTCTGCTCCTACAGGATTAACAAGGACTTTTAGTTCATACATAGGCTTCAGAAACGTAGCCAGTTTCGCCATGTTAGCGTTGCTGGTCAATTCAGCAATACCCTGTACCACCATTCTTGCATTCTCAATAGCCCCCATTTTCTGAAAATGAGTACCATCTGTAACCCCATTGGGATAATTGGGATATTCACCTGCCGGATAGGTATGATAGACAAACCTCGTTATATAGTCCTGACCAAGACTTTTATAGAGGTTCCAGGATTTCATATTGAGGTCAATAAAAGAGACGTTTAATGCATTCGCAACTTCAAGCATTCCACCCCGGTAGTTGTTCCCGTTTTCTGTAAAAACATTGCGCATGCTTCCGTTGCTCCAGGCATTCATTACCATTGGAGAAACAAGCACAGGTATAGCTCCTTTGGCTCTGGTTTCATTTACATAAATGGTAAGATATCTTTTGTAATCGTCAACAGAGGTATATCGCTCAGCTTTTGTAAAATCCCGGTCGTTATGACCGAACTGTATAAAGACATAATCGCCGGCAGTCAAGGCGTTTTTTACAGCTGTCCATCTGCCTTCTTCATAAAAACTACGACTGCTCCTGCCTCCAATGGCTCTGTTGTCGATTTTAACATTGGCTGGGTTGAAAAAATATGACAGTACCTGCCCCCATCCCGTCATAGGATACGCTGAAGCTGCATAATTACAAACGGTAGAATCTCCAATAAGGTAGATGGTTATAACTGCTCCGGTCGCATCTACTGAAAGTAACACACTCTGATAGCTCAAATTACCATCATCGTCTACCAGTTGTACCGTATATTCCCCTGCCTGCGATGATTGTAATACCTGAGCAGTCCCACCTTCCAGTTTCTGACCATTCATAAACCACTGGTACCTGCAGGCATCCGGGGCTATTAAGGCGTTCCGGTTTTTATCATAAGTAATTCGTTGAAATTCCTTTGAAAAACCTGAAAATGAACTAAAAAATAAAATTAAACTCATCAGGAAGACCGCCTGATGTTTTTTTATCTTTTGTAGAAAGATCCATTTCATAAACAGAGTGTCTTAACTTATCCATATACAATCATGGGATCTAAAGGACAACAAGGTATTGCTGTTTTTTTTTAAAAAAACTTACCAAACAAGGTAATTGACTTTTGTGAGCTGCTGCCGGAAGTAGACTTTTAATTTTAAAATATATAAGCAACCTTCAATGGCTATGGTGAGACCTTATAAAAATTTGATCGAAAACGGATCAGTGCATTTCCGAAGTCTGTTTCAAAGTCCTTTTCAAACTCACTTTCTTTACCCTATACATACGATGTTCCGTATAGGGTAAACTTCTCTTTTATAAGCGATACAATCTAAAAATCAATTGTTAAGTAAATATGAAAAATTGATTTTTTCTATTGTCAATCAAATAAAAGATAGCTCTTGGGGAAAAGACAACAAAACAGCCTAAACTCATCCTACTCACCTACAAATATTTTTACTATAACATAAAAAAAGGCCCAGGTTTTTACGCCTGAGCCCAGATAAACTAAAACTAACTGTATATAGATCCAAAGTTGGCACTTTGCAAAACAAAGAACGATAAAATCGTTGATTTTTATTCTTTAATAAACTTCATAACTGTTCTTTTAGAACCTTCCTGAATACAGATTGAATAAAATCCTGATGGTAAACTTTCTACGGTTATATCGTTTCCGGATGTACCGGATACTACCTCTCTTCCGGAATAGTCCATAATACTATACGCAAACTGACTGGGTACGCCTTCTATCCGGATAGAAGCTTTTGCAGGATTAGGGTACAATGCAATTGTCTCCTGATTTGCTTTGGGAAGAGAAGTAACCACCTGACTTTCCAACCTTCCCAATCCGAAAGCAGATGGATTGGAATAAGAAATATCTTCTGTTGCAAACCATGTAATCTTACCATCTCTTAACGACAGGTCACTGTCGTTGACGTGAAAATCAAGTCCTATAATTTTCTTTTCTGAAGGACTCACACCTATCAGGCTCCATGGAACAGCTACTTCCACTACATAACCTGTAGTACTTTCGGTAGCTTTTGCCACGATACCGGTCACAGACTTGCTATGTCCTTCCTGAATCTGGCTGGCATCGTATTGGATAACAAATTGAAAATCGTTGGCATCATAACTGGTAGCTTTATCATTATTTCCATCGATATAAAGCTCAACTCCGTCATTTTCCCAAAAGTTGTTAGAAGATGCACGTTTTATATTGTCGGTAATAGTATACAGAACATACAAATTCTGATTATCGTACAACAGATTTACCTTTCCGCTAAGGTCCGCATCGTTATCTACCGTCATCAATTTATTTTTAAGCAGATAAGAGTTGGAATGACTCCAGACTGGATCTTCTATTCCATCTATGATCACAGGATGTTCTGTCCTGACAATTTTAACACCAAGAAAATCGGCCACAGTAAGTGTGATGCTATTACTTGTCACAGAGCCAAGATTATTGGACACTACAACTTTAAAAGTACTTTTATCATAGCTTGCATCAATATTCGGAATTGTTAATGTAGCAGACGTAGCTCCGGCAATAACCTGATCGTTTCTGTACCATACATAGCTTAGATCTGAGCCATTTGCCCCGATGGTTAATGTTAGTGTTTGGTTTTCCGCTACAGTAACATCATTTAAGTTTGCTGTAATAGAAGGCGGTGTATCTTCCAATGGAGGAAGCAGGGTTAACATTTTTTGAGCATACCTTGTTCCAAGCAATCTGTAACCAGCGGAAGTAAAATGCAGTCTGTCGCTTACTGCAGTACAACCACTTGAAGAAATGACATGTGCTGTTGGAATCGTATTACCTATTGTATTAATAATATTATTATGAGCAGCACATAATCCTCCCTGAGCAGCATCTACTACCTGACCAACCAAAAGAGGCACGTCAGCAGCCGAAAGTCCCAGATCATTTAAAAGGTTTTGATATACTCCCTTAACTTTATTGGGCCACTCTCTGTCTTCGTTATTCGATTCACCCTGATGCAACAGAATCCCTTTGATTACGCCGTCTTTTTGGGCAATTTTAGCCAACTGCACCAGTCTTGCATAAGGATTCCCCCCATACTGCGCAATGATATCTTTCATCCACTGCTCTACCCCTCCGGCATAGCTGGCATAATTAACCTTATCAAACAGTTCTATTTTACATCCTGCAACGGCTACATGGACAACTCCTACACGAATATGAGAAGGAAGATTTTTGACCATTTCACGACCAAAATAATCTGCTGGGCCTAAATTAGTATTGCATCTTGCCAAAGGTGGTGTTGCAGTTCGCCAGGTTTCCTGAGGTTTTCCTGAACAGTTTACGG
>JGI12531J12852_10000716_pt1 | contig 19222 bp, 17 predicted proteins | sample TtaePargueraPR_7_FD_12852 | JGI IMG/M metagenome (IMG submission 12852) | reverse complement strand
GGGGGGGGGAGCCGCACCCGCGCGGATTTCTTCTTTGGCCACGGAGGCGTGGCCGGACTGGCCGTCGCTGCCGCCGCGGCTCGTCGCTGCGGCGTCAGTTTCGGTTTCGATGCGGAGGACTGGCACGAAGAGGAAACCCTTAACAATCCCGCTGCGCCCGCGGTGCGCGCCCTTCTCCGCTCTCTCCTGCCCAAAGCTCTTCTCGTCACCTGCGCGGCTCCGCTGATTGGAGCGGCTTTCACCCGCGTCTACGGCGTGTCGCCCATCTGCCTGCTCAACGTTTTTCCCCTTTCTCACGCACCTGCCTCTCCCGCGAGGCTGCCTGCACCGTCCGGGGACACACCTGCGGTGTTTTATTGGTTCTCGCAAACTATCGGGCCGGGCCGCGGTCTTGAAGACTTCATCCAGGTGCTCGCCCGGCTCCGCACCCCTGCAGAACTGCATCTACGCGGTTTCCCTCAATCGGGCTACCTCGATGCTCTGCAAGCCGCCGCTCGCACCGCCGGCTTCCGGGGCCGGATTCTTTTCCTTCCGCCTGCCGCCGCCGATGAGATGGTGCGTCTTTCCGCCTCGGCTCATGTCGGGCTCTCGCTCGAACAATCCGTCCCAAAAAATCGCGACCTTTGCCTCACCAACAAACTTTTCACCTATCTCCTTGCCGGCGTCCCGGTGATGCTCACGCCCACCACCGCGCAATCGCAGTTCGCCCCCGTGTTGGATAACGCCGCCAGAATCCTCGCGCCCTGCCCCGTCGCCGCGGCCAAGGACCTTGATGCGTGGCTCGCCTCCTCCGTCTATCCCGCTGCCCGCCAAACCGCATGGGACGTGGCTCGCGAAACCTTCAATTGGGAACGCGAACAATCCAAGCTGATCGCGGCATTCGCCACGCTGCCACTTCGCCCTCGATCCGGTTCACGCTGAAATTTCGCCACCAGCTCCGCTTCTTTCTCCTCCGGTGCCTTTTTCCTCGCCCTCTTCCGCCCACCCGATCGCAGGCGATCAAATCCCGCCAGCCCCCGGCGAAGAAATCACGCTTCAAATCAGCCTCTCGGCCGGAGATCTCGCCTACGCCCACCTGACGGTGCCTGCTCTGGTCCGGGCACACCCGCAGGTCGCGCACCGTATTGCGGTAGTCGACCTCTGTCGCCCACAACGCACTCGCATTTTCGATCCTGATCGCAGATTGCCTGAGCCCGAATTCTCGGCCCGCGTCCAGCGCCTGCGCGAGCTCGCGCTACACCTGCAACGCGACGGTCTTTTCGACGAACTCGTCTGGCTCGAACCGGGTTCGTTCCTCTTCCCCGCGCTGGCCCGGAAATATACCGCCGAAGACATGGCGGAAACCCTCGATTACGGAGGCTGCGCCAACATGCCGTATTGGGCCGCAATCGATGCGCCCTCAACCCGCTTCGTGCTGCACTACGATGCCGACATGTGCCTGTATCAGGCTTCCGGTTACGACTGGGCGCTGGCTACTCTCGAGGTTTGGAAACACTACCCACAGGCTGTCTTCGCCACTCCGCGTATCAGTCCGCCTGCTTTGGACCAGGCTCCGGAACGCAATCTCCCCTCCATCCATGAACGGCGTCCCTTGGAACACGTCCCCGCAGGCTGGCTCAACGACTGGTTCAGCACGCGCTGTTTCCTGGTCGATCGACATCGCTTGTCTCCTCTTCTCCCTCTCGCGCGCGGGCGCCTCACGGCCGAATACCGACTGCGGCGCTGGCTGAACCGCGGCTATCCCCCATCTCCCGAAATGCTTCTATTTCGCTCTCTGGGGTCCCGCGGTTTTCGCCGTCTCAACCTGGCCGATCCGCGCGCGTGGCTCCTGCACCCCACGAACAAACCGCCCGCCTACCTGACGATTCTTCCTCAACTCCTTGAATGCATATCCACGGGCCACATACCCGCCGCCCAACGTGGACGAAGTGAGATCGACCTCGTTGCCTGGGGCGAATTTCTACGCTCTACGACACCCACCCCATGAGCGTGTTCGAGTATCTACCGGAATCTTGGAAAGAGCGCCTGCGCGCCCGCTGCGGCGCGATCACTCCCTCCGCCCGCCTGAAGAACCTTCGGCACGCCGGGTTCTCGCCGCGCCGAATCATAGACGGTGGGGCTTACCTCGGGCATTGGCCACACTCGCGCACGAGATCTTTCCCGAAGCCGAACTACTTCGAGCCGCAGCCCTCCCTTGTCGTGCCGCTCCAGGATTTGGGCCGACGACTTGGAAACGCTCGGCTCGCTCCCGTCGCCCTGCACCGAAACAGTGGCGAGTCCTCCCTTTTGCTCGACAAGAGCAACAGCCGTCTGGTCGGCCAAGAGCATTCGGGCTCGGCTCCCATTCGCGTTAGCGTTTCCACGGTCGCAGACGTCATTGCCTCAAACGGATGGCCCGGCGACTTTCTCTAGCTTGATGTCCAGGGCCATAAACTCGAGGTTCTCGGCGGCGCAGAAGATTGGTTCGGACACATCGAAGTTCTCATGCTTGAAGTTTCCTGGTTGCGCATCGGCCCGGTCCCGTTGGTCACCGGGGTCATCGACGCGTGCTCGAAACGTGGATACGTCCCCTACGACATCTTCGGCTTGAACCATCGTCCGCTCGACGGCGCCCCCTGGCAGACCGACATCATTTTCGTGCGTCACGACTCCCGGCTATCCAATCTTTCTTGGACCAAATAGTGCGCATCCTTCTCACCGCCGACCCCATGATCCCCGTGCCGCCCTTCGCTTACGGCGGCATCGAGCGCATCGTCGACAGTTTGCTGCGCGAATACCGCGCCGCCGGCCACACGGTCGCCTTGCTAGCGCATCCGGCCTCCACGTCGCCCGCCGACGCTCGCTTCGCCTGGCCCGCCTCCGCCCCCGGAACACTGCGCAACGCCCTCGCCCTTTATCGCGCGGCACGGCGTTTTCGTCCCGACGTCATCCACAGTTTTTCCCGCCTCGCCTACCTCCTGCCTGTTCTCCTTTCGCAACAGGCCGCGGTCATGTCCTATCAGCGTCACACCGGAGGCCCGCAAGTGACCTGGGCCGCCCGCCTCGGCGGACGCACGCTGCGCTTCACCGGTTGCAGCGAGTTCATCTGCCAAATGGGCCGTAGCGCGGGCGGGGAATGGCAGGCGATCCCCAACTTCGTCGAACTCGAAAAATTCACCTTCGAACCTTCCGTGCCGCCCGACGCTCCGCTCGTTTTTCTGAGCCGGCTCGACGATGTCAAAGGCCCCGACGTCGCCATCGCCATCGCCCGCTCCGCGAAGCGCCGCCTCATTCTCGCCGGCAACCGCGACGAATCCGGACCGCAACGCGCCTTCTTCGACCGCGAAATCGCTCCGCATCTCGGCCGCGATGGCATCGAGTGGATCGGCGAAGTCGACGACGTCGCCAAAAACAACCTCCTCGGTCGCGCCGCCGCTCTGCTCGTCCCGATCCGCTGGGACGAGCCTTTCGGCATCGTCTTCGCCGAGGCGCTCGCCTGCGGCACGCCTGTGATCTCTTCTCCCCGGGGCTCGTTGCCCGAGATCGTCGAGCCCGGTCGGACTGGCTTCCTGATCGAATCCGTGGAGCAAGGTGTCGCCGCCGTCTCCCGCCTGTCTTCTCTCGACCGCCACGCCTGCCGCCAGACCGTCGAGCAACGCTTCACGAGTGCCGCGATCGCCCGAGCGTATCTTCATTTGTTCTCCTCTCTGTCGAACGGCCGAAATTAAACGTCCTTCCCGCGTGCGACCCCCCGAGTGCCTCCTTCGTTTCCGATGATCCGACGCATCCGTCCCGCACTTCTCGCACTGGCCTGTTTCGGTTTCGGATGCGTCGTGGGAATTTGGTTACAACACCGCTGGCCGGTCGGTCGCTGGCGCTCGCCGCCGAGTCCTCCGCCGCAGCTGGCTCCCGTTTCGGTCGACGAACTCGCCCGCATCCCCGCCGCTCGCCGTCTGGTCATCGTGGCGGCGGGCCAGTCCAATGCCGCAAACTATGTCGCGGAGCGCGCTGCCGCGGGCCCGGGCGTCTATGTCTTTTCCGAGGGTGCCATCTTCTCCGCTATCGATCCGCTTCCCGGCGGCGACAACCATGCCGGATCGATCTGGACCCGCCTCGGACCCCGTCTGCTCGCCACCGGCGATTACGACGCCGTCATCTTCGCCGTGGCCGCCGTGGGATCGACCCGCGCCCGCGATTGGGCTCCCGGCGGCGTGCACCATCACAAACTGCGACAAACCTTGCGCGATCTCGCACGCTCCGGACTTCCGCCCGATTTCATCCTTTGGCAACAAGGAGAGTCCGAAGCGTGGAATCCCGCCGAATCCGGCCGCGATTATCTCGCCTCGCTTCGCGCGATCCAAGACAGCTGCCGGCCGGACGCGCCAACCGCCCTCTGGCTCATCGCTCGCTCCACCTGGGGCCGGGGCGTGCCGCGCAACACCCAGATCACGACCGCGCAGGAACTGGCCGCACTCGATCCCGGCACCGCACCGGGCCCCGATTTCGATCTGCTCGGAGCCGAGTATCGCAGCGACGGAGTTCATTTCAGCGCCCATGGCGCCGAAATCGCCGCGCTGCGCTGGTTCGACGCGCTTCAACCATGGCTGAACCAACGCCGCTCCCCAAGTCCGTGACCGAGCGCATCGGCGCCCTCGACGGTGTGCGCGGCATCGCGATTCTCCTCGTGCTGGCGGGTCACGTGGTCGCGAATTTCCAGCCGCTCTCGCCCGAATTCCGCTACTGGCTCGGGGCCTTCGCCAACTCCAATGCCGGCGTGCGGCTCTTCTTCGTTCTCAGCGGTTACCTGATCACCTGGCTCCTGTTGCGCGAATGGACCGCGACCGGACGCATTTCGATCGGCCAATTCTATCGCCGCCGCGCGTTACGCATTTTTCCCGCGTTTTACGCCTACCTGCTCATCCTCGCCGGTCTCACCTTCTTGTGGCCGACCGGCGTCAACGAACAAACCTTCCTCGCCGCCGCCACGTTTACATGGAACTATCACCACCTCTGGGTCTCGATCCCGCCGGAGGGTGCGTGGAATCTGGGGCATCTGTGGACCCTCGCGCTCGAACAGCAGTTTTATCTCTTTTGGCCCGCGCTCCTCGTCTGGGCCGGACGCACTCGCGCGACCTGGGCCGCCGCGGCTCTGGCGCTCGGATGTCCCATCATCCGCGTGTTGACGCATCTCCTCCTTCCCGAACAACGCGGCTATTCCGGCATGATGCTCCATAGCGCGATCGACGGATTGATGATCGGCTGCGCGGCAGCCCTCATGGCCGATCACCCTGCGGTCTCAACCGCTCTTCAACGCCACGGGAAACGTTTCGTCCTTTCCGCCATCGCTTGGCTCGCCCTCGCCTCCCCCGCGCTGGGAGCGTCCGTGCGAGGTTTTCCCGTCGCGATCGGCTTCACGCTCGACGCCATCGCCGCCGCTTGGCTCATCCTTTGGCTTCACCGCGCCGCACCGCCTCGCGCGACTCGCTGGTTGGATAAAGGCCCGCTCGCCGCCTTGGGAACGATCTCCTACAGCCTCTATCTCTGGCAGCAGCCGTTCCTGTCCAACACCGGCCCGCTCCGGCACGGACAAGTATTCCTCCCGTTGGTCGCCGCACTCGTCGTGGCCGTGCTCTCGTATCGCTTCATCGAGCAGCCGTTTCTTCGCCTGAAACATTCGCCGTCACGTATCCTGCCGCCGTTCGCCGCTGGAAACAGTGGCGTGAAACCGGCGCACTGAATCCGACCGATGCGACGCGTCCTCATCGTTGCCCCTCACTTCGCGCCGATCAGCGCGCCCGACGGCCAGCGCGCCCGCATGCTCGTGCCCCATCTGAGCGAGTTCGGCTGGGAGCCGCACGTCCTCACCGTCGATCCCGCCGCCGCCGCCGCCCCGCTCGAAACCGGGCTGTTGGCCACCTTGCCCGACGATCTCCCGGTCACTCGCGTATCCGCATTGCCAACACGTCACACGCGCCGGTTTGGCCTCGGCAATATCGCATGGCGGGCGTGGCCCGGTCTTCGCCGCGCCGGCGATCGATTGTTGAGCGAGCAACGTTTCGATCTGGTTTATTTTTCCACCACGCAATTCGCCTGTCTGCCGCTCGGCCGCCTGTGGGAACGACGCCACCGTGTGCCGTTCGTCATCGATCTGCAGGATCCGTGGCGCAGCGATTTCGTGCCCGCCCCCGGCACCCGTCCTCCGGGAGGATGGAAATATCGTTTCGCTTCCCTTCAGGCCCGTCTCCTCGAGCCTTGGACTTTGCGCCGCTGCGCCGGCGTGGTTTCCGTTTCACCCGACTATCTCGCTCAACTGCGGCAACGCTACCCTTGGTGGAAATCCGAGCGCGGCGCCACCATCCCGATGGGCTGGTCCAACCGCGATTTCTCCGCGGCCGAGAAACTTCATCACCCGCTCGAAGTTCAGCCCGAAACAATCCGTTACCTTGGTCGGCTCGGCTCCGACATGACCTCGACTTTGGCGGTGTTTCTGGCCGGCCTGGCCAAGGCCAGCCACGACGCCTCCCACCCTCCCCTTCGCTGCGAATTCCGCGGTGGAAGCTACGATCAGGCGGCCGTCGACGGTCCCGTGCGCTCGCTGGCCACCCGTCTCGGTATTTCGCCCGCCGTCGTGGAAGATCCGACCCGCATGCCCTATTTCGCTGCCTTGGCCTCGTTGCGCACAGCGGGGGCAAATCTCATTTTCGGGTCCGACGATTCCGGATACGCACCGTCGAAGATCTGGCTCACGCTCGCCGCGCAACGCCCGTGGCTCGCCCTCGGCCGCCGAGGCACCGTGCTACACCATCTTGTCAAACCTCACACCGGCCATTCCGGTTGGCTGGTGGACCCCACCGACCGCGACGCCCCGGAATCGATTGCGCGGTTTTGCCGGGAGTTTGAACGCTTCCAGAACGGCTGTGCCGACGAGCCGCGGCTCGTCGCGATGGAAGCTCGCGAACTCGCGCGCCTGCACGCGCAGTTCTTCGAGAACGTCTGCGCGTGAACCGATGGCCTCCACAAAGCTTCAATTCACGTATGAAACCCGTCTGCTCGATCTTGGCGTGCAGTTGCGGGCGGCGCTCGACAAGACCTTCCCTATCGTGGGGACGCTGCTCGTTGGCGTCTCCGCGTATTTGTTCGTAAGCAGCCGTCCCGGAGCGCTCCCCTTTGCTCTGCTTTCGGCAGGTGTCCTGATCGGCTTGAACGCTTGGCGAAAGGCCGGCGTGGGTCTCCCCATGTTGCCCATGATGTGCGCCCAGCACTTGGTCGCCTACGGTTTGCCGATTCTGGTTCGACACCCGGTTGTGCAGGCTTATCCGGCGGAAACCTCCATGCGCGCGGGGATCGAACTCCTCTTATTCCTCACCGCGATGACCTTGGGCTGGTGGTTCGGATTGCAGTCGACCCAAACTCCCCGACCTACCGCCAGACTGTTCAACATCATGGTAACCGATGGCATGGATGGCCTTCGCCGTGTGGGTTTTTGGTTGCTTGGCATAGGCACCGCCTATCAGACGCTTACTCTGGCTGGAATGGCCGGCTTCCTCTTCGCGTTGTTGCCGGCAGGCAGCTACTCGATCGTCCTCGCCCTCGTGAGCGCCGTCACTTCGTGCGGATTGTTCCTCCTCAGTTTGCTGCTTTCGTCCGGAATTCTGACGCGTTCCCAACGTGGGACTTTCTGGGTCTTGCTTGTCGTCAACGCTCTCATAACCGCGTCCGCCTTTCTGCTTTCCGCGACAGGCATTCTGATGTTCTCCGTCGCGATCGGACTTTTTTGGGGCAGCGGCCGAATGCCGTGGCGTTTCGCCATTATCGTCGGGTCCGTGCTCGCGTTTCTCAACCTCGGCAAGTTCGAGATGCGCGGCCTGTATTGGCAAAGAGAAGACGAAGCCGTCGAAGCCACGACCCTCTTTAATGTGGTCGATCGCTACAGCCAGTGGGTCGAGGCGAGCTGGACGATCATGACGGCGACCGAAGAGGACGCCGATGCGCTTTGGCAGACTCGTTACATGAAGAAGGAAAAAGTGGAAAGCGCCGGACAAAGCCTGCTGATGCGGGTCAACAATCTTCAGAACATTCTCTACGTCATCGACCGCGTCGACTCTGCTCGGGTCACTCCTCTGGGCGGCAGCACTTACACCTTGATTCCCTCGCTGCTGGTCCCACGAGTCTTGTTGCCCAACAAGCCCCGCTCTCACGAAGGCCAGATTCTTCTTAACGTCCACTTCGGCCGGCAGTCCCTGGAAAGCACCTTCACCACCTACATTGCTTGGGGGCTGTTGGCAGAAGCCTACGGCAACTTCGGCCCGTTCATCGGCAGCATCTTCGTGGGTGTTGCTATCGGCTGGCTGTTCGGACTGCTCGAGAAGAAGTCCAGCGGGAAACCGCTCCTGTCCCTCGAGGGGTTTATCGCCTTCATTATTTTCGTGTCCGTCGCGAATTCGTTCGAAATGGTTTCGAGCGTGCTGGTCACCTCGACGTTCCAAGCGGTGATGCCTGTCGCCCTCATCGGCTTCTTCACCACCAAACGTTTCACACTGGCAAACGCGTGACGCTCCGGCACTCGCAACTCTCCAAAACATCGATGGGCTCCGCCCTCTCATTCGCGCACAAAAATTCGAATACATCCGGGACGCGTCTGGCCATCGTCCTCTCCCACCCCACGCAATATTACAGCCCGTGGTTTCGCTGGCTCCGTCAACAAACCTCGCTCTCGTTTCGCGTGTTCTACCTGTGGGACTTCGGCGTCAAACCCACCCGCGACCCGGAATTTCAATCCACCTTCGCCTGGGACGTCGACCTCCTCACCGGCTACGATCACGAACTCGTCCCCAACACGTCCCGCGATCCCGGAACTCATCGCTTCGGAGGCCTGCGCAACCCGACCCTAAACACCCGTGTGGCCGCGTTTCGCCCCGACGCAATCCTGCTCTTTGGCTACGCCTACATCGCTCATCTCAAGCTCATCTTTTGGGCGCGTCGCCAAGGTATTCCGCTCATTTTCCGCGGCGACTCTCACTTTATCGGACGTCCTCGTCCTTCTCTTCTCACCCGCACGGCACTACGCTTCCTCTATGCCCAGTTCGACGCGTTCACGTATGTCGGCGCCGCAAACCTCAACTACTTCACCACGCTAGGCGTTCCGTCCCGCAAACTTTTCTTTGCGCCGCATTCTGTCGATCATACTCGCTTCAACCCCTCGCTCGAGTTTCACCGCGTCGCCGCTGCCACGCTCCGCGCATCGCTGGAGCTCAAGCCGTCGACGCGAGTGATTCTCTTCGCCGGGAAACTTCTACCCGCAAAACAGCCGCGCGAGTTGCTCGACGCTTACCTCTCCCTGCCAACTGGAGATCATGCTTTGCTTTTCGTCGGCGACGGCGAAGAGAAGAATGCGCTACAGCCGCAGGCGAACTCCGCCCACTCCCATCGCGTATTCTTCCTGCCGTTTGCCAATCAGTCGGAAATGCCATCCCGCTATCTCGCCGCCGACATCTTCGCTCTTCCCTCCCGCGGCCTCTACGAAACCTGGGGACTCGCCGTCAACGAAGCCATGCACATGGGCGTCCCCGCCCTCGTGAGCGACCGCGTCGGCTGCCAGCGCGATCTCGTCGAAGACAACGTCACCGGCTGGGTCTTCCGCGCCGACGATCCCGCTCACCTGCGCGAACGTCTCGCCGCCGCACTGGCCGCCGACCTCAAACCCTTCCGCCAGCAGGTCGCGTCGCGAATTGCTGGATACACCTACGCGCGGACGACCTCCGGCTTCCTCGAAGCCCTGCACTGCGCCTGTCCCCCGCATTTTCGGCATTGATGCCAGACAACCCAGTCCCGGTAATCACCACCATGGCGGAGGAACCTCCTTACCTCGGACAAAACTGCGTCACGCCCGACCCCCGCCGCGAAGTGCTCCTCCGCTGGCTGTGGGCATTCGTGCAGGCAACGCTCTTCCGCTGGAGCCCTCGCCCGTTGCACGGCTTTCGCGCGCGTCTCCTGAAACTTTTCGGTGCTGATATCCCTGACGCCTCCAAGGTGGTCATTTTTCCCACCGCGCGCATAACCTACCCGTGGCGCATCCGTCTCGAGCCGCGCTCAATGGTCGGCCGACACGTCACACTCTACAGCCTTGGCCACATCACCCTTCGCCGCGGCGCCAATGTCAGCCAGAACACTCACCTCTGTGCCGGCACACACGACTTCCTGCGCTGGGACATGCCGCTGGTCACCGGCCCGATCGTGATTGGCGAAAACGCCTGGATCGGCGCCGACGTCTTCGTCGGCCCCAACGTCACCGTCGGCGAACTCTGCGTCGTCGGCGCCCGTGCCGTTGTCGTCCGCGATCTCCCCGCCCGAAAAATCTGCGTCGGCCACCCTTGCCGTCCCATCAAGGATCGCCTCCCGCCCGTCTGATGCGCTGCTGCGAAATCGTCCCAAGCCTCGAGGAAAAACACGGCGGCCCCAGTAAATCGGTCCTCGCGCTCTCCGAAGCGCTCGCCTCGCTCGGCGAACAGGTCTCTCTGCTCTCGACGCACCCCACCTCATCCACTCCACCGCCCGCCGCTTCGCTCGACCTCCACATTTTCCGCCGCGAAACCCCGCAGGCGCTCTGCCTCTCCTCCGGTCTCCGCCGTCACCTCGACTCCCAAGCCTTCGACGTCGTTCACCATCACTCGCTCTGGCTGCGCACGCTGCACTACGCGCATCGTCGCGCCCGCTCGCTGCGCGTTCCGCTCGTCATTTCTCCGCGGGGTATGATGAGCCCCTGGGCCTGGCAACATCATGGCTGGCGCAAGCAACTCGTCCGCCATCTCGTTCATCCCGGCGCGTTCGAAGCCGCCGCCGGCTGGCACGCCACCAGCCCCGGGGAAGCCGACGAAATACGTTCGCATGGCTTCAAGCAGCCAGTCTGCGTCGCACCGAATGGCGTCGCGGTCCCCTCCGATCGCGAGCGCATCGCGGCCCTCGCCCACTGGCGCGCCAGATGCCCCGAAATCGCACAACGCCCCACCGCTCTCTTCTACTCGCGCCTCCATCGCAAGAAGCGCGTGCTCGAGTTGATCGACCTCTGGCTCGCTCACGCCCCCGCCGAATGGCTGCTGCTCGTCGTCGGCATGCCCGAGGAATACACCCCCGCCCAACTCGAAACCTACGTGCTGCGCAACTCCGCCGCGGGTCGCGTGCGTGTTTTCGACGGCGCCGACGCTCCGCCACCTTATCCGGTCGCGTCCCTTTTCGTGCTTCCATCGCACAACGAAAATTTCGGCATGGTGATCGCCGAAGCGATGGCGCACGGCCTCCCCGTCCTCGTCACCGATTCCACGCCTTGGACTCGCGTAAACGATCTCGGCGCCGGCTGGTGCGTGCCTTGGGAAGACTTTCCCGTCACCTTGAACGCCGCCCTCTCCGAATCCACGGACCAACTCGCGCAACGCGGCGCCATCGGCCGCGAACACGTCGGACATGAATTCCCCTGGGCGAAATCCGCCGCCACGCTCCGCTCGTTCTATCGGGATCTCTGTGCCGGACGTGCCGCCTGATCCGACCATGTCGCAGGAATTCAAATACAAGCCTGGCGTCAGTGCCGCTCCCGACCGGCCCCGTTCGCGAAGCGAACGCTTCGAACGCCTCGTCATCGCTCATGTCGCGATTCTCATCCTCCTTGCCTCTTGGTGGCTGGGCGGAAACACCCTCAACGCCCGCCTCGCCCTGTCCCTCTGGGGTTCCGTCGGCGTCCTGCTCACCGTCTTCGGGCTCGTTCAAAACCGCACGCTCCGCCCCGATTTTCAACCGTTGCGCTGGCTCTGGCCGTTCGGACTCTTCGCGATCATCGTCGTCGCCAGCGCGTTCAATCCGAGTTTCCTCGCGATCGCGACCGAGAACAAAACCCTCTACGTCGAATTTCGCAGCGTCCCCGGCTGGCCCAGCACCGCGCGTCCACCCCACACTTTGCGCACGCTCTGGTTCTTTTCCTCGGTCTATCTTTCCGCCTTCAACCTCCTGTTGTTTGTCCGCCACCGTCGCTTTCTTCGCGGTCTTGGTTTGCTCCTAGTCGGCAACGCCCTCGTTCTCGCAATTCTCGGCACTCAACAAAACCTCATGGGCGCCCCGAGCACCTTCTTCGGCCTCGGTCCGCCCGTGCAGCCGAAATTCTTCGCCTCCTTTCTCTATCACAACCACTGGGGCGCGTTCACCCTGCTGATGACCGCATTTTCCCTCGGGCTCATCTTCCACTTCGCCCATCGCTCGCGGGCACGCGACTTCTGGCACTCGCCCGTCCTGGGTGGCGTCGTCGCCATCCTGTTCCTCGCCGCCACCGTTCCCCTCAGCGCATCGCGCTCGAGCACCCTTCTGATGTTGGTGTTGTTGACTGTCGCTTTCGGACACTGGTTGCGGAACGCCGTAAAATCCCGCCGGGCCGCGGGAGCCAGCGCCGTTCCAGCCATCGCCGGTGGTCTTCTCGTCGTCGTCGCGGTGCTCGGGTTCGCGTTTCACCTCGCCCGACCCGTGATCGAGCATCGCGTCGCCGTGACGTTTCAGCAAATCGAGGACGCCCGTCGCGCAACCACCACCAACTCCCGCGTCGCCCTCTACCGTGACACCTGGAACATGGCGCGTGAAAAGCTCTGGTTCGGCTGGGGCATGGGCTCGTATCCCACCGTTTTCTACACGCGCAACACCCAGCGCTTCTCCTCGCCCGACGGCTTGGAAATACACTTCCACGACGCGCATTCCGACTGGCTCCAGTCCGCCTCCGAGGTCGGCCTCGTCGGCACGACCCTGCTCGGCCTCTGCGCCCTCGTTCCCCTCGCCGCCTCGCGCCGCGCCTTGAGCCGCACGCCTCTCGTGGCGTATCCACTTTTCGGTTGCACGCTCGTCGTTCTCTACGCCTGGCTCGAATTCCCCTTCGGCAACCGCGCCGTGATCTGCGCGTGGTGGGTCGCCTTCTTCAGCGCGGTCCAGTATGCGCGGATCCGCGAACGCCTCGCCGTCGCCTCCCCGACCTCCGCGACGTCCACGCCTTCCGCATGATCGAACGCTGCCCCATCTCCGTTCTCATCCCGGCGAAAAACGAGCGCGCCAACATCGAGGCTTGCATCGCCTCCGCCGCCTTCGCCGACGAGGTTGTCGTGGTCGATTCCGGCAGCACCGACGGCACCCGCGAACTCGCCCAATCGCTCGGCGCCCGCGTGGTCGATTTCCAATGGGATGGGCGCTTCCCAAAGAAAAAAAATTGGGCCCTCGCCAACGTCCCCTGGCGAAACGAATGGGTCTTCATTCTCGACGCCGACGAACGCATCACGCCGGAACTTGCCGGCGAAATCCGCCGCATTGTGTCCGCCCCGACCGCCGACGGCTACTACGTCAACCGCCGCTTCTGGTTCATCGACGGCTGGCTTCGCCACTGCGGTTACTATCCCAGTTGGAATCTCCGCTTCTTCCGCCATCGCCTCGGCCGTTACGAGCAGTTTGGCGACGTCGCCGACACGTCGTCGGGCGACAACGAGGTGCACGAACACGTTGTCCTCTCCGGCCGCTCCGCCCACCTGCGCGGCGAAATGGAGCACTACGCGTTTCCCGATATCTCCACGTGGGTCGAAAAGCACAATCGCTACAGCAACTGGGAAGCCCGGCTCATCGCCAGCGGCGGCGATGACGCGGTCCGCCACGCCCGACAACTCACGCCCGTCCTCGCCCGGAAACGCCGTCTCAAACAATTCGCCCGACACCTTCCGTTCCGGCCGCTGCTTCGCTTCCTCTATCACTACGTCTATCGCCTCGGCTTTCTCGACGGCTACCGCGGGTTCGCCTTCTGCCGCCTCATGGGTTTCTACGAATTCCTGAGCTGCGCCAAAGCCAGCGAACTCCGTCGCACCTCCCGACGCTCCTGATGGCGCGCATCGTTTTCTTCAATCGCTTCTACTGGCCCGACGAGCCCGCCACGGCGCAACTCCTCGTCGACCTCGCCGAAGCGCTCGCCGCCGACGGACATGCCGTGTCAATCGTTACAAGTCGCCCCGTCCGCGCCCCGCTTTTCGAGCGGCATAACGGAATCGAGATCCACCGCGTGCGCTCCCTTCGTCTTCGCGGAAGCGGCCTCCTGGTCCGTATCCTGGATTTGGTGACATTTTATCCCGGCGCCTTCCTGCTCCTCCTGCGACGCGTGAAATGCGGAAATGTCCTCGTCGCCATGACCGACCCTCCGCTCGGCGGAATCCTCGCCGCCGTCGTCGCGAAGTTGCGTGGCGCCAAACTGGTTCACTGGGTGCAGGACATCTATCCCGAGATCGCCGTCCTCCTGACTCGCCAACGCTGGCTGATCGCCTCGCGTCGCGCACGCGACGGCGCTTGGCGCGCGGCGCACGCGTGCTTCGTTCCCGGCGACACGATGGCCCGCGCTCTGCACGCCGCCGGCGTTCCTGCCTCGCGGATTGTCGTTTCGCCCAACTGGGCACCCGCCGGTCTTCGCCCGCCGAGTCCCGACGCCGTCGCCGCACTGCGCACGCAATGGAACCTCACCGGCCGATTCGTCGCCGTCTATTCCGGCAATCTTGGCCGCGTTCACGACCTCGAGCCCCTCATCGAGATCGCCGCCGCGTTCCAAAACGATCCGACGTTCGCTCTCGTGTTCATCGGCAGCGGAGCGGAACACGCCACGCTTCGGCGAGCGACTGAGCAACACGGCCTCGCCAACATTCACTTCCACCCCGCCCAGCCTCGTGAAACCCTTTCCGTCTCGCTCGGCCTGGCCGACGTTCACTTCGTCACGCTGAAACCGGGCGCCGAGCAAGCGGTATTCCCGAGCAAACTCTACGGTATCGCCCAAGTCGGGCGCCCGGTTGTGTTCATCGGCGCTCCCGACTCCGACGTCGCCCGCAATGTTACCGCTCACGGTTTCGGCGCAGCTTTCACTCGCGAACAAGTCCCTGCTATCGTGAGGTGGCTGAAAACCCTGCGCGCCGATTCGCAACTCCAGTCGCGGCTTTCCGCCGCCGCCCTCGCCTTCGCGCCCAACGGTCGCGAACAAGCGCTGCAGCAGTGGCGCCAACGTCTGGCCACTCCGGAACTTGCGGGCTCCCCTTCAGCTCCCTAAGCACCCCTGATGACCACACCACGCAAGGTTTTCTTCGCGCTCGCGCTGCTCGACGCCGCGTCGGTGTTCGTCGTTTTCAACGTGGTGAGTTTCGCGCGCGGATTATCTGCGGGGCCGTTGACCTATTCGGCGCTGATCGTGCCGTATCTGATCCTGACCTTCGCAATCTATCTGATCGACGGATACCGCTCGCGCACCGACATGCTCAGCCTCGATTACACGAGCGAGCATGTGATCGCCCTGCTGAGCGCACTTCTCACAACGCTGCTGCTCACGTTCGTCCTCCTCCCCTCCGGCTACGAACTCCAATCCAGCCGTATTGTCATCGCGCTTAGCTACGTCGTTCTCATTCCGCTGACCCTCAGCTACCGACGAATCTTGTGCCAGCGCATGGAGGCGGCGCGGGTTTCACGCAGCATCGTATTCATCGGAGACGAAGCGAGCTATCAGGCGTTCCGTGATGAATGCGAACGTCTGCAAATGGTCCAGCCCCTCATCTACGCGAACGCGGAGCCCACATCCGAACAACGGGCTGGCGCACCGGCCCGTTCCTTCGGCGAAATCATCGACGGTGCCCTCGCCGGCAAAATCTCGGTCGAGGCGATCGTCCTCCGCGAAAGCGCTCGCGAACTGCAACCGGAAGTTTCGCGCAAACTCGTCGAACTCTACTTCAGCGGTCTTCCCACCTACACGCTTGAGCTCTTTCACCAGGTCTACTGGCGGAAGATCCCACTCTATCGCCTCAACCAGACCTGGCTCTTCCAGGAGGGCTTCCCCATCGCCCGCGAGCCCGTCTTCGAGCGTCTGAAACGCGCCACCGACATCGTGCTCGCCTCGATCGGCATCGCGCTCGCCGCCCCCGTCGTGTTTCTCGGCGCACTCGCCGTCTGGCTCGAGAGCGGACGCCCCATCTTCTTTAAACAAAAACGCATCGGACGAAATCAGGTGCCGTTTGTCGTGCGCAAACTCCGCTCCATGCGCGTGGGTTCGGACAAGGGAGATCTCTACACGCGTCCCGACGATCAGCGCGTCACCCGCGTCGGCCGTTTTCTTCGCGCCACGCGCATCGACGAGTTCCCGCAACTCTGGAACGTCCTCCGCGGCGACATGAGCCTCATCGGTCCACGCGCCGAATGGGACCGCCTCGTCGAAAACTACCAGTGCGAAATCCCCTGCTACCATTTCCGCCACTTGGTCAAACCCGGCATCACCGGCTGGGCGCAGATCAACTACCCCTACGGCGCGAGTCTCGAGGACACGCTGCGCAAACTCGAATACGACCTCTACTACATCCGCCACTTTTCCTTCCGCCTGGATGCAGCGATCATCTTGAAGACGGTTCACGTGATACTGTTCGGGAAAGGTCAATAACGAGATGAACAACTCCTACCTTGCCAAAGGCCTCTCGCTCGCGGCCCACCTGATTCGGCGCCCCCAGTTGATACCTTCATATTTGCGCCATCTGCCCTGCTGGGGCGGACAGCCCATGATGAGAGAGCTTCCCTGGATATCGTTCGGAGCCCTCCACTATTTGGAAGCTCACCTGCAACCGCACCACGAAGTGTTTGAGTTCGGCGGTGGCGGATCGACTCTCTATTTTGCTCGGCGGACCCGCTCGGTCGTGACCATCGAGAGTCACGCCGAGTGGCACGAACGGCTCGTCAGCACGCTGAACCAACGCAAGCTGCGCAACGTCCGCTGCGAACTCCACCCGCTTTCCGGTAACGCTATCGAACAGTTTCAAAACGACAGCTTCTTCCAGTCCATTCGCAAACGGATGTGGGATGTTATCCTGGTGGATTGTTACTGCGGCTTCTCCGCCAGCCCGTTCGGCCAGTTGCGCCCTCACGCACTCACCCTTGCGATGGAGCAGCTGAATCCCGGCGGCTTCATCGTCCTCGACGATTCTTGGATGTATCAATCGCTGCTCACCCCCCGACTTGGTTGGAGAATCATTGACTATATAGGCCCCGGTCCATGCCGCTACGGCGTCACGTCAACTGCTATCCTCGAGAAGCTGCCGCCCGCGAAGTAGCGCTTCTCGGTCGGCCAGCATCGTTCCGCCCGCGCGTATCGCACCCGTCGAAGGGGCATCCGGTCCATTGAAGACAAAAGCGCTACTCTCCATCATAGCCGCCGGTCATCTTGTTCAGGTGTTCAGCCCAATCCGCGTCAACACCGATGCGCTCCGACTACTCCACATGGCGTGGACCAAAGTGGAGACCGGCACCCTCGCCCCAGATCAGTTTCCACCCGCCTACCCCAGTATCGTCTCATTCCTGATCCAACTCGGCTTCGATCACGCATTTTGGCTCGTCTTGCTCAACTACGCTTCACTTGCACTCGGCCTTCTAACCTGGGCAGTTGTGGCAATTCGGGCAATGAATTGGCCGCCCAGCGCCGTCCGCATCGGTGCGATCCTCTTCCTGTCTTCGTGGGTGGTTGTAAAGCACGCCCCCATTCCACTGACGGAGCCCCTTTATTTCGCGTTAGCGAATCTGTCACTCTACGCCGCCGTTCGGGCCCGAGACGCCAGCGCGTCACGCCCCCTGCTATGGTGGCTCTTGGCATTCGCCATCGCCGCGCTCGCGACCATGACTCGCTCAATCGGAGTTTCCCTGCTCGTGGCCGTGATCGTAGCCGCTTCGCTGCATCTGCTCGCAGCGCTCAAACGGCACACGCAGGAACGACCGCCGCCGTTTTCGCCCCGGCTGCGGAACCTAATGCTTACGGCTGCCGCCCTCCTCAGCACTTTGCTGCTGATCGCGATCACGCGCATTCAACTCAGCCATCCCGAGAGCTATTTAAATAATTGGATCGCGATCGCCAGTCGAACTTCGCTCACAGATATCATCGGACTTTGGAGCCTCCGCCTGATGGAATTGGGCGCCCTTACCATCAATCTTCCGCTTCGCTCGGACGGCTCCCTTTCGCTCGCCGTCCGTGTGCTGGGCGCCCTGTTCACCGCCCTACTTCTCGTGCAGCTTTGGAAGCAGCGCAGCCGCAGTGTCGTAATCAATGCCTATGTGGCCTTCTACTCCGCAATCCTCGCCATCTGGCCCTATGAGGCCCCCCGGTTCTGGTATCCCTTGCTTCCGTGGATGATCCTCGTTTGCGCACCTGGGCCAACTGTCCCCACGAAGAACTCGCGCGTTTTGTTCGGTAAGCAACTTGCCTATGGAGCCTACGTTGCCTTTGGACTCGTTGCTCTCGGTTATAGCACTCGGCTCACGTTCGCGGGTGACGACTTTCCCCAACGCTACACGCATGGCGCGCTCCGCGCCAGTTACGAAGCGGCGTTTGGACTTGCGGCCCCATCGACCTCTGAAGCCGCCGACCCCCGAACGACCACAATCTTGCGGCGGTATGCACCTGCGACACCGTTGTCAGACGACCGCCAATGACACACCGCAAACGCAGGGCCCCTTCGCCTCGTTCCCACTACGACTTCCTCGTCCTCGGCGGCGGCAGCGCCGGTTTCAACTCCGCCCGCCTCGCCGTTTCCCTCGGGCTCAAAACCGCCATCGTCGACGGCGCGCGCGAACTCGGCGGACTTTGCATTCTCCGCGGCTGCATGCCGTCGAAGACTCTGCTCTACATCGCCGATGTCCTTCACCTCGCGCGCAAGGCTCGCACCTTCGGCCTCAAGATCCCTTCCGCCGAACCCGACATGCGAGCCATTCACGGACGGAAGAAGAAGCTCATCGCCGAATTCGCCGACTATCGCGTCAAAGCTCTCGAGAACGGAAAATTCGACCTCATCCGCGCCCACGGCCGCTTCACCGATCCGCACACCATCGAGCTCTCCGACGGCCGTTCCGTGCGCGCAAAACACATCCTCATCGCCACCGGCTCAAAGCCCTCCACACCTCCCGTTCCCGGCCTCGCCGACACACCGTTCTGGACCAGCGATGATGTCCTCGATCTCGATTTCGTTCCGAAAAGCGTGATCGTGTTGGGCGGCGGCATCGTCGCCTGCGAACTCGCGCAATTTCTCAATCGCATCGGCACGCGCGTCACGCTCGTGCAACGCAGCATCAACATCCTGCGCGACCACTCGATGGCTGCCTCCCATGTTGTGCAACAGGCGTTCCGCGACGAAGGCATCGAGCTCTTCGCCGGCACGCACCTTCAACGCGTGTGGCACGACTCGCG
>JGI12531J12852_10000715_pt1 | contig 19223 bp, 10 predicted proteins | sample TtaePargueraPR_7_FD_12852 | JGI IMG/M metagenome (IMG submission 12852) | reverse complement strand
CGCCGATCTATCTCTCCGGGGCCCGCCTCACCGCCGCGCAACTCGCGCGCGAGTGGCAGGCCCGTTGATCTCCTGGTCCCATCTCACGCCGGGCAACGCTCCCGGCTGCTCAGATCATGATCGGCGCTGGCGCAACTCCGCGCGGCCATCGCCGATTCTCGCTAGCTGAATACCAGAAGAATGTGACCTATCTGATCACATTCTTCCGGTAGAGATACGCATCAGACCGGACAACTTCCCCCCGAGAATTGCCACGGCTGCGGACCAAATGTCTTAGAAGGTCGTGATCGGTCGCGACGGCTCGGTGCCTTCGCCGTGTGACACCCGCAGCAGTTGCCCTGCAGCGAGGTCAGCCGCCGACATCAGGTCGGTCACCAGATAGACTGGAGTGTCACTCAAACGCACCTTCTTCCCGTTGCCGCCTTCCGTGATCCGCGTGCCCACGATGTTGAACGCATCGACGTCCCGCGGGACTTTCAACGTCCAGACTTTCCCTTGCTGCCATTCTTCCGGCGCCCATGCGATCAGCACCGCCTTGTTCCCGCATTGAAAGGCGTAGCCATAGATCGAATCCGTCGGGAGTCCGTTCAACTGCGCGGGTTTGTCCAGCGCACCGGCAAATACGAAGTCGTCGCCCAACAGATGCGCCAGGTAAGCCGTGGCTGCATACACTTTCTGCGGCGTCCCCTGCGGGCCGATCATGCAGTTTTCGAGGTTGTGCAAACTGGTGTTCACCTCCCCGTCCATGCCTTGATGGTAGAAGATCTTCTTCACCCCGTGGGCCAGCATGATCGCCGCCTGCCGGATCGAGTGATCCGCGGCCATCTTCTCGGTCTTCATCGACACCGCCGCCGAGAAGTAACCCGGAGGCGCGACCCATGGATCCCATGGCTTATCGTCCTCTGCGTAATAGCCGGACTCCGTTACCCAGATCGGCTTCCGCCCCGAGGGCGACTCATCCATCAGCGCCAGCAGCCGCTGCATCTGCGGAATGAACTGCTCCGGCGCCTCTTCAAAGAACGCATACGGATGGACGTTCATGATATCGATCAGGTCGAGCCCGCCGCCGCGAATGAACTGCGGCGCGCGAAACAGCACTTCCAGCGCAAAACCTCCGATCAGCTTTGCCTCTGGATCCGCCTCCCGCACCGCTTTCGACCCGACCTTCAACAGGTCGAGATAAGATTGCGCATCGTAGCGAAAACCCGGCATGCCGCGATACGGCGACGGCAATGCCGTCGAGGTGCCCGGTTCGTTCAAAAACTCCCAATGCTTCACCGTTCCTTTGTAACGGCCGATCACCTGCTTCATGTAGTGCGCCATCCGCGTTGGATCCTTCGGTGCGGTTGAGAGCCACGCCCAGTCGCGCAGCGCGCGCCAATTCTTCGGCACGTCGAAATCCGGCGGCAGCTCCGTCGACCACCGCGTCGACGCGAACGCCGGCAGCAGCGCCAGTTCGTTCCAGCCGGCCGCCTTGACCCGCGATACCTGCCGGTCCGCCTCGTCCCACACGAACTCGTCCCGGCGCGGCTCCACTTCGTTCCAGTCGAGCGACCAGTTGCGGGCCCAGACCACCCCGATTCTCCGCAACTGCTCCATCATCTCCTCCGTCGCGGGTGGGTGGTTCATGCCAAACGGTCCGTCCGCCTTTTTGTATTCGTGAATCAAGGCGAGGGGAAACCGCACCACCTCGTTCACGCCCTCGCCGGTCGTCGTCGCTGTTAACTTGTAATAACCGGCGCCGGGCACTTTCAGCTCGATCGGCTCCGACACGCTTCCCTTCGCCGGCACCGTCACCCGGTGGCGGATCTCCGGCAGCGCTGCGTCGAAGTAATCGCGCAGTTCCAGCGCGACCTCGAGTTCCACTGCCTTCCCAGTTCGGTTCACCGCGCGAAATGTCAGGTTCGGCGGCACATCCATCGGATAGACATTTCCAAAACGCCCCGACTCGACTGCCACTTCCACGGCCGCGCGCGGCGCATACGCCGACGCCTCGCCGCGCTTCTCCAACTGCACCGCATCGATCCACACCGTCGCCTCGGTGTCCGGCTGCGAAGTCAGGTCCGGCCCGACTCCCACGAACACGTCCGCCTGGGTCGCCTGGAACGTGAAGGCATACCGAGTCCACTCCGTCGACAGCGTCACCGCCTTCTCCTCGGTCGTCACTTCCGGCGTCGGTATGATCTTGCCGCCAAAGCGCACCATGAACTTCGCCGGCACGCCCGTGCGGCTCGCCTTCATGTAAGCCGACAGCGTGTAGGTGTCGCCCGGTGTCACCGAGATCCAGCCGAGATTCGTCGCCAGCGGCGCATGCTGGTGCACCGTCTCCGCCGGCAGGACATCAAAGTAGGTCGTCGCCGTTTTCCCGGGTCCGAGCGCGATCTCAAGGCTGTGGCTGCCTTCGAACTTTTCCGCCGTTGTCACCTTGCCAAACAGCGACGACAACCCGGCGCTCCACCCCACCTTCTTTCCCAAGCTCGACCAGCCGAAGCTGCCGGTCTCGAAGCCGCTGTTCGGCACCAGATTCTTGGTGTCGATCGATGGCACTCGTGGCTGCCACCTCGGCGGCCGCGCCTCTTCTTCGGCCGCGAGGTTGGCCGAAATCGACGTCAGTGAAAGCAGGCAGATCAACGGGCGGAGTTTCATACCGGAGGGGTTCTAGGTTTTTTGATACAGTCTTCCCGGCAAACCTCTTCGAAGATCCCTCCCTCGGGTTCAAGCGAGAGAGCCTCCGATGGGCTGATGGTGCCATCGATTGAGTTCATAGTCGTAGCCGCGGAAGCCGCAAAAAGCGCATGCTATCCCGAGACAGCCTGGACCTCCGCGCCTTCGCGCGGTCATGGGTCGCGCCGCTTCACCTCAGGCCCGCGCCCCTAGGTCTTCCGCCACCTGTATCCAACGTTCCACGACACCCAACCGGTGGCGTCCGCCCGCCCCGGCAAACCCATCCGCTTTCCCATGATCGCCTCGTTTCCCCTCCGTTCCCTCACCATCGTTCTCTCTCTGGTCCCACTGATTCCGGTGCGGGCCGCGGACCCGCTGATGGATCGCACATCCACCGAAAAGTCGCGGTGGCAGCCGCGACTTCCTCTCACCGACGCGAAAAATTTGGTCCCCAACAGCAGCTTCGAGCTCGGCAGCGCGGGCTGGTTGAGCATGGGCGAACTCACCGGCTGGGGCGGCGAGTTGTCCTCGCTCCACGGCACGATCACGGAGCGGGAAAAGTTCGACGGTCGCCGCAGTCTCGAGGTGCCGCTCGGACCGGGCAAAACTCCCATTACGTCCTTCGATTGCTGGCCGGCTGCCACCGTCGTGCAGCACTCACCGCTGGCGATGAACGTTGGCTGGATCACCGTGAAACCCGGCGAAACCTATACGCTCTCCGCCTACATGAAGGCGAGCCGCTCCGGGATTCCGGCGCGCCTGGTCGTTCGCCTCGGTGACGATCTCTCCCCGAACCCCACTCCGAGGAACGAGGAGAAATCAGTCACTCTCACCGATCGCTGGGAGCGCTACAGCTTCACGGTCACCGCCAATGACGTCAGTCTCTTCGTCGGTGTCGGACCCGACATGCGCGCCCGTCCCGACGAGTCCGTCACCGTGTGGATCGACGCCGTTCAGTTCGAGCGCAACCACCAGGCCACTGCTTACGCCCCGCGCGCCAATCTCGAGGTCGCGTTGGAATCCGGCCGCCTGGGCAATGTCTACTCCGCCGGATCGCCCGCAACGCTGCGTCTCTCCGCCGTCAATCATTCTGCGCAGACCGCCGATCTCGATCTCACCGTCGAGTTGACCGACTACTTCGACGAGCCCGTGCCCGGTCTCAACCACACCGCCAAGGTCGCGGGCAGGGACGAGTTCTCGCAGGAGATTCCGCTCCCGCTGCCCGGTCCCGGGTATTATCGGTTGTCCGCGAAAATTGTTTCGACCGGTCTGAATCAAGAGACTCGCTTCCCTCTCGCCGTCGTTCACGAGTATTCACAGAGCGACTCGATCTTCGGCCTGAATCACCCGCCCGCCACCGAAGAATTGATGAACCAATATCGCCGGGCCGGCGTCCTCTGGGGACGCGATTGGTCCTCCGACTGGCATCAGGTCGAACCCGAGAAAAACGTTTTTGACTGGTCAGAGCCCGACCGCCAGATCGCCCGGCTCGAGCGCGAGGGCTGGAAGATCATGCCGCTGATCCCGGCTTTCCCCTCGACCAAGTGGTCCAGCAGCGTGCCGGCGGATTTTGTCATTCCCCCGGGCTCATGGCGCGCACTTCCCGAGTGGGTCTGGCTCTCCGCCGCGCCCAAAAATAACGAGGACCTCGCCAATTATATCCGCACGATCGTCAGCCGCTACAAGGGCCGGATCGACACCTGGGAATTCCTCAACGAGCCCGGCACTTCCACCGCGCTGCCGTCGCCCTACCGCGGCGTTCCCGGGTTCCGCTACGACACACAGGCCTATATCGATCTGCTCAAGGTCGCGCACGCCGCGGTCAAAGAGGCCGATCCCTCGTCGAAGCTCGTCGGCGGCTATGCGCTGGAGATTCTCCACCGCGCACCGCATTTCATTCGCAACGGCGGTCTCGAGTATCTCGATATCCTCAACATCCACCCCTACGGTCTGTTCGAGGATCGGGTGGAAGATTTCATCCCGCAAATCGAGGAGCTCCTTGCGCTGATCGACGCTTCCCCGACCGGCCGCAAACCGATCTGGGTCACCGAGACCGGCTTCTATGCCAAGGACGACAAACCGCGGCTTCCTTGGAACGGCCCGCGCAGCCCGTTCGAGATGGAAAGCGAGAAGCTCGCCGCCGACCACACCGTCCGCCAGGCGATGATCCTGTTCGCTCACGGCGTTTCCAAAATCTTCTATCACCAGGGCGCCAACGGCGAGGTGAACAACAGCCAGCGAAACTCCGGCCTCCTCGACCTGAACGGAATCCCGCTCAAGGTGTATCCAACCGTCGCCTACATGGCGCATCTGTTCGGCCCCGACTTCCAATACGTCGCACCCCTGGCCAAGCCGGCGCAAATGAAGGGCGTCTCCACCGACAATGTTTACGGTTACGCCTTCCAATGCGGCGCAAAAGCCGTCCTCGCCGTCTGGGCTCCCACCGAGTGGCAGCGCGATCACGCGTGGTCGCTCAAGGTTCCCCGTGACGTGGAGGCATTTAACATCGTCGGCACGCGACTGAAGGAAGGCGGCAACGGCGCGACCGTCGCGCTGGGCGATTCTCCCGTCTACCTCGTCACCGAACAAATGCCGGCGAGCGATCTGGTCCGCACCCAAATTCTCCGGGTTAAGCCAGCGCGGAATCCGTGAGAAATAAGTGCCAGTCTTTGAGTCCATAGACGTAGCCGTTTTTTCGTGAAACGGGCATTCTCACTCGGGCACCGCGCTACCGCCGGTCGCCCCCTTTTATCCGTCCGCGCTCCCACTTCATCCCTCCATTCATGAAAACGCTGCTCCCTCCCGACTTCGCTTGGCCCCAGGAATTTCCCGGCGCCCACTGGATCGACGAACAAGAAGAGCAAGCCGTGCTCGACGTCGTTAAGAACGGATCCCTGTTCCGCTACTACGGCCTGAAGCCTGCGCACTACGTCGACGATTTTGAAAACGCGGCGCGCGAGTTCTACGGCGTCAAACACGCCCTCGCCGTCAACAGCGGCACGGGCGCTCTCATCTGCGCCATGAACGCGATGGGCATCGGCCCGGGCTGCGAGGTCATCGTTCCGTCCTTCCTCTGGGTCGCGTCCGTCGGAGCGGTCATTCAGGTGGGCGCCATCCCGGTCATCGCCGAGGTCGACGAATCGTTCAACCTCGACCCGGCCTCGGTCGCGGAAAAAATCACTCCGCGCACCAAGCTCATCGTCGCCATCCATATGGCGGGCGCGCCTTGCGATCTCGATGCGCTCATGCGACTCGCCGACAGTCGCGGCATCTCCGTGCTCGAAGACTGCGCGCAATGCAATGGCGGCACCTACAAGGGCCGCAAACTCGGCTCGTTCGGCCGCATGGCCATCTTCAGCCTTCAGCTCAACAAGAACATGACGTGCGGCGAAGGCGGCCTCATCGTCACGAACGATACACATCTGTTCGAACGTGCATTCTCCGCCCACGACATGGGCATGGTCCGCAAGAACGGCCGGCTGGCTCAGCCCGAGCCTTACGCGCTCTCGTGGGGCCAGGGACGGCGCATGACCGAACTCTGCGGCGCCATCGCCAACGTTCAGTTGAAGAAGCTGCCCCTGTTCATCGAGCGCATGCGCGGCTCGAAACGTCGGATCAAGGCCGGGCTGGCGGACATACCGGGCCTCCGTTTCCGCACGCTGCATGACGAGGCCGGCGACTCTGCTCCGTTCATCATCATGATTCTCGACGACGCGGCTACGGCGAAACGCCTTCACGAGGGCCTGCGCAGCGCCGGCTTCGGTAATGTGTTTCGCATCGCCGACTACGGTCTGCACATCTACTCGAACATCGTCGCGCTGGTGAACAAGACCCCTCTCTCGCCCGCCGGCAATCCGTGGTCGTCACCGGAAAACAGCGCCAGCGTCTACGATTACAGCCACGGCGCCTGCCCGCGTAGCGACGCCCTGTTCGAACGCGCGGTGCTGCTTCCCGTTCCCTCATGCCTGACTATCGAACAGGAAAAAGCCGCAGTCTCCGCCATTCGCAGCTTGGTCGACGCACCGATTCTCTCCACCTGAACGAAGCACGCCGGCGTCCGCTTCACCGCGGCCGCGCGGCGCTGTTCATCTTCTGCGCTTCGCTGCTGCTACCACTCGCCGGGCGCGCGGCGTCGTGGTGGAACCCGGACTGGAAATTTCGCCAGGAGATTCGTCTCACCGCCCCGCCCGACCTGACTGAGCGCGCCCCGGATTTTCCGCTCCGCGTGCGTCTGACCGACGCCGTCTTCGCACGCACGCTCGCGCAGCCCGACGGCTCCGATCTCCGCGCGATCTCGACCGATGGCCATCCGCTCGATCTCGAGATCGTCAGGTGGGAGGAGAACGATGTGGTGCTTCACGTTCGTATTCCCGTTTCGGATACGCCACCCGGCTCGCCCGCCTTCCACCTCTATTTCGGTCATCCGAACGCCGCACCCGCCACGCCGGCCGAGCTTTGGCCCTCACCGTATCTGGCCATGCTTCCGCTGTCGGGCGACACCCATAACCGCGTCCGCGGCGGGGCCGACATCTCCCGAATCGGTTACGTCGTTCAGAACGGATGGGGTCCGGGCCTGGTCACCGACCGGAATGAACGCTGGCTGACGTTCAACCGGGATTTCCGCGGGTATATCACCCTCGCTTCGCCGAACCCCAACCCGCAGGCCGGTTTTACCTTTGCCGCGCGTTTCCGCTCCGGCAGCGCGTCTTCGATGACCCTGCTCGCAGGAAAGACCTTCGAGCTTATGGTCGAAGAAAGTCAGATCGTTTACCGCGAAGGCGAAGCCTCCCTTTCTCTTCCCCGCGCGACAGTCGGCGCTTGGCACTCCGTGGTGCTGGCGTGTGATGCGAGCGGAAATCGAACCTTGCTCCTCGATGACGCACCGCCGGTCTCCCTCGCTGTCCGCGCGGAAGCTCGGCTCACCGACGAACTGCGGATCGGAAGATCGATCGCCGACGACGCCCACTCTCAGTTCGCGGGCGATGTGGAGGCGGTCCATCTGCGTTCCGGAGTTCCGCCCACTTCTCAACTCCGGATGCTGGCGCTGAATCTCAGCGACGTCGGATCGCTCCTCTCCGTTGGACCGCTCGAAGGACCCGACGGCCCCCCTCCCCCACCCGCCGTTCAGCTCATCGCACCCGCGAATGATGCCCACTCCCATAAACCGTCCGGCATCGAGCTGCACTGGCTCCCCGCCTTGGGAGCCACGGCCTACAAAATCCATCTCTTTGCGGACGAAGAGGGACGACATCCCCTCGTCACCTATTCCGCCGACCCATCGTGCTCGTTTCAGCTCACCCGCAACCTCGCCGGGTCTGATACCGTTTACTGGTCGGTGAATGCGATCTCGCCCCACGGCGAAACCCGTTCGTCGGTCCGCAAACTCGAATTTGCCACCGCTGCTCTGGCGCCCCTGCACCCCGCCAAGCCACATCTATCCCGCGCCCACGACGTCAGGATCGATTTGCAAGGTTACCTCGGTAGTCGCGTCGAACGACTCGCCCGCTACATGGTCGATTTCCCCGCGCGAAACCCGGGGTTGTTGCGCATGTTGCGCGAGCGCCCCGAGAAAAACATCCCGTCGTGGGCCGGTGTTTTCCCGGGTCAATACCTAAGCTCCGCTCAGCTGATGTGGCGGCTTACCCGCAATCCCGAAATTGCCGCCCGTCTCGATACGTTCGTTCCGGAGTTTCTCGCCGCGCAGCGCGACGACGGCTACCTCGCCCCCTTCGCAGACATCGGCAGTGCGATCGAGCTGTGGAATCACTATGCCGTGATCACCGGTTTGCTCGACCGCTACGAGGATACCGGCGAGTCCGCCGTGCTCCTCGCTGCCCGCCGCATCGCCGATCTGATCATCCGCACATTCGGCCCTGACGCCTCCGCACTGCCCAAATCGGGCGGCGCCGCCGAGCCCATTGCACATGCGATGATCCGTCTCCACGGCGCCACCGGCGATCCCCGCTATCTCGCCTTCACCCGCTATCTCGTGCACGAGGCTTGGAACGAGCCGGGCGGCGTCGCCTTTCACCGTCTCGGCCGCGAACGCGCGCCGCTGTCCGCGCTCCCCGTCCGCCGTTGGGAAGCCGTCCACAGCCTGCTCGCCTTGTCCGAATTGTATTGGAGAACCGGAGACAACGATTCGCGCGCCGCCTTCGAGCACGTCTGGCAAATGCTGCGCGCCACCGAGCGTCACAACACCGGCGGTTTCTCCACCAACGAAGGTCTTCTCGGGACGCCCTACAACAAGGGCACCATCGAGACGTGCTGCACGGTCGCCTGGACGCTGCTCACGACCGACATGCTCCGCCTGACCGGAGATTCGTCCGCCGCGGACGAACTCGAATGGAGCACACTCAACAGCGCCCTCGGCTCGATTCCCTACGACGGCACTTGCTCGACCTACGCGACGCAGCCCGACGGGCTTCGTCAGTTTCTCATGCTTCGCCAGGGTCCGCCCGACGGCATCGAACTGAACTGCTGCTCCACCAATGCCGCCCGTGCCATCGGCAATCTCTCCGCGTGGGCGCTGATGCGCGATGACGATGGCCTTGCTCTCAACTTCTACGGACCTTCGAGCATCTCCGCCGAACTGAGTCCCGGCAACCGCGTCGCCTTCGAGCAGGTGACCGAATATCCCGCCAACGGAGCGGTTCGTATCCACGTTTCGATCGACCGACCGGAAACCTTCACGCTCAACCTGCGCATCCCGCAATGGTCCGCCACCACTCGTCTGATGATCAACGATCAGGTTCAGCCAGCGCCTATCCCCGGGACCTACGCCGCCGTGCGTCGCCATTGGAAAACCGGCGACACCATCTCCTTCGAGTTCGATTTCACGCCACGCTTCGACTTCGGTCGCGAGGACTACGCCGGCAAAGTCTCGATCTTTCGCGGTCCACTGCTTCTCGCGAGCGACGCCCGCCACACCAACGACCGCAAGCCTCACGCCGATCCCGTCGCGATCGACGGACTAGCCATCGAAGCGATCACACCACCGCCCGGTCCCGGCCCCTGGGTGCTCGCCCGCGTCACCGATGGCGCAGGCCGTTCCTTCACCGTCTGCGACTTTTCCAGCGCCGGACTTTTCGCCGACCCTTATCGCTCCTGGTTTGAATTGGAACCCTCTCCTCTATCCCGATGAAGCGCGCCGCTTTGGTCTTCGCCATCCTTTTGCTCGGCACCTCCTGCCACCAAACCACGCCATCAATGGCCGTTTCGGAGCCCGCGCTCTACCAGGCCGGTAGCGGCCGCGTCACTCGCTGGGCCGGATTTGAAAATCCCACCGCCACTCCCGGCGCCGGCGGCACAGCCAACTCCGGTTGGAAAGGCAGCGCCGCTCAGGCCGTCCAACCCGGCGAAACGAAGACGCTTCTCAACACCAGAGGCTGCGGCACCATCCGCCGCATCTGGATGACGCTTCATCCCCGGGATCCCCAGGTTCTCCGCGCCCTCCACCTTCGCATGTATTGGGACGGTGCCGAAGAGCCCGCCGTCTCCGCCCCACTGGGGGACTTCTTCGGGCATATTCTCGGCCGCACCGGCGCATTCGAAAACGAGCTCTTCTCCAGCCCCGAGGGGCGCTCCTTCAACTGCATTGTCCCCATGCCGTTTCGCACGGGAGCGCGCATCACCCTCACCAACGATTCCGGCGAACCCGTCCCATATCTTTTCTATGACGTCGATTTCGAGCTGCAGGACCGTCCCCACCATCCGGATACGCTCTACTTTCACGCTTACTGGCATCGCGAGCGCTACACGACGCTCGCCCGGGATTTCGAGCTCATGCCCCACGTGCGCGGCCGCGGCCGCTATCTCGGCGCGCACGTCGGCGTCATCGCGCATCCCGATTACACCGGCTGGTGGGGCGAGGGCGAAGTGAAGATCTTTCTCGATGGCGACACCACCCATCCAACGCTCAACAACTCGGGCACCGAGGATTATATCGGCACCGCCTGGGGCCAGGGCGTCTTCCACCACCGTTCCCAGGGCGCGCTCGTCGCCGACGCGGAACTGGGCCACCAGACCTTCTACCGCTATCATATTCCCGATCCCGTTTACTTCGAAAAGGACATCCGCGTAACCCTCCAGCAGATGGGCAACGACACGAAGGAGAACGTCCTCGCCATGATCGAGAAAGGCATCCCGGTCACCGCGGTCATTGTGGATCATGGCGGCGCTCCCACCTTTCGCCTCCTCCTCGACGGAAAGAACTCTGCCAACCTCGCCGACGACCCGACCCCCGGCGGTTACGTCTGCTATCTTCGCCGCGACGACATGTCGGCCGTTTCGTTCTTCTATCTCGACTCACCGATCAACGGATTGCCCCAGATAGCCCCGGTCTCGGAGCGCACCGCGGCGATTCCGGCTAAAAATCCCGAGCAGAAGAAACCCGCCATCGCGGTTCCCGGCGCTTAGCGCCCCTCACGCTCTCTCAGCTCTGCGTTGCGTTCGTCCCGCCTCTCCTGAATAGGGCGGGAAACAGACGCCGGCTTGGCGCAAAGGCAACGAGCGGCCCGCGTCCAAGAGCGCTCAAACCAGACCGCCCGGACGCAGCCTCCGCTCGCGCCCAACAAAACAGGGCGGCGAATCGATGGTTCGACCGCCCCGTTCCGCTCTGACGCGGATCTACTCGATCGCAATCGCCTGCAGAATTGCGTCGTTCTTCCCTGCCGCGGTCACCCGGATCGTGATATTGCCCTGCTTGTCCGGAGCGATGTCCGCCGCGCGAATGTCCGCTGCCATGCCCAGCAGTCCCGCCGCCGTGGCCGGATCCCAATCGGTGCGCACCGGCCGGCCGTTGACTTCGATGTTCATCGGACGCTGCCCCGGCTGATCGAGCCACAGTTCCGCGAACTTCAATTGCACCGAGTAGAGACCTGGCGGTGCGGCGATCCGATACACCAGTTCGCGGCCGGTATCCGCGGTCTGATACAGCTTCTGGTCGTGCAATGTGGGCGACGCCTGCGTGACGGCCCGGTCCGAAACCAGCACGCGGCTCTTCGCCGGACGCTTGATTTTAGCCCAAATCTCCCCGCTCCAATCGACGTGGTCTCCCTCTGCGCCACAATCGAAGCGCAGCGCCACGAAGGCTTCCGGCACCACTTCGATGGCCTGCACCATCGCGCGATCCGATTTCTTCACCGGATCGAAACCGCTCGAGAAATCCAGCACGAGCTGCCCATTCGCATCCGGCACCAAATGCCGGAAGACCCGGGCATAGGCCCGCCGTGGACCGCGCGCCGCCTGGTTCACGTCGAAGTTCTTCAACATCGACCGGCCATTGATGCTGAGGTTGAACGGCCGCTCGAAATTCCACTCGTGCCGCGTCTCCGCGAACAGCAGCCGCACGACATAGCGGCCCGGCGAGACCGGGATACGATACGAGAACTTCTCCCCCTCCCGGCCGCGTTCGAACAACGCGGTGTCGTCCGCCGCAATCGCGCGCGCCGGATCCACGCGGCCCGGCGCCATCGCCTCGCCGCCAGCGAAGAAGCGATCGGCGCTCCAGACGTTGCCAGTCGAATCGGTGTAGGGCCGGTCCGCGCCCGCGAGGATCCGCACCACGTCTTTTGACGCCGGACGGCGTGCCGTATCCTGATAAACGATACTCGGCATCCACGCGATCACCGCGGGCTCCGGTTCATCCGTCCGGTCGAGCACGAAGCGCACCGCGTCGCCCGCTTTGACTTTGAGCGTCAGCGCATGCTGCTGACCGTGCAGGTCGCCCGGCGCGATTTCCGCCCAGCCGGAGGCCGGCCAGACAGTCCGATCGTTGTGCAGGATTCGCACGCGCAGCGTCGTGCCTTTGTCACGACGATAGAACTCGCGCATCGCCCGACCAAGCACGCGCACCTCCCCGGCCCGGGGCGCAATCCACGTGCGGGAGTTTTGCGCCGTATCCGACGCTTGTTGCCAGCCGCGACCAATTCGCGCCGTGCCCGCGGCTTCCCAATAGCCTTCGATGCCTCCGCGCTGATTGCCGCTTCCGCCGAAGTCGCCGCCGGGATTCTTCGCCGGCGGCACGAAGGTCATCGGCTCATACGTGCGTCCGTCTGTCGTCGTTTCGGCCTGCCACCCTTCGCGGCCTTGCACACGGAAATGTCCGCCGAGGGACTTGTAGGTGAGCGCCTCGTCTCCGTCCCGCCGCGCCGTCGTCCACGCACTGCGGTTGCCATCTCCGTCCACCGTTCGCACCGCATACGTCGCCTGCTCGTTCCATCCCGCGGCATGATCGAAATAGTAGGTGCCTTGGCTGACCTTTCCCACGATCTCGCCATCGCGGCTCACCTCATAATACGTCACAAACGTGTCGTCGGAAGCAGATGACCAATACACGCCCACGCCACTATGACCGAGCGTCGTCTCACGCTGGCTGAGCACCGTGCCGGGCGCCGTGGGAGCAACCGAGTCGGACCCGCCGCCGGGCCGTTTAGGCAAGCCGAGATAAATCAGCTCTCCGGGCGCTTGGTCTTTCACCGATATGCCGGTGCTCATCAGGTCGGCACCCGTGCGCGTGACCACTCCGGGACGCGATTGGAAGCCGACTGTGTAACGATGATCAGGCAGCAGCTCCCGCGGGAAGATCGTTACCGGCTTGTCCGCTCGATGCTTCAGGATGATCACCGACCGCTCGCGATCGTAACTGAGTCTCTGAAAATAAAAAATCGGATCGTCGCCTTCGATGACCGGATGGGCCACGTAGGTCCGCCGCCCCGCCACACCTTCCTGCACGAGGTAACGGTAGATCTCGAAAATCTGCCGCGCCTCCTCCTGTTCTTCCGGGTAATTCTCCGGCAGATAGGTCATGTGCCAGACCGGCACCATCGTGAGCAGCCGGCGAATCGATTCCGATTTTTTCGGGCCACTGCTCCCGAAGTTCGGGATGATATCCGTCCAACGGTCCGGCGTTTCGAAATACGAGAAGTAGTAATTGGTCTCATCGCCATACCCGCCGTCCATGAAGTAGTTCACATCGGCGTAGCGCTGCGTCTCGAAGGTGTGCGAATAACGGCTGCCGCCGTGGCAGGTGTGAAACGAGGCCCGCGGATGCTTCACCAGGAAGTCATACACTTGGTCCCAGAATGACTTCACCGCCGTCTGCTTGCGCTCGGCGAATCCGTCGGTGCGCCACTGGAAGTCCCCCCAGCTCCCGATCTTCGTATCCATCAGACCGGCGCTCGGCACCCCGCAAAACCAGAGCAGCCATTTCATGTCCGACTTTGCCACGTGGCGGTTCGTATGGGCAAAATCCGGCCCTTCGCGCGAGGGCGTCCAAATGTTCGGGCTCTCCGACCAGCCGGCATCGTCCCACAAGAGATCCGCGCCCACCGTGCGCATGAAGTCCGTCGTCTCCATATCCAAATCCGCAATACGACCGGCGAAGTTCTCCTGAAGGTTGTGAACGTCGTTATACCAGTTGGCCAGAATTGGGGTGCGGCCATACCACTCGTCGCGCGTGAGGTCCCACAGATACTCGTATTGCCAGTCGTAAACCCGTCTCGCCATGTCGTCGAACGAGTCGCGAAACACCCCGAGCGTCACCATCGGCAAGGCCAGTTTTCCATGCGCGGGGATCTTCAAGTCCACGAGTTCCGGCAGCGAGGTCGTCACCCGCACGTTCCCCGCGCCTTCGCGGCGAACGTCGAAGTTCCACCGCGTCTGATACTCGGTCGAAAGAAACCAGCCATCCTTGCCGCCCCGTCTCACCACCGCCATCCACGGCACGTAGTAATCGGTCTCATAGCCCTGAAGCGTCTTTTGGTATCCCGGCGAGATGGGCGCCTGCTGCGCGAGTCCTGCTACTTCGCGACTGTTGCCGCCATACATCCAATGGTGCTCGAACTCCTGTGCCGGCATCTGCAACGCGAAGTGGTCCGCCGCCCCGAGCGCCACCGGACTTCCGCCCGTGTTTTCGATCTCGAGTTCCTGCCGCAGAATCGGAGTGCCGGGAAAGGCCGTGATTCGAAAGGTCGCACTCAGCGTCTCACGGCGGAGCAGAAACTCGAGTTGCACCGCCGGCCGGCCACCCACGGCGGCCTGTCTCGCCTCGCCCTTGACCATTCGCCACGCCGATTGAGTGACATCGCTCTTCTTCGGCTCGCGGTAATGAACAACCTCAACCGCGGCTTTGCCGCCGGAGAGCGTCGCCTTCCCGCGCAGCGTCACCATGCCCGCTTTCGGCGCCCGCCACAGTCGCGCGGCGCCGTTCACATGCGACGGCTGAAGTTTCATCCCGTTCGCAAAGGGCGCGGCTTTCGGCATCGCATACGGCACATACGTCGTCGTGCAGCGGATTCTTTCCTCCTCGCCCGTGGACTTGCTCATGCCCACGAGATGGCCCGCGTCGTTGTATTCACGTTTCTCCGACAGCGATTCGACCTTGTCCATGTATTCGAAGTAACGCGTGCCGCGGCAATGCACCGCATAGTGCCAGATCGGTCCCTGCTCCAACGCGGTATCCGTCGACGAAACGAAACGCTCGCCGTCGTCGTAGATGACTTCGGTCGTCCACGCGGTTTCCGTTCCGGTGGCGCTTCCGAAATGATGCACCTCGAATCCGATGAAGTCGCCGGGCTCGACTCGCACCCGCAGCGAGTCGGCCGCCGGATCCGCGGATTCGTTTCCCTGCAGCGTCTTGGTCCAGAGGGTTTCGACATCGTAGCCGGCTTGCGTCTCGGGCAGGAATGCCGGCATCGCCGCATCGCGCGCGATATAGTCTGCCGACGCGTTCGTCAGCTTGTTGCGAAAACCGGTGACCCGCAGCGCGCCTTCATCCGCCGAAAGTTTTAGTTCTACCGCGCCCGTTCCAATCTCCCACGTCCTACCACTGCCGTCCGAACGCGCATAGGCATCGCTGACGTTGACCGAACTCGCCGCGCGGAGGTTTCCGGCAAGAAAGAAAACCACGGCGCAAGCGATGACGGTCTTCACAATGAGCATCGTCATTTCGGTGCGAATGGGAACAGTTGGTCGACGCATCATATCCGTTGAGCATGCCTACGGGCGTCCGGCCGCGCTACCTCTATACGCCCAACTTCTAACGCTATCCGTTGCACATCCCCAAAAGTCGGCCGCCTCCGATTGCGCCACGAGTGCCAGCGTTTGAGCGCTTAGGCATAGCGAGCAGCAGGCCGCGAGCGCTACTATCCACGCTCCTCGCCACCCTCTTCGTGGATGGTTCCATCCGCCCCCGCCCTCATGTTCCGCCTCGATCAAAAACACGCGTTGGTCACCGGCGCCGGTTCCGGCATCGGTCGCACCATCGCCCGCCTTTTCGCCACGCAAGGCGCATTCGTCTGGGTCGTCGACCGCGATCTCGCCTCCGCCGCGACGACGTTGGAGGAAATCCGCGCCGTGGGTGGAAAGGGCGACTGTATCCAGATGGATGTGAGCGATTCGTCCGCCGTATCCGCGCTTCGCGAGCGGCTGCCCGCGCTCGACATCGTGGTCAACAATGCCGGTATCGGGCACGTCGGCACGCTGCTCGAGACAACCGCGGCCGACCTCGACCGGCTGCATAGCGTCAACGTTCGCGGGGCATTCAATTTCTGCAAAGCGTTCGTTCCAGCCATGCTCGCTCGCGGTTCCGGCAGCGTGATCAATCTCGCTTCGATCGGCGGCTTGATCGCCGTCCGCGACCGTCTCGCTTACACGGCCACCAAGTTTGCCGTGGTTGGACTCACCAAAGCGCTCGCCCTCGATCACTCGCACACGGGTGTGCGTTTCAACGCCATCTGCCCCGGTCGCGTCGAAACGCCGTTCGTCAAATCACGAATCGCCGAATACCCCGATCCCGAAAAAGCCTACCGCGACATGGCATCCACTCAGTTGAATGGCCGCATGATCCGTCCCGACGAAATCGCCGCCGCCGCACTTTATCTCGCTGCCGACGAATCCGCGATGGTCACTGGCAGCGCAATGGTGATCGATGGCGGTTGGAGCACCGGAAAATAACCTTCGTTTCCCCATGAAAATCATCCGCTATCTCGATCGACTCGGTCGCACTCACTTTGGCAGCGAGCAGCCGGACGGCTCCGCCTTGCGCATTGAAGGCGACATCTTTGGCGTCCACTCGGTCACGCAGGAAACCGCGGACGTCGCCAAGCTTCTGGCCCCGATCGTCCCCACCCAGATCCTCTGCATCGGACTAAACTACCGGCGCCACGCCGAGGAATCGAAAGCCCCCATCCCGGAACGCCCGCTTCTTTTCGTCAAAGGAATCAACACGCTTCAGCATCCCGGCGATCCCATCGAGATTCCCACTCATCTCCGTAGCAACGAGGTCGACTACGAATGCGAACTCGCCGTCGTGATCGGTCGCGCGTGCAAGAACGTCCGTCGCGAAAACGCGCTCGACTACGTCCTCGGCTACACTTGCGCGAACGACGTCTCCGCCCGCGATCACCAACTCCGACTCGGCGGCGGTCAGTGGTGCCGCGGGAAATTCTTCGACACCTTCGCTCCGCTCGGTCCGCGGCTGGTGACCCGCGACGACATTCCGAACCCGAACGTTTTGAAGATCGCTACGATCCTCAATGGGGAGCGCGTCCAAGACTGGAACACCTCGGACATGATCTTCGACGTGCCCGCTCTCATCGAATATTTGAGCGGCAGCACGACACTTCCCGTCGGCACCGTGATCCTCACTGGAACCCCTCACGGCGTAGGAATGGCCGCTACCCCCCATCCACGCTGGTTGAAGCCGGGCGATACGGTCAGCATCGAAATCGAAAAGATCGGCACGCTTTCGAACACAGTCGAATTAGAGAGAGAATAGCCGCCCCCAATCGCCAAGAAGCCAATGTTGCATGAGGGTGGCCCCGTGACTCTGGAGCGCGTGTGCGGGTCTACATCGTTCGCAGCCGGACGGTTTTTCAGGGGATTCGTCAGCTAGTGGCTCCCTCACGCGCGGAATCTTTCCCGTTGAGCCTTCGACCTGTGCATCAGGCGAAGACTCGTGCAGGACATTTCATTTGGCGCTCGTTCATCCCTTGTGACGAAAGAGAGTTCGGCGACGACTTCGCAAAATCGCCAAGCAAGCTGCCGCCGAGGAGGATACCCGAGCGCGATGAAGCGGAGGTGCTCATTCGCTGATGAGTTTGATTTGTGCGGGCTCGTCTTCCTCGATCCCCGGAAAACGGCCGATCGCCTCGGCGACGAAAAAGTTGTCGTGAAGATCGTCGTTCGCCGTGCTCACTTCACCGATCACGCAGTCGTCGCTCGCCGGCACAAACGCATGCCAGACGCCCGGCAGCAGCGTGTTCCGCCGCCCCGCCTCGAGCATATACGGCTCGCTCGCCGGCAGCTCGACCGCTTCGCCGTCCACCGCGACGCGCACGTGTTCTCGGGTGTCGCGCGCTCGGACACTTACGCGGGTTTCTTCTCCCACAACCACAGCGTGAGCGAACCGGCGCGACAGATGATGTCTTCTCTTTCTTCGCGTGCGTGTGGCACGGTGCCCGCGCCGCGCATACATCAGCTTTTCGCAATACTCCGGCTCGCTCGCGAGATGACCAGCGTGAGCCCGAACTTCGCGAAATCGCCGAGGCCGAAGTCCGTGATGTCCCTGCGCGGTTTTGGCGGAAGCTTCCAACCGTTCCGCCGGAAACAATCGAGCGCCTCGCGGTGGGCTTGGTTGATTTCAGAACGCTTCATGAGATTAACGGTAACTCAAAAATGCCGGCTTGGTGAGTCGCCTATACTTGATGTGCTCGATCGACGCGGTCCGAAACGGCCGTGACGCGTGCTGCGCATAAACGCCGCCGCGCACCGCCCAATCGTCCGTGGTGTCGCCTATTCCGGTGACCTCTTAGCGTCGGGAGCGCAGGCCTTCATCGAGCGGCACCGCGATCAGCCTTTTTTCCTGTATCTCGCCGTCGTGCGTCGCACGGCAACAATGAGCGGGCAACTGCTTTGGGTGACGGTCACGAAGTGCCAGACTACGGACCCTACGCGGACGAAGCGTGGCCGGATTCTCACAAGGGACACGCCGCGATGATACCCGTCTCGATCGCGATGTCGGAGATTTGCTTCGAAATTAAAACACTTGGGAATCGACGAACACACGTTGGTCATTTGCACCAGCGACAACGGTCCGCATCGTGAAGGCGGCCCCGCGTATAAGCCGCAGTTTTTCGAAGTGCGCGGGCCGTTCCAAGGGCTCAAGCGCAGCCTGCACGATGGAGGAATTCGCGTTCCGTTTATCGCCCGCTGGCCGGACCGGATCCCTGCCGGACGCGTATCATCTCATGTCGCCTACTTCGGCGATGTCATGGCCACGTTCAGCGAACTCGCCGGCACCGCTCTCCCACCTGATCGCGATAGCATCAGTCTCATTCCCACCCTGCTCGGCGAAGGCGAGCAACAAAAGCACGACTACCTCTACTGGGAATTTTACGAGAAAGGAGCCAGCCAGGCAGTGCTCATCGACGGACGCTGGAAAGCCATCCGGCTCCACTCACCTGAGATCCCCATCACGCTCTTCAATCTCTCGACGGACATTGAAGAACGCCAGCACCTGGCGGCGAAACACCCTGCGGTGGTCGATCGCGCTAAGG